>JACCDW010109582.1_pt1 | contig 44856 bp, 82 predicted proteins | sample 7449781 | NCBI WGS metagenome assembly JACCDW01 (sample SAMN15323449, study PRJNA562643) | freshwater metagenome | isolation source: river surface water | place: USA:Blue River Watershed | collected 2017-08-18
GCGATTGGCGAATTTGGTCTTCCGCAACAGTCAATGGAGAAGGAGCAGGTAAACTTATTTTCGGTAACAGCTCTAATAGAGTCACTATTGACGGATCAGGCAACGTAGGGATTGGCACTACGAGCCCCGGACGACTCTTATCAGTTCAAGGAATAATTGGGGCCTATAACTCTAGCGGTGCAAATGACAGTCAACTGTTAGTTTACAATAATGGCACTTCAAGTTTTATCCATTCAACCTATGGGACAACAGGTGGATATACTCCATTGGTATTTGATGTTGGAAGCACGGAGCGGATGCGCATTGATACCAGCGGCAGGCTCTTAGTTGGCACGTCTAATGCACGTACGAACTTTAATAATTCATCAATTGCTCCACGGCTGCAAGTAGAAGGTACAGATGCAAGCACCGGAGGACTCTCTGTTGTTAGAAACGAAAACTCAAATGGTCCAGTTATTTTCTTGGGATCCTCAGGTGGGTCAACCCTGGGGAGCAATACTTTAATTGCCAATAATACAAGTTCGTCAACTTTTGGAGCCATTTTCTTTTCTGGAAGCGATGGAACAGAGTTTGTAACTGCAGCTTCTATTAGTTCTTTTCTTGACGGCACCCCCGGCGCTGACGACATGCCGGGCAGGTTAGTGTTCTCCACTACCGCCGACGGAGCGAGCAGCCCGACGGAGCGGATGAGAATTTCGAGTAGTGGGGCGGTAATTATTGGCAAAGCAGGCCTATCCGAGTCTTATCAAAATCCAGGGATTAACTTGTTTTCAACTGGTTCAGCAGATTTCACACGAGCCAGTGCATATTTGATTTCATGCAATAGAAAAGCGGATGATGGAGTGCTAGTTGAGTTCTATCAGGAAAACGCTCTTGAAGGAACTATTTCTGTTTCTGGAACAACCGTTAGCTACAATGGCGCGCACCTTTCCCGCTGGTCTCAGCTTCCTGGTGGCGCGGTCCGTGAAGAGATTCTGCGCGGCACAGTATTGAGCAACATCGACGAGATGTGTGGATGGGGCGAAGAGGAGAACGAGCAGCTCAACCGCATGAAAGTGAGCGACGTTGAAGGCGACCCCAACGTGGCTGGCGTGTTTCAATGCTGGGACGATGACGACGACACCTACACCGACGACTTTTACTGCGCGATGACTGGTGACTTCATTATTCGCATCTCAGCAGGGATTCCAGTGCATCGTGGCCAACTATTGATGTCTGCTGGTGATGGCACGGCTAAACCACAAGGAGATGGTTTTGTGCAAGACAAGACCATCGCCAAAGTGACTTCAAACCACATCACCTGCACCTACGACGATGGCAGCTACTGCGTGCCCTGCGTGCTGATGGCTTGCTAAACCCCTACACTGTCGACAAAAATTGTTTGATCAGGTAAACTACTAAAAACCCAATCGCAAAAACCGTGGCAATTACTTACACCTGGGGCATCTCTACTCTCGAACGTTCCACCGCCGATGGAATGGTCCAAGCTGTTCATTATACAATTACCGCCGATGATGGTGTCTACTCCAGTTCGGCGTATGGCAGTCTTGGTTTTGAACCAGCTGAGCCTGGTGCCATGGTGCCTTATAACAAGTTAACGCCCGAAGTATGCATTGGCTGGGTCAAAGAAAAGTTAGGCGATGAAAAAGTGGTCGAAATTTTGGAAGCACTTAAAAATCAAATCGACGAACAACACGCTCCGAGCAAAGCCGCAGGCGTGCCCTGGGAAGCTTGATCTTCAAACACAAATAAACACACTAAGCCCGCTGTCAAAGGCGGGCTTTTTCATGTAACCTAGATCTGTTCGCACACCACGCATGGCTGTAATTTTGACCTTTCTCCTCGTCGTTGCTGCGATTTGTATCGCTTTATACCAAATCGTATATTATGACTGAAAAGAGGGACGGTCTCTGGTGGTTGATCTGTTCAGAGCTTGACCTGTACGAATCGGACTGGCCACCACAGCTGGCATCCATCCTGTTAGTCATGGCCGACCACGTCGATCGTGTTTACGAACACCTACAGGATGACACCGACCTGGTGACAGACGTAGCTAACTGGCTACGATACGAGGCACAGCTTGCCATGGAAGGCGAGCTGTCTTTCAAACACACAAACCACAAACCGTGACTTTACCCTGTTTCCACATTTTCCGTCACCACAACGCGGTTCTTGTTGATCAATTCATGGAAAACCACAACAACAGCCTTGATCCGAACAAGAATCTTGCCAACCAACAAAGCATCAACGCAACCCATCTCAAGGCAATGAAGTTCCTTGCCAGGTCAAGAGAGGCTGCAGATCGCTGCAAGATGTCGTTTTTTGGTAGCTTCGTTACGGATGAAGGTTACCATTACAGCGTTACTAACATCAATCAAGACGAAATCGATCGGAAAACCGTTCAATACCTCATCGATTTTCAGTTGAACGATAACTTCGACGTTAACAAAGCGCATCAAAACCTAAAGATCGTATCAACTGACGAAGGTGTACAAATGAGGATTGTTAACGACACAGACGCTTGATCTGTAGTCAATGAAAGTAACCTCAGCTAAGCTGCAATGAACCTATACACCTTCACAGTCCAAACCATGGCATCAACCCAATCCTTTGAAAAACGGTTTGAGCAGATCTACCAGGCACTTCAATCCGTGCATAACACGCTTGATGACCTCATGGAGGATCCAATCTTCATTGATAACATCCATGGGGAGGATGAGCTTGGTTTGGACCAGGCAATGGAACTGCTCGATACGATCATGAGTCATTTCGAGTATCAACCCCCTGTTGTGGAGTCATCGCCTCAATTTGAACGAGAATCGTACGACGCAGACTGATGTGGGACTACGAAAAGAAAATCGCCTTCTGGTTCATCATTATTCCAGGGCTCGTGTTTGTGATCTACACCATCTTTAAGCCAATTGAGGAGATTAAAAAAGATCCATTTGAAGTTGTCAGCAGCTACAAAGGGTGCGACGTTGTTCGGTATACGGACAACAGTCAAACGTGGCACTACTTCTTGAAGTGTGCGCCTGAGACCTACGATTCTCAACCTGAGACTGGCGGAAATCAGTTGGAACCCAAGTAAACGCAACTTATCAGGATTACTGATGAGTTGCCCCAAGCAGCTCAGAGCCGTGTATCTTGGAGGGGTGGCAAGAGCACAAGCCCCCCTTGGTCCTGTAAGTCCACACCATCGTCCACAACACACGCACACACCATGCTGTTCACACCCAAAAGCCAGCTCCGCAACATGCTCAACGCCGAAATCGGCCAAGCACTCTGCGCTGGTCCCAATGGAAATCAAGGAAATCTCACCAAGATCGTTGCTCTCTCTACCCTCCTGAACCAGGGTCAAGGCAATAGCTGGCTGGACAGCGACGATGACGATGATTACCTCTTCTGATTCTTAAGGATTTCTTCTTTTCAAGACAGGTCACCATTGCTACGTTAGGGGCTCAAACCCCAGTCGTAGCAATGGTTTTTTATTGTGCTCAAGACCTGCACTGTGTAGATTCATACATCTCAAAATAAGATACCGGGGAGATAAACGGAGTAAAAAATGAACCAGGAAAACAGCATCAAACTCGTGTGGGCTGTGCTCGCGCAGGGACCGTCCGGCCGTAGTGAGGTGGTGAAAATCACTGACCACGAGGACGCCGATCGCACCATCCAGAACAATCCGACGCTCTACCACAAGAGCGGTCCGATCGTGTTATCAGCGTAACAAATCTCAATTGAGCCATTCCAAAATCTCAATTGAGACTTTTTAGAATCTCAATCAATCCTTAAGGATTCCCAAAGTGGATATGGTCGCTGAATTGCTATAGTTACCGGGATTCAACCGATCTATGCAGTTGCCGATCACCAGCTACGTCGTCATGATGTACAACGAAGACATCGGGGCATTTGCTCCAGCCTTTCCAAATCTCGACGAAGCTGAGGAATTTGCCAATGCCATGCGTCTGGCGACTACCAACCTGGCCATCAGTGAGCCAGTTCCGATCACACCAGTACAGAAGATTCACGTTCCAATCAATGGATGAAGAGCTCAAAAAACTACAAACCTGGGGAACCTTAACTCCGGACGAACAATTCGAACGGATAGCCTGGTCCGTCGCTACATCGACAGCATTAGAAACGTGTGAATCGCCTCACGAAATCTATCGTCGAATGATGGCGCAGTACCAGGAACAAGCAAAGCCAAAAAACCAGTAAGCTATGCAAGCCGTGTTATCCTATGTGGAGCACGGTTTTTTTGTATGGCAAAGATTTTTTCCGTCTCAATTCCTGAAGCGTTGTACGACAAGTGGCAGGAATCTGATCTTGATATTAGTCCTTCCGCTCTGTTCCAGACGGCGCTTGAAACTGAACTTGAAAAGACCAATCGCCACCTTGTTTTCTGGTCTTCTCGTGCATTGAATGCAGAAAAAAAATTAAAGACAATTGAAAAACTAATTAAGGCGGACGATAAGGATGTTAAGAAATTCTTACTTTTCGAAAGCAACGGATAAACGGTACCGGGCTTAGGATATTCGAAACACGCGGAAACTGGTATGGAGACTCAAAACTCCGTGCGCCACTACCAGCCTATTGAGATGACTAACGCCCAACGCCTGGAGATTGCTGAGCTAATGAATCGGCTGAAGGAAGTTAGTGTTATTCCAGCAAAGATGAATCTTGGTCAATTTATTACTGATTGTTTTATGCGTGGATTCAATGAGTACAGGAAAGAAGTGAATCGAGTCGATTAGAATAAGTAAATGGCTGAACGCGATTACAAAGAAGAGTACTCCGAATACCATGGCAAGCCGGAGCAGATCAAGCGCCGTGCTGCCCGAGTAAAGGCCCGTCGCTACAAAGAACGGAACGGTGAGGCACACAAGGGTGACGGGAAGGATGTTGACCACAAGGACGGCAATCCGCTGAACAACAGCCCGGCTAACCTGAGGATGCGGTCGAAAAGCGCTAATCGAGGCGATAAATCGTAGGAAAATCGGATTTAATCCGATTTAGCGGCAAAAATTGAACATAAAAGAGGGGCCGGGCACCACCCCGACCCCCTTCACACACACGCACGTTTGGATTTTCCAACCATGCACCACGGGTCAACCACTTGACCCATTGCAATCTAGCGAAATTCCGCTATGGTGGTCAAGCTTCGGGTCAAACCGAGCTGCACACTGCCTTTGCACCATGAGTCCCTTCAATTTCCACGCGATCCAAACCCTGGCGCTGGAGCCCAGCGACAATCCGAACATTGATGTTCAGAACGGTCGCCTGGTCTTGACCGCATCCCGTGGCGAAGATCAGATCATGATCACCGCCCCACTGAATAGTGTAGTACCTGCTTCCGTCCAAACCACGGTGAAAGCTCCTCGCCGTGCTAAAAGGCGGAACCACGCTCGAAATCATACCAATCACCCGAAAGGTGAAAATCACAGCCTGGCAAAGCTGACCGATGCAAATGTCCGAGAGATCCGGGCATTAGCAGCAGATCAAGCGTACATGTCTTCTTTTGCCAGTAAGTATGCAGCCGTAAGAGAGATTTCGGATGCATACAAGGTTCACTTCACAACCGTTGCGAAGATTCTTGACGGTAAAACTTGGAAGCACCTGCTGTGATGATTAAGAAAAGCTACCGCGTTTGCATCGCACGTGGAGATGGCCGACCTTTCCACACGGAAGTGACGGCAAAAACCGGAATTGAAGCGATTGATCTTGCGCATTCGCTTCACCCCACTGCCAGGAACGTTCACATTCTTGGTTTGAGTGATGAGCAACCCAAAGTTGAACATGTTTTGTTTGACGAACGGAAACAGCCACCACTCACTCCAACTAATTACGCCGGTCCAGTGGACTTACTCCTGTCATCTTCCTTGCGTTTTGAAAACCGTGAAGATCAAATCGAGTGTTGCTTAAGATTGCGCTCTGAGGGTTTAACCCACCGGGCAATCGCAAGTACGCTTGGGATTGGATCGACAACTGTCAGCCGCTGGATTAAACAGTACGGTTGAGTTAAAATTCTGGCAATTACAAGAATTGCCATGGCATCACATCCATCCGGTCTCGAAGTTGAATATGACGATGAGACCGGATCTTTCAATCTTGAGTGGGATCCTAACGAACATCCGGAATGGAATTTCCTTACGGATATGAGTTCGGAAGAATTCTGCCGAATGCTCCTTAACTACTGCGAAACCCTTGGGCCATCCACCATCCAAGCCGAAATTCAATCAAGGCGACAGAGTTGCGGAACGTCCGAAAGCAACGGCGATTCCAAACCTACGCCCTGAGGTTCTTAAAAAAATTCAAGCATTCAAGACGCAACGTTTTGGTGTTGTTGTTGACACCTTTGTCAAACCAATCAAAACGCAAAAGCGAGGAATCGTGAAGCGTCAGTTTGTTCGCGTTATATGGGATGGGTTACAAACGCCATCTGATCACGAACAAATGCGTCTTGTCCATGAAGACGAATTTGAAAAGATAAAGACTGAGTATATGAACGCAATTGGAGGATGACGTGAAACCTAAGGTCGTTCCTTTGCTGAATCAATGCATTGAAGCCGGCATCCGACGTGGTTACCGCAGGGCGCATAAGCACTGTGCAGACCCAGGAGAAGAGGTTATCTTCGAGAACATTGAAACTTGCATCATGGGCGAAATTTATGAATGGTTTGATTTTGATGAGCTTGACTCCTAATCAACATGAAATGTAGACACTGTAACTCGGAAAATACACGCGTTGTCGCTGTCACAAAAAAACCAAGAGAAACTTGGCGCTATTGTAAATGCCTTGATTGTGATGAACGGTTCAAAACAATTGAGGTCTATGCAAAGCCAAAGCCAGGTCCGCTGCCAGGGTCAACCGTCCATCCAAACACAATCAAGAGGGGTGAAGAAAATCACAACTCTGTGTTAACTGAAGCCAACGTAAAGCACATTCGTGAGCTTGCAAGGCATCAGTTTACTTACAAAGAAATAGCTGATAAATTTGGCATCCACAATGAAACCGTCTACCGCATCGTCAAACGCAAACTCTGGACTCATGTCTGAAACACCTAATTACACAATCCAATGCGTAGGATCTTTTAATGCAGACACTGGTCTGTATTCCCTTGATTTTGCAAATGACAAGTTCTGTTTTGGCCTGGAAGAGTTAACAAAGGATGACATCTTTGACATTGCATCATGCCTTTCCTTGCTGATGGAATCTGATCTGAATGCGTCTGAATCTGTGGAGGAGGTTGCGTAATGCAAAGCGTCAAACTTGTCTGGATTACACCCGACGCAGAGAACGTCATTTCTTATTGCGCCAGGGTATCCTCGCCGCAAAATCAGGACAATTACGACACGGCTGCGAAGCTGCTGAAGTACTGCATCAAGAACCGGCACTGGTCCATCTTTGAGATGGCAAACATGTGCATCGAAATCAACACCACTCGGGCAATCTCCGCTCAGATCCTTAGGCATAGATCATTTTCCTTCCAGGAATTTAGCGGTCGGTACCAGGATGTCAGCATTCTGGGTAGAGCCGAGATCCCCCACCTTCGTAGGCAGGATCAAAAAAACCGTCAAAATTCTATTGACGACTTAGACGCCGAAAAAGTAAGTGGTTTTTATCGTCGCATCAGCCAAGTTTTTGAGGATGCTGAACACCTTTACAAAGAAATGATCAGCGAAGGCGTCGCAAAAGAATGCGCCAGGGGGGTCTTACCTTTGGCCTCCCCAACCCGCCTGTATATGCAAGGCTCGATTAGATCGTGGATTACTTACCTGGCCTTACGAGAGAAACATGGTACTCAACTTGAGCACATGCAGATCGCGAAGGACACCAAGAAAATCTTCTGCGGTCAGCTGCCGTCAATTGCTGAAGCGCTAGGCGGGAAAGAGGCCAACTGGGAAATTTGAAGTGGGCAGGGTGGAAGTCCTGCCCTGCCTTCACCAGATAGACAAGGCTTCACGAGGCACAAGTCCTAACACCTTCTGGGTGGCGGTAACGCTCCACGATTTGAAAGTGGAATTTTCATTTTAACGTAATTTTCAAAAAAGCTGAAAATCGAAAAATCGTGAAAAAAGGTTTCGGGGACAGGGATCTTGAGTGGCGCACAGCTCGTTACTGGGTCTCCTGCTATGAAAAAGACAACGAGGATGAGCCGATCTCTTGCCATCGGGTCGACATCATGTACAAACCAGGGCAGAGCAAGCAGCAGAAGATGCTGGCTTACTGTAGCGACATCTTCCGTTACTCGCCTCCAGTCTGGGAGGTTTTGGTCCATCAAGGGCCTAGTGAAATCCCCGAGTCTGGTGATCAGATTGTCGCCAGGTTGGGCCGCGAACGCTTCGAGGGGTGCGAAGAGTTGACAATCTGAGCCAACTCCTTCATAATTCGTTTGGTTCTGCAGACCACTCGTGGCCACGAGTTATAGCTAGTCCTCGTCTAGCTATTTTTTCGAGGGATTCCGTGTGGAAGCGGAAGCGATCCCGATGAAGCGCGACCAGAGAAGGTGGGCCGACCCACTTTTAAATTCCGTGATCCGGTATCTCTGGTCCTCAAACTATTACCATGAACCAGTACGAAGCCTTCCCTTTCCTGCTAGACCTTGAGGCGCAGTGGGAAGATGTGCTGGAAGAGTTAAACAATCTCCTCTACAACGAAGCTGAAAACGCAGTCAGCTACTTCACTCCTTGGCACGAGTCTGAAATTTATGACGGCCAATGGGATGTGTACGGGCTGTACGCATTTGGAAAGGAGTTAAAAGAAAACTGCGAACGCTGCCCTAAAACAGCGGCACTCGTTAAATCCATCCCAGGGATGACGACAGCCGGGTTCTCCGCCCTGGCAACCGAAACCCACATCCTGCCGCACGTAGGCTACACAGATGAGGTGTTGCGGTGCCACCTAGGGTTGGTTGTTCCAGATCCCATTCCAGATTATGACAGGCGCTCATCGATCATCTTGACGGCGAACACGTGCGGGATGATGGTCGATGGTGAATTCTATTATTGGCGCCCAGGTAAAGCGTTTGTGTTCGACGATACCTTAGAGCACTCCGCATGGAACTGGGGCAACCGCACCAGGTACATCCTGTTGATTGACTTTAAACGGCCTTGACAAGGGCAGGAATTAAACCACCAGTCTGGATCGGCCTGTAATTGAGCCCACGGTAACGCAACTTTTGACAAGCGTTATGAGCTAAATTCCACCACCGGCGGTTTTGCTCTGCTTCTATTTCTTTAATGTATTTACAACCACGATAAGTTAACTGTGTCATGGTAATAACCACATACAATTAACTTTAATTAAATATTAAATTTGTATTAGTTTATACGAATACAGAAAATCTTTAAAAAAGATAAAGATTGGATGGGGTGGAGCCGCACCCTGATCAGGGGCACAGCTCTTCAGTTTCCAGGCACCAGAAGCAGCAGAAATGGCGCCTCCCCGGTAGTAAGACCCTGACGCTGCTCTTCTTCGGGTCGGCTTTATAATAAACTGTATATGCTCATAAACGCGGCCCGTGGCGGTCCTTATTGAACCAAAATTAATTGGAGTTGTCTCGAGTGATTCCGGCAGCCTCACTGTGTTGGACCCGTGTCATCTTGGCATTTCTGAGGCCGGTGCCATTCGTCTCCCGAACTGGAACCTATACACCCGCTTCGACACGGAGGTGGGAGATGGCGAGTTCACCGTCTATGAGCAGAGAGATTCAAGAGGTAGACTACGGCGAGTCGTGATCGAACTGGAATGAAGTACATAGATCCCAGGGAAGCACCAAACAAGTGGTTGGCTCAGACACTTACCAACCTGATCGACACCGATAGCGATGAAGCCAGGGAGGCCCTGAAGTATGCCGTCAAAGCCCTGACGTGGTGGATCGAGCCAGGGATAATTGACTCTGTATTTCATGAATGGATAGAGGAATACCTGACCCTTTTAGCCGCACACGAAAACAATCAAAATAACGAGCCTCATGAGTGTTTGCTAAAACATCAAGAGGCTTGTGGGGAACAATCTCAAATTGATCCCGCAATTGATCTTCCGCGTAAGGTGGACGGTACCAAATAAATTCTTTTCTGCCGTAGTCAATGACCCACTCTGGGTGGTGACGATGCCATCGACTCCACGCATGGAACTGCCTGTCGGGGTCTCCTGAGGTGCAATCTAGTACCAGGCAATCCCCAGGTTCAATATTCCATCGCAGTCGCAATACTTCTTCAAATCCACGGCGAATCGCTTTTAATCCAGAGCGCCCCACAATCTGTCGTTCCAATGATCGGCGACGTTTGTTTTTACGCTTCCAGTACCAATCGTTTAGCTGACGACTGGACTTTCCAATAGCAAATCCAACATTCCAGACAACAAAGCCGGGGCGATATTCGCGTATAGGTTCCAGAAATATTTTACAAAGTTGACCTTCGACAACGAATGTAGACGAGGTAAACTTGCGGCGAACCCGATATGTCATATAACTAAACAGGATTGAGACTGGCAAAATCTCCAAAATATTTTATTGCTGCTTTGTTATAGGCTATTGCTGCTTCCACCTCGTCGTCAAAATAACCTATGTAAATTACTTTCTTCTGAAACATTAATTGAACGCACCACTTTTGGTCTCGCTTGTGCCAACTGACGCCTTTAAATTTACTGCTGCAGGGTTTTTGGGAAAAATTCTTTTGTTTTTTCCGGTTGCCGCCATTTTCTGATTCAGTAGCTAAGCGTAAATTTTGATTGTCGTGAACGCCATAAATATGGTCAATTTTTAAAATCCCTGGATCGACTCCTGTTTGCAAAAAGTAAACTATGCGATGAGTTTTAAAATAAAGCAATTTATTTAATTTAATAGCGACAGTCCAGTATCCCCTTTTGTTTTTTGATCCAGCAACTTGACCGACTCTAACTAATGGCGATCTAGAGACTTTCCAAATTAGCCCACTTGGAGATTCGTGAGAAACCTCAAATAAATCTTGTAAAAGAGTTAAAGGCGGTAACGGTTTTGGTATGATTGCCATTGTGACCTGTTGTGTAGGTTGCCGGGGGTAGGGAGCTGTAACTCTGCTACCCCGCAATTTTAGCAGTATTAAAGATTGATGGTTTACAATAGCATCACAATTGTGAGGCTTTAAATGGAGGAGCTACTCCGGATGATCCAAGGGGATCCGGAACTCTGGGAAATTGTTGATCAGCTAAAGCATCAAGACGATGACTTGACCGACTTTATTTTAAATGTCTCGCAGATGCTGTCAATTGAATTTGAGGAACTGCATCGTACGGATTTGAATGACAAGCTGTCCGCCTTGTTTGGCGGCCTCCCTCCCCACGCTTTCAAGATGGTTCCGCTTTTTATGCACATCGCTTTGGACATCTTTATCCTGCGGGCGATCCCCGATCATTCGTCAATCCGGGATTGAGCCATGCAGACTGGTTACGTATTATGCACCAACGACTTCTTGAAAGTCCTGTGTCTTAATGAGATGAAGGATGGTGTTGTTCTGATTGAGATAGACAGTACTCAAGATATCAATCGGGCTATCTGCGTTTCTGATTTAACAGAGGCAAAGAATATTTTAGAAAGACTGCAGAATTCTGGGTTGGTCGGGGACCTGAAAATTTCTAACGTTGCTAAGCTGTACAAACGCTTTTATTGAACCACTTCATGCGCGTTGTCCTTGACCTGGAATCAAACGGCTTGCTCCATGAAATGGATCGGGTTCACTGTATCGTCTTGAGAGACATCGATACGGGTGAGATCCACAGCTGTGCCGACGAGGAAGGGTATCTACCGATACAACACGCCCTTGATCTGCTCCTCAAGGCTGACCAGATCGTAGGCCACAACATCATTTCGTTCGACCTCAGGGCGCTAAATAAAATTTACCCCGCGTTCTATTCGTTATTTGCAAATAGCGAATGCGACCAGGTGGATACCTTGATCATGAGCCGAGTTCTGTGGCCAGAATTGGAGCCTGTTGATGATCAAAAGTTTGCACATATCGATAAAAAATATAAAGGAAGACACTCACTTGCGGCGTGGGGTGAGCGCTTAGGAGTGTCGAAAATTAAATTTAAGGCGGAAACAAAAAAAGATCCTGATGTGGATAATGTGTGGGAAAAGTGGACTCCAGCGATGCAGGAATATTGTATTGGAGATACATTGGTTTCCTTGGAACTTTATAACTATTTTTTGACGCAGCAGTTAGATCCAAAGTGTCATGAGCTTGAGCACGAGTTCGCCAAAGTTATGGCCAAACAGGAATCTTTTGGCTTCCCATTTAATGAACGAGCAGCCTTTGCACTCGTCAACGTGCTTAAATCACGTCGAGCTGAAATTGATGAGGAGCTCCAACAAGTCTTTCCTCCGATTGTCGAGGAGCGAACCTCAGAGAAAACCGGACGAAGGCTTAAAGACAACGTCACTGTGTTTAACCCCGGTTCACGTCAACAAGTTGCCGATAGGTTACGAAAGCGTTATCCTGAAATTACATTTGCTGCCACAGAAAAAGGTAACGTTAAGGTTGATGATGATGTCCTTGAAGTGTTGGGTGAAAAATATCCTGAAGCAAAATTATTAGCTGAATATCAATTAGTAAATAAGAGGTTGGGGCAGATCAGCGAAGGTAAAGAGGCTTGGTTAAAGCATTGTCATAAATTTGGCGACGGCCGTATACACGGTGGAGTTAAGACGAACGCTTGCGTGAGCGGACGCTGCAGTCATGTTTCCCCCAACATGAGTCAGGTGCCAGCGGTAGGTGCACCTTATGGTGATGAGTGCCGCGCTCTCTTTACTGCACCAGAGGGATGGATGCTGGTAGGTACCGACGCAGCTGCACTAGAACTGAGAGCGCTAGGAGCTTGGCTCGCTCACTTTGACGGAGGAGAATATGCAAAGTTAGTTAGTACTGAAGGATTCGATATTCACTCTTATAATGCAAAATTGTTTGGTATTTGGGATGGCGAAGGAGAGATCGAGAAAAGCCAAAGAAACCTTTCAAAGTCTTGTATTTTTGCTGTCTGCTACGGTGCTGGCGCTAGGAAAGTTGGGTCTCTCTTTTACCCCAAATCATCTGAACAAAAGATGATGGAAAAAGGTAAAGAAGTAATCGATACATTTTATAAAAGATTGCCCGCAATTAAAAAACTAAAAGATAAAATTACGGAGCGTATTAATACAAGAGGATATTTAACTGGGATCGACGGAAGACATTTGCAAATTAGATCTGCACATTCTGCGTTAAATCAATTGCTGCAATCTACAGGTGCTGTATTAATGAAAAAAGCCACCTGTATTCTTTACAATGACATGAAAGATTTAGGTTTAGAGCATCATAAGGATTATGCTTTTTGTGGTTTTTTCCATGATGAATGGCAGATGGCTGTCAGACCAGAACACGTAAGTACTTTGCAATCGACATCAATTAAAGCGATTGAAAAATCAGGTAAATATTTTAATCTTTTGTGTCCTTTTACCGGAGAATCAAGGGTCGGTACCAATTGGAAAGAGACACATTGATTTAATAATTTTTTCTGTTGACGCCTACTAAAAACCCTGTAAACTACCCCTGTTCCCACGCACACCAATGGAACCCCAGCGCATCCGATCGATCAAAGAGTCTTTGGCTGACATGAGCATGGAGGATCTCCAGGAGATGTCCGACAGTCTCCACGAGCTCATCCACGTTCTGTACACCAGGCAAATCGCAGTTGAAGATACTATCCTTGACCGCCTTGAGGCGACATTTGCTCGATGACTCCTCAAGAGGAAAAATGGCACCGACGCTTTCTAAGGTTGGCCCACGAAGTATCAACCTGGAGCATCGATCCGTCTACGAAAGTTGGTTGCGTTCTTGTTAAAAACAAGCGCGTTGTTTCAACTGGGTACAACGGATTCCCTAAAAATATCAGCGACAGTTTTGATCGCCTGATGGATCGTGAACAGAAGTATGAAATTACTGTTCACGCGGAAACCAACGCAGTCACAACCGCTGCCTTGCATGGTGTCAGTACAGATGAATGCGTCGCGTATGTGACATTCAGTCCCTGCAGCAGATGTGCTTCCGTACTCATAAACGCTGGAATCACAGCAGTTTATGTCTCTGGCGGTAGCATTATTCCTGACAGGTGGCTGGAAAACTTCATACTTGCCAGCAAAATCCTTGCGGAAGCTGGCGTACACTACCAAGTCATCGATCCTTCTTAAGCCTAGTCATGAACCTCATTATTGCCTCTGCCACCTACGTCGGTGAAACTTGCACGGATAGCGGTCTTCGCTTCCTCAATCTTTCCATCCCAGCAAAAGGTAACAATCCTGCAATTCCGCTAAGCGTTGTCCCCAACAAAGCAGCTGGGGATACATTTGATGTATTCACCCCAGGGTGTCGGCTGCTGGTGAGCGGTCGGATGTACCCCAATCGGAACGACTACAAGATGTACGTCGTACCAACACAGACACTCCAACTCATCTCGAAGGATGTAAGCATTAACCAGGTAAATCTTGCAGGTGGTATCGGTTATATCGCAGAGCAAAAGCTGGAAGACCTCTTCAGTTTTTCGCTGATGTGCAAAGCTCCGAGTCAGCAACTCCTCGGCCACAACTGGCAGGACAGCATGGGCTTCCGAATGGAGGCATGGGGTGATGACGCTAAGCGCCTGAGCACTCTGTTGTATGTCGGTCGGCAGGTAGCGATGGCTGGTTCCCTCCGCTACAACACCTGGAAGGCACAGGATGGTTCTCAACGCGCCACCTACCAAGTACGGGTACGTGCTGGACAATACTCCGTCTTCGGTAAAAACCAACCCAAGGACGGGGTGGAATCACCCCAGAAGGGGGTGGACACCAAGGTTACTGCTGCTTGCACGATGCCTCCACTCCAGCAGGATCCAATAGGCCTGGAGCACGACGGCGTCCCCTTCTGACCTATAAGCAAAACTAATACCGTGGCCCCTTCCCATTCAGTTGGGCGGGGGCTATTGTTTTGTCTGGTGGGGTAACCCGCCAGTCCCATGAACCTACTGAAATGTCTGTTTTAGATCGTTATTTAAACACTGAAAAGTATCAAGGTGAAATGCGAGAGCTGGTTAATTGCCAGATTCTCAATGAGAAGTCAACTTGTGGTCTTTTTCTGAAGGACACTGCCCTGGCCAGGATTGGTTGGTCCGGTACCGTTAAAGATTTTCCTGACGCCAAAGAGTACACGCACACGTACAACAACGGCGACAAGAACGAGGGCATCTTCTTTAAAAGCCCCCGCATGGTCGTAATCCACTGCGGATTTGCCAAAGATATTACCTTCATTGAAAACTCCGAAAAGGGTGGAATTGAGGGCCTGTATCCGCGAGACTCGTTCCTGTATGACGACTTCGAGGCTGCAAATCCTGGTAAGCCCAGCCCCTACAAGCGCCGCCGCCTGATTCTGATTTTCCTGGTCAACGCAGACGGCATCGCTCTCCACAAGAAACCGCTGATCCTTTCGATCCACGGTGGTGCATCCAAGCTGTTCTGCGAAGCGTACAGCACCTTCGTTGAGCAACTGGAAGCAGCTTTTGCTGACCGTATGGGCCTGAAGACTGCTGCTGGTTTCGACCCCAAGCAAGCAGCTGCTGCGATCTTTACTCCCACCTTCGGTTCACAGCTGTACGGTGGTGAAAAGGCGAAGAGCTGGATCGCTTATCCGGAAAAGTGGGTGGTTCCTACTGCGGAAACCGTTGAGGAGTTCTTCCCTAAATCGGAAGAAGACATCGATTTCGTTGAAAACGTGTGGACCACTTGTTCACCCGAGGTGTACGCTGCCAACTTCTTCAAGCAGTGCGAAAAAGAAATCGGTTTCCATGCCATCAAGCCTGGTCTAGATTTCACGCTGCCCCCAGTTGATGGCGGTCGCGGTACCAAGGCCCTGTTTGGCGCCAGGGACGAAGCCACGGGTGAAATTACCTTAGAATGACACCGGAATCCCGAAGGTGAACTGTCAGCCGCTCCCTCGGGGGCGGTTTTTTATTCTTCGTATTTTCTGCGGATGACGTTCGACTCCAGGCCAGCGAGTCGTTTGCACAGTCCACGGATCATTCCCTGGCGCATCACCGCAAGCTGCAGTAGTTTCAATGCACCTTCCCTGAGTTGTTCAATATCCCTAACCGCTTCAATCTCTTTTGTTAGTTTTGCTAACAAAAATTCATCCTCTAATGTTGATTGAAAATCCTCCGAATCGAACGGTATTTCCACAAGCTCAAAGTTAGACATTGTCGTTGAGCATAATCACCATCCTAGTAGCTAAAAATTTTGCTGTGGTAATAAAAGGCACAAAGAAAAGATTAAGGTTTATGCATTGACAGCTGCCTCGATCTGAGTAGAATTTTGGGGCACCCCTCCTCCCCTAGGATGAGCAAAAAATCCCTCACCGGCCAGGTACACCGCGAGCCCGTCAAGAAACGGACCAGCATCGGTCACGGTATGCGCAAGCGGGGCTCATTCAGTAAAACCCGTTCTAAGCGATATCGCGGACAAGGTAAAGGCTAAATTAAAACACCACACACCACACCACCAACCATGCCAGACACCAAGACCTACGTTCAAATTGCCGAATCAATTCAGCACATTAATTTTCTTCGCGATCTACCAGAGATTGAAGAGGATGAACGCGCCGAGCTTGAAAAACATTTAAGGGATCTTGCATCTAGACAAGCATCAAAGTTTGATGCAATTGTCGCAATGATCAAAAGATGCGACAGCTATATTGATGCACTTCAAACTGAATTAAACGAAGTAAAAGATAACCTTAATGCATGGAAGAAGAATCGAGAGAAGTTGGTATCGATTATTAAATTTGCGTACCAGCAAAATTTGATTGGTAATGCGCCGACCGGTGTTAAGTATCAAGCAACGATCAAGCGTACACAACCTCGACTGGTTGATAATTTTGACCGCTGGGAGGAAGAAGAAAAAGTTGAATTTGGTTTGAGGAAGACAACAACAATTACAAGGCTGAAGGATGACAAGGTCCTAGATGTAAAGCAAGAGGACCTGCCTGATAAAGATCGAGTAAAGACTGAGTTGACCGCTGATTCCGGTTTGGCGCCAATGGCTGCTCAGTTGGTGCCCAGTTATGCACTGGTCTACGAAAGAAGGCAGCGGTTAACAGAAAGTTGAGGTGTAAGCCGTACATCTTTGTTGGGCTTCTACGCTTTCGGAAACCCGCAAAAAGTGTAAAACTATAGTCATGTCGTAATGACCGATTGATTATGCTGCTGATTAACCCTATAGTGAGGAGACCAAAATCATCTGAAATGGCTCTTTCCAACCAAGTTAAAGAGGCAACCCAGCAAGCAGCTGCTCAGCTAAGGGAAGCTCTTGCATTTGCTGCACGCACCGAAAACCCCGTCGTTATCTCAAGTTTGACAGACATCCTCGTCCGACTAGAGTCTCTAGAATCCATCGAGGAGATCATGAATAAATTTGGAGGTGGTCAGGAGATTCCTCGTTCGCTATAGTAGTCGCAAAAACGACGCCCCTCATTATGCCAGAATTTCAAATTGGTGACGTTGTCACTAAAAAATATGGGAAGAAACCAGCCACTATTGTTCGTGAAACCTGGCGCGGACGTTGGTATTGCAAGTACATTGGAGGCGGCGGTGCTTTCGAAGCTACTAGCAGAGATTTAGTTCTACACGATCCACCTGAAGAACCCATGGCTGAGACTAAAACGCTTTACTCGTTTAAAAAAGAAGACGGTACCGTTGCATATGGTACCCATATTGGGACAAATTCAAGCAATCAGTATTTGATTGAAGAAAAAGGAACGGGAGATATCCACGTTCTAGGTCCTAAGGACGTAGAAGAGGTTCTACCTTATACCTTTTCGGCGTCTATTAATGGTAAGGAAACCCACTACGTTTGTCAGCCAGACGCAGTGAAGAAAGGAGATTTTCTTTTGTACACCAGCAATAACACCCCTATGATCACGGTCGTAACCGCTATTGATACCAAAAACAAGTCTGCTCGTTCTAAGTTTCGAGGCAAACGGTTGTTGCTTGAGGACCTTTAGTCTGCTACAATAATCTGGATAGAGGCCAGGTCCCTGTGCGCGTTAGGCAAACAGCCTAGAAGGCGACACACCTGGTCCATCTATCCAGCGTGCCACCCGGCTGATACGGAGGGGTCGCGCTCGTTAGCCTCATTGACGAGCCCAGCGGGGATGGGACCCGCAACCACCCCTACTGCTCTGTCGGTAGGGTGCAACCAACAGGAATGGGCACTGCGTCGATTCTGGTTCGGAAACTTTCGAACGTTGTTGGTTTGCGTTCGAAGTCCTGGGTTTCCAGGCCAGGGGATGGCCTCCCCTGCCCGATTGATTCACGGGTGCGCCGGGGACCGATTCGGCAAGCGCGACGAATTAGTAACGCCCCTAAGCCTCTCAACGATGCTCAAACCTGGGGCTAACTCGTCTGCTGCGAACTAACGGATAAGGCGGCCACCATCCTGGGCACTGGACGCAGTGTTTTCAGTGGATCTGGCGATGCGGGTTCAACTCCCGTGCAGACGACTAACCCACCGATTAAATCGAGCTTGCAACGGTTCGAACCACTGGAGTGAAGTCCAGCTGGTCTTTTGGCCTAACTTTTCTAAAAGCCACTCCGGATAGCCTGTACCGTCCCACTTGCCGTTGTAAGGGTCGCAATCTTCAAAGAAGTGGCAGTAAAAGTAGCCTTTATCACTCCAAAGGATTTCAAAAGACCCCCAACCCTCGTCATCCCGATTTCTTGACGTAATTTGCAGCGGGCCAATAGTAAGGACCACCTCGTCCGAACCCCAGAATTCTAAAGAAATTCCGTATTTTACCCACTTGTCGGTCATTTTAAATGTTGATGACGGAGGTCGACCAGGTCCGGTTGCCTAGCTATGCTAAGACGGCCTTCACTGATTGACCATGGATCTACCTGAATACTACATGCACAACAAAGAGTCTTACGTTGAGCTGTTTAAGTCTCATGCTGAGAGCCTGGCTGTGTTGATGAGGACGATGGATGACGCGGTAATCAACGAAGGACTTCCGCCTGTTGCCAGGTCAAAGGAGCTCTTCCGCATGGTCCTTGATCTGAGCTACCAGGTCGACAGAGCGTATAAAAAGAAACACAATATCCAAGAGAGTGACTTTATCGTGTCTACGTACATGACAAAGGATGAGTTAAGAGCAGACATGCGCAACATCTTTGTCGAAGAATTTCATCGTTACATCGATGAATTTAACTCCAGCATGGAGAGCTATTTAAACTACCTCGAGGAAAACAAAAGTGACAACAATCAATGAAGAAACTTCCTCCTGGACAGTATCTATTGATGAGGAAGGTATTCTTGTCTTCCCCGATGAACTTCTCACCGGACTTGATTGGAAAGAAGGTGACCTTATTGAGTGGCTTGAGCAGCCTGATGGGTCGATTATTTTAAAGAAATGCGAAAAATCAGAGGATGACAACAGTGGATCTGGACCCCCAACGTCGACAATTGATGCACGAGATGATCGAAAAAGCTGCGCAATTGCAAGCTAAAGATCTAGCTTGGGTTGGCAATCTTTATCGCCAGCGTTTACAGCAACTGCAAAAAACAAAAGAGCAGCATGATCAATGGTTAAAAGAACAAAACGGAGTTGAGTAATGAAAGTACGTCCCCGAATTGCACAGCTACAACCTGACTGGGTCTGCCGCGATTGCGGTGAAAAATGGGGACGTTGGTGGGATGGTCCTGAATATACGGGACCATCCTGTCACTGCGCTACCTTCCACGAAAATGCTTGTGGCGTCTGCGGTGAAACAAAAGCCGTAACAGAAGCCAGGGATTATGGCTACCTTCGGGATGGCTGGAGATTAGAAGTTAGCGGCTAATTTCTTCAAAGTCTACAGTACCAAAAGCAATAGCGGAGTTTGTGCTACCGGTGATAACTAAAGTGGTTTCGAGTGGAGTAGAAGTAAACGAATTTCTTTCTAATTGAGAAGTGAACAAAGCCTCTTTTAAAATATTTACTGTAGGTGCAGATTGGTTGGTTGAGTTGAGATAACCAGATGCCAAGACTCGTCCACCAGAAATACCGCCTCCATCAATTTTGTATTCCACAGCAGAATCTGTTCCAGCGCTAACCCAGGTACCACCAGACGTGGTTCCACCTGATACAAGCTGCCAATTGTAAATGGTGTTACTACTGGTCCCCAAAACAGATAATGCTGTGATAATCACAATCGCATCCAATCGATCAGGACTTGTTTTTAGACGGACAGAAATTAACGGATAGTATGTTCCGGCTGTTGCCAGGGAAACAGGAGCTGTTACCGGAACCCCAACCGCCAATTGTGCGCCACGAAGTTCGTAACCTCCTTCCGAAATAACCGTTGAGCATACTTGTTTCAACGTGCTATTCGATGCGGTTTCTGCCGTGTTTTCTATTTCGTAACGAAGAGGAAGAGAGGCAGTTGTGATGTAAGTTGATGTAATTAAATTGGCGTGATTAAAAGAATGACAGTGGACTAATTTACCGTCAATTACAAATCCGGTTCGCACTGTGCCAAGACCTAGCCACTCCACGTCCATCCAAAAGATTTGAGCTTTAGTAATATCTAACGTGTAGCCAGAAGGTCCCGTGCCATCTAACTTATCAATATTCCAATTGGCTTGAGAAACTCTTGTCTCCACTACAGACCCCGTGACGCTACTTCTTTCAACAAATGACAAAGTTGAATTATTAAGTTCGATATAAATGCCGTTTGCCGTACCAAAGTATCCGACCCGTTGACGCAACCCTGTTTTTGCAGGAGACATGACAAAGGTGCTCATTACAAGAAGTCCTTTGCCAGGTTGATAAGAAAAAACTTTTGCCGTCTCTCGATATACGCGAGATCCAGACGTGGTTGTTACAGATAAATTTACCAATCCTTCGTTTGCGCTAAAAGTTGATGTACCACCTGTAGCAGTGTCTGTGTTCCAAAGTCCATTATCTCTGTAGCGATGGCTTGAATCAAATAAAGTCAAAGGTGAACAAATCCTTAATCTCCCAAAAGCATCCATCGACGTTGGCTTTTCTGCCGTGCCAGAGCTGAGAACAACATTTAACGGTTCTGCTTGAAGCGGGGATACCTTAACGACTTCATAACGATTAAAGTCTTTTGAATCTATGATCGTTGCCATTTTGAGCTGTACTGGTCTACTCAGTTTAAAGGTTTGACTCCAGATTAGGGTAGATAAACTACGTCTGTTGTTCGCCCACTAAGGCGTGAAAAAGTTCAAGTATCGCGGTACCGCTTCTGAGCTCCTCGAACCCGTTGAATTCGACGGGATTACCATTCGAAGCTTGAAGCACGGTAATACCGGACACATCCTGTACTACGCTCCCAGCGAAGCCCATGACTGGGAATACTGCTGGACGATGGACCTGCAGACAGCAAAAAACGGTGTAACCAAATACAAAAAACATCTTGCAGAATCAAGTGCAGTACCAGAGTGAGGTATCCGTAGAATCAACCAAGTATTAAACACTGTGGCGTAACGTGGTACGGCCTACTTTCAGACATCACGACCTCATGGATGATCTCGCAATTGAGATCCATGAGTATCTGTTGGAAATTTCGACTGAATTTCAAGGGAATCGTTTTGTTTTGATTCCCATTACAGAAGTCGTGAACAAATTTGAACGCAACCACCGGACCATTCAGCGTCGTATCAGTGCGTTAAAGGATGAAGGGCTTCTCATCCCTGTCATCAAGAAAAACACGATCACCCTGTACCACGTTCGCGACCAGGAAGACCAGGTATGACAGACGATAAGGCTGCAGGACACTTAGAGGCGCTTGCGTTTCTGGTGTCCTCCTTCACCGACAACGGTAGATCCTTACGTGCATTCACGACAAACCCACAGGAATTGTCAATTACGATTCTGACGGCTGGATTGCTGGCGAACAGCAAGTTGATGATCAACCCCGAGGATGCTGTGAAGGCTGCATTCGATATCCACGCCAGGATTCAAAAGCATGTCGGGGCTCATCAATCGATGACGTTTGCCGCAAACATCGAAAACTGTTTTATTGAACCACACCCTGAGGTAGACCACGACTGAGCGCCGCGTTGTGCCTAGTCACGAGCTGCATCGATCCACCACCTGCTTCTAGATCTTCTTTGAGACTGCGGCAGGCAGACTCTGGATTAGTGTGATCACCACAAGTAAAACTGTCGATCGCAGCGTATCCGTACTCAGGGTACGAGTGGATGGCGATATGGGATTCTGCCAGAAGCGCCAAAGCGGTCACGCCTTGCGGTTGAAACTTGTGGGAAACAATGTTCAGAAGGGTTGCACCCGCTGCATCTGCGGCACGGACAAGCGCCTCCTTAATGAACTCTTCATTATCTAGCAGGTTCGGATTACCGTCCTGAAGTTCAAAAAGGCAGTGCCTACCTACAACACTCGCACCCTCATGCACTGCAGTAACCGCAAGATATCAGTCCATTTTACCGCCCCAAAACCTAGACAAATACGGCAAACATCGGTACCTTGCCGAAAGTCTCTTCTTTCCCGTGGCTTCTGCAACGCTTGAAATTCCTGCAGAAGTTCTGGCAAGAGAGGAACTAGAGCGCAAGATTTATGCCCCTTATTCTGCCAAGAACGATTACAGGCAGTTCTTGGATTACCGATCCGAAGGGGATACCCGATTAACGATTAACGGGTCCAGGCACTACAAAACGCCGTACGGACACCTTCCCTCAGTAACGACAATCCTGTCCGCTACTAGCGGTAACAAGGAAATGTTGGAGCGCTGGGCGAAGAAAAACCCTGGTGGAAGGGAAGCGGCCGCTGCTCGCGGAACAAAAGTCCATAGCCTCATGGAGGAGTACCTCCTAGGCGTAAACAAAAATCCCGTCATCGAGGATGAGGAGATTGCCCAGTTCTGGAGCGGGCTCCCCGAGAATCTGGACAAATTGGGGCGGGTGATCTGGGCGGAGAACCCTGTCGGTAACGCCTTCCCCTGGTGCGTTGGTGGGGACGGAATTAGCCGCGTCTGGCATCCAGGGGTAGAGGAGGGGCAAACGTGGGGCTGGTCTGGGGCGCCTGACATCGTCGCGGAATACAAAAACAAGATCGTTCTTGGCGACCTGAAGACAAGCAACGGCCTTTACTTTGCTCGGTGGCCTGGTCCTGAAACACCGAAGAACGAGTACGGGATGCGCCGTGCTGGCTTCCTCAAATATCAGAAATGCATGATGCAGATGGGTGCTTACGCCATGGCACTAGAGCACACCGTCGGTATCGTGCCTGAGCTCATGATGATCTTTGTTGCTACTCGTGAACGCTCACAGGTGTTTGCAATCCAAGGCGGGACGATCGAGAAGTACAAACAGAAGTGGCTGGATGCAGTAAAAAAGTACTACACGGAGATTCTTCCGGCCCAGCAGGCGGAGGAAATGGACTTCGAAGTCGTGAACGGCGACAAGCAAGACTCGTAATGAGACCGGCCTCGTACAGGCTTATGCGCCGTACGGTGGAGAAATACACAGATTGATTCCGGATTTGAAGGGGTTCCCAAACTCAGCCGTTGACGGTATCTTCAAGCTGGCGTCATCCCCATAAAACGACTGCAATAACAGGACTGTGACGATCGCTGCGCCCGAGCCAACCCCACCCAAAAAGCACCTCTTGCCAGGGCAGATCAACCTTGATCTGATCCCACAGGACTGGGCGCTGACTCCATTGTCGGGGAAGCGGGCGTATGTGGCTGGTTGGACCTCTCAACCCTACAGCATCGCTCAGCTCCAGGCGGAACTGGAATCTGGTCGTGCAACTGGTATCGGTTTGATGACCGGTCAGTGGTCCAATGAAGGCGGCTTGATCTGGGCTGACATCGATGGTCCCGACGCGATTCCAGCGCTTGAGGAGTTAGCTGGTGGTCCTCTACACACCATCTTTCCCCCGACGCTCAGTATCACGTCAGGGAAGCCCGGTCGCTTACGACTGCTCTACAGCATTCCAGCAGCCAAAATGCAGATGTTGCCTGATAAGGCAACCATCAAAATCGAAATTCCGTCGTTTGAGATCCTGTTCAGGTCCAGACAGGGCGCAATCATGGGTGCTCACCCAGATACGGACGGTTACCACACAACATCACACGGTGGTTTTGAGTTTGCTAAGAACCCACCGGAGATGCCCGAGTGGTTATATAAAGCGATTGCTAGGTCTTATCCGACGAATAAATACCGTAAACCCGTTACTAATGGAGTTGTTACGCAACAGGTAAGCCTCCAGTACGAGGAGGATTCTCGCTTTTTTATTGAGCAGGCTATCGAAGAAGCTCAAATTTATCTAGAGCATCTTTCAGAAGCAAGAGCTGAAGATTACGAAGAGTGGCTTGCGGTGGGGATGTCTCTTCACCAAATTCATGACACACTATTAGAAAGCTGGGTCCACTGGTCCTCCCAGGCCCCTAACTTTCAAGAGGGTGTTTGTGAACATAAGTGGGCCAGTTTTGAACGCCTTCCAGGAGGACCAAGTCCGGAAGGTGCTAGAGGTCTGCAAACTCTGCGGGCGATGGCAAAAGAGGATGGCTATATTGAATTAGGTGGATTTGTCGTTGATCTGCCGGAATTATTGGCGGAACAAGGACAAGAAATGTTTCAAGAAATGAATGGATTTGATGAACAACAACTGTTTAGTAGGACGATTAATCGCGTTTTAGGTGATCCCTCAGAAGATGACCGGGAAGAAGCTCGTGGCATCGTACGCGGTAAAGGGGCACCCCGCACGCCACCTGCTTCTGAGCTGGCCAACATGGTCACCGGAATGGTCATTGAATGCAACTGGCGTTATGACCCACGGTTTGAAACTTTTATGTTCTACCAAAAGAACAGCGGTACGTGGCGCCGGGAAGAACATAAAAATGAGTATAAATATTTTGTTCAAGACCTTTTTATTAGAGAGCGAATCCCTACTCCAGGGGGATTTACTTCTCACCTTCTCTCAGACGTTGTTAGCCTGACACAGGCGTACATTACCCATACATACTGGGACGATGACAACGATAAACTTGCATTCCGTAACGGTGTTTTGGAAGTCAGTACTGGTGAATTCCTGGAGCATGACCCGGAAAACTACATCACTTGGGGTTTAAATTTTGATTACGATCCAGAAGCTGATCCAGGTCCAATCATTGACTGGCTAACACGGACTCAGTATGGAGATGATGGTAGGGTTCAGGTGCTGCGAGCCTGGCTGAGGGCGTGTCTTCTTGCTCAAGGTCATGAACTGCAGCGGTTCCTGGAGGTTATCGGTCCTGGTGGCCGTGGTAAATCCACCTTCGCCAATCTGTGTTGCGCCATGGTTGGTAATGGTAACTACGCCAGCACAACTCTGAACCAGCTGGAGCAAAGCCGATTTGAGGTTGCCTCCATCAAGGGTAAGCGTCTGACGCTGATCAACGATTCTGAGCGATATGGTGGTTCGGCGCAGATCTTCAAAGCTTTGACCGGTGGAGACAACCTTCGATTTGAAGAGAAGAACAAGAATGTTGGCGAACCGTTTGTGTACACAGGCATGGTGATGGTCTGCGCCAACGAGCCGATTCAGACTACAGATAACACATCTGGTTTGTCCAGAAGGAGATTGACATTGGAGTTTAATCGTCCCCTGTACGACAAAAATTCCGATGCTAAAGAGATGATTAAATTGGATAACGGCATCGTAAGAGGCTTATGGAAGAATTATTTACCCGGCTTAGTGAACTGGGTTCTAGGTATGACAGACACCGAAATGCGTGAGTATCTACTAGATACGTACGATAGGGTTCCTTCCTTGAAGCGTGTCAGGAATGAAATCCTCCTGAATAGTAATAATTTGGTGGAATGGCTTCAATCAGAAGTTGTGTACGCACCAGATGCGGTCACCTCTGTTGGTAAGAAAATTCCTGCAGCTAAGGATGCACAAGAGAGGTACTGCAACAGTAAGTACCACCTGTACGCCAGTTACGCTTCTTACTGCGAGGACACCGGCAGCAAACCTGTTGGCCAGAAGCGCTTTATCGCACTTCTCCTAGATTGCTGTACGAATCAGCTTGGGATGAAGGATATTCGTTCGTTCACCAAGCAGGGCCGTCCTTTTGTTAAGGGACTTGCACTCCGCAGTGGAGATGACAAGTATTCAAATTACCCAACAATCCTTCCCGAGGGAATGCAAAATTAGCGGGTAACTGGATACCCTTTAGAGATTGCCAGTTGCTTGTCTGCTTGATAGCCAGGCATCCTATCTTCTTTGACCTTCTTGTCATAGATTAGGTGTCCGGTCAGCTTCCAAAGTAAGGCCCTGCCAGCGTCCTCCAGGATTAATTTTAACGGTTCTTTGTAGTGGATGTCGCCACCCATGAATGGGACTGGAACCAATTCAATTCCAGATAAAGCGTAGATTGGCGTTGCAATCGCCATCGCACGCCGCATGTGGAAGTAATCCGTTACGATGAATAATCGCTTGGGTTGATATAACTTAATAAGTTTTACGGTTTGCGTAAAATTTGTAACCGTGTCCCAAGCGTTGTAGTCCAGAAGAAACCGAGCGTACCCCAGGTCTGCTGAAGAAAGGATGTCAACCACAGCAGTCGGCGGGCTTTCAGAGCTAACAATGATTTTCGCCGTCTTGTTTTCAGTGGCCAGCTTCTTAACCGTCTGCATTCGGTTAACATTTCCACCAAGCTCGAGAATGACATCCATGGTTAGTGAGTAGGGTTACTGGGCTTCAAGGGCTACAACTTTGGCTTTAAGCTCAACGATCATGGCTTGCTGTTCTTGAACAGCTTTAACAAGCATTGGGATTAAAGCTGATGATCCCATAGACAAATACGGACTGTCCGGCTCATCAGGATTGTCTTCAAATACGTCAACGGCTTCGGGAATAATTTGTTTTACTTCTTGAGCAATAAAACCAATGTTATTAACTGACTCATTGTTTACTCCTTCCTTCCAATCAAAACGAACTGGATGCAGTTCTAGCACCTCGGAAAGCCCTTGCTCATATGTGCGGACGTTTTGCTTGAGCCTGCTATCTGAAAGAGATTGAATGGTAGTGTTTTGCGCAAAAACGACTCCATCACCTCGCACACGAAAGGCAGTTCCGTTAACTGCGTTGCACTGGTAAAAGTTAAATGCCGACGAAAGACTAGTGTTGGTATAGGAATAAATAACAGTTCCTGCGTAACTGGCGGTCTCGGCCCACGGATTTATTACATTTTTGCTGTTACTACCGCCTTCGTTGACATTTAATGTCCCCCCAAAGTTCATTCCATTCGGACTGGAGCCAATGCGCACATCGTGACCACTCTTGATAATCATCCGCTCCGTCGGGCTGCTCGCTCCATCGGCGGTAGTGGAGAACACTAATCTGCCCGGCATATCGTTAGTGCCGGGAGTGCCGTCTACTTGCGCCGAGATTTCAGCACCGTTTACAGGTTGAGTTCCATCACTACCAGCAAAAGCGATTGCGCCTATAATGTCACCACTCTGAACCGCCGTGTTTGATCCTAAAGATGTCCCCCTTGATTTACCTAAAAGCAAAAAACCAGCGCTATTATTATTGTTGGCATTTGCGTAAAAAGTTGCCCCAACAGCGTTGGATGTGTTTTCTAATTGAAAAAAGTTTGACGTAATTGTTCCCCCGTAAAACGTGCTACGCGCAGTAGACGTGCCAACTAAAAGGCGTCCCGAAGTATCAATGGTGGCTCGCTGAGTTCCGCCTGTATAAAGGCGCATGTTGCTAAGCGAGTAAATACCTAACTCTTGGCTTGTCCCTACGTTTTCACAGGAAAACTGCCCAACGATATCATCATTGGTATTTGTTACGGCAATACCACCTGCGCTACCATCGTTTTTAAGCGTAAGTTTTCTGTAACTAACACCTGCAGTAGTGCCAATCCCTACCGATCCTCCAGCGCTAAAAGTTACAGTATTAAATCCACCTGATTGAAACTGTATAGACCTACCCAGTGCTCCTTCCGCAGAATTAATTGTGGCGCCAGTATTCTCGGTAACCGATATCCTGAGGTCAGTGCTACCCGAAAGATTGCCAATTCTCAGGAGATTGGCGGCGCTTGCCCCAACAATATCCAAAGACGCATCAGGACTACTAGTCCCCAGACCTACTCTGCGTGAGCTGTCTACTGTAAATGCTGTGCCACCGCTATTTTCAAGAATAAAGTTAGTTGTAGTTGCTCCAAGAGTCCATTGACCACTGCTGTTCTTGATTCCAAGATAAGAACCAGATCCAGTCGATTCTAGTAGTGTAGATGTGCCGACCGCACCAGAATTAACATGCAGAGTGTTGCTAGGACTACTCGTTCCAAGCCCTACTCGGTTATTGCTTGCGTTAACATAAATTGCATTGTTGTCAATATTAACGTTTCCTGAGCTATCAATAACTAGGCTATTTGCGGGAGCGCTGGCCGCAGAGATCCCTTTTACAAGTTGAGCAAATGTTTGTGCCATCTGACAGCTTTAATTCTTATCCGTACCTTCAATTTTACAAGAACACGACTCGCATTTTTTACACCACGTCCTGTCACCAGGAATCACCTCGGTTCCGTACTCGAAGTCATCATAATCTTTTTGATTACGCAGCCACTGTGCGAGCTCTTCAACATATTTCTTGATGAGTTGTGTAGGCATACTCACTCCAAGTGCATCATTTTCCTCAATCTAGGATTGGCCGGAAAAGTATGGAAAAATGAAGATGGCTTAAACATTGTCAAGCCCCTACAGGGAACCCCTTGTAACGAATATTTGCAGGTCTCCCTGCTCCAGGATTGGGAACAAATCCACCCATACTCTCATCGTACTTAACGGGGCTGCTTGGACCCTGGTTGGCTGCTAATTGGCCAAATACACCTTCAGCTGAAGCTTGCTTCAAAAAACCAGGCAACTCTTGTCCCCCAGGATTCTTTGTCTTTCGTTCAACAAATTTACGAATCATCTCCGGTGTTGCATTAGGAAGACCTTCAATACTTTGATTCATCGTGCCAATGCCAGGCATTTTGGGGTAGCGTAGATCAAAACTAGGCGAGCCAGAAATTAAAGTTTGTTCTACAAGCGGCATGCCTGCCTCTTCTATAAACTTTCCTTGCTGGCGAAAATCAGGGATTAGGTCTCCGCTTTGGCTGTAATCAGTGGCGCCCCTGGCGTAAGCCTTAAGAAACCCTAATGCAGCAGGAAAATCGTTATCGCCCATCAGAATAAATTGCTAAGTTTTGCGTTACGAAGAAACTCTGCAGCTTTCTCGCCAGTGGTTTGGAAAGCAGGCATCCCTTCACCCGTCGTCTTGGCTGCCTGGAACGGAACAACACCAGAGAAATCGGAAGATACCTTAGCGCCTTGCTGATTCCACGGTGCAGGGACAGCATTCGCTGCAATTGCAAAATCGGCACTGCCCATGGGTTGGACAGTTGAACCTGCGTAGGAAGGCTCTGTCACAGAGGCACCACTCTGGCGACCAAACATAGCTTCCATCAAGGGGTTGCGAGCACCCACTGCACCACCTGGCTGTGCCATTGCGGTTTTCCCGTATTTCTGCTGCCAAATCTCCATCCCAAGTTTTTCTGCTTCTTCTTGTTTTTTAGCTTTAGAAAGAGCTCCGTATTGGGCCAGCTGAGCACGATACTCATCCGACTGAGTGCGGTCAGGTGTCACACCATCACGAGTACCACGGACGATGGTGGTTGAACCAAAGCCGGGAGGAGGAAGAACAGGTGCAGCAGGGGCTCGAAATTCCTGTTGCATGAACCCAGGAACATATCGACCAGTCGGATCACTCTGCAGAGGATTGGGCCCCATTTTGGCCGCAGCGGCACGACCGATTGGAGTATTCATCCAATCAACTGCACCCTGTAAAGCATTTCCAATGCCGCCAAAAATGGCTTTAGGTACACCAAATGGATCTGTATATAAGTTCGATCTTTTAGGTGCCACTGAATTACAACTGCCTTTCTTACAATAATAGTATCAATAAACAGTCAAATGCAGGTTATTCAAACATTTCCAAACGGTACAACAATTGAATTTGGTGAAGATGCACACGGAAATCAAATTCATCGCGTTTGCTCCGCCACCGGGGCCATGTGCCGTTACGTAGAGCCGTTTCACTGTGCCCTTGCTTACGCCACCCACTACGAGGAAAACTACGCCGTCAAGCCACCGGAAGAGAAGGATTGAGACGCATTAGACGCAAATAAGACAGTCAGGGGTAATTTTAGATGGGTGCAAACCCCTTGTGCTGCAACGATTTTTTTGAACGACCAAAACGCCTCAAAATTTCCCGGTTTTCACTCAACGTATAGAAAAGGGGGTTAGTAAGAGGTTGTAAATTTACAACCAAAAATTAACCCCACTTCCTATAAAAAGAATAAACCCCCCCTTTTTTTGAAGCGTTTTGGTTGTTAAAAAAATCCCTTGACACGACTAGTGTTTTGCACTATGGTGCCTGGTAAACCCTAACAACCCCATGGAGCTGAGCCGGTTTTTTGCTGATCTGGGGATCGAACCAGTAGATCAAGTGGCTTTTTGCAGGGCCATCGAGGTGTGTCTTTCCTACTGGGGACCGAACCAGTGTTGGCGGGTGGGTGACGTAAGCCACTCTTTGTTTGCTGGATTCGCTACGTCCAATCGAAACAACCTCTTTTATAAGAAGTGCAGTGCCCGGATTCTGCTTCTGGGGATGACAGGTCAATTTGGAAACGGGGATCAGGTTGCAATAAGAAGATCCTGTTGCGAATACCCTCACTGCTTGAACCCGGATCACTATTTCTGGGGCGATCGCAGTCAGGCAATGCTTGAGACGCAAAAGAGAGGCGGCTCTTTCGTTTCCGAAGAAATTGTTAAAGCTTTACGAGTTGGTCGCCAGGAGGGGAAGAAGTTGATTGCTCTTTCGCGGAAATACAGGATTCCGTATCACACGACAAGACGCATCTGCTCGGGCGAGTCTTATGAGACACTAAATAAGACAGAATCTCCTCGGATGGATGCCGATGCGTGGAGAAAGTTTGAGACCGTTTGCAGTGACCTGGTTAACCGGTATCCTGAAGAATTAAGAAGCTTCAAGCTAGGAGTTTACGTGGCTAACGAACTGGAGTGTCCATGGCACCGAAACGGGGAACCTGCCCACAAAGGCAACTTTGGACTCATGGGCGAGTGCCTTGACTGTATGAAGGAAATTAAAAAAGGTCGCTGTAGTATCAACGTTACAAATTTTGATTTCCGCTGGTATTGGCAAATTAAACGGTTTTGGGACCAGGTGGACATCCGAGGTGAGGATGAGTGCTGGGAATGGCGTGGAACTGTTAAGGAACATAAAGCAGAATCGGTCGCTTACTTTCCCTCTCCCTTCCACAGCACCAAAAGTCAGACCGCTTCTCGTGTTGCTTTTTGGATCTCAAGGGGCTATACAGGTAAGTACCGGATCTTCAGCCAAAACACTTGCAAACGCTTCTGTTGTAACCCAAAGCACCTTACAATTAGAGAGCTGAGCGAGCACCCACAACCCACCAAAATAGAGACAATCAATCTTAGTTATGGCAACATCTTTGACCACTATCGAGAAAGTCACGCACAAAGTGAAGCAAGTGCTGCCGACAAATTATCACCTAAAGGATAAAAAATATTACGGGCATGTTCAACTAGGTGCAGAGAATCACTACACCGAGGTGTATGACAACAAAGAAGATGCCGAGCTTGAGCTGCGTTGCCTGGCAAAGCGCCTAAGCTTCGAGTGCATCCCTACCACGCAAGAAGAAGGTTATTATCCGGAGCGTTCTATAATTATTGAAGAAAAGTATCAACAATCCGGTAGGACCAATGGTCTTTACAGCGGATTAAATATGACAGATGGCACGGTACCTGAGCACAATTCCTGATAACAGTGGATTTTACAATCTTGGTACTGTTTGGGCATATCCTACCGGCGGTACTGGGCCCACTGCATACGGTCCAACAGGGATCTTTGGTAGTGACCCTTTACCCTCTGTTGCTGGCGACTCCCTGTACAATCCTATTGATCTTGGTGACTTTAGCGTACCGATACGAACGATCACGATAAACAACAGCCACGGCGGCCTATCACGCCGCCAAAGCACCTTTTACAAACTTAGTCTTGTAAAAGCACGATCAATTCAATTTACTCAAAATTTTAGCCAGTTTTCGTATTCCTCGAACACAAACAGGAATACGTTGCTGGCTTTTTATAAAATTACCAATGGAACGCATCGGGAAGAACTTCCGATCAACAATAGTGGTTACGTTTATAAAAGCACTGGCATTGATTACGATACCGAGGACGTTTACACTACCGATTACCCAAACCTTCGTCTGGATCCAGGGGAATACACCTTTGTAATCACAAACGACATTAGGTATCAAGAAACTACGTATTCGATCAGCATCAACGTTGCCACTTTGGATTGGCGGTTTGTCGACGAGAGTATCGAAGAAGCTCTTGAATTTGGTTTGGTGACTGAACCAGTGGATGTTTCACTTGATTTTGGTTCACTGGCAGCCTAACAAAAAATCTGCTAAGCTAGCAAAAGCTTACTGATTGCCATGAAAGTCGTTACTCTTCAACAGCTTGAAGCGGATTTTGATGCAATCCTGGAAGACGTTGAAGCCAATAAAGAGTTTTATCGCGTCCAATCGGAAGCTGGTGACGTGATGTTGATCCCTTACGACGACTACGTTGTGCTAAGGGAAACGTACCAAGAGTGGGTTGATCACCCTCAAATTGATCCGTTCCCCCTTCCTGTTGAATATATTGCTGACGCTAAGCCTGAAAAAATTTAAACAGGCTTTTTAGTCTCAGTAAAAGTCCGTTTTGCCCAGGATGGCTTCTCGTACGGGGTCGGAGTAGGAGTTTCTCCAATGTTCAACAGAGCTTTGGCGTATTGCTTTTGAGCTTCCGTCAAGTTCTGCTCAGCAGCTTCTCTAGCTGCTTTATATGGATTCGCTTCTCCAGTAACCAGTTGCAACGCCTTGTCAGCAGTAGGAACCGTTGCTAAATATGATGCTGCTTCCTGCAGTCGTAAGCCAGCTTGACGGGCACCAATCTCCGCTGGAGTACCAGTTTCCCTATAGCGCTCACCCTGAACTTTGGCAAGCTCCTTCTTCGAACGCTCGATGGATTCAGCCACATCCTCGTAGCTTTCCAACGGAACGGTTGATTGATACATTGTAGGTGCCGTGGGCGCCGGCATTACAACTGTAGGCGCAGAGGGACTAGAGCCCATGACTTTATTTAAAACGTACTTCTACACTGATTCTATCCGTGACAAACCCGTACAAATGTTGAACTCCAACGTAAGCAACAGGGCTGAGAATGATGATCAAGATCAGTTCAGCCCATGTCAAGGTTTTACGCATGATGGCAAGTACCCATTTATTCACGAGTTTAGCGAGTTTATATCGGGTGTGTCCATGAAAGCGCTGAAATACCAACTGATGACACACCCGCAACGAATCCTGGCCCAGGCGCTGTGGGAAGCAAACAATTACGGTGGATCAAAAGAGAAGTGCATCAAGCATCTCAAAGAAATTTACGGCCCATCCTGGCACAAAGTGACGACCATAAAGGACCATATGGAGGATTTTCGTCCCTATTGCGAGTTTGTTTTGCTGTTAGAGCATTGCAGACAGTGGGACGAACGCGAAAAATTAGCTAAGCTACAGCAAACACACGATTCTCAATGCAGCTGAACATCGCAGAGGATTGGTTAGATGTACTTGAGAGGACCGAGTACGAGCCAAGCCCTTCAACCGGAAATACATATCAGAGTTACCGGTTTGCAGATTTGGATATTTCAGAGGTAACCGTTGAAAACTACAACGATTTACTGGTACCGTCCCTAGCGCAGCAGGTTGAGGTATTTATTCCCCCAATTGGGAGCTTTGAGACGGCGGATTTGCGGCGTTACCTTGAGCTTGTCTGTAATTATGAGACCAGCACGATGGACCTGATGCTGGGACTGTCCTTGGCTGACCAGATCAGGATTACGTTCAGCGACATGCAGACCAGCACAATCTGTGATCGTTACCCAGAAATTGGACTGGCTGAAAAACGTCGCTACCGGTGCGTTGCCGAGTACCTTATTCGCCAGGGGGAGCTGACGAAGTTGCGGGATCAAAACGGTAAATTAATTAAAAAGATTGGTAATATGCAGAAGGCTGTTGTACTGTACAAACCTCTGCCAAAATTACTCGAAACACTGAAGCGGTCCGGGTTGAGCCACCTAATCAAGAAACAGCCGGAAGCCGCAACAGCCAAAGAGGCAAATCTTAATTAATTATTAAAATGACTGAACGACGTAACAAGATGCTCTCCAGGCTTCAAAAGGCCAACCCGAGCGAAACCGAACAAACGCTTATTAAACTGACAATTGAACGTATTTGCGCTGATATGTGCGAATACTATACGAAATTTTACGGGTTTGAAGGCCCTGGTGCCGTTGTTTATGTTCCGGATGCACCGGAAGAAGACAGCATGTTCTATTTAACAGTAGATTGTTTAATGAATGCGCTTAATGACTTTAATAGTAGGGATATGGAGGGGCCAGCAGATGTGATGAAGAAAGCTATTTCACGCGCAGAGTCTTTAGACCCACAAAAAGAGTCTCTTTTTATCATTCAAGACAAAGACCAGATGTCACTAATTCATTACAAACACGACAATCAAGAACACTCGTTCTTAAAAATGTGAACAAGAGAAAATACACATGGGCTGATTACAGGAAAATACTTGGCAGGATTAACCACATCACAGAAGATTGGTTGACTCCTGTTGAGTATCTACCATACATCGACGCCTTACTAGGCGACATTGATCTCGATCCTTGTTCAACCCACAGCGCAAACGCGCAATTTTTACGCGCCAAAAATATCTATACGCTGAAGGAAGATGGACTAAATATGCAGGTGCCTTGGACCGGAAAAGTATATCTATTTCCGCCAACTTATGGGCGTTGCTCGTTCAGCAGAAAACGTGGTACATGGAGGTGGAGTACAAAAGCTGGAGCAGAAGCAAAAGCCCCATGTGTTATCTGGTTTAGACGCCTGGTAAGGGAATGGAAACTGCGAAATGTACCGGAGGCTTTGTTTTACACGATCTATCCGGAAATGATCCGTACATGCCCAGAAATGTGGGATTACCCGATTTGCATTCCAACCGACAGGGCAAATTTAATCCATGGTAGGGAATTATTTCGCCTCAAAGCACCCATGTACTGGGGGTACTTTATCTATTTACCACCCCTTGAATTCGGTTTTAACCAGGTGGACAGATTTAAAGAAATTTTTTCTAACCTTGGAAGGGTTATTTGCTAGGAACGAATGCGTTTCTGAAGCCGTACGTAGCGGCTCCAGGACCGGCAAACAGGAAGCGGTCATCACCGGCTCTCTGACTGGTGATGTCAGGTGCTAAAGCATCTCCTGAACGGGCTAAGTAACCCCTCAGAAACGCCTTACCGGCCTCATTATCGATTGCGCCTTTAGCTGCCTTATAACGGCCGTCAACTCCGTAATCTTGGCTAAACTGGTACTGCATATGTCCATTCTGACAGGCCCAACATGGATACACAAACACATATTGGATTGATTTGTGACGAAGTCAAAGAGCTTTTAATCGACAAAAATAAAAAATATGGAGATTCAGCTCTTAATCCGAGTCGAATCTTCAGCAAAGCAACGCCACTCGATCAAATCTTGGTCCGTATCGACGATAAGCTTAATCGAATCAAACAGGGTGCAGGTTTGCTAGCGAATGACGAAGATGTACTCTTGGACTTGATTGGATACCTGGTACTGCTTAAAATTGCATTAGTTCGCCAGCAAAACAAAGAATGAAGTATGAGGAGTTTCTGGAGGGATATGTTCCCGAATTACAGTTGCTTGATGCTTTGGATGCGCTTAAAGATTATTCTTTGGACGCGGCGGTGATGCTAGACCACTTGGTGTCTCGTTCCAATACCGAAAAAAGCGACGAATGACCTGACCAGACGGATCCCACGCAACAATCTTCTTCTCCAAATATTCAATTGCTCTGATTTGCGTGGGAGATCCGTTAAAAGTCTCGGCTAAATTTAAAAGGCAGATTTGAGTTTCACACTTATGCGGCATAAGTGTAGGTATTTCTGCGTCTGGTGCCAAATAAGTATCGAGTTCTACACGGCGGCGGTTCACCATTTTGTCACCGCCAGAACGCCAAATGCAATTAATGTATGGGCTCCACTCCCTAATGATCTCTTTCTTTGGGGCCAGGGAGTTGATCAGTTCCAGGAGACGGCACTCCTTAAACGAGGCAATCCCTAAGCTGTGCGCAAAACTGAGGACTGCAGCTTTTCTATTATCATTTAGAGGAACAAAAACGTATTGTTCCACGAGCTTGGAAAATTCTTTTAAATCCTCAACAAGCTGATTGTCGATCTGCTCCTTGGTAGCCTTTTCAAAGTATCCAACCCATTTTTTACCTAGTTTTTTACTGCCGTAACCGATTCTCCAGTGCTCCTCTCCGTAATCTTTATACGAAGCGTACTTGCCAAGACCGATTGACGTTCTTGGCTCCGTGTAACGCTTGATTAACTGTATACCCTTGTCAGTCAGGAAAGGGTATACAGTCTCTTCTTTAGGCTCTTCAGGACGCTTACGAATGTACAACGATTACGGCACGACGACCGAACCAGTGTAGCTAACTTCGCTGTAACCGTCCAAATTCAAAAGGACAACGTAGTTCTTGCTTGCGTCACTGACCGTAACGGCAACTACACCTGTACCCTTTCCATTCTTGACAATGTTGGAAAATTTGGTGTAGCCGGTGGGGGCATTGCCGGCGGTATAGGCGTCCTCTTGGAAAATTTCCATCGTGGTGATGCCACTGGTCTTGTTCAGAGTGACAATAATGTCACCAGTGGTGCCAGGGTTCACACGGAATGCTCGGATATCCAGGCCACCAGTGCTGCCAGCTGCAGTGTTACCTAAATAAGTGATTTCAGAACCAGCATTGACACTGAACGTATCTAAGGTGCCTTGAATGGTGCGAGTGGCCATGGTGATTAAGAAATTTGCCCGAGCGTAGAGAAGTTGAAATGGATATCGGCATCGATACCATGCTCTTTGAGGATGTTAAAGAAAAGCTGGCGATCCAAGGCTTTCTGATGAAGCATCTCAATAAAAGCCTCTTCCAATTCATCGCGATCCATTTTTTGAATCGCTAACGCCGCAGCGTGAATTGAAAACTCGACGTTGATTGGAAGATCTATGGCATCCATGGTCGGTTAAAACCTTATGATTATCCTAACAGCGCTGAACTGAAAGTCAATCAAACGGAGTAAGCAGGTGCTTTTGGTGGCATAAACCGCTGATCTACCGTAAAATCAGGATTATCTGGAGCACCATCAAAAATGCCAGGGACCAAAGTGGGCAATCTCTCTGTGATGTAGCTCTTCAAGTGATCGGTTGAGTCGACGTTGCCCATAGGCCTGCTCCCTTGTTCTTAAAAAGATGGAACTCAATCCGTAAATTCCGCTAAACGTCAACAAAAAAGTCAGGATAACGGGCTCCACGCTTAAAACCATCTTTAACTCATACATTGTACTAAAGGTAAGGCTCACAAATGGTTACTGACGCACTAATCCAAGAATTCATGAAAGCCGCAGTTGGCGGCGTCAGTAAAGCACAGACAATTAGGACGTTTCGAGAACAATTTAACCTGACTCACGGTGAAATTGCAGACTTAATGGTTGCTTGTAAATTTAAAAGACCAGACTTCCCCATTAACTACAAGCCGTTTTACAACTGCGCCATAACCAAAAAAGCTGAGCAAATATATTACCCTTTTACGCAGCTGTACAAGATAGAAAATTTTTTATCCGATCAAGAATGTAATCTTTTAATGGATTTAATTGACCTCAATTTAAGACCCTCAACAGTATCCGATTCAACTGATTCCTGCGCTACCTCTGATTACCGCACAAGCCAAACGGCGGACCTTCATTATTTTGATGATTCGTTTTATTTGCACATTGACAGGAAACTTACTGACTTATTGGAATTAGGTCCATTCCTGGGAGAAATTATGCAAGCTCAAAAATACAAACCAGGGCAATACTACAAAGAGCATTGGGACTTTTTTATGCCAGGGACGGCAGAAAACAAGATCTATTGCGAGTGGATGGGTCAACGAACTTGGACCACAATGATATATTTAAACGACGTAATTGCGGGCGGTGAAACCTACTTTAAACATTTAAAGTTAAAAGTAAAACCTAAAAAAGGCATGCTACTTGCCTGGAACAATTTATACAAGAACGGACTACCAAATCTTAAGACGATGCACGAGGCGCTCCCGCCTATTAGTGGCGATAAATATGTAATTACTAAATGGTTTAGGAGCTACTCGTTGATTTAATTAGCCGCAATACTAAACTTAACAACGGCATTAGTACCACCATCTTCGTGGAAAAAATTACCTCTCAGGTATCCTACCGGGAAACCATTAACGTAATAAGGGTATGTTCCATTTTCAATGATGGTGTTGGAGATCATGGGGCCAAAATTCACCCCATCAATGCTTCCGTCCAAACGGACAACAACAGACTTGTCTATGTTGGTAACAGTAACAATAAGGGTGTAATTTCGAGTCGATAAGTAGTTGGCCACCATAACGTCAACTACATCCGTAACTCCCGGAGCCGTTAATTCCGGGAAGTTCTGGATGAGTGTCTGCTGATACGACTCGAAATATGCCATGAAGCCTACAGGCCGCTAATTACGAAAGTGACGCTGGGGGTGCCTGTACTGATTGATACCAATGTACCCCGAACGTATTTTACGGGGATATTCGAATAAGTTAATTTTGTAGTACCGTTTGCGGTGATCGTCGTATCACTACTACCTAAGTTGAAATAATTTGTACCGTCCAGGCTGCCCTCAGCTCTTACAACGACGTTTGTGCCAATGGATGCAACCGTAACCTGAAATACAAAATTTTCACACGCCGCAACATCTTGAACAGCAACCTGAAGGGCGGCAGTAGAAGTAGCAGCTGAGGTTAACGCAGCTGGAGCGTAAAAAAGAGTATCTTGAAAAAAAGTACTAACGGTCATTTTTTGTAATCGAGTGAAGATTTAAGTAGCCATTGGAATTTTTTATGGACACGTCCACGTTCAACGGCCAAATCTAGCGTCAGTTGGTCTTTCACATCTTCTGACATTTGCGCAAGATCGCAAAATTTCTCTGCCAATAAATTGTGATTCGTTGCTAACTGACGAATAATGGAGTCCTGATCAAAACAATTGTCCATTGATACGCCGGGAAGATCAGAATAAACCAAATCTTCCACGGTTTTGGGAGTTGCAATGTCTAAGGAACGGATGTGTTCAGCAATAGTATCGATTCCCTCTTGCATTTCCTCGTAGATCTCTTGAGTTAATTTATGGATGGAATAAAACTTCCCACCCATAAGCCCCCAATGCACAATCAATGTCTGGTTGTACAGATGGACGGAATTACGCAGGCAATGGACAAGATTGCAGTAACAAGAAGATACTGCTTCCGGTTGCACTTTAGAAGTTTTTAAGGCCATAAACGTGAACAAGCCCAGTATCGTGGAGTGTTTTTGTCCATTTTTTCGTCACACCGCATTCTAGCGCGGAAGTTTTTTCTACGCTCAGGGTCCTTGTGTTGACGATAGTCTTCGTAGTCACGATGACCATACCTGACAATCTTCTCTTCCCCATCGTAACAAGATTTAACAACAAATTTATGTTTGTCGCCAGGGGGAGCTTTTTGAGGCTTGTTGCACTTTAAATGCTCTTTTGCCAGTCGTTTAGCTTTTTTATGGTCAGCCATTTTTACATGATAATGGATGTACCCACCCGATCCTTAATTGTTTGGCCGACCACTCCACGCAAAGCCGCATCACCTGGATCTAATTGCCTAGCGCGTTGAAGGTCCCTAATGTCCTCCTCGATCTGGTTGGCGTACGCGGTTAAAAAAAGTTTAGGATCAACTCGCGATCCACCCGATGTAGTAGTCATTGGAAATGTAGGGGTATGCCTCAGACGAAGATAATTTTATAGAGCAGGGCTTTTGCTCCATCCATTCTTTTAGTTTAACAAGCCTTTCCTCGCAGTAGTTTGGATTGTTAGGTGTGTAAAAAGCAGTCAAAAGCATGCTGGCTTTGGACCGATTACACGGACCACAGCAACATGCCATGTTATTTTTTACATTCTGACCACCACGATGCTTTGGCAAGATGTGGTCTATTGTTGCCGTATTTTCGTTTAACTGTTTATCACAATAAGCACACTTCCAGCTCCAGGCCTCAAAGATGTGCTGTCTAAATTTTCGACGAGCGAGTTTAGGAGTTAGAACAATAAGGTTAGCTAATAAATCCTGCTCGCAGTGAAACATGAAATCTCATGAATCCATGACATGAATGTATGGTGCATACACCTTCCTTTTGCGCTATGCTTGCGAAGTCACGCCCCCGTGATGAAATTAGTAAACGTGACTGACTTAAAATCAGTTGGCCTCTGGCCTTGCAGGTGCAAGTCCTGTCGGGGGTATTTAGCTTTCAGTCAACCCAATCGGGATTTCTTCCAGGTCTTCGATTGGGTCATACTCAGCATCGTCTAAAATACGAAGCAGAAAATAGTGGACCTTGTCGGTTACCCAACGAAGGTCCTCATCGCTAACTTCACAGACAATTGCATTTAATCGTAGTTCTCGAGACGGCTCTCGAACGTGATCAGCGATTAGTTCGAGAGCACGATACCGACCTTTTGTGAAGTCACCAAGCATGTCAATCAGTCGCCACCGATAAAACTTCTTTGGCTTGGTCATCCTGGATCTTCTTTTTAAGGATATCCAGGATTTCAAGAGCACCTTGGACTTTCAGGTACCCTTCTTTGGTCGTAATGAGAGAGGTCTCAGCATTGCGAATGTCGGTCGCAAGCGAAGATAACTGGGTTTTTAAACCAGCTTCCAGTTCAACGATGCTGTCAATCATTTTTTCGCTAGTGGTGTGATTAAGCCTGCAAAAAATTCAATGAGGCGATAGAGACGCCTGATGAAAGTATACCTTTCACTACTTGAAAATTTATGCGATGGGGACTTGGTTACATTGATGATAAGTAATGCTAATACATGGAGATCCGTTAGGACTTCCAACACCTTTCCGATCTTGCCGACAAACGAATAAAAATCAGTTTCCATCTCTAATCTTTTTAAGATTGACCCAACACCAACCAGAAGCTCCTCCACCATAGAAAAATCGTGGGTTGAAATTCTTGAAGCTGTAGCGGACATTTCTACCGGCCACGCTGCCAAGATTTGCCCAGCCACCATTGACTAAGTCAAGCTCACCGTATGGGTCCTGGACAAGCCAGTGGGTATCGTCATAACCAGTGATGACAACAAAGTGTCCGCCCCCAGCTGGGCGAGACACAGGACCATGGTGTAGGAGGCCAGCAGCAACTGGTAGGCCCTTATCAATTTGAGCTTTGACAATGTAATCGTCCGCTGATGTGATGAAGTTATAAGATACCCTTAACTCTTTCAGCGCTAGCAAGTGTGGCTCTCGATGTGTGGTGTCACCATATTTATTTACAATTTTTAAATAGTCAGTGTCGTCGTCAATGCCAGGAGTATCTATGTACTTGAGGCACATCGCGAGGCAACTGGTTTGACACTGGCGCCAACCTTCCGGACCATTGTCTCGTTGCCAAAAATAAGGAAAATCACGCAGATAATGAAGATTGCCATCAATACCGTAGGGAGTGATCAATGGTTTCGTCTCCAGTCCGGTCCAGTGGGGATTAAAAATCCACCATTTACCTAAGCCAAATCCAATATTTAAAAGAGTGTGGTTGTCGCGGCGTTCAAGAATTTTACAATTTTTTAAAGTACGGCCTTGGTAAATCTTTGCCTTTTGATCACTGGCTAATTTATCCGATTGAATTGGTTCTTTTTTAAGAGAAGTGTGGATTATTGAAGTGATTGTTACGTTGCCGGTTTTAAGAATTGGTGGGGCCGCACAGAATAAATCAGCCTCTGCCATCCTGCGCCTGGTGAGCCCAGAGAGGACTTTGCCGCCAGCCTTATTCCACCTAGGCATTTCTTCTTTTGCCACGTCACAGGGGCTCTCCTTGGCGTTTAAGCGACGCAATAGTGTGGATTCCTCTAGGGCACCAATCCCAAGGTTATACGTAAAAGAAACCAAAGCGTCAAATTGATTTTGATTAAGTGGTATTTTTACTAAACGCTTAACAGCTTCTTCAAAACGAACAAGATCTTTCCTCAGCAGAATCTCAGCTCGTCCGACCTCAATAACAGAATCAGGTTTGACATCGGGACCTGTATGCCCGTAACCAATCGTTAAAACACCTGCAGGACAAATATACGCTTTACTTCGGAATCCCTCAAAGGATTTTATAAGGTTTACGCCAGATTGAGAAGTTTTCATGCCACAGCGACTTGCTGTGTTTATTTTATTCGACTATCGCCAGATGTCCAGAGCATCTGCGTAAGGCACAGGTACGCTGGACTACACAGTATGAGGTACTACTGACGACGCGCAACACGTTTAAATTCTTCCATGAACTTCTCTCCCATCAGATTTTCAAGGTCACCAGGCTGAAGGCTGTCGATCAGCTCCATACATTTTTTAAAACGCCGTTCGTTTTCTTCTTCTGTAATTTGTTCTTCAGATTTTGTATCTCGAAGATAATCTTGAGCGCGTTTAATCGTAGCGTAAATCTTTGAAGGATTAGGCCAGTCACATTGATACAACATTTTCACCAAGTCTTCAATTAAATCTCGTGTAAACGAATCAGACATGGTAGTGAAGGTGACTACTCGGCCTCAAGCTCGTTAGCGATGGCAAGAAGTTCATTGGCGTCGCAGATCCAGCATTCGTTGTACTGGCGTTGCTGAGTATGCGCGACAGCAGCTCGCAGAGCGGCAGCGATTAAGTGCTGCGTGTCGCAGTCAGGCTCAGTGTTATCGCAAACGGCATCCAACACCGCTTGCGCTTGTGGTGATAGTTGAGTCATGGGTGTTTAGTGGGAATGGCTACTCGTTATCGGGGAGTTGCTCCAGTGCGCGGCGGATGGTGGCCAATGCGTCATCGTCTAGGTAGTCGTTGTCCGGATCGTTGCATCCGTCAATCAGAGCAAGCGCCTGCTCCTTCAAGCTTGGCGGCTTGGGGCGGCGGGCGGCGCGGAGCGATGGAATCAGCTCCGGATGTGTGGCCAGATTCTGCCAATGAAGCCACTCACAGCACGCCTCTAGCTCCTGGTCGGCGCCCCATTGGGCGGCTACTTTTATCAGTAAATAACCAGACTGTACAGGATCGTCAGAGTTGTCAAATAGCTGTTTGATCCACTGCATCGCCAGCTCCGGCGGTGGGGCAATGGGATGCCTGTAATCTTCTTGGGTCATGGTCTCCAGGGGATCGTGGCCAGGGGCAGGGTGTTGACGCACCGCTGCCCCACCACACTACACCCGTGTCAAGCCCAGTGGGATAGCTGAGCCAGACCTCGCAGAGAGTAGGTCTACGACGCCTTGAGAGCTGCTACTTCCGCTTCAAGGGTTTCGATGCGGAGCTGTGCTTCTTGCAGTGCCTTAATGGCCATCCACATCATTTGCTGTTCTTTGACCCCGAGCTTTTCAGGCTGATCTTCTGTTGCTTCTTGGAAGACGGTGATCACTTCCGGGCAGCTCTCAGCAACCTGCTGGGCAATCACACCCATGTTGAGGTCAGCGTCATCGGGCTGATCCTTGTAGCGGAAGTTGACGATCTCCCACTCTTTTAAGCAGTCCCAGGTGCCACTAGTTGGGGTTATGTCTTTTTTAAAGTTCTGATCAGACAAGTTGACATTATTGGCGCTGAAGTTTGCAATGCCACCATTTGATCGAATAGAGCAACGCTCTGCAGCGTTATCGCCGCAATACAAGAAACGCGCTGTTGTGTTATTCGGTGCGTATCCAGTGAACTCAGAAACCAGTATTGCGTCGTTGTAGCCGCTTCCTATGGAGTTGGTAACTTTCCATACTACGTTATTCTGATCGCTTCTTGCTTCGTGAAAGGCAGCTCCAGCACTGTTATAGCTACCAGTATTGCTGATTTTGAACCAGCCACCATTTGTGATCCTTGCACGCTCCGTCGGGCTGCTCGCTCCGTCGGCGGTAGTGGAGAACACTAATCTCGACGGAAGATCATTTGCCCCAGGCGTTCCATCGACAAAAGTCTCAATAGTCGCACCTGCCGTCGCTAAATCTGTTCCATCATCTCCGCAAAATACAATTGAACCGAGTGCGTCGCCGTTGTTTACAATTGTTCGAGAGCCAATAGCAGTATTTCTGCTCTTAGCGAGAATAAGGTTTGGACCATATTGATCGGATCTCCCCGTAATAAAACTAGCAACCCTGTCATCTGTTGTAAATAGCTGGGTTTGTGCTGCACCTCCATACACATTAAAACTGCTAGACGTGCCAACTAACAGGCGGCCGGAGCTATCGATGCGGGCGCGTTCATCGACTGCACTTCCATTATTAGTATAAAATTTAATCCCGGTTGTCTCCCATTGAATAATTGCTCCGTCATCCGATAGCTCAAATCCATCATATATTCCAGACCCTGTTGTTGCATTAGATAGCTTTAGTCGAACATTGCTTGAGCCGTGCAAGTGTAAAGTTTGCTGAGGGCTCGTAGTGCCAATCCCTACGTTGCCTGATCCGTCAATAGTGACTCTATTAGAGCTGTTACCGAAAATAAGTTTACCTGCTCCTTCTCCATTGACTGTTGCGGAAGACCAAATTCGCCAATCGC
>JACCDW011171939.1_pt1 | contig 44840 bp, 39 predicted proteins | sample 7449781 | NCBI WGS metagenome assembly JACCDW01 (sample SAMN15323449, study PRJNA562643) | freshwater metagenome | isolation source: river surface water | place: USA:Blue River Watershed | collected 2017-08-18
GGGCAAGCGTTATTTTAAGATCAATTTCAAGATGAAGCGCTTCAGTAAAAACAGAAGAGTTAATCAAATTATTCAATCTTCTTGCCGCCGATTTATATTCTTTGCGATAAAAATCGTGCATTGAAAGAGCAATTCCCACGCAACTAATGCCAAAAACATCACCCGTTCTAACAAACGGCTCTGAAGCTCCACAGTTTACTAATTCACTGATTTGCCCTTCGTGTTGCAATTGAACAATTCTTGAAATGAAGAATAACGGCGTTACGGTAAGATGTGAGTACAAACAAATGCTTTCGTCCATGTTTGACAAAAGACTATAGTTTCTTGCAGCAAGGCGGTATTGGCGTGTTCTAATAAAATATTCAAATGCGAGATAAGCCGCTGATATTTCGAAATGTTTTTTGCTTACAGACGCCGGTAATTCTTGAAGAATATCCTGTAACTTTTTTATTAAATCGGGGATTTCGTCATCCGGTGCATCGTTACAAAAGAGGCGTTCTTGGATTTCAATTAGCAATTTTCGCAGTTCAATTCGTCGCGAAGGGTTTAATCGCAGGTGATCGGATATACCACTTCTAATGAAGACCAGTTGTTGACGCGATTCTTGGGTGGGGTGAAAAATGTACTGCCCTAAACTGCGGTTGAATAACCCTAGGAGCTCATCTGCTTTCTCAAGTGACAGTGCAAAGGCAACTTGTTGATTATATAGTTTGGAATAGTGGTAATACTTGTCGGAGTACAAGTGAATTTTTTTGAGTGCACTATAAACCACCTGCAATTCACCGTGCATATCATGACTTAACAGTTCTCTCTCAATACTCAACAAAAAGGTCTGAGCTATTTCCACTGGTTGCCCGTAACACATTTCAGGAATCCGATCGAGCATATCGATGAGCTCTTCAGACGAAGCCGTTACGTTGCCTGATAAGGCCCGTTCGATTTTATCGTGAAGGCGCGATTTAAGTGCGTAGAATGAATTGCGACTAATTCCTAGTTCAGTTCTAATTGTATCATCAGAATTCTCACTTTCTCTGTACGATCGCAACAAAACAAGGAAATTATCACCTTGTGTAAGTTGCAATCCACTTTCGACTTCTCTGTAAACAGATGTCTCAAGCTTTCGAATGATTTCCTTTAAATTTATCATCGGAAAAACGATGTTTGGTTCAATTGTAAAGCAAAATAACCCGAATTTGAAGATTTTCACAATTTATCTGCCTGAATTATACATTTAAACAGACGGATTTAGGGTTTTTGTCGACGAATTTGCGTGAAACACGTTAGAATTAAAGGAATATCCCCTAGCAATTACACTTGTCCGAAGCAGTATTTTGAATAATTTTACCGCTCAAATCATTCATATGAAGATACTTATTACCGGAGGGGCAGGTTTTATTGGTTCGCACGTTGTTCGCTTGTTTGTTACCAAGTACCCACAATACACCATTCATAATATAGATAAGCTCACTTATGCTGGAAACTTGGCAAATCTTACAGACATTGAAAACCACTCCAATTACAAATTTGTGAAGGGTGACATTGTTGATGCCGGTTTTATTAGTAAACTCTTTGAAGAAGAAAAATACAATGCCGTCATCCATCTTGCAGCAGAGAGTCATGTTGATAGAAGCATTACCAACCCATTGGAATTTGTTTTAACCAATGTGATTGGTACTGTAAATCTTCTCAATGCATCGAAAAAATTATTTGCAGACAATCACGGGTTTGAACGTTTTTACCATGTAAGCACTGATGAAGTTTACGGTGCATTAGGTGAGACTGGGATGTTTACAGAAACAACCGCATACGACCCACATAGCCCCTACTCTGCCTCAAAGGCAAGCAGCGACCATTTTGTAAGAGCCTATCACGACACTTATGGATTACCGGCCGTTATTTCCAATTGTAGCAACAACTACGGTCCGAATCACTTTCCAGAAAAGTTAATTCCCCTTTGTATTAATAATATCAAAAACAAACAGCCGCTACCTATTTATGGAAAAGGTGAAAATGTAAGGGATTGGCTCTACGTCATTGACCATGCGCGAGCGATTGACGTTATTTTTCATACAGCTCAATCTGGTAGTACTTACAATATTGGCGGCCATAACGAATGGACCAATATTGATGTAATACGACTACTCTGCAGGGTTATGGATAAGAAGTTGGGGCGTGCTGAAGGCGAAAGTGAACAATTGATCACCTTTGTGAAAGACCGCGCTGGACATGACTTAAGGTATGCTATTGATGCTACTAAATTAAAAAACGACCTTGGATGGGTACCATCTGTTACTTTTGAAGAAGGGCTTGACAAAACTGTCGATTGGTACCTACAGAATGAAGAGTGGCTGAATAACGTTACTTCAGGTAATTATAAGCAGTATTACGATTCACAATACCACAAACGTTAATCATTAACTAATTTATTAAACCCGGTTGAAAAAAAAATTCATCCGGGTTTTTTCATTTTGTAAATTGGTAGCACCAAACAACACGAATATGAAAAAAGCATTTATTAAAAAAGTGCGACAGGGCTTTTTATTAGGCGCATTGCTTGCAACTAGTGTGCAGGCTAATGCCCAGAGCGTTACGCAAACGTTCATATACACGGGCTCAACGCAAACCTTTACTATTCCAGCTTTGTGTGCAGGGAGTATAACAATCACCGCCTTTGGTGCCTCAGGGGGCGCTACTAGTGGTCCCGCTGGCGCTCTTGGAGGTACAGCTCGCGGCGTAATTACAGCCACACCTGGTGCTGTTTTATTCATCAATGTTGGTGCTGCAGGCAGCGGTACCACGGGTGGATTTAACGGTGGTGGTAATGGTGGTGTTAGCTCATCTTCGCAAGGCGGCGGAGGTGGTGGTGGATCTGATGTTCGTTTAGGCACCAATACCATTACAGCTCGAATACTTGCTGCCGGCGGCGGTGGTGGTGGCGGTGGCGCAACTACTTATGCACCATCTGCAGGTGCAGGTGGAGGTGGAAGTGCATTTACCGGAAACAATGGCTTCGGCGGTGCAGGAGCTGGCGGTTGTGCTACTGGTAGTGCAGGTGGCGACACCGGTGGTGGCTCAACCTCTTATGGAAGTGGCGGCGGCGGCGGCGGTTTCACCAGTGGTGGCCAAGGCGGCGGACAAGGTAGCTCTACCGGCGGTTATGGATGTACAGGCGGACTTGGCTTAGGTGGTGATGGCGGAGGAACCTCTTATATTTGTGGTGGTGCAACTGGCGGCGTTAATGGCGGCGGCGGCGGCGGCGGCGGTTGGTATGGTGGCGGTGGTGGTATGACCGGCACTGGTGGCTGCAACGGCGGCGGTGGCGGCGGTTCATCCTATGTTAACCCCTCGTATTTCTCTTCTTCAAGTTTTACAGCAGGTAACTGGTCTGGTAATGGACAAGTTATTATTACCTACACATCAAATGGAACTGGTGTAAGTGTTGCTCAAACACACACAAGCTTATGTAATGGCACTACTGCTACATTAACAGCCTCCGGCGTTAATAGCTACACTTGGGCTAATAATGGTAGTCAAACAGGTGTAATTTCAGTAAATCCATCAAGCAATACCATATACACAGTGAGCGGTACTAATAGCAATGGCTGTATTTCAACCAGAACTATTGGCATTATTGCAAATACCTCTGTTCCTACCATTTCAGTTACAGGTACACAAAGTGTTTGTTTGGGAAGAACCGCTACGTTAACTGCTACTGGGGCCTTAACCTATACATGGTCGAATGGTATTACTAATGGTGTTGCATTTACACCCACTACCACAACCACTTATACCGTAATTGCAGGAAACGACTGTGGTACTTCAACAAGCACTCGCAGTATTTTGGTTGCACCATTGCCAGTAGGTGTTGCTGCAGTAAACACCATAGTTTGTTCCGGTAAACCTACTACTATAACAGCAGTATCATCAGCAACAGGTTATACATGGACACCTTCAGGCATCAATGTTGGTACACTCATCACCAGTCCGACAGTTAACACCGTATACAGTGTAGCAGTAAGTGACGGTACTTGTTCAGGAAACAACACCATTGCAATAAGTGTTAATCCAAATCCAACTATCACAGCAGCGACTACTAGCACAAGGATATGTATTGGTGAGAGTGCCACCTTATCTGCTAATGGTGGCATAAATTACACATGGACACCAACCGGCGCTAATAGTTCTGTTACAGTTATCACGCCAACAACTTCACAATCATACAATGTAATTGCTGATAATAGTTTTGGTTGTACATCTGGCTCGGGTGTTGTGGTATTAGTTGATCAATTACCAGTCATTTCTACAATTGCCAATCCCCCAACCATCTGTAGTGGAGGCAGTTCAACACTAACCGCTTCTGGTAATAGTTCATCTTATAATTGGTCCGCTGGCAGCACATCAAATAATCAGGTTATTTCAGCTACTGCCACGGCTATTTATACTGTTATTGGCACCTTAAATACTTGTACGGCCTCTGCAACAGCAAGTGTCGCTGTATTTATACCAACTGCTGCTATTTCAGGTCCAACCGCTGTGTGTCAAGGTAAAACATTTACCTTAAACGCTTCAGGTGCAACCAATTTAACCTGGCTAGGTCAAGGACCTTTTGCTAATCTGACTACATCAATCAGTGCACCTACCACCTTCTCATTAGAAGCTGGTGATATTTCACCAGATAATTTAGCTAGTTGTACAGCTACATTATTATTCAATGTAGCAGTGAATCCAAATCCTACTGTTGTTACTGTTGCAACACCATCAGCGATTTGTAAAACAGTTGAAGTTACTACCATTACGGCAACTGGTGCTAACAGTTACGTATGGAGTGCTGGAAATGCTACTACTTCCTCTATCACCTACACTTCATCAACTACCGGAGTAGTTGTGCAAACCGTCACCGGTACCAGTTCAGATGGCTGTGTTGGCACTAGTACCGTTTCTGTCAAGATAAATGCGTGTACAGGAATTGCTGAGACTGCAGGCGCATCGTTTGAAGTATACCCTAACCCTTCGAACGGTGCTATTACCATTCAATCAGAACAACCTACAGTTGTAACGATTTATAATGGACTAGGTCAAGTAATACAAAGTGCATCGCTCAATAGCGAGAATAACTACACGCTTGCCGTTCAAGGGTTAGCGCAAGGACTCTACTATGTTAACAGTTCAGACCATCAATTGACAAAGAAAATTATTGTCAAGGAATGATTCACTCATTAATAAAAAAGCCCCTACAGGAGGGGCTTTTTTTATGTCTTCTTTCGCCTTAATTTATTATATTGAAGATGTAATTCGGATTGTTCATGGTGCTGCCTTATTATATACACCGTTAAACTTTTGAAAGCAGTTCGAATAAAAAAACTTAAAAAAATCAGGTTTTTTATATGACTCCATATTGAGTCTACTGAACTCAGCTCCCGATTAACGTCTCGCCCACTCAGGTGCGCAAAAAAAAGCCACATCAACATGTGGCTTTTTTTTTTGCTCCCCCTCCTGGGCTCGAACCAGGGACCCCGTGATTAACAGTCACGTGCTCTAACCAGCTGAGCTAAGGAGGAATTTATCTGGTTACTCCACGAATAACAAGTGATTTGTTACTTGTGGGGTTGCAAAATTACATCACATTTTCCAATAAAACAATATCTTTACTGAAATTTTTTAGAAAGTCGTATGAGTCTTGTTGTTGTAGGTACTGTGGCTTTTGATGCCATTGAAACTCCCTTTGGAAAAACCGATAAAATTGTTGGCGGTGCCGCCTCTTATATTGCCCTAGCGGCATCTTACTTTAACCCTTCTATTTCACTAGTTTCTGTTATAGGAGATGATTTTCCCGACACATTTTTAAGGACGTTAAAACAAACCGGCGTTAATTTAGATGGATTGGAAATTAGACAGGGAGAAAAGTCTTTTTTCTGGAGTGGTAAATACCATAACGATCTCAACTCGCGAGATACGTTAGACACCCAGCTTAACGTACTGGCTGATTTTAAACCGGTAGTGCCTGAACATGCCAGAAACAGTGAATTTCTAATGTTAGGCAACTTAGTACCAGCCGTACAAAAAAGTGTTATTGAGCAGATGACTACGCGTCCAAAATTAATTGTGATGGACACGATGAATTTTTGGATGGATGTCGCTTTAGAGGATCTCAAAACCAATTTAAAAATGATTGACGTACTTACCATCAATGATGAAGAAGCCCGTCAATTATCAGGAGAATATTCCATTGTAAAAGCTGCAAGAAAAATTCTTGCTATGGGTCCTAAGTTCCTTGTAATTAAAAAAGGCGAACACGGAGCCCTCTTATTTAGCGAGAAAGAGGTTTTCTTTGCACCTGCCCTGCCGTTGGAAGAAGTTTTCGATCCAACCGGAGCTGGAGACAGTTTTGCTGGTGGGTTTATTGGTTATTTATCTAAAACGCGCGATATCAGCTTCGAGAACATGAAACGTGCCGTTATATTCGGCAGTGCAATGGCCAGTTTTACAGTTGAAAAGTTTGGAACTGAGCGCCTTATTGGCCTTTCTTCTTCTGAAGTTCAGGAACGTGTTCAAGAATTCATTAACTTGGTTCAATTCGATATCGCATTGGTTTAAGCCAATTAGTACTAAGGAACTCTTTTTTACGTTTAATTACTCGTGCCAGTTAAAAAAGCACTCATATGGTCCTTAATGGTGTTTTGGTTGGTGAATTGTACCAATACCAAGAACACTGTTTCTACGCGTGCTTTTCATAACATGACAGCCAGGTACAATGGCTATTATTATTCCAATGAAAACATAAAAGACGGCGTTTACAAAATTGAAAAGTCCAATAAGGACAATTTCACGCAACTCCTTCCCATTTATGTTTATCCCGCCCCTGAGCAAGCCAAGGCCACCTTTGCAGAATTTGACAAGGCGATAAAAAAGTCGTCATTGGTTATTCAGCGACATGCCATTAAGGATTCTAAAGGAAGTGAGATATCTGGAGCTGGCAAGTGGATTGATAATAATTGGATAAACGTTGGCATCTCTCATTTTTACAAGCGCGATTTTTTTAGTGGGATAGACGTCTTTGAATACGTGGTACGCATGTATCCGAAGTCGGATGATAAATACACCGCCATGATTTGGCTTATCAAGTCCTACAACGAAGTCGGATCTGTGACCAATGCAGAGCAAATAATTGCTCTTTTAAAGAATCAAAAAAATTTACCTCAATCTGTTAAGAACGAGTTACCGGTAGTTTGGGCAGACTATTACATCCGCCGTGGCATGTATTCTGAAGCGCAAGCCCGTTTGATGGAGGTGGTGCGCAATAACAATTTGCTTACAGGCATGTCTAAAAAAAGGCGTGCTCGTTATGCCTTTATTGTGGCGCAATTAGCCGAGCAACAAAAAGACTTCAAGCGGGCTCAGACCTATTACGAAAAGACTATTCACCTCAAGCCCACCTACGAGATGATGTTCTACAGTAAAATTCGTCTTGCACGTCTCACCGATGTTAAAAAATACGGCGCTGAAAAGATCCGGAAGGAGCTTTTAAAAATGACCAAGGAAAACAAAAACAGTGATTTTTTTGATGTCATTTATTACACCTTGGGTGAAATATCAGAAAAAGAAAATAATCGTCAGCAAGCTATTTTCTTTTACCAACGCTCAGTGCAAACAAGCGTGAACAATGCCATTCAGAAAGCCCTTTCTTACTTAAAGTTGGGTGAAATCAGTTTTGACGCAACGCAGTATGTTAAAGCCGGCTCTTACTATGATAGTACCATGCTGGCCCTACCTAAAACCTATCCCGATTACGATAAAATATCAGCCAGAAAACAAACCCTAGAACGGCTCGTTAAAAATCTCAATACCATCACCAAGGAAGATAGCTTGCAGCGAATTGCTAAGTTACCTGAGGCTGATCGGATGAAACTCATTGAAAAAATAATAGAAAAACAGAAAGAAGAAGACGAACGAAAACGGCTCGAGGCCCAAGCAGCCAAGGAAAATACCGGCTCCAATAGCATAGATCTTGGAACAACCAATCCCAACCAACCAGGTACTGCCCTCTTCTATTTTTACAACCCAACAACCGTTGCCTTTGGTATTACCGAATTCTCTAAAAAATGGGGGACGCGTAAATTTGAGGACAATTGGCGGCGGTCGAACAAAGCTTCTAGTTTAGAAGAGATTGCAGAGAATGGTGAAAATGGGTCCAATCAACCCCAAGATACTGCCGCTAAGAAAAAATATTCTCCTGAAAAGTACTTGAAGGATTTACCATTTAGCGATTCGCTTATTAAGAAAAGTAATGCCCGCATCATAAAAGCCTATTATAATGTTGGCTCGATCTACAAGGAAGAATTAGCTAACTATCCCCGCGCTACCGCAGCTTACGAGGAGCTTTACAAGCGTTTTCCCAATAACGAATACCTACTCAACTGTTATTACATGTTGTACCGTATCGGTCAAGCAGAAAAGAATGTGCAGAAGGAAGATTTGTACAAAAACAAGATTCTCAATGAATTTCCTGAAAGTGAATTTGCCCTTTTAATCCAAAATCCAGAGCGCATACAGCAGGTTAATGCTAGTAAAAATGAAATTGAAAATTTTTATGCATCCACGTATGAGACTTACGCAGGTGGCAAATACCCCTCATCGTACCAATTAGCTGGCGAAGGTTTAGCCAAATTTGGAAAAAGTGAGTATGCGCCCAAATTTGAGTTTATCAAGGCCATGAGTAAGGCCAGAATAAGCGGCACAGACAGTCTTGAAAACGACCTAAAACTCTTAGTTGGAAAGTACCCTAATGATGCTGTTACGCCACAAGCCAGAGATATTCTTGCTGCCATCAATAAATTAAAAAATGGTGAGCCAAAACCTGAAAAAAAGCCTGAAAAAACCGATACGTTTAGTTTAAACAAGGGTGTTCCTCACTTTATCATTGCTGTGATGCCGAACAATCAAAAAATACTTAATGCATTCAGCAATAACCTTACGCAGTTTAACAACCAGTTCTTCTCCAACAAAAATTTAGAAGTTAGCACCAATTTGATTGGCACAAAGTACCAAGTGGTTATTATCAAACAGTTTGATGACGCTAAAGCAGCCGTAAACTATTTCTCGGTAGCGGACACCGACCCCACATTGTTTTCAGGTGACGCCAAAAGAGAGGACATCTACTTTTACCCTATTAACCTCGACAATCTACAGGTGCTCTATCGCCTCAAAAATCCGCAAGGATACGAAATCTTTTTTGCTGAAAACTACCTGAAATAGAGGTAGTTAGGCAAAATAAAAGGTTATTAACAGAATATTCACTATCTTTGGTTACACCCTTAGCCATAAAAACGAAAGGTTATGATTTCAATTCGAAACAATAAAGGTCAACAAGACGATATCGCTTCGGTTAACCTCATTGGAAATGGCACCAAAATTATTGGTGACATTAGTTCAAGTGGTGACGTGCGTATTGATGGGCACTTAAATGGAAATATTGTTACAAGTGGCAAGTTTGTACTTGGTCCGAACGGCCTAGTTGATGGCAACATCTCTTGTGCAAATGCCGATTTGATGGGTGAAGTAAAGGGACAGGTAACTGTTTCGGAGCTTTTACAATTAAAGCAAACGGCCCGCATCAATGGTGATATTTCAACAGGAAAACTATCAATTGAACCTGGTGCTGTTTTCACAGGAAACTGTAACATGGGTGCCCGTGTGAAAAACATTTCTGAAGGATCACAAAAGGGGAATGCCTCCAAAACAGCCTAATTCCATTGGTCGATACGCCAATTTAGCCTTACAAATGGGACTTATTATTGGTGGCTTTTCTTGGTTGGGATCTTGGCTTGACACGCGCTTTAAAACCGAGCAACCCTGGTACACTATAGTTTTATCACTCACTGGTATTGGTGGCTCATTGTACCTGGTGATTAAAGACGTATTGAAAGAGAAATGACCTTTAAATTTGCTTTTTTTAGTGCTTTCCTACTAGCAGCAATAACTTCCGTCTTACTTGCTTACAGTTTACCCTTCTACTGGAAAAACTGTATTGGATTATTCCTTTTTTCAGGGTTAATGTTAGCCTTGAATCAACTCGTTCAGCGCATAAAAGATGGGAAAGCCTTGACCCAGTTTTTAATGGGTAGCATCGTTGTCCGCCTCTTAATTGCCTTAATTGGAGTGGCCATTGCCTCACTCGCTTCTTACCCTGAATTTGTAATTTTCACGGCGCATTTTGGCGCTCACTTTTTACTTTTTACCTTATTTGAAACTTTGTACCTTGTGAAATACCTCAACTCATGAAACAACTACATCTCCTACTCTTTCTTTTTGTTATTAATACGGCTAATTCGCAGGACCGGACCAACAAAAAAGGTTCTGAATACAACTTTACCGTTATAAAGGAAATTGATGCCACCCCTGTACAAAACCAAAACCAAACCTCTACTTGTTGGTCGTTTTCATCCCTTTCTTTTTTTGAAAGCGAGATGATTAGAATGGGTAAAGGCAAGGATTTTAACCTGAGCGAAATGTTTGTGGTTAGAAAAGTTTACCCCATGAAGGCAGCCAATTATATACGCATGCACGGCCGCACCAATTTCGCTGAAGGCGGTGGTTTTCCAGATGTATTAGCGGTAATGAAGCAGTATGGCATGGTGCCTGAGGAAGTTTATACCGGTAAAAAAGATCCTGCTGCGCCGCATAATCACAAATTGTTAGAAACCACCTTAAGAAATGTTTTGATGCCTGCTGCGCAAGATGAAACTCAGCGATTGGATTTCAGCTTTTTGCACAATGCCATCAATGCCATCTGTGATGAATTTCTTGGCAAAGTTCCCGAGACATTTGAATACAAAGGCAAGAAGTACACCCCACAAACGTACCTAGAAGCAACTGGCCTTAAAGCGGATGACTATGTTATTCTTACCAGCTTTTCGCACCACCCCTACTATTCGTCCTTTGTTCTTGAAATACCTGACAACTGGAATTGGCAAACTGCTTATAATGTGCCGCTAGAAGACTTCAAATCCATTATGCAACAGGCGCTTCAAAACGGTTTCACCTTTGCATGGGGCGCCGATGTAAGTGAAAAAACATTCTTACGTGCTGATGGTTTAGCCCTACTACCTGAAAAATCTTACCAACTCATGAGTGATGATGAACGCAAAAATCTTTCGACCAAGCCTGTTGCTCAAATGGCTGTAACGCAAGAAATTCGTCAAAAAGCCTTTGATAATTACGAAACACAAGACGATCATGGTATGCACATAACAGGCTTAGTTAAGGATCAAAATGGAACTCTCTACTATGTAGTTAAAAACAGTTGGGGTACAGAGGTGAATCAATGTGGTGGTTATTTTTATGCTAGTGAAAGTTATGTTCTCTGCAAAACCACGTCTATCATGCTTCACAAGAAGGCCCTTCCTGCTGGAATTGCAAAAAAACTAGGCATTCAACAATAACTTACTTCAAGGTATATCGAAGGGTTAGGTAGGGTTTTATACCCTGAATAGGCGCATAATTATAGCCTGTGTCAAAACTATAGCCAAGGGGATTAGAGGCTACATCTGCCGCCTTTTTATCAAATGGATCGAAGGGGCGCATTAGCGGGTATTCGGGCACAAAATTTAATATGTTTTTTGCTCCTAGAACAACTTCCAGCTTCTTATTAAAGGTTTTAGTCACCTGCACATCGAGTAAGGTGTACCAAGGTGAGTATTCGGGTCGGAAATCATTTGGTTGAATGGGTAATCGTTGTGGACCATACCAAGTGCCAACCACATCCACCCGCCAATCCTTTTTAGCATAATCGTAACTGAATTGAAAATTGCCACTATACAACGGTGAATGGACCTGCCTAGAATAAACCTTGATCGGATTAAGTGTCACATTTTGCACATCGCTTATGGTGATGCCACTTTGCAATTTGAATGGTCCCGTTGAAACAAAGCCTAAATTCAACGATACACCCCGCGAAAACCCGTATCCATGGAGGTTGGCATAAATTACAGCATCGGGATCAAGGTCGTAATTTGCCGTGATGCGGTTAAAAAAATGGTAGTAGAAAATCGAAGCATCCCACAGCAGCATGCTCGTTTTCGTCATTTTCATTTTCCATACCGCGTTTAGCGAGCCATTTAACGACCGCTCGGGCTGTATTGTTTCAGTAAAAATAACCTTGCGGGCCCCAGTTAAAGCGGCGTGATCTTCTGTGAACACATTAACCACTCTAAATCCGGTTGCAATATTCAAACGCATCGTCCACCGGTAATTGGGTGTGTATTTCCAAGCTAATCTTGGTGAAGGAATGAGACCATATCGGTTACTATAGTCGATGCGCATGCCAGAAAGCAGCAGGTGTTTTTCTGCAGAGTCGGGTTTCCATTCATCTTGAAAAAAAAGTCCAGGTTGCCAAGTTAATTCTGGTTGTAAGGTAACACTGGTATTGTCATCGTACCACAATTGCTTCAATGTGCCGCCATATAATAGGAAGTGCTTAGTGGTTTGTTTATTTAGATAGGTTTGTAAGAACGCAGTAGACTGTTGGGCCTTAAAAAGAGTCGTCCCATAGGCCGCGTCTTGGTCATGCCAATTATACGACACTTGTGTTTGCATGTTTTTCACCCTTTCCCACGCGTATTTTCCGATTAGCTCCACCCTATTCGTGTAAATGCTTTCTCCATACACACTATCGCCACCGCGAAATTGTTTGTTCCATTGGGTTTGTCCACCCCACCGGTCTTCATAAACCCATCGCAATGCTAAACTATTTTTTTCGTTACCCACTTTATCAAAAATCGAAATTCGTTTTTGAAGCGTTAGATCTGTGAAACCATCGCTGTTGTTATCAATAACATTGTCAAAGTAAAACACGTTTAAGCCAAGCAGATTTGCAGCTCCTTTCGGTAGTTTATTTTTTAAACTCATGGAAAAGTTATGTTCTTGCATTGCGGTAGTAAGCTGTTCAGCAAAAAGTTGTGGCGCTGAAGCGGGAGAGCGTGTAATTAAGTTGATAGTGCCAGCCATCGCCTCACTTCCATACAAGGCAGATGCTGGTCCCTTAGCAATTTCTAACCGTTCGATCATTCCTTGAGGAATTCCCATCAAGCCGTATACCGTTGATAGTCCACTTACTATTGGCATGCCATCGATGAGAATCAAGGTATAGGGCCCTTCTAAGCCATTGATATGTATATCTCCTGTACTGCATACGTTGCAGTTTATTTGTGGTCTAACACCATTAATTAGTCCCGCTGCATCAAACAAATTAGGAGCAGCAGTTTTTCGGAACATTGCAGGTGTGATAACATCCACGTTAATAGCGCTTTCATCCTTGGTTTGTTCGCGGAGTGCCCCTGTCACCACTACATTCCCGAGATCGGCCCCATCGGGTAATAATTCGATGGACAAATTGGAAAAGGGCGGACTTATTTTAACGATACGTTTCGTGTAACCAGCTGCATAAACGGCTACGAGGTGCGTGTTGGGCATCAAATTAATTTCAAATTTACCTGTGGAATCAGCATAAATTGTTTGTTGACCACCAGAGACGGTATTGGTGAAAGAAAGTAGACTAAACGGAACCGATACCCTTCCACTACATGAAACGGTTTGAGCCAGAAGAGCCTGCTGAATTAATAGTACGCAAAAACAGATGAAGCGTTTCATGGCACAAATTTACATGAACTTCGTTTCTTACTATTAGGTATCCCTAATTTGATTATATTAGCATTATGTTACATTCGACTGAAGAGCGTTATTTAAAGGCTATTTTTCATATTAGGTCTACCGAAAAAGACAAAGTAAAAATCACTCAAATTGCCTCAGAACTCGCTTTAAAACCCCCCACTGTGCACGAGCAAATTAAACGGTTGTCCGCACTCAACCTTGTAAAAACCTTTGGTAGGGATGGTTTGCGTTTGACCAAGGAAGGTGATCGAGCGGCAATTTCTGTGGTAAGACGACACCGTATTTGGGAAACATTTTTACACAAAATATGCCGTTTTAGTTGGAGTGAGGTACATGAATTAGCAGAGCAGTTGCAGCACATTCGTTCTGAAAAGCTGATTGACCGTATTTATGAAATGAGTGGTTATCCTCAATTCGATCCACATGGCGATCCGATACCAGATAAATCAGGGTCCATTCCCCATCGTGAATTAAGGCGACTCTCTGAAAGTGTGGAGGGGTGCAGGTGTGTAATACTTGGGGTAACCGAGGACAGTATGTCTTTTCTCAATTACCTTACCGATGTTGGGTTGGGCATAAATGATAAACTCGTGGTACAGAAACGGCTAGAATTTGATGGTACCTGGAAAATACGCCATAGTAAGCATGGCAGTATGTTATTAACCGATAAGGTTGCCTCAAAAATTCAGGTCATTTGCAAAAAACCTGGCTGTGCTTGTAATTAAATTTTAGCGTAGAATTTTCCTTACAAATGCCACTGTAAAGTAGCTCATAAGGAACACCCCTGAAAAGCCTTCGAAAGCCGCAATTGGCTTTAAAATACCAAATGGAAAATACTCACCATAACCAATGGTAAAAAACGTAATAGCACTGTAATAAACGTAATTGAGAAAATGACCTGTGCTTAGTAATTCAGGCGGCAGCGTGCTAGCAATTTGTCCATACTGGGGCACTGTAATTGAGACCAGGAAGTATAGAATGCCAAATACAAACATGGTGAGAATGGCATTCACAAGCACCCTCACCGGATCGGTGCCAAACCGGCCTACAATATCAAACACATACCGCTGAAAGTAGAAATTGGGATACGCCCAGAGGCCATTCCATTTATTTTTGTGCAGGGCATCCTTTAGCTGGCCATCGGCTTCGCAGCGCTTAAATTCCACATACGCCTCGTCTTCATCCATGTATTGGCCGTTGTTTCTGAAATTCTCTTTTAAAACGCGAAACTGTTCTGCTTTTTGATGAATGGAAGTATCTTCTTGTGAATAAATCAAATCATGCACATTGTTATCACGCCAATTCAAGAAAATGCGCCCAAGGATACGCATATCGACCACATTCATTTGTTTTATGACCACTACTTCATCAACAGGCAGCAAATCGATAATATCGCGAACAATCGTACTATTGAGATCAATTCGATCGCAAGAGGCAAAACGCAGGTCCATGAAACAGTTAAGCGGACAACTTGCAAAGGAAATATGGTGCACCTTCGTTTTTCTAAAACTCACCGTGCCAGAGCCAAACTGCACCAAGTCAAACTGAGCTAGTCCTGATCCAAAATCGATTTGTTCGAAGTTCTTTTTACCATCACCGAAGGTGGCGTTGCGGTAGGTAACGCGTCCATCACCGAACTCTACCCCTTCAAACGACACATCGCCATTATTAAAATCAACCCTTCTGAAATCAATTTTTCCACCGCCGAACTCTACATTTTTAAAATCCTTTTTTCCGTTACCGAAGGAAGCCCTTTCGAAGGAAACGTCACCGGCTGAAAACTTAGCGAACTTAAAATCAACATTGCCATTGCCAAAGTAAGTGTTTTTAAAATCGACGTTGCCGTTGGAAAAATTAGCATCCACAAAACTTAGGTCACCCGTGCCAAAATTGGCGTTGTTGAAGGTAATGTCACCATCGCCAAACTTTACCGACCGGAATGAACTTGTACCACTACCAAATTTAACCTTTTTGAAAATCACATCACCGTGTCCAAAATCGGAACCTGTAAAGTTCACAAACCCATTTCCAAAAATTACTGCTTCGAAATTCGTTTTTGGACCTTCGAAAACCGCAAACGAAAAATCGGTTTCCATTTCGCAATCGAACAGGGCCTTTTTAGCAGAAAAGTTCTTTAAAGTAATTATTGCTTCATCGTCTAGTCCCCGCTCTACCCTGTACTCCTTTAGCGAGAAATTCATCACGTACGCATTATTCAGATTGATCTCTTGTCCCTCATCAATCATTTTATAAATCTCTTCTGCTGTAACCACGCCGAACCGAAGCATAGCGACCCGTTTATTTGTATCGTCATAAAAACTAGCGATGGCTAATTTTTCTCTACCGAATACCGGTTTATCCTCTATGGCGATATGATACCGGAGTAACAGATTTTCATGAAGTGGGCTTCCTAACATAATTCTGTACAATCAAATTTACTTGGTGAAAGTAAGGAATTATGGCAAATAACCCTTTCATTTCAAAACAAGTACGGCGGGTGCAGCGTTTATCAGCGCTAAACTTTTAGGTGCACCATTCACGGTGAACAATTGTATTTGTCAGAACTAGCGACTGAATTAGTTTAAGTCGTGTTTCGAATTTATGTAACGATTGGTAAAAAGAGGGCGTCATATATTGTTAGTGTTGCGCGTAGACGTGCGCCCCCGACTGCAGCGGCAGCCCACCGCAGACGGGGGTTAGCAGGCGATGAGCAGAGCGGGTGCCGCACTAATTCATGCGGCAACCGCGCATGCCATCAGCCTGCTTGCCCCCGGATGTGGTGGCTACAGCGGAAGGCGGGAAAAGGCGCCCTAAAAATTAAGATGACAATAAATATCAAAGACCTGATAGCCACCTAAAAAAAGGTATGGAGAAAGAAAACCGAACTAAAGCGGCAGGGCATTTAGTAGGCTCAAAAAAATCAACACGTAGCGTCGCCCATATTCTGCTTATCTTTATGGCTGTGTATAGCAAAATAACATTACATAAAGGCAAGGAAATTTCGGTCCAGCGCCTGCACCCATGGTTATTCTCGGGAGCAATAAAAATTAAAGAAGGGTTTATAACAGAAGGGTCGATTGTTGACGTTTTTAGCTCAAGCGGACAGTACCTCTGCACGGGCCTTTATGGTTCGGGAAGTATTGCTGTTAGGGTAATTTCGTATGATCAGGTAAAAATAGACACTGCTTTTTGGGTGCATAAAATAGACAAAGCGTGGACGTATCGAAAAAATCTTGGGATTTTGAGCGTTGCCACTAACTGTTGCCGACTTTTTTTTGCTGAAGGAGATGGTGTGCCAGGCTTGGTACTTGACTATTATGATGGGCATGTCATTTTTCAAGCTCACAATATAGGCGTATACCAATTGCGCAATGATATTGTTTCAGCTCTGCAACAAGTGCTTGGAAGTGAACTAAAAACCGTATTTGACAAAAGTGCCGACACACTTGGTAAGCATGCCAAGGAAAAAAGCACCAATGGTTTTTTATTAGGCGAAAGTGGTGTCGTTTCAGTTAGTGAGAACGGTATAAAATTTGAAGTCGATTTTGTAAACGGGCAAAAAACGGGCTTTTTTCTAGACCAGCGCAATAACAGGGAGTTACTCATGAAATATGCCAAGGGCAGAAAAGTGTTAAATACCTTTTGTTACACTGGTGGATTTAGTATTTACGCAGCAAAAGCAGGAGCTCAGTTTGTGCATTCAGTAGATGTGAGTTCAAGTGCTATCGACATCTGCAATCAGAACGCAGAACTTAATCAAGTGAACAACCACGAAGCCTTTGTGGTGGACACCTTTGAATTTTTGAAAGATAAAAACGGACTATACGACTGCATTATACTTGATCCCCCAGCCTTTACAAAAAGTAGGGATACCCGGCACCAAGCTGTTATAGGTTACAAGCGATTAAATGCTATGGCCATGAAAATGATACAACCCGGGGGACTATTAATGACATTTAGTTGCAGTGGCGTGGTTGATAAATTTCTCTTCTACAATACTATTGCAGCTGCCGCAATGGAATCGGGGCGCGACGTCAAAGTATTGGAATACTTGAACCAACCCCCTGACCACCCGGTTACCCCCTATTTTCCAGAGGGCGAATACTTAAAAGGGATGGTTCTCTATATTGCTTAAACAGTTGTGGGTTCAAAATCTGTTAATTTGAGAGTCAAAACCCTTCACTTGTTTCCTCTATAAAAGAGTAAATTTACTGCATGCAAATGATAGCCGACCCTACCTTCCTGCTTAACGATATGCCATTGAGTGCAGAGCTTCGCTCTATTGCCCAAAAGGTAGTAGAAGGCATTCGAATTACACCTGATGAAGGTATTTATTTGTATGAGCACGGGAGTCTCGGTTTTTTAGGGACCTTGGCCAATTATGTTAGAGAGAAAAAGAACGGCCATTACGTTTATTTTAATCATAATTTTCACGTAGAGCCAACGAATGTTTGCGTATACACCTGTGCCTTTTGTTCGTATTCTCGTTTGATAAAACAGCGTCATGAAGGTTGGGAATTAACGGTGGATGAAATTTTGAACACCATTAAAAAGTACGATGACCAAGCAGTAACGGAGGTACACATTACCGGAGGCGTTGTACCAAAGCAAGATTTAGCGTTTTATAAAGAACTATTTGAGCGCATTCGCGAACACCGTCCGGATTTGCACATAAAGGCCCTTACGCCGGTTGAATTTCACTATATTTTTAAGAAGGCGAAAGTAACCTATGAAGAAGGATTAAAAATTTTAGCGGACGCAGGTTTAGGAAGTTTACCTGGAGGAGGCGCTGAAATTTTTGACTCGACCATTCGGGATCAAATTGCTGGAGGCAAGTGTAGTGCCGAAGAATGGTTAAGTATTCACGCGATTTGGCACAAAATGGGGCGTTATAGCAATGCTACGATGCTTTATGGCCATATTGAAACGTATGCCCATCGTATTGACCACATGGAGCGTTTAAGGCAATTACAAGACGAAACCGGTGGGTTTAATGCTTTTATTCCCTTAAAATTCAGGAATAAAGAAAACCAAATGTCCCACGTACCAGAAGTTAGTGTAGTTGAAGATTTACGTAACTATGCGATGGCTAGGATATACTTAGACAATTTCCAACACATTAAAGCCTATTGGGCGATGATAGGCAGAAATACCGCGCAACTTTCGTTGAATTTCGGGACTGATGATTTAGACGGCACTATAGATGACACCACAAAAATATACAGCATGGCTGGTGCAGAAGAGCAAAACCCTAAATTGAGTACTGAAGAACTTGTACAACTAATAAAAGCAGCAGGTCGGCAGCCCGTGCAGCGCGACACCCTTTATAATATTGTAAAAGAATACACTACCCACTAAAATAATTATGAATAAAAAAAACACCCTCATCTTAGTGACTGCTTTAGCCGGTTTGTCGCTAAAAGCACAAGAGCCTGCGAAGAAGGACAGTGCTTGGAAAATCAACGGCTTTTTTAGCCTTAATGTTAGCCAAACCACCCTTAGCGATTGGCAAGGTGGCGGTCAAAACAACCTAACCATTGGTTCGTTATTTAACCTTGACGCCACTTGGAAAAAGGGCAAGGAAATGATTTGGACCAACAAATTAGATGCCCAGTATGGTTTGATTAGACAAGGTACTGTTAAGACCTTTAGAAAAAACACCGACCAATTATTTGCACTGAGCAAATTCAACAAAAACGCATTTGCAAAAAACCTGTTCTATTCAGCTCAAGCCGATTTTAGAACTCAGTTTGCTCCAGGTTATACCTATGACGGCGAAACAATTGTAGGAAGTGCCGGTTCAGACTTTATGTCGCCAGGTTACCTTCAACTAGCATTAGGTATTGATTACAAACCAGCTGCTTATTTTTCAGCTATGATAGCACCAGCAGCTGGCAAGATTACCTTTGTAAGCCGTCAGTATTTAGCCGACGCAGGCGCCTACGGTGTAGATAAAGCCGTTTACGATGCCACCACAGGTGCCCTGTTAACCCCTGGCAAGAAGATGCGCAGTGAATTTGGAGGAAGAGTTGTGTTAAAGTTTAAGAAGGACATTTACACCAATGTTAACCTTGATTCATACCTCGATTTGTTTTCGAATTACACCAACAACCCTGGCAATATTGACGTGGTATTTAATAATTTGCTGACCTTTAAAATCAGCAAGTACTTTACGGCCAACGTGCTTTCGCAATTGATTTATGATGATGACATTATTGTTCAGCGCGACGCCAATAAGGATGGCTATTTTGAAACCGATGGTCCTCGTTTACAAGCCTTAACCACCATTTCGTTTGGTTTGGGTTATAAATTCTAATGAAGCACTTGATTTGGATACCCGTTGTTTTGCCTTTGCTATTAATGGCTCAACAGCGGGTATTCACTTTAAAGCCGGTGATCGGCTTAAATGGTTGTCAGATTCATGGCGACTCCTATTCAGGATATGACAAGGTGGGACTATTTGTAGGTGCCGCTTTAAATGCCCGCTTAACCGATAAATATGCTTTGGAGACCGGGTTTATATTTACGCAAAAGGGCGCCCGTCATAATTCGAATCCGAAGGCAGGTGACTATTCTTTTTACCGGGTTAATCTGAACTATCTTGAAATGCCCTTGTTGTTTCGAATGATGGTTAACAGTAAGTATTTTATTACTGGGGGGGCATCGCTTGCCTATTTAATAAGTTATACCGAAGCAACTGAAACGGGCAGTTGGAATGGTGTGTATCCATTTAACAAATTAGAAGTCAGCGTAAATGCAGGTCTCGGTTATGAATACAACAAGCGCATTGCCTTTGAAGTGAGGAGTAACAATTCAGTCGCTCCGATTCGAAGTTATGGGCGGATTGCGAATTTGGTTTTTTATCCAAATCCAGTTGCTCGTTTTTTCAATAAAGGGTTGTATAGCAACCTTGTCACCCTTATTATCAGCTACAAATTTTTAGAAAAATGAAGAAGAAAATTGCGGTGGCGATTACCGGTGCCAGTGGGAGTATTTATGCTAGTTTATTACTTCAAAAATTAAAGCTGCTGGAAGAGCAGTTGGAGGAGGTTTCGGTGGTAATGAGCGATAATGCCAAGGACGTGTGGCGATATGAGTTGGGCCATTCTGACTACGAAAGTTATCCTTTTCGTTTTTTTGCGAAGAGCGATTTTATGTCCCCGATTGCTTCAGGTTCGGCCCGTTACGATGCCTTAATTATTTGTCCCTGTAGTATGGGAACCTTAGGTAGAATTGCAACTGGGATCAGTAATGATTTGGTGACCCGAGCAGCCGATGTGATGTTAAAAGAGCGTCGTAAGTTGATATTAGTGACCAGGGAAACCCCGTTGAATCTTATTCAGATTCGGAACATGGCTTCAGTAACCGAAGCTGGCGGAATAATTTGTCCCGCCTCCCCTTCCTATTATTCAAAACCAACCAGTATAGAAGCTGTGGCGATGACGGTGGTGGATAGGGTTATTGATTTGGCTGGATTATCATCGATCAGTTATCGGTGGGGGGAATCAAAAGATTAACGTACTATCCACCAACTTAATTCATAATAATCTAGAAATCAATTTATTACGTTTAACCTAACGTTTTTTTAATACTTTTTATACCTTGATTATTAGTGGTTAAATTTTGTAAATTTGCATAAACGTTGAAAATGAAAAAGATGAAAACCAAATTGAAGCTCTTTGTGGCAACGCTGTTTTTGGCAGCTCCAAGCATTGACATAATCGCCCAATGTTCCTTTACAGGATTGAATTCCAGTTATTGTTTAAACTCACCATCAACTGCATTGACTACAACAGCTAGTAATGTAACCTTTTATGGTAGTCCAGGTATCATCGGAAACGCTTTCAATCCTGCAGTTGCTGGTCCAGGTGTACACACTGTCAACCTTGGCGTATGCACAGGTAGCTATAATTTGACCCAATACACATTAAGCACCGCACAGTATACACCTAATTTTCTAACTGGCACTTCAGAAACAGGGGTCTCATTAGGTGACGATCAAGTATCGGGAGCAGCATCAATTGGATTCAACTTTAAGTTTTTCTGCAATAACTATTTGCAATTTTATATTAGTTCAAACGGATTTATTTCATTCAATTCAGGCGCTGCAAATGGCTGTTGTACTGGTGGATTTATTGCTACCTCCGGGAGTCCAGATGACTTTATTTCATTATTCTGGGAAGATTTAAATCCAGGTTCAGGCGGCACCATTAGCTATGCCACCATTGGTACTGCGCCTACAAGAACCTGTATTATTACCTATTCAAACGTTCCACATTTTGGCGGTGGGAACAATGTAACTGGACAAATTCAATTACACGAGACAACGAATCGGATTGTTATATTAGGTCACACTCTTCCATCTGATGGAGGATCGCATACACAAGGTATTGAAAACTCATCTGGTTTATTTGGACAATTTATCACCGGCCGTAACCAAGCTAATTTCTCTGTCTCTAATGACGTTGTTATTTTCGACCCCATTTACTCTGCATGTGCTTCACTAACAACAGTGGTGCATTCTTCAGTCGTCCCCGTTTCAGGTAACACTTTAATTTGCTCAGGACAATCAACCACCCTTACAGCAACAGGTGGCACTGCTTACGCATGGACTGGCGGGACTTCATCGTCAAATGCCGCCGTTATTGTAAACCCAACTTCAAATACTTCATACAGTGTATCTTCGACCAACTCTGCAGGTTGCATTGCTACAAGAGTAGTAACTGTAACTGTAAATGGTGGTGCTCCTCAGTTAACCATAACGCCTTCAACTAACAGTGTATGTATTGGAAAAACAGTAACATTAACTGCAACTGGAGCAGCGACCTATACTTGGGGGGGCGGTATTCCCAACGGAGGTACGGTTATGCCAACTGCAACAACTATTTATTCATTAACTGGCTCTAATGCATGTGGTAATAGCACAGCAGCTATTACTATTACAGCAACCCCAATTCCAGTTGGATTAATTGCCACACCTACACTCGTGTGTGCCGGTTCTGCCGCTACTTTAAATGCTGTAGCAGCAGCGACCAGTTACACTTGGTCATCAAGCGCGCAAAACCAATCATCAATTGCAGTAGCACCAACAGCTAACACGATCTATTCTTTAGCTGTTTCTGATGGCACTTGTTTTGGTTCAGGAACTGTTGCGGTGGCAGCATCACCAGTACCTACCATTACCATTGTTACAACCAATTCAACGGTTTGTCAAGGTCAAAGTGCAACACTAACTGCTTCTGGCGCTTCTGGTTACACTTGGAATCCAGGTAACATTAATACTGCACAGATAATTGTTAATCCGACCAGTGCCACTTTATATTCGGTTGTTGGTTCCAACTCAGTTAACTGTACTTCACTTGCCCAACAAGTTATTCTTACCCAACCTTCCCCTACCCTGATTCCAACTTTATCAAGTACTTTATCTTGTGTTAACGAAACAGTAACGGTTTCATTTAGCGGCGCAAGTACCTATACTTGGAGTAATGGTATGACTGGCAGCAGCAATGTTGTAACAGTTCCATCTGCCACCACGATTGTTATAACAGGTATTGGTTCGAATAGCTGTACTACAGATTACACAGTTAGTTTAAATGTTTTTGATCCAACGGTATCAGTAACCGGCGGTACAGCCGTTTGTGCAGGTAAATCGACTACCCTTACTGGTAGCGGCGCTGATAGTTATAGTTGGATTGGCGGATTGCCATTCGCCAGTCAGCCTGTAACACCAAGCATTACCACTACTTATACCTTGAGTACCACAACTACTTCTGACGGTGTAACCTGTAACAAGGATGTAACCTACACAGTTGTTGTAAACCAAAATCCGACCATCGTAACAACACCTTCAGCGGTGACTATGTGCTCGAAAACAGAACAAGCTACTATTACTGCTACAGGCGCCAATTCTTACTTGTGGTCTAGCACAAGCGGTACTGTCAGCAATACTTCATCTAGTACCTTCACATCTAATGTCGCTGGTAATTATGTTTATTCAGTAACCGGCACTGATGCCAACGGCTGTGTTTCAACCAAGACTGTTGCAATAAAAGTTAACCCTTGTACTGGCATTAATGAAGTTACAGGTGATAATGGTGTTGAGGTTTATCCTAACCCAAATAACGGTGAGTTTACCGTTAAGTCGTCGGTTGAAACCGATTTGATTATGGTGAACCAACTCGGACAAGTCATTCGCGAATTCCACTTAAACGGTAATGTTGATCAAAAAATCAACGTAACTGGTATTGCTGAAGGCGTATACTACATTAAGAGTAAGAACAACGATAGTTTTAATCAAAAAATTATCGTGGCTCACTAAGCCCACCAATCAACGTTTTTAAAAGGCCACCTTCGGGTGGCTTTTTTTATACATCACCGAATCAACAGGTATATTTAAATTCAAAGTGGCAAACGAAGTAGATCTTAAATACCTCTTAGATGAACAATTCAGGCAACACAATCGTTCGGCCTTTATTGACGTGGACCCCATTTCTATTCCACATGCTTTTTCGAAGAAGGAGGACATAGAAATTTCTGGTTTGTTTGCCGCCACCATGGCATGGGGCAATCGTAAGGCCATAATTGCGAATGCCCAGAAATTAATGGCACTAATGGATCACCAGCCACATGATTTTGCGATGAATGCTGGTCCGAACGATTTTCGCGTATTCAAAAAATTTGTGCACCGTACCTTTCAGTCCGACGACGTTGCCTTTTTTGTGCGCGGCATTCGGCACCTTTATCAAGAACATGGTGGCATGGAGTCGGCCTTTTATGTACCGAAGGCAACCACCATCAAAGAAGGAATTATTCAATTCAGAAGATATATGTTAGAAGTGCACCATGCCGATAGGAGTCGAAAACACCTTTCTGATCCAGAGAGTGGTTCTGCAGCCAAGAGGTTGTGTATGTACCTACGATGGATGGTGAGAAAGGACAGTGCTAAGGTTGACTTCGGAATTTGGAACAAAATTAAATCCTCCCAACTCTGCCTACCCTTGGACATTCACACCGGCCGAGTAAGCAGGGAATTAGGGTTACTGCAACGCCAACAGAATGATTGGAAAGCCGTTGAAGAGCTTACCGCGAAATTAAGACAGTTTGACCCCGCAGACCCTATCAAGTATGATATTGCCCTTTTTGGGATGGGCATTCAATCGAAAATTAAATAACCGGTTTTGGGACGATCATTGTTGTAAATCTGCAGATGAAGGTTAATTCACCTGAATCAGCGTAAAGACGAATATCCCACACATGTAACTTTCCATCTGTCTTTATTCCTCTGCAAACACATTTAATTTTTCCATTTGTAACCGCTTTAAGGTGATTCGCGTTAATCTCTATCCCAACGCCGATAAACCGTTCAGCATTCACAATCGCCCAACTAGCCACACTACCAACAGTTTCGGCCAATGCCACAGAAGCCCCTCCATGAAGTAACCCGAATGGTTGTTTAACCTTGTCTTGAACAGGCATTTCTGCTACAAGGTAATCCACACCCATTTCAATAAAATCTATATCCATGAACTCCCCCATTGTACCTAGATTGAGTTCATTCATGTCCTTTAAAGTGACATTATTTCTCCAGATGTTCATTGTGACTGTTGATTTAATTCGTTCACCGCTTGCGTATAATTTACAAACTCTATGCCTTGTGAACGCAAATATTCGATCACCCAAACGTACCAATCAAGCCAGGTTTTAAATGCGTGGGAAAAGTAGCGATCATGGAAATCAATATTGAGGTACCGTAAATTTTCTTTATGTGCTTTTTCAATTAGGAAAAGCGTTGTATCCTTCGCTTTTTGAAGGTTTACCGACTGCCAGCTTTTGCCATTTTCAATTACCCAACCATCCATAATTTGAAAAGGGAATTCCCACATTTCACCAATTTTATATGGATTTTTAAAAGCATGTTCAGTGCTATCGTAAGAATAACCTTGATTGGAGAGCATTTGATACGTTGCTTCCATGTTTCGCACATAATGCATTCTGATGCCAAATTGGCGAAGTCCGGAAAGTGTGCTAAATCGGCTGAATTCAGCATTTATAGCCGCTTGATTATCAAAAGCAATACCATGAATACCTATTTCCGCATCCCGACTCATCATTTGACTGATCCAGAGCAATGCTAAGTCGTTGGTGTAGTTCAATCCAACCCCTTTTTCAACTGCAATAAAAAACGAGGAAGGCACCTGATTAATATTATTGAAGGTGATTAATTCATCAATATTCTGCCATTTGTTTTTAAAAAGGTCTGACCAGCGAAGAATGTACTCTCTAATTGAAATTTTATTGGAGAGCAGTTCTACGTGCATGCGCAACATGTACTTCGGCACAATAAGGTCTCTAAACAAATGTTCAGACACGGTTATGTGATCTACATCGTGCGAAATAATTGCTTTCATTATACCCGAAATCGTTTAAATGCAGTTAGCCACAACGTTGTTTTTCGAATTTGATGAGAACTCACCATTAATCCTCCAAACTCTCTGTAATAGCGCTCAATACCGGGATTCATTGACCCTTCAAAGTCAAAAAGTTCAACATTTTTTTCTTTCGCATCAAGAATTGTTTGCCACATGCACAAGACGCTTGCCCCATGATGCGAGTTAAGCATATCGTATCCCCCAAAAAGATAAATACAACGATTTTGATCTAAAACAGCGAGTGTAACCGCCGTTATCTTACCCTGCCAAACAGCACCTTTAGCAATAGCATTCGGGTGTTTAGAGAGCACGGTCAAGAGTTTTTCGAGTAGCCCTTCATTGGTCAGCACCCCCCCTTTGGATAAACTTGCTCTCACTAAGGCAAGGTTAACAGCTACGTTATGAGCCGGTTCTATAACTAATCCATCTTTTTCTGCCTTTGCAATGCTTTTTCTTTTTTCGGAGGAGAGCGCGTTCACAAGCGTTTCTTTTGATTGTGAAAGCTGCAGCAGGTAGGTAAATCGCGGCGAAACCTTGAATTTATTCCAGATAAACGGTTGAACATCCGTAAAAGCATCGTTCAACTGAATATCCACCACATGCGGCTTCAAACTATCTAAGTAGGAAGCCAAAAGTGTCATTACTTCCTTTAGATACGTTTGTTTGTTCACTACCGATTGAGCTGGATTAACCACGAACAGTGCAATTCCAGGCGTGAATGGAGGCGCTATAACAAAGTTAAGAAACGCCTTATTGTACACATAAAGAAGGAAACAGCCTGTTATTTCATTATTGTTGTTGAGAATAAATAGTTGTTGAAGCCTCTCATCATAGCAGTTCAGCCATTCATCCGAGTGAAAGAACAATCGGTGCTTAGCAATAAACGTAGCAATCGCTTTTTGATCGAGACTATTTTTTGTTCCTATTTTCAAAAGATGTGTCTTTTTCGAAACTTAAGTAGCAATTCAGCAGGCAAGCTAGCCTTATTCATTGTAAAAAAGGGATGCATGGTTCCACCGAAACCTCTGAAGAATTTTTCAACCCCTTGAAGCATAGACCCCTCGAAATCAAATACCTCACAACCAAGAAACTTTGCTTTTTCAATTGCTTTGAGGACAAGTAAATTATTAATTCCTTGTGGTTCACGCTCGGTAGCGCCAAGCAAGTAATAACACGTTTTACGATCATAGGCACACGTCACCCTACCAACAATTTGATCTTCTTTCTTGGCAGTTAATGTAAAACTATTCGCTGTTTTTGTGAAAGAAGTAAGCAAGGATTTTAATTCCTTCTCATAAACGTTTGCTCCAGCAGCCTTTAAATGCGTTGAGAAAAAGTCATACAACTCTTCACCCGATTGCCTATTATCTATGACCACCACCTGCTCTTTCACCGCTTTGTTGATCATATTTCTATTCTTTGGATCAAAGCCTTGAATGATGGATTCAATCGTTTCAGACAACTGAATCGTATAGGTATAATTGGGCACCACTTTAAAATCGCGCCAAATAAATGGTTGCATATCGGTAATGCCCAGTGGCATGGCCAGCATAATGAGGCCAACTTTTGCATCAGTGCAAAACGCCGCCATGGCTTCGATAATTTGCTTTTGTTTGGATTGCAATACCGATTGATTTTTACTGTCAATCTTAGTAAAAAAACCACAGTTTGGGGTATAAGGCGGCAGTCGGTAGTAGTTAAAGCCCCATTTTGAACCAGGCATTAAAAAGAATCCACCCAATACCTCCTCATTTTCTTTTATAACAAAGAACTTTAAGGTAGATTGATAAATCTGCAACCAATTCAATGAGGCGAATACAGGAGCATTTTCTCCCGCAGCCTGCGCATATGTCTCGCTATTTACTTCTACAACCTCCATTGTTGGTTACATTCCTTGCAATTATAACAATTCTGTGGTGCTATATCTTATTTCTTGTAATCGTCTAATTGAACAAACAAGGTTAACTGCCCGTTTACCTAATGTCACTTTCGTCATTCAATACTGCTTTGTAATGCCCTATCATCAATTCTAAATTGTGGCTCCAATCATAATTTCTAAGCACATGATTTCGTGCCGCTAAGGCCATTTCTCGGGCCTCATCGCGATTAGATAATAAATCAATGATGCTGTCTGCCAACGCTTGCGCATTCGCTCTAGGCACTACTTTAGCAAATGCGCCATGACCTGCCACTTCCATTAAGCCCCCAACGTCTGATATAATCACTGGCTTTTCGCAAGCCATCGCTTCTACAGCAGCAACACCAAAGCTTTCAGAATCATCAATTGAGACATTTAAAAAAACATCCAGCAGGTTGTGATACCGAGTAATTTCGTTAAATGGAACACGTCCAGTTAAAGTCACATAGGGTAACAAGCCAGCATCATTGATTTGAGCTTCGTATTTAGCCGCTTCATTAGACGGACCAATTAGGAGAAACTGAAGATTGGTAATGCCCTTTTCAACAACTAAAATTTTTGCCGCCTGAATAATATGGCTGATCCCATACTTATCTTCAATTGGTTTAATTGTGCCTATGTAAATTTTATCGTTATCCTTCCCAATAGCCTGTTCGGCCTTAAAAACAGAGGTATCTACACCGAAAGGGGTTACAAACACCTCTTTCTTTGTGTATTTCAAAACCTCTTCTCGCATAATTTGGCTGGTAGAAAGAATCCTATCCGCTTTACGCAAATTGTATTGAAACAGTCGGCGATGCACTTTTGAACGTTGCGGAAAATCGTAAACATCCGAACCCCATACAGAGAGTATGAACGGATGAAATCCTGCGAGTGCACCAACAATTCCATAACTTGTGGCGTAATGAGCGTGCAAAATATCGGGCTCAAAATGCTTGATTATTTTTTTGAGAACAGATACATACTTAAAATAAGATAGCTTCGTAAGTGTGCTCTCGGCATTTATTTTTTGCTCTGGCTCAAAATAGAGCGTGATATTAGGATGATCGTACCATTCGTAAGAGGCTTTGTTAAATGAAAACAAACCCACCTTAATCCCTTTATTGGCAAGACCCAAGGCCCACTTTTCAGTATGTTCTGAATAGGTATCAGATAAAAGTAGGACCTTCATTGACGAGGAAAAAGTTTGTGTTTAACTAGCCGAAGGTGCGAAAATCCACTTAAAAAATGCCAAGATTTGCGACCGTACTCTTTCGAGATGGCTAGTTGTTCACGAATAAAAATAGGAGTTAAACTTCCGGTTTTAGAAACGTGGTGTTGACGGAAATTTGCCACTTTAAAATCAAACACCTTCATTTTAGCGTTATTTTGAAGACAACGCAAAACGTATTCATAATCAAAACAGCAGTTGTAAGGTTTTAGCAGCCCAATTCGATCGGTAAACGCCTTTCGAAAAAACGAGCCTTGTTGAAATACGCCCGGTGTGCGTGTTACCAATTCTTTAAAATTGATGGCATATGTTGGAAAAGAACGAAACACGTTTCCTGCTTCATCTATATAATCGATGGCACCATAGCAATAATCCGTGTCAGGATGCGCTTTGAGGTAATTAAAGACCTTTAGAATGCCTTCCAAATCAAGTGTATCGTCGGTATTCAACCAGGTCCAGTAATCACCTGTGGCCTTTTCTATACCTTTATTGATAGCATCGTATTGCCCCTTGTCTTTTTTTACTTCCACCCAATTTAACACACTTCGGTATTTTTCTATAATGGAAGGCATTGGTTCGGGGGATTCACTATCAAAAAGCAAAAGTTCTAATTCAAACCCTTCTGCTTCCGCCTTGTTTTTCAAAGCCAACACGTTTCGAAGCGTGAATTCAATAAATGCCGGTTGATTAAACGAAGGTATGATGACCGAAAACTTCATATTGGTCCCGCCTGGAACTAAGCTTCTAAAGTAGTTAAAAAAGTTGAGGTAGGTATACCTATAAAAGGCTATATGAACCGAATTTAAATTAAAATCGAAGCAATTACGTGGAACTAAAGTATATTTGAAAAAATGTCCCGAAAACCGGTAATAGCCTATATTTCATCTGCCGACCCAAGCAATAAAAGGGTCTGGTCAGGCACCCATTACAGCATATACAACTGTTTAAGGGAATTGGGAGAAGTTGCGGTATGTGGTCCCTATGAGCCCAAACGACAATTGTTATTAGGCGCAATTATTAATCAGGTATTACAAAAAACCACCGGTAAACGATTTGATTATCGCCATAGCTATATGGTTGCTAAGGCATATGGTCGTTATTTCCAAAAAAAAATAGAGGCCATTCGACCTGATATAATTGTTGCACCAGCTGCATCGGCAGAGATGGCCTTTGTAAAAACGACAATTCCCGTGATTTATATTACCGACGGGACCTTTGGAGGGTGTTTGAATTATCACAAAGTGTTGACCAATTTAGCGGACTTCAATATTCGTCAAGGAAATGACATTGAAAAACGCGTCATACAGAGCAGTCGATTCGTGGTTGTTTCTTCAAATTGGGCTGCCGAATCAGTCATACGTCAGTACCATAAAAATGCCGACGATGTGAAATGTTTCCCTTATGGCGCCAATTTTGACCAATTACCTGATACTACACCCATTGCTTTGGAAATGACTCCATTTAAACTTTTGTTTGTTGGTGTGTATTGGGAAAGTAAGGGCGGGGCTATAGCCTACAATGCCTTTAAACAATTGAAGGACCGCGGTTGGCCAGTTACTTTAACCATAATGGGCTGTGAACCTCCAGAAGAATGCAAAACAGATGGTGTTTCGGTACTTCCATTTTTAGACAAAAATTCAGTACAAGGTCAGGAAACGATGAAGAGCATCTATTCATCCCATCATTTACTCCTCCTCCCTACCCGATTCGACTGCACCCCCATCGTTATTAATGAAGCCAGTGCCTTTGGAATGCCCTCACTAGTAGCCAATTCAGGTGGTGTAGCTGGCCACCTAAAAAATGGCATTAATGGCTACCTTGTTCCATATGAAGATCAGGGAATAGGTTATGCCACTATAGTTGAATCGTTATTGAAAGAGCCTGAAAAATATTCTGAATTGAGAAAGCGTTCTCGTCAACTTTATTTAGAAGAACTCAATTGGGATAAGTGGAAAAACAATTTTAAATCACTACTTACTTCACTGCTCTAATCAAGCATTTGAGCAACAGGTGCCATTGACTTCTAGCGGTTTTTGCTCCGTCCGCCAGAATTGACTGGCGATACATAGTAAATGCCTTCCATCCCAAATTCGTATAACCACAACTGTCGTACCAGAACTTGTTTATAACATTGAGAATGGCACTTGGGGTTAAATGTGTTTTAGTTATAAGCGCATCCTTCAACTTACTAAGACATTGCTCGATAGCCTTCAATTCGGCAACACTTGTTATAAACTCATTATTTCCAACACGGTTAAGAGAAAGCCACTCCGTTTCGCTTATTGAGATGCCAAGGTGTTTTAGGTAGTCGCTTCGAATTTGTTTATTGAGCGCCAGTTGGTATTCTCGCTGGTTATTAGAAACCTGGCCTGCATGATGCCGATATAGCAATAAAGGCAACGACAAATGGCCTAATTGGCCTAATGGTGCTAACTGAGTCCACAACCGATAATCTTCAACATGCTTGAATGCCTTCTCATAAATTGGCAAAGGGAGGTTGTTAGACCGCTTCATCATTACAGACGGATGACAAAAACAAGTCGAGAAAATCAGCAGTACGTTTAGTTCATCGCCACTTAGGCTGGAGCTTGACCGAACCTTCTTCACGCCATCGTACAAATAATAATCGGTGTCACAAGCAATCCATTCAGGATGCTGCTTCATTGCATATACTTGTTCATGAAGACGATTTGGCAGAGCCACGTCATCCGCGTCCATTCTAGCAATATAGTTTCCTTGCGCTAGTTTAAATCCATGATTTAACGCTTCTATTAGCCCCCTATTCTCTTCAAAGTGCACTAGCTTTAAGCGATCATCCTTGTATTGACTTAGTATAGCACTTGTTGAGTCTGTTGATCCATCATTAATGATTATGAATTCAAAATGAGCGTAAGATTGATTCAATATACTTTCAACCGCATCTTTGAGATAACGTTCACCGTTAAAAACGGGCATTACAACCGATATTAAATCAAGCTGTGACATGTTTCTTTAACATCAATAAAATCTCTTTGTCGACCTGTTGATCAAATTTACGGGCAAAAAAACATTCTTTCTCTTGAGTTATCCTTGTAAAATCTTCGCTTCTCCAAATCCTTGGATATTCAGGACCAGAGCCCCAATCAATCATTCGTAAATCCTTTGCAACGGCCTTACTAATAGAAATGCGGTTTAATAAAACAGACTGTGTAAACAGTTCGTCCGCACAAAGTGTAAAACGATAGGGATGCAATAATGACGGTTGTTGTTGAATGGTTGAACAAATCAACTGAAGCGACTCACCAGTAAGCGTAAACCAATTGGACCCACCAAAATATCGTCCCTTAATAGGTCGCTTATAGTTTAATAATTTCTGGGCCTTTTGAACCAATCCATTCAAACGTCGCACTATGCGTGGAAATTTATAGCTATTGAAATGAAAATACTCTAACCTACTTAAACCGCCGTCTGCCCATTGTGCATCGGGTAAGGAGAAGAATGACATGAATTCTGTTCCTTTATTCTTCTGAAGAAAGGCTTCAAAATTTGCAATTGGTTGGGTTGGAAAATCTTGCCCACTAATAAGAAAGGCATAATCGGGTTTAATGTTAACCGCCGCCGCCATTAAGGCTAATGTCGCCTTGATCTGACCATAACTTCCCCAAAATACCTTGTATCTTTTTTGAATTATATGTACACGTGGCGTAGATTGATAGTGTGCTTTTAACTCTTGATAAACTGCAGGTGATTTTTTGTCGATATGCACGAACACGTCCAAATTTGGACTCTCTAAGAGCGTATCGACCAACAAACACGCTTGTTCTGGATAACGATGAACCAAAATTAAAGCCGCAATTTTCATAACATTATCCAACCTGATGCATTAATACCAATGTCTTCAGCCCTTTGGTTGGCGAACCATTGCTGTGGTAGTATAACAATAGCACCTGGTTGGTTGTTAAGCCAAGCAGCCCACCAACTGAAACTACTGTTTGCAATGATGTTATGATGACAATGGGACATGAGGTACAAATCCCACGCAGCATGTTCATTATGTTTTACGATCACTTGACCATGAGGATGATTAAAACTGGTGGCACACCAATCAGGATCATCTGAAAAAACCATAAGGCTAAACGGTCCTATTCTTGATTCAAGGTAGCGGATAGCTTTGGCGTAATATTCGGGACTGCAGATGCCATGAAATTCCCCAGCGCCTTTTAATGCAACATAATCACCCCTTCTAACATGTATGGATACTGTTGTTTTTTCTCTAAGTGTTCGTTCCAGTTCAGTAATGATTGTTGGTTTTGCAATTTTCGGCAAAAAAAGCGCTTTCAAGGCTGATTGTTCTTGCTTGAAGTACTTTTCATTTTGCCAAAATCCTTCTAAATAAACATTGGCAGGTAATTCGTTAAACCAGTTTTGATAACCGTGTCCCCTCTCTGTTGCGTATACATATTTTGTTGAGATAGGAACCAATTTCCTCCATAAACGTTGCCATTTACTCGTTGAAGTTTGAAATAATGCTTTCTCTTCAGGCTTTGGGCTATTAGGAGCAATGCCAAACACATCCAATTCATACGCCCGTTTGGTCCATGCTCCAGCGGGGTCCAATTCAAGAAAAGACAGGTCCAAATGCAGTGGAACACCCTGCTTTTTAGCAAGTGCAAAACCAGTAGCATATTGAAACATCTGGTTGCCTAATCCCCCCATTAGCTTTACAATGATCATTTCAGCAGTGAACTATACATTTCAAGATAGTTATCGGTTATTTTTTCCCATGAGTATTTTTTCTCCCAATTCTCAAACGCCTTTATCGCCATCTGTTCGCGTTTACGCTTATCGGCAATTAGTTGATTTAGTAGGTTTAATGATTCCTTGATACGAGCGTGGCTAAACCCATTTTTATCCTTTAGTGTGGGAAGGATAGCACCACCGCCTGTCCACCGCGCAATCTCCAATGAATTGCCAACATCTGTAGAAAGGAAAGGCAGTTTTGCAGCTGCACATTCAAACAAAACGATGGGTGAACACTCTATATTAGAGGGAAATAAAAACAAATTAGCTTGTTTGTAGGCCGCTACAGTTGCGGGGCGGGACAGGTAGGTAAAAATGACCCTTTTTCTACCGAAAAGCGTTCTAGTAAATTTCAACCACGCCAGAGATGGGTGTTTGATGTATTGGCGACCGAAGTGTTCATGGTTATTTCCAATCATTAACAAGGTAGCCTTATCTGTGTTCGCCCTTAAAAAGAGTTCGATGGTCTCACGATGCCCCTTCCAACCGGTATACGATCCAACGTGCAGTACTAAAAAGTGATCAGGTGGGATACCCAATTCTTTCCGGATATCGACACTAGATTCAGCAAGGAACTCGTCTGCCGCGGCACCATTGGGTATCAAACATAATTTTGTAACACCATTTTCCCTAGCAAAATTAATATCCCGGTAATCGTCACTTAGATACACATTCATGTCATACCCATGAATGTAGCTTTTCATTTTTTCAAAATAATCTTTGAACTCAGGCCAATAAAGTCCTGAATACCCTGTAGGCACCGATACTTTTTTGGCTTTGATTTGATTCAGAAAAGGCAATGGAAGATCTGTGGCCCATTGCTGTGCAGCGAAAAAAACGACCACCTCTGCATCGGTTTGAAGCAGTACATCTACATATCTTTTTTCTTCAGATGTGGTTATCTCTTTTGGGTTACCATCAATATTAAAGGCTTCTATTTTCACACCATTAAGATGTGTTGAATTGCGTTGTGGGTGGAAACGGGTCATCACTGTAACATCATGACCAAGTTTTGCCATTCTCTCAGAAAGTTGTTTTACCACTTCCTGCATACCGCCAACTGCCGGATAATAGGATTCTACACAATGAATGATTTTCATGGCTTCATTTGCATGATGATAATTCTTCTTTTTATTCGGGCTAACAATTTCGTGACGGCCCCAATTCCAGGCGTATTTATCACAGTATTGTAATAGGATCTAAGAAATTGATTTTTAATCTTCTCTTTAGCAACCGACATGGCCTGTCTTGCTGGATTGTATTGCCTTTCAAATGCTAATGATAAATCATGAAGAAACAGGTCAAATGCTTTGAAGTTTGCATTTGGCTGATCAATCGGGCCCTCACCCCTACTTTGTCCAACAAATCGTTTTATATCTTCCAATTTATAATGCGAAAGGAGGTAGGCAATGTTTTCTGTACTCTGCCTTAATACCTTTAAACGGTAGTTCTGAGCGGACTTCGACATACCCGTGGCCACTTCTCGGTAATCAAGCAACACGTCTGGTAGATTGGCTATTTTACCTTGTCTTGACAAGTGACTCCAAAGCCGGTAATCCTCAAAATAATCACTATTGGTATCGTATCCTCCTACCGCCAGCACGGCTGATTTTCGAAACATTACACTCGAGTGCACAAAGGGATTATCAAAAAGAAGCAGAAATTTTAACGTATCTGAATGGCTAGGATGCCTATGAAAACGATTAGCCGGCTGCCCCGCGTGGTCTACAATGCGCGCAGCGGCACCAAGCAAACAAACATCTGGATGCGCTTTAAGAAAGTCCAATTGTTTTTCAAAACGATGCGGATAACTTATATCATCATTGTCTTGACGGGCTATTATTTCAGCTCTAGCCATTCCAATACCACGATTGAGTGTCGCGGCGAGACCTAAATTTGATTGAACAACCTTTATAATACGAGGGTCTTCAAATTTTTCAATGATTGATTGGGAAGCATCTGTAGAACCATCGTTGATTATGATTAATTCAAAGTTGGAGAAGCTTTGATTGAGAATCGATTGAATGGATTCCTCAAGAAAAGAAGCCGCATTGTATACCGGCAATATGACGCTAATTTCCGGCAGATTCATGAGTTTCTTAATCGGTGTAGATTTTTTTGAAACTTAGTGAGATAACGTCGTAACAGTACTTCATTAGCTAAATCTAAATAATGACTGTCGGCTCCTTTAAAGTTGGCATACCACTGCACAAAACTTTTATGAATTAAAGCCATTTGTTGAGCGGTGGTAAGTGAGTCTTTACGAATACTTGTTGAAGAGGCGTCGGTGTAATTAACTAAAGGAAGATCGATAAACTTGATAGTTGCGAAGGTGCTGATGCGTAGCCAAAGCGCATAATCTTCCAAGGCACGTAATTCAGTATTTTCGGGGAAATTACCCGCCTTTAAAACCGCTGTTCTTTTCACCAAAACAGAACTACAGATAACTTTATTGGTCTGCACCATCTGATAAAAATTAAGCATAACGTCGCCGGTTGCGTTGTGCATCGTCCCTATTGAAGCGTTATCTCTATAAACCTGGGCATTGGAACAGATCATATCCGCCTTCTCCGTTTCAGCCCATTGCCGTTCTAGTTTATTGGGAAGCCAACTATCGTCATTATCAAGAAAAGCCAGCCACTCCCCTTTTGCGAGAGCGATACCTTTATTTCTTGGAACAGCCGGCCTATTGTTCTTGCCACAGGGAATAAATTTTAGTTTTTCGTTTTTAAATGCGGACACTACCGCTTCAATGTTTTCAGTGGAGCCATCGTCACACACCAATATCTCAAGCGGTTGTAACGTTTGTTGCAGAACAGAGGTTATTGCGATTTTTAATTGCTCTGTTCTGTTATAATTTGGAATAATAACGGATATACTGGCTTCAGACACCAAATGATCGTGAAATTTGCTCGTTGTACTTATTTAACCAAACATCCAACATGCGCTTTTCGGTATCACTGTCATCAACTAAGTAGGTTGTTAGATAACGTCCAGCAGATGCGCGGCATTGATCAACCGTGAGGTTCTTTACCTTCTGCGCTATGATTTCTACATTAAAGGTTCGTTTATATTCATTGCGTATTATTTGAATTTTTCCAAATCCAAAGAGTTGCGCCATGGTTTTGAGTTTATGTCCCGAATACCCTTCGTAATGCACTGCCCAACCTGCTTCTTGTGAACCAAAAATGTGCCTTAATGCAACACCTTCGTATTTGCGTGTAGCAATACGATTAAGATTTTTCCGAATGGTAGTTTCAAAATCTGGCACTTCCAGATGCAGAGTACCTCCTATTTCCAACCAAGAATTCCAAGAGGCTAGATAAGCACAAGCATTAAATCTTTCGAAATGTTCAAATACATGGTGCAATCGCACCTCTGCAATGCTACCCATAGGATAACGCAGGGCACGAATATCATGGTATTCATCTGCAACACTGGTATTCTGTACAGTATGTTCTACTGGCGGATAATCAATATTGACATATCCATCCAAGTATTTTTGGCCACAGCCCAAATGAAGTTTTTTCTTCTCTGGCATTTTATTCAATTTTATTAATGGTAACAGACATGGGATTTAATATTAACCCACTCTGTGTATTGACAATTCGTTTGTTATTAGCGACATCACCTGCATCAGAAATATTAATTTCAGCCAGGTTATCGAGGTACTGAAAGGTGCGTTCGTTTTCTGATAAACCCACTATTAACTTGTAGATACCGGGCGTGAGCATGAGGTCATCGTTTTTAAAAACAGCTTGGTATTCGCCACTACCAGTAGCATGAGCAACACTCCAAGAGGTACGTATTGGTTGGTCGAAAGCCGAGACTATTCCTAAACCAATAATAAAATGGTCGATAGTCCGATTCACTCGGTAATTGATTCTCACTTGCCAGTTATCGCCAACTGGTACTTCGTGCATGGGTTGTCCGAATTCATTTTCAATGGTCACCTTGTGCGCATATGCAGCCTCAGCATAGTGGGATTCTGGAACTAAGAAAACTGATTGCGAAATACCAGGGGTTTGAACGTAACTGTTTACAACCTTATCAATGGTGTCTTTTTCTATCAATTGCCCCTTTTGCAAGAGCATTCCTGTATTGCATATCTTTTGAACAGCCTGCATACTATGACTGACAAACAATATGGTTTTGCCATGCTCACGGCTAATTTCATTCATTTTGCCAAGGCATTTCTTTTGAAAGGCTGCATCTCCAACGGCGAGAACTTCATCCACAATTAAAATTTCTGGATCAAGGTGTGCAGCCACTGAAAAAGCTAATCGCACATACATGCCAGAAGAATACCGCTTAACAGGTGTATCTAAAAATTGTTCTACTTCACTAAATGCTACAATGGCATCAAACTGGCGGTCAATATCCGCACGACTCATACCAAGGATGGAACCATTTAGGTAAATGTTCTCTCTTCCTGAAAGGTCGCCATGAAATCCGGTTCCGACTTCCAATAGACTTGCCATGGACCCGTAGTATTCAATTCTTCCTGAAGTAGGTTTTACTATCCGGCTGAGCACTTTTAACAAAGTTGACTTTCCTGCGCCATTTCTTCCAATAATGGCCAATCGTTCTCCTTTTTTAATTTCGCAACTAATGTCTTTTAATGCCCAAAATTCTTCCTTGTAGTTGTCTGACTTCTGTTTTCGTATTAATCCTTTCAATCCACCGGTAACAGCGCCAAATAGAGAATCAGAACCATTTCCTCTTTTATGGTTTAATTCGTAGCGTTTACTGAGCTGTTCTATTTTAATGGCTATATCACTCATTAGATAAAATCGGCAAATGCTTTCTCAGAATTATTAAAATACTTAACAGCTATTATGAATATAACAATCACGATAAGTATGGATGAAAGTGCATATACCGCGTTAAAACCATCAAACGTCCCAAAAAAACAATAACGAAAACCATTCATAATAAACACAAATGGATTGAGTTGATACAGTATTTTTAAGGCATCGGGTATCGTTAAACTTAGCACAAATTCGGTTCGAATAAATACAGGAGAAGCATACATGGCGATTTGCATTACAAAAGGCAGTATAAATTTAATATCGCGGTATTTTACAGAGGCGGTAGCCGCAATCAAACCAATGCCAAAAGAGAACGCAAGGCCAAGCAAAAGAAAAAACGGCAAATAAATAATATGCCACGAGGGGCTGCCGTTGACATAAATATTGGCGATTAAAAACAAGGTTAATCCTATAATAAAATCAACCAAACAAACGAGTATTGAAGACAAGGGTAAAATGAGTTTCGGGAAGTAGACCTTGGTTAATATACCCGCGTTAGTGGCTAACGAATTGCTTACATCTCCTACTACTGTTGACAATAATTGCCATAATACCACTCCTGAGAACACGTCCACAATACGGCGTTCAAAGCCTGCGGAACGATCCATAAGGTAGGAAATCACACCAAATATGAGCACATTGGTAAGCGGACGAACGATGCTCCAGGCAAACCCCATTCTGGTTTGTTTGTACCTGGCTATCACATCCCGCATCGACAATTGCCGGAATAGACCACTGTAACGCCTTAATTCAGCGAAATCCAAAACAGACCGGTCATTGCTCGCTATTACCGTTTTCATTTAACCCATAAATATACGGCTATTTATGAGCATTGACCACCACACCCGTTCCTGTTTTAAACTCAAAAATGTTATTAAGCGATGGAACTGTTTACGTGGTAACGGTGGATTCTGGCTGATTATTTAATATGTCAACTAATCGTTTTTCGAAAATCGCCGTCGTGTAGTTCTCATGAAAATAACGAAAGGCCTTTCCGCTGATTTCAAGCCTTGTTGTTGGATTCAGAAGTAGCGCTTCAATCGCACTCGTGAGGGCATTTGCATCAATACGATCAACCAATACGCCCCTGCCTTCACCTAGCACATCTGGGATGCCGCCTATGGGTGAAGAAATGGCAGGAACGCCAAACTGCATGGCGTCTAACAAAACAAGTCCGAAAGTGTCATAATCGCTCGGCAGCAAAAAAATATCAGCGTTTCGGTATTCTGCTTCTTTTTCTTCGCCAAACCGGGGTCCAAGAAAATACACGTGTTGAGTGAGTTGAAGCCGATCGACCTCTTTCGATAATTCCGCGTAGGTCACATCGCCTTCTGGACCAGCAATGCGTAATTCGACATCAAAACCTGTTCTCTTTAAGTTGGCCAATGCTTCCAAAACCAAGTAGATTCCTTTTCCTCTAATCAAATTTGAAAGGTAGAGTAAGGTTGTGTTCCCCTCACGAATCTTGTACTTGTTGGTCGTATTCACACAAGGTACTCCATTTGGAAGAATATTTACCACACCAGAATAAAAGGGGGCTATATCTTCAACAAGTAATTTCGACAGACAGATGACTTCTGTATTCTTAAAAAGGACTTTGTATAGAAAAGATCGAACCAGCGATTTTTCGCCATATTTCTTAAAGCCATAGGAATGAATATGCAATATGGGCTTTTGAAAAAAGAGTTTTGTGAGCAGAACAATCAAAAAGTCTTTAATAAAACCGGGACCGTAAGGAAACACCGTGATATAGACCTTTTTATACCTGAAAAACAAAAGGCAACAACAGGTTGTAGCAAACAATTTAATTGCCTTCAACCACTTGTAAAATCGTTGTTTTTGGAGGTCGATCACCGAGTTAGAGGTCGACAAATTGATAAAGCGGCATCGAAAGGCTTGCCGAATGGCCAAACTATCGTATACAATTTTACTCATTACCGAAACGCCATGAATCGGCGGCGGTAATTGCATAATAAACAGTAAACGCGGTTGCCGTTTAGAAGCCATAACCGCAGTAAATAAGTTGGGCCGAAAATGCCATCCGCTACATTAGTGAATTATCATACAGACTAATGTTAAATCTTACACAGGTTGCGTCATTGCAGTTAACCTACACACTATCAGTGATTTATTTTTCATTAAAATGATCTTGTATTCCTTAACCTAATATTAGAAAATCATAAGAATGCAACTAGTGACTCAACGCCGATAAAAAGCTAATTGTTAAAATATGCCTATCTTAGTCCCTTTTGGATATGGATAATAAACGGCAGGAAGAAACAGACGTGGTCTTTATTCTAGCGTCACTTAAAAAGGGACTCATTGCAACAGTAAATTTCTTCAATTGGATTATAAGCACCACCCTCAAAAAATGGATGGTGGTATTCGCGTATGTTGTTGTTTTTGCAGGACTTGGCGTTGGCCTCGGATTATTGGGTAAAACCTATTATACTTCCTACATGTCCATTTCACACATTCGATTCGAAAACGAATATTGTGGAGAAATGATAGGCAACCTCAACGCTATAATTTCTGATGGAAAAGGATATGATGAATTAGCAAAAACGTTACAAATTTCTGTAGCAGATGCTGGTATGATAAAAAAATTCTATTACGAACCACTTAACCAACATCTTGCAGAACGGTATGCCGACTCCACTACTGTGCTTCTGCCCTTTCGCGTAGGGGTCGATGTTTTTGATAACAGTGTTTTAGACACCCTCGAAACGGCTATCTTAAACTATTTCGAAAACAACCCATTTGCACAAAACAAGAAGTCCCTGGATAGAGAAGCTCTTGATAAACTTGAACAAAAAATCGTTTCTGAGATAGCTCAAAACGACAGCCTAAAACTCAAAATAAGTGATGAAGTTGCACCACGAAGTGCTGCAGGTGGCCTCGTTTACGGTGCACCGCTCGATCCTTCGAATATTTACCGCAGGGGATTAGAATTATACGAAAAACAATTGCAAGTCAACCGTAAGCAGAAGCTAAATACGAGTTTCTATACCATGGTTGGTTTCACACCTCATACCAAACCTAGCAGTCCCGGCACTATGTATTTTATCTTCTGGGGGGGACTAATAGGGTACGTTATTGTGCTACTTAGGATTTCACGCAACAAGGCTTAAATTTTCTCGCTTATTGGGCGAATAAAAATCAGAGAGTAGAAAAAGGCATAAAAGGCAATGCCTTTATTGACTTCCATCATCGACTCGGTCATGCATGAAAGCAGAATGAGCACCATGAATGCAAACCCTAACCATTCTTTTTGACGGAAAGCAGTTAAAGCAGGCATCAGCCATCCAACGCATAGGGATATTAAACCCAAGATGCCAAATTCAAGAAATACTTGCAAGTACTGATTGTGTGCATTGAATCGGTTTTCAAATCCGATGGTAAAATCATTTTTTTTGTAATAAGTCTGTAACACATCTTGTGCATCGCCAGTGCCAGTACCCACCCATGGAGAGTCCTTTATAGCCTCTAGTGTATAACGCCATTTATAGGTCCTTAATGAAAGCCCCCCCTCCCCATACTTATTTTCCGAATAATGTGCATTTAGTTTGTTTGAGTCGATTAGGCGTTCACGAATAACAGGATTTTTGAGAATAATAAAGAGTCCCCCTACTGCCATTACAGCAAGAAACAACAAGCCCCTCATCAAGTACCCATTTTTTACAGCAATATGAAGAATAAAGATCGTACCCGACAGCGCCGCAATAGCAATTTGGGTGCGGGAAGCCAACAACACAATTATTAAAAACAAATACAAGATAATACTAGATAGTACGGCCCTTTTCCAAAACGGTTGTTCTTGTTTCCAGTACAAATGCACAGTCAAAAAACCAGCAGTAATAAGGTACATAGAAAGGTAGATGGGGTGCATTCCTAATGGTTGGGCAAAGAGTTCATAGGTAAAATACCAATAGTTGAAATAGTAATACCGCCCCGGAAGATGAATGTCGTTTACTAAGGCATTGTAGACATAACTCACCGTGTGACCCTCTATATAATTTCTATATATGGCGTAAACAATGCAAACCAGGGATGACACAAAAGCAGAGATTAGAAAGGATTTGAAAACAAAGCGCCTATCGTTTTCAGACAGCGGTTTGGAGGACACAAAAAATAGCGGAAGAAAGAACAACATCAGTTTCTTTTCCAATTCAAATCCCGCCTCTTTATAGTTTTGCGTAAATAACAATCCAACTACTACCAAGAGGTAAAGTTGCATGGGGTACCAAGCTGATCGACCAGACATCAGTCGTTGCAACTTGCTCTTAAATTCTCGCTCTGCCAACCAATTGAGGGCCAGAATAAATACTGCAATATTGTTGAGTAATAATGAAAATGGCAGTGTTAGACAAAACAGTGCCAATGCATATTTTCTGACAAGATCGTGTATGGATCCATTTGTCTTCAACTCCATTATTTGCTTTTGGCTACTTTTCTGAAAAATGCCTCGTAGGCATTAATAATTAATGGCCAACGGTAATACGAATCGACTTTTTTAAGATTCCTCTCAACAAATTCGGCATGTGTTTTTTTATCAATTTTCCTATCCAACAGCTGTGAAATCGAGGAAGCATCCGTAAAATAGAAGGCATCAGTCCCTAGGATAGCAGAATTAAATTCGTTTTGATGGGCGCAAATTAAGGCTCCAGATCCCATAGCTTCTAATAAAGAGGGATTGGTTCCTCCGACTGAATGCCCATGGAAATATAACTTCGAAAAATAGCGCAGGCTATTTAAGGCTTGTATATCGTAGTTTGGGCCAAGAAACTTTATTCGACTATCGCCGTCAAATTTGGCGACAAGGTACTTTCCAAAAGCATTGCTAACATTGCCAATCACCAGCATTGGTGCAGTGTCGTTAGAACCCACAACGCCATTAAGAATCGTTTCAATATTGTTCTCCGGTTCCATTCGCGCAATGAGCATATTGTAGCCATTCGGTTGAACAGCATACGCTTCCAAAACCGAAGAAGTCGGGTTCAAATCAACATTGGTTCCATAGGGAATATATTCTGCAGGTTGATTGTAGGTAGCCTGAAGGTAGGTTTGTATGCCTTTGCTATCTGCGATCAGGTAATCACTTGTTTTTACAGCCAATTTCTCAGCATATTTCAAAAATCTACGCACCTTAGGACTGAATTTACTGCGTTTCCATTCTAGTCCGTCCATATTAGTGATTATAATGGGCTTACTTGGTAACAACCTTCCCCAAATAGAATTACTCGTATAGCCTAACTGAAGAATGATATCCAGCTCACGGCTGCGACTATCGAGGATACAAAAGAAATCATAGATGAATTGCCCAGCAGTTCCAACTTTAGCTTCGGGATTTTTTTTGTGAATGATATTAACCCCTTCCCACGTCTTTTCCTTATAAACATGATCGTCACCCGAATAAACCCAAACCTCATGCCCCATTTCTACCAATCCTTTGGAAAGGTATTCAGCAAACTGCTCGAATCCACCATAATTATTGGGAATGCCCCTGGTTCCTAGTATGGCAATTTTCATGGTTCGTTAGGTAACGCAATTTCTGGCTTTGAAGATACCGTTTTCCGCAGATGTAATAGACAAATCGCATTAAATGCCAAGATAGCAAAAATCTGATGCTTGAAAATGCCTGAGTTTGAAAAATCGGAAAAGGCAAAAAACAAATTGATCAACCCCAAATAATATAAAAAATGAAAGGTTTCTTTTTTGTTGTTGTTTCTAATCAAAAAAGCAATGGGGGAGAAAAATAAGAGGATAATCAGTGGAATTCCCAACAAACCGTATTGAGAAATAACACTGAGATAGCCGTTATGAGAATCAATTAATAACTGCTCATAAAAACCATATTGTTGTTTTTGGAGATTCCAACGACCTACACCTATTCCACAGATAGGGTTTTTCCGAACCATCTTTAAGGAAGCTGAATACAATTGTAATCGTGAAATCAAGGAATTCGTTTCCCATGATCGTTCAATTTGAACGAATTTGGTGAGGTCCCAATTAAAATGCTCAACCTTTAC
>JACCDW011178538.1_pt1 | contig 44816 bp, 38 predicted proteins | sample 7449781 | NCBI WGS metagenome assembly JACCDW01 (sample SAMN15323449, study PRJNA562643) | freshwater metagenome | isolation source: river surface water | place: USA:Blue River Watershed | collected 2017-08-18
ACGACGCCCAGCCTTGCATGTCCTAGCGAATTGGGTCGAACGTAAAGCACGAAGTTTTCCGTACGATATGCGGGGCGCAAACGAAAAACGGATGAGAACTCATCCGTTTTTACGATACGTCGTTGCCTGCCGTAGTGTTCCGGGCGCATGCCGCACCCCTATGCAGGTGACAGGTCAGGGGCTGAAAGCCGCTTAGACTGCCAGGCGCTTGCGGCCCTTGGCGCGACGTGCGTTCAGCACGGCACGGCCAGAACGGGTAGCCATACGTGCACGGAAACCGTGGGTACGCTTGCGGCGAACGACGGAAGGTTGGTAAGTACGTTTCATGTGAGTCTCGCTAAATAATAAGTACCGGGACTGGCCTGGCGTAAATCGAAATCAGTGAATTGCAGCGCCAGACCGGAAACTTGCAGGCGCGCAGCGCAGCGAACCTTGAATTAGACAGCAGTTTCTGTATATCTGTCAATCACTTAGGCAGTTTGCGTCGATCCAGACCGCTATCGTCGATCGCCAGCCCTGTCAGAACGGGCAGGTGCGGCCGGATTCTGGTTCTGGCACACAGCCCGGCACGTACATTCCGGCGCTCACAAGTGAGCAAACGCTCACCTACCGCACGCTTATTGAAATCGCAAATGGTCGCGCCGACAAGTTGCTGTTTTCGTGCGCGAAATCTGCCGTCGGCCTGTGGATAACTTGCCCCGGCAAGGGTAAAATACGGGTCATTGCGGCAAGCCTCGCGCTGGGCCATCAAACCAATAATCACACCCGAGGCGCGGCCCCACCCGCCGCTTCATATCGACATTCGCATGGAAGATTTCTGGCAGACCTGCGCATCGCGGCTGCAACAGGAGCTGACGCCCCAACAGTACAGCGCCTGGATCAAGCCGCTGGCCCCGCTCGATTTCGAGGATGGCCGCCTGCGCATCGCCGCGCCTAACCGTTTCAAGCTCGACTGGGTCAAGACCCAGTTCGCATCGCGCATCACCACGATTGCCACCGAATTCTGGCAGGGACCGGTGGATGTGCAGTTCGTGCTCGACCCGCGCACCAACGCGCCGCGCAAGCCTGCGGCGGCGACAGCCGCTGCCGATGGCGGTGTGGGTATCGGTGCGGCCGGCCTGTCACTGGAAGCGCCGGCCGTCGAGCGCGCCGAAGCCGCTGATGACAATTCGATACGTCGCGACCAGAGCCGCATCAACCCGGCACTGACCTTCGACAGCTTCGTGACCGGCAAGGCCAACCAGCTGGCGCGCGCTGCGGCGATCCAGGTGGCGAGCAACCCGGGCAGTTCGTACAACCCGCTGTTCCTGTATGGCGGCGTCGGCCTCGGCAAGACCCACCTGATCCATGCGATCGGTAACCAGGTGATGGCCGATAACCCGAACGTGCGCATCCGCTATATCCACGCCGAGCAGTACGTGCGCGACGTGGTGACCGCGTACCAGCGCAAGGGCTTCGACGACTTCAAGCGTTACTACCATTCGCTGGACCTGCTGCTGATCGACGATATCCAGTTCTTCGGCGGCAAGAGCCGCACGCAGGAAGAGTTCTTCTACGCGTTCGAGGCGCTGATCGCGGCCAAGAAGCAGATCATCATCACCAGCGACACCTATCCGAAAGAGATCACCGGCATGGATGACCGCCTGATCTCGCGTTTCGACTCCGGCCTGACGGTCGCGGTCGAGCCGCCGGAGCTGGAGATGCGCGTCGCGATCCTGCTGAAAAAAGCGGCACAGGAAGGCGCCGGCCTGTCGGACGACGTGGCCTTCTTCGTCGCCAAGCACCTGCGCTCGAACGTGCGCGAGCTGGAAGGCGCGCTGCGCAAGATCCTTGCGTATTCGCGCTTCCATGGCAAGGAGATCACGATCGACATCGTCAAGGATGCGCTGAAGGATTTGCTGTCGGTGCAGAACCGCCAGATCTCGGTCGAGAACATCCAGAAGACGGTGGCCGACTTCTTCAACATCAAGGTCGCCGACATGTACTCGAAGAAGCGCCCGGCCAACATTGCGCGGCCGCGCCAGATCGCGATGTACCTGGCCAAGGAACTGACGCAGAAGAGCCTGCCCGAGATAGGCGAGCTGTTCGGCGGCCGTGACCACACGACGGTGCTGCATGCAGTGCGCAAGATCGCGGCCGACCGCAGCAAGAATCCCGAGATCAACCACGAACTGCACGTGCTGGAGCAGACCCTGAAGGGCTGAGCCGCGCGCGCCGGGACCCGATGCCACCGAGACGAGACACCATGCAGAAACCACGAACCCCAGTCCAGGAAGCGAAAAGCGAAAGGAAATCACCATGCAACTGGTAAAAACTCACCGGGATGCACTGTTGCGGCCGCTGCAGATCGTGAGCGGTATTGTCGAGCGTCGGCACACGCTGCCGATTCTGGCCAATATCCTCATCCGCAAGAACGGCGACGACGTGTCCCTGCTGTCGACCGACATCGAAGTCCAGATCAGCACGCATGCCGCGATCGGTTCGGGCAAGGAAGAAGCGGCCACCACGGTTGCCGCGCGCAAGCTGCTCGACATCCTGCGCGCGCTGCCGGATTCGGAAGTGTCGCTGTCGCTGTCGAACAAGCGCATGACCATCCAGTGCGGCAAGTCGCGCTTTGCGCTGCAGACGCTGGCCGCAGAAGAATTCCCGACCGTGCAGCAGGCCGAGCACTTCGGCGCGCAATTCAGCCTGCCGCAGAAGACGCTCAAGCACCTGTTCAACATGGTGCACTTCTCGATGGCGCAGCAGGACATTCGTTACTACCTGAACGGCCTGCTGCTGGTGGTCGACGGCAAGAACGTGATCGCGGTTGCGACCGACGGCCACCGCCTGGCTTTCAGCCAGATCGTGACCGACCAGGAATTCGCGCGTCAGGAAGTGATCATCCCGCGCAAGACCATCATGGAATTGCAGCGCCTGCTGGAAGACAACGATGACTCCGTCAGCATCGCGATTGCGACCAACCAGGTGAAGTTCAACTTCTCCGACATCGAGCTGATTTCCAAGCTCGTCGAAGGCAAGTTCCCGGACTACACGCGCGTGATCCCGAAAGCGTACAAGAACAACTTCACGATCGGCCGCGAACTGCTGCTGCGCTCGCTGCAGCGTGCCGCGATCATGACCTCGGACAAGTTCAAGGGCGTACGCTGCGTGATCGCACCGGGCAGCCTGAAGATCAGCTCGACCAATGCCGACCAGGAAGAGGCCGTCGAAGAGCTGGAAATCGATTACGGCGGCGACAGCATCGACATCGGTTTCAACGTCACCTACCTGCTGGATGTGCTGAACAACCTGAAGACGGACCAGATCAGCGTGTCCCTCGGTGATGCGAACTCGTCGGCGCTGATCACGCTGCCGGACGATGCCAATTTCAAGTATGTGGTGATGCCGATGCGGATCTGATCCCGCCGCAAACGGAGCGCAGGGAATGCAGCGAACAAGGGGCCTGACGGCCCCTTCGCTGCATTAATGAAGTCAGGGATTTCAAGAATTTAGTCAATTTAGGGTAGCCATGTCAGCGATTCCATCCGAAAACGTCAATCCGTCGAGCCAGTATGGCGCGTCGTCGATCCAGATCCTCGAGGGTCTGGAAGCGGTGCGCAAGCGCCCCGGCATGTACATCGGCGATACCTCGGACGGCACCGGCCTGCACCATCTGGTGTTCGAAGTGCTCGACAACTCGATCGATGAAGCGCTGGCTGGCCACTGCAGCGAGATCCACGTCACCATCCATTCGGATAACTCGATCTCGATTACCGACAACGGCCGTGGCATCCCGACCGGCATCAAATGGGATGACAAGCACGAGCCCAAGCGCAGCGCTGCCGAGATCGTGATGACCGAGCTGCACGCTGGCGGCAAGTTCGATCAGAACGCGTACAAGGTGTCAGGCGGCCTGCACGGCGTCGGCGTCTCTTGCGTGAACGCGCTGTCGAAACGCCTGAAGCTGACCATCCGTCGCGATGGCAAGGTGCATGCAATGGAATTCGCGCGCGGCGTGCCGCAGAACCGCGAGCTCGAAACGCAGGATGGCGTCGAGATTTCCCCGATCAAGGTCGTCGGCGAAACCGACAAGCGCGGCACCGAAGTGCATTTCTGGGCTGATGAAGAAATCTTCACGCTGGTCGAATTCCACTACGACATCCTCGCCAAACGTATCCGCGAACTGTCCTTCCTGAACAATGGCGTGCACATCAAGCTGACCGACCAGCGCACCGGCAAGGAAGAGGATTTCGCATTCGAAGGCGGTACCCGCGGCTTCGTCGAGTACATCAACCGCACCAAGAGCGTGCTGCACCCGACCATCTTCCAGGCCACCGGCGAGCGTGTATCCGAGCATGGCACGACGATCTCGGTCGATGTATCGATGCAATGGAACGATGCCTTCAATGAGCAGGTGCTGTGTTTCACCAACAACATCCCGCAGCGCGACGGCGGCACCCACCTGACCGGCCTGCGTGCGGCGATGACACGCGTGATCAACAAGTACATCGAAGAAAACGAGCTGGCCAAGAAAGCCAAGGTCGAAATCAGCGGCGACGACATGCGCGAAGGCCTGACCTGCGTGTTGTCGGTGAAAGTCCCCGAGCCGAAATTCAGCTCGCAGACCAAGGACAAGCTGGTGTCGTCGGAAGTGCGCGGCCCGGTCGAGGAAGTGGTCGCCAAGACCCTGACCGACTTCCTGATGGAAAAGCCGAATGATGCGAAGATCATCTGCGGCAAGATCGTCGAAGCGGCGCGCGCGCGTGAAGCGGCGCGCAAGGCGCGCGAACTGACCCGTCGCAAGGGCGTGATGGACGGCCTCGGCCTGTCTGCGAAGCTGGCGGACTGCCAGGAGAAAGATCCGGCACTGTGCGAGCTGTACATTGTCGAGGGTGACTCCGCGGGCGGCTCGGCCAAGCAAGGGCGCGACCGCAAGTTCCAGGCCATCCTGCCGCTGCGCGGCAAGGTGCTGAACGTCGAGAAGGCGCGTTTCGAAAAAATGCTGTCGTCCGAGCAGATCACGACGCTGATCGCGACGCTCGGCACGTCGATCGGCGCCGATGAATTCAACATCGAGAAGCTGCGTTACCACCGCATCATCATCATGACCGATGCGGACGTCGACGGCGCGCACATCCGTACGCTGCTGCTGACCCTGCTGTATCGCCAGATGCCGCTGCTGGTCGAGCGCGGCCATGTGTACATCGCGCAGCCGCCACTGTACAAGGTCAAGGCGGGCAAGGACGAGCGTTACCTGAAGGATGACCTCGAAGAGGCGAGCTACATGATGCAGATCGCGCTGCAGGATGCGGCGCTGGTCCCGTCGGAAAATGCGCAGCCGATCGGCGGCGATGCGCTGGCCGAGCTGGTCCGCAAGTACAACACCGCGAATGCGATCGTGATGCGCCTGTCGCGCGCCATGGACGACGCGGCGCTGACGGCCATCATGAATGGCGTCACGCTCGACCTGTCGTCGGTCGCTACCGCAGAAACATCGGCGCAGGCACTGGCGGCTGCGATCAATGATCCGTCGGTGCGCGTGGGTGTCAGTTCCGACGAGCTTTCGGCCAAGCACATGCTGCGCATCGAGCGCCGCCATCACGGCAACATGAAGGTCAGCGTGATCGACGCCGAATTCGTCGATGGCCCGGACTATGGCGTGCTGTCCGAAGCGGCGGCGACCTTCAAGGGCCTGATCGGCCCGGGTGCGATGGTGCGCCGTGGCACCGGCGAAAAGACCAGGGAATCGGCCATCGTCGATTTCCGCCAGGCGATGGCCTGGCTGCGCGATGAAGCCGAGCGCGGCGTCTCGAAGCAGCGCTACAAGGGCCTGGGCGAGATGAACCCCGAGCAGCTGTGGGAAACCACGATGGATCCGACCGTGCGCCGCCTGCTGAAGGTGCAGATCGAGGATGCGATTGCTGCCGACCAGATTTTCACCACGCTGATGGGTGACGATGTCGAGCCGCGTCGCGCCTTCATCGAGTCCAACGCTCTGGCTGCAGGCAACATCGACGTCTGATCCCGCGCCGTCGCAGGAAGGCGGGAAAGCAGTAGAGCAGGTAAGCAGGTAAGCAGAAAAGCAGGAGGGCAGCAAGACAGCAACGCAGCAAGGCCGTCCGCCTTGCTGCCGCCGTAGCACCGGGGATCAAAGCGCCCTGCCCTCGCGCTGCCCCTGATAACAAGAACAGGAAATGCTATGAAATGGTTGATCGTGCTCCTGTGGGGTATGACCGTGATGTATGGCCAGATGCGCGGCAAGGTGCGCCATTCATGGCGCAAGGCCTTCCTCGATCACTCGACCCTGCTGGCGCCGATCAATGCGCTGATGGTGCTGTCGTCCAGGGTGCCTACCACGCCCTTCGTGCCGGTCAGTACCATTCCCGAGCTCAAGACCATCGAAGACAACTGGCAGGTGTTCCGCGATGAGGCGCTCGCCCTCGCGCAGCTGCAGCAGATCAAGGCCGACCAGGCGCATACTGACATTGGCTTCAATTCCTTCTTCAAGTACGGCTGGAAGCGCTTCTACCTGAAATGGTACGACGCGCAGCATCCGTCGGCCGAAGCGCTGTGCCCGCGCTCGGTGGCGCTGTTGCGCAGCATTCCGTCGGTGAAGGCAGCCATGTTTGCCGAACTGCCGCCGGGCGGCAAGCTGAACCTGCACCGCGACCCGTATGCCGGCTCGATCCGTTACCACCTCGGCCTGTCGACGCCGAACGATGACGGCTGCTACATCGAAGTCGATGGCGAGCGCCATAGCTGGCGCGATGGCCAGGGCGTGATCTTCGACGAAACCTACCTGCACGAAGCGCACAACCGCACCGGCACCACCCGCATCATCCTCTTCTGCGACATCGAGCGTCCGCTGCGCAGCCGTATCGCGACGGCGATCAACCGTTGGTTCAGTCGCCACGTGATGTCGGCCGCCAGCTCGCCGAACGATGACAATGACAAGGTCGGCGCGATCAACCGCCTCACCCACCTGCACTTCCTGGCCGACCAGAAGCGCAAGGCCTTCAAGGCCTGGAGCCCGCTGGCCTACAAGCTGACCAAGGTCGCGCTGCTGGCGCTGGTGGTCGCAGCTTTCGTTTTTGCCTGATACGTCTCCGTCGTATCGCCGGCCCGCATCCGCAGGGCCGGTTCCTGTCGCTGCGCGCCAGCCGACAGCCGCCCTGCCCGCAGCCTCCCCCGCTGACCCATTTTTGACTAATCAGCACAAGTGATTCGACAATAGCGGTCGGTTTTTACTTTTCAGCTTGAATATACTGCGGCGACGCACCAATCCGTCGCCGCTTATGTCCCTGCAAGCCATTATCTTTGACGCCTACGGCACGCTGTTCGATGTCTTTTCGATCGGCGCGCTGGCAGAACGCCTGTTTCCCGGCAAGGGGGCAGCGGTGGCCGAGCTCTGGCGCGACAAGCAGATCGAATACACACGGCTGCGCACGCTGTCGAACACCTACAAGCCGTTCTGGGAAGTCACGCAGGATGCGCTGGTCTTCACCTGCCGCAAGCTCGGGCTGGACCTGACGCTGGACGCACAGACCCAGCTGATGGGCCAGTACGCGAAGCTGCAGGCCTTCCCCGAAAACCTTGGCGTGCTGCAAGCGCTGAAAGCCAGGGGCTTGAAGCTGGCGATCCTGTCCAACGGCAATCCCGACATGTTGAATGCCGCAGTTCAGGCAGCCGGCATGCAAGGCTTGTTCACACAGGTGCTGTCGGTGGATAGCGTACAAAAATTCAAGACTGCGCCCGAGGCTTACCAACTCGGGCCGGATGTGCTGGGCGTGGCGGCACGCGACGCCCTGTTCGTCTCCAGCAATTGCTGGGATGTGTGTGGTGCCGCATGGTTTGGCTACCGCACCTTCTGGGTCAACCGCGCGAATGCGCCGATGGAAGAACTGGGCGTCACGCCCAATGCGCAAGGTCGTTCGCTGACGGACCTGCTCGCGTACGCGACCTGAACATCCATCCTCAAGTTTCCGGCATCAATCTCATTACCTTTCAACCTAGCGTCATTTATCAATCAGGATCATCATCATGACCGCACGCACCAATTGCCACGGACTGCAAGTCGACAACGTCCTGCACCGCTTCATCGAAGACAAAGTCCTGCCGGGTACCGGCATCAGCAGCGACAGCTTCTGGAATGGCTTCGCGCAGATCGTGAACGATCTCGCACCGAAGAACGCCGCCTTGCTGGCCGAGCGTGACCGCATCCAGCTCGAGCTCGACCAGTGGCACCGTGCGAACCCGGGCCCGATCGCCGATGTGGCAGCCTATCGCGGCTTCCTGGAGTCGATCGGCTACCTGCAGCCGGTGCCGGCCGAAGTGAAGGTCACCACCTCGAACGTCGACGCCGAGCTCGCGACCACCGCCGGCCCGCAGCTGGTGGTGCCGATCCTGAATGCGCGTTACGCGCTGAACGCCGCCAACGCACGCTGGGGCTCGCTGTATGACGCGCTGTACGGCACCGACGCGATCTCCGAAGCCGATGGCGCCACCCGCGCCGGTGGCTACAACCCGGTGCGCGGCGCGAAGGTCGTCGCTTTCGCGCGCAACTTCCTCGACCAGTCCGCGCCGCTGGCGCAGGGCTCGCACGCTGACGCCACCGGCTACAAGGTCGACGGTGGCAAGCTGGTCGTCACACTGAAAAACGGCAGCAGCACCGGCCTGAAGGATGCCGCGAAATTCATCGGCTACCAGGGCGATGCCGCCGCACCGTCGTCGGTCCTGTTGAAGAACAACGGCCTGCACATCGATATCCGTATCGACCGCAGCACCGCGATCGGCAAGGATGACGCCGCCGGCGTCGCCGACGTCGTGATCGAATCCGCACTGTCGACCATCCTCGACCTCGAGGACTCGGTGACCGTGGTCGACGGCGAAGACAAGGTCGTGGCCTATGAAAACTGGCTCGGCATCCTGAAGGGTACGCTGGTCGAGACCGTCAGCAAGGGCGGCAAGACTTTCGACCGTACGCTGAACGCCGACCGTGAATATACCGGTGCCAATGGCCAGCCGGTGAAGCTGCATGGCCGTTCGCTGCTGTTCCTGCGTAACGTCGGTCACCTGATGACCAACCCGGCGATTCTGCAAGCCGATGGCAAGGAAATCCCGGAAGGCATCCTCGACGCCGTCGTCACCACCACCATCGCGCTGCATGACCTGAAGCGTCCGGCAGCACAGACGATCGGCAACACCCGTACCGGTTCGGTCTACATCGTGAAGCCGAAGATGCACGGCCCGAAGGAAGTCGCGTTCGCCGTCGAACTGTTCGGCCGCGTCGAGCAGATGCTGGGCCTCGCGGAGAACACCGTGAAGCTGGGCATCATGGATGAAGAGCGTCGCACCTCGACCAACCTGAAAGCCTGCCTGAAGGAAGCCGCCGCACGCGTCGCCTTCATCAACACCGGCTTCCTCGACCGCACTGGCGACGAGATGCATTCGTCGATGACGGCTGGTCCGATGCTGCGCAAGGGCGACATGAAGACCTCGACCTGGCTGTCGGCCTACGAGCGCAGCAACGTGCTGACCGGCCTGTCGTCGGGCATGCGCGGTCGCGGCCAGATCGGCAAGGGCATGTGGGCGATGCCGGACCTGATGGCCGCGATGCTCGAGCAGAAGATCGGCCACCCGAAGGCCGGTGCCAACACCGCCTGGGTGCCGTCGCCGACCGCTGCGACCCTTCACGCACTGCACTACCACGCTGTTGACGTGTTCGCGATCCAGCAAGAGCTCGAAAAGATCGACGCTGCGACGGAGCTGAAGAAGCTGCGCGACGAATTGCTGATGATCCCGGTCGCGAAGAACCCGACGTGGACCGCAGCCGACATCCAGCAGGAACTGGACAACAATGCGCAGGGTATCCTCGGTTACGTGGTGCGCTGGGTCGAGCAAGGCGTCGGTTGCTCGAAAGTGCCGGACATTCATAACGTCGGCCTGATGGAAGACCGTGCCACGCTGCGTATCTCCAGCCAGCACATCGCCAACTGGCTGCTGCACGGTGTCGTGACCAAGGCACAAGTCGAAGAGACGCTGGCGCGCATGGCCAAGGTGGTCGATGGCCAAAACGCCGGTGACCCGGTGTATCGTCCGATGGCAGACAATCTCGCTGGTTCGCATGCCTTCCGGGCGGCCAGCGACCTTGTGTTCAAGGGCCTCGAGCAACCGGCCGGTTACACCGAGCCGCTGCTGCATGCATGGCGCCTGAAGTTCAAGAAGGACGTGATGGGCGCCTGAAGCTAAAACGCCTGAACGAAAACGCCGGACATCGCGTCCGGCGTTTTTTTTGCGCCCTGCACAGCGCCGTGGCCATGAATCCCTACCGGAACCTGCCATGACAGAGGGTTCCGAAACCGGTTGGTTTGGCAAGCCGGAAGCCAATTCCGCTGCCCCTTCCCGTTCAAATAATTTGATGAGGATTCTCTTATGTACCGCGTAGCCGCTGCCCCTTCACACATCGAGCGCAATGCAAGTGCATCGCTGTTTCGCGATGCGACGAAAGCAGGCGATGCTGCCGGCGCGCTGCCGCGCATGCTGCAGCGATATCGTTCGGCGCAAGCGGTTGCGGACTTTGCACAGCTGCCGCATGAGCTGGAGGTATTGATCCTGTCGGCACTGTCGGGCGAAGCACAGTCCGGCAGCCCGCTGCTGCGGCTCGGATTGACCTGCAATTACTGGCACTTGCGAGTGCGGCACCATATCGAGGATACGTCCGAGGGACGTCGGTTTCGGATGGATTTCGAGCACAACCGTTACGCCGCCTGCTATGGCCTGACACCTGTCCAGCATGCGAAGGAAAAGATCGGATGGCGTTCGGCAGAGCAGCTGGAGCGGTGGGCAAGGAATTGGGCAGCGGGCGATGGCACCGACATGCATGACCCGGGTCTTCGCTTGCGTGACCCGGCGACAGTGGCCGTCGATGCGGACCTCAGATGGTCGCCGGAGTTTGGCCAGATTCTGGCAAGGCGCGCCGGCTTCCTCACCGTGTTCGATTTTTCGGCGAAGATCAATGATGCCGAATTCCTGATCCGGTCGATCAGCGTAACACCGCGAGGCAGTTACCTCGCGCTGGTGATGGGGCCGGAAAATTATGCTTTGCAGGATGCGCGGCAGATTGCGAAAGAGATGGCAGCACATCCGGTGGTGTGCTTCGTGAAGATCGCCGAGGACAGCTTTCGCCCGGCTGCGAAAAAAATCGATGTTGGCCTGAACCTGCTCACTGCCTGCGCAGAGCATGCGGTCGATAGTTGCCACTTCTCGCTGATGTATGACGTTCTCAGCAGGGAAAAAGCCGGGCAGCTGGCTGACGTGATCCGGAAATTCAAATGCGGCGTCACCATTGAAATTTCTGCGAACAAGGTGGCGCCGGAATGCATGGCGCTGATACTCGACGGCGTCAGGCTTTGCAACCGGTCCGCTTCAACCCCGCTGATCCTGCACTGCAAGGGCCGCGAAATCGCGAACGCGGTGGGGCTGGCTTACAAGTCGACGCTTGAGCAGAGCGGCGTGCATGTCCAGTACCTGAACGAGGTACTGCATGCCAGTGATGCGGCTCTGCTGGACGAGAGCGGCTCTTCCGATGAGGAGCTCGGAATGCTGTTGAGTCAGTTGGATTTGAGCGCTGACGGCACCGAGACCGAAGGCGGCTCAGACAGCGATGATCACTGATTGATGATGCAAACAACAACGCCCTCCGGTCGGAGGGCGTTGTCTTGTCGGGGCTGGCCTGACGGTCAGGCGGCCAGCTTCTGCTCCGCTTCAGCGGGGGCCGACGTCCGGATCAGGTGGTCGAACGCGCTCAGTGCCGCTTTCGATCCCTCGCCCATGGCGATGATGATCTGCTTGTACGGCACCGTGGTCACGTCACCGGCGGCGAACACGCCCGGCACCGAGGTCTGGCCTTTGGCGTCGACTTCGATCTCGCCGCGGTTCGACAGGGCGACCGTGCCCTTGAGCCAGTCGGTGTTGGGCAGCAGGCCGATCTGCACGAAGATGCCCTCGAGCTCGATACGCTTCGATTCGCCGCTCTTGCGATCGGTGTAGACCATGCCATTGACCTTGTTGCCGTCGCCCGTCACTTCGGTGGTCTGGGCGTTGGTAATCACGGTCACGTTCGGCAGGCTGCGCAGCTTGCGCTGCAGGACTTCATCAGCGCGCAGCTTCGAATCGAATTCCAGCAGGGTCACATGACCGACGATGCCCGCGAGGTCGATCGCTGCTTCGACGCCGGAGTTGCCGCCGCCGACCACGGACACGCGCTTGCCCTTGAACAGCGGGCCATCGCAGTGCGGGCAGTACGCCACGCCCTTGTTGCGGTATTCCTTCTCGCCTGGCACATTCAATTCGCGCCAGCGCGCGCCCGTAGCGATCACGACGGTTTTCGCCCTCAGGCTCGCGCCGCTCTCGAGCTTTACTTCAATGACATCGCCCGGGATCAGCGCAGCAGCGCGCTGCAGGTTCATCACGTCGACTTCATACGACTTCACATGCTGCTCGAGCGCAGCGACCAGCTTCGGGCCTTCGGTCTCCTTCACCGAGATGAAGTTTTCGATGCCCATCGTATCCAGCACCTGACCGCCGAAGCGTTCAGCGACGACACCGGTGCGGATGCCCTTGCGCGCCGAATAGATGGCCGCTGCCGAACCGGCCGGACCGCCGCCGACCACCAGCATGTCGAACACCTCTTTTTGTGCGAGCTTTGCAGCCTCACGCGCCGCAGCGCCGGTGTCGAGCTTGGCGAGGATTTCTTCGAGCTCCATGCGGCCCTGGCCGAACTTTTCGCCGTTCAGCATGATGGTCGGCACGGCCATGATCTGGCGCGCGTTCACTTCATCCTGGAACAGTGCGCCATCGATCATCACATGCGTGATGTTCGGGTTGATCACTGACATCAGGTTCAGCGCCTGCACGACTTCCGGGCAGTTCTGGCAGGACAGCGAAATATAGGTCTCGAAATGGAATTGGCCATCCAGCTGGCGAATCTGTTCAAGCACGTCGTCGCTGGCTTTCGGCGGATGGCCGCCCACCTGCAGCAGCGCCAGTACCAGCGACGTGAATTCATGACCCATCGGTATGCCGGCAAAACGCACGCCCATCTGGCTGCCCTTGCGGTTCAGCGCGAACGACGGCTTGCGCTCATTGTCGTCGGTGCGCTCGACGTAGGACAGGCGCGGCGACAGGCCGACGATGTCCTGCAGCATGGCGCGCATTTCCTGCGACTTCTCGCCGTTGTCCAGCGACGCAATGATCTCGACGTCATGGTTGACTTTACCGAGGTAGGCTTGCAGTTGGTTCTTGATGGCGGCGTCCAGCATGATGGTCTCTTTCAGGGTTGGCGGGCGCCGCGCTGTGCACGGCGCCCGTTTTACTCTCAGCTATTGCTTTTGCAGACTGCGGTCAGGCCTCAGATCTTGCCGACCAGGTCCAGCGACGGAGCCAGGGTCTCTGCGCCCGGGGTCCACTTGGCCGGGCACACCTGACCCGGGTTGGCGGCGACGTACTGGGCAGCCTGCACTTTGCGCAGCAGCTCCTTGGCGTCACGGCCGATGCCGTTGTCATGGATTTCGCACAGCTTGATCTGGCCTTCCGGGTTGATCACGAAGGTGCCGCGCAGTGCCAGGCCTTCTTCTTCGATCATCACGTCGAAGTTGCGGGTGATGGTGCCGGTCGGGTCGCCCAGCAGCGGGAACTTGATCTTGCCGATGGTCTCCGACGTGTCGTGCCATGCCTTGTGCGAGAAGTGGGTGTCGGTCGACACGCCGTAGATTTCCACGCCCAGCGACTTGAAGGTGTCGTAGTTGTCGGCCAGGTCGCCCAGTTCGGTCGGGCAGACGAAGGTGAAGTCAGCCGGGTAGAAGAACACGACCGACCACTTGCCCTTCAGGCTTGCGTCGGTGACTTCCAGAAACTTGCCATTCTGGTAGGCAGTGGTCTTGAACGGCTTGATGGTGGTGTTGATCAGGGACATGCTTATCTCCTTGGTGATGTCGTGGTGGTCAATCGGTTGGAAAATCTGCTACGGAACGAATCATAGCCAACAACTATTGATTCGTGAATTTGATAGTTTAGATGGATGAAATAGGTTTAGCCTATGGACTTTGCCATGTGCGATTGCAACAGGCTAAACGTCGGTGGGTCATCAGTCCCTCCGCTTTGGCCGGCATGCCGGGGGTCCGATCAGAAAGAGTGCAAGTCGAAGCAACTGGTTCGCAGGAATGTCGAGGACGACCACCACTCATCGACGCGAATACAGCGTATCCCGGGCGAAAACTTCGCTTTATTGGAAATTAATTTCAACATTGATCCCATTTTTCGGGCCGCGTCCAGGGCTTAGAATCACGCCTGCAACAACGTTTGGCGCGGACGTCATCCCGCACCGAGTCGAATCTGGAGGATTTATGAAAAAGTTTTGGACCGCATTGATGATCGCCGTCCTGGGCGTCACGGTCGCTGTGTCCAGCGCTGAAGCCAAGCGCCTGGGTGGCGGTGGCTCGTTTGGCAAGTCGTCGCCGACATTCAGCCGGCCCGCTCCGATGCAGAACACCAACCAGGCTGCGAACGCGCCGCGTCCGGCCCAGCCGGCCGCCCCGGCACCGGCCAGCCCGTGGAAGGGCATCCTGGGTGGCGCGCTGCTGGGTCTTGGCCTTGGCGCACTGCTGTCGCACTTCGGCCTCGGTGGCGAATTGGCCGGCATGCTCGGCACGCTGCTGATGGTGGCCCTGATCGCCTTCGCCGCGATGATGCTGTTCCGCATGCTCGCCCGAAAGCAGGCCGGCCCGCAGGCGCGTGCAGCTTACGCCGGTCCTGGCCATCAGGATGTGGGCCTGCCCCTGCCCCAGCATGATGAGCGTCCGCTGGCACGCAGCATGACGCCGGAGATCGGCGCCAACCTTGGCGGCGCTGCGGGCATGGCGAGCACCGGTGCGGCCGGCGTGCCGGGCGTACCGGCTGACTTCGACAGCGCCGGCTTCCTGCGCCATGCGAAGACCAACTTCATTCGCATGCAGGCTGCGTGGGACCGTGCCGACGCGAACGACATCCGCGAGTTCACGACGCCCGAGATGTATGGCGAACTGAAGATGCAGCTGACCGAGCGTGGCGCCGCAGCCAACCACACCGAGGTGGTCAGCATCGAAGCCGAACTGCTGGGCATCGAGACCACGCAGCATGAGTATCTGGCCAGCGTGCGCTTCCACGGCATGATTCGCGAAGCCGAGCATGCCGCCGTCGAGCCGTTCAGCGAGATCTGGGTGCTGACCAAGCCGGTCGCCGGCCAGGGTGGCTGGCTGCTCGCCGGCCTGCACCAGGGCTGAAGTTTCGGCTGTCGCAGCGTGGCGTAAACTGCAATAATCCACGCCACAAGAGCCGCTCGTCAGACAGGCGAGCGGCTTTTTTTGCGCACATTCAAATCGAGACCGACAGATGCACCTGACGCAACGCGCTTCCGCCCCCGAGATCGCTTCCTGGCTGCTGGCCGCAGCTGCGCTGCTGCTGGTGATGACGGGCGGTTCACTGGCGGCGTTGTACTCGGGCTTGCTGGTGTATGCGCTGGTGCACTTGCTGGCGCCGAAGCTGGGCCGCGTGATCAGCGGGCATGGCGCGCGGGTCGTGGCAGTCGCCACGCTGGGCATGGTGATCGTGCTGTCGCTGACGCTGCTGATCTGGAGCGCGATCAGTTTCTTCCTGTCCGATGCCGGCAGCCTGCCCGTGCTGCTGAAGAAGCTGGCCGACCTCCTCGACCAGTCGCGCCGCCAGGTACCCCCCTGGCTCGCGGCGTACTTGCCCCAGAGTGCCGAGGCACTGCAGCAGATACTGACCGAGTGGTTGCGTGCGCATGCGGCACAGGCCACGCATCTGGGCCAGCAGACGGGCCGCCTGATCGCGCACCTGCTGATCGGCGCGGTGATTGGTGCGATGGCAGCCTTGTACGACACGACGCAGGTGCATCATTTCAAGCCGCTGGCGGCAGCGCTGCATCGTCGCATCGCCAAGCTGCACGTTGCGTTCCGCCAGATCGTGTTCGCTCAGGTCCGGATTGCCGCCGCCAACGCCTTGTTCACCGGCTTGTTCCTGGCGGTCGCGCTGCCACTGGCGGGCGTGCACTTGCCGCTGGTGAAGACGATGATCGCGGTGACCTTCGTCGCCGGCCTGCTGCCGGTGCTGGGCAACCTGATCTCGAACACCGTGATCGTCATCGTCGGCCTGTCCCATTCGCTGCCGGTCGCACTGGCGGCCCTGACCTTCCTGATCGCAATTCACAAGCTCGAATATTTCCTGAACGCGAAAATCATCGGCTCGCAAATCAATGCGCGCGCGTGGGAATTGCTCGCCGCGATGCTGGCGATGGAATCGCTGTTCGGCATCCCCGGCGTGATTGCTGCGCCGGTGTTCTACGCGTATATCAAGACCGAACTGACGGACGCCGGACTCGTCTGAGACCGCCCATCCGCACTACCCCTTCGCCTCTGCACGGCCGCCGCTTGCGGGCGGCCTGCGGATCCTGCGTCAGCGCATGGCCTGCTGTTGCAGGCGGCCGTAACTGGTGATCGCGTAGCCCTTGCTGCCGATTTGTGCGAACGGTTCGTCGATCGCGAATTGCGGCAACGCTCGCTCCTCGTCAGAGACTTCCAGTCCCTGCTCGGCGATCTGCCAGTCGGTATTGTTCGCCTCTTCCGGGATGGGCTTCCCGGACAAAACGACCAGATAGGAATATTGGCCACCCGCTTCCGGGCGGCGGTAGAGGTCGATGCGCATCATGCCCTCCCCAGGCCGGGTTTCAATGGCTGCTTCGACCGGCCCGTGCACGCAAGGTTGCGCACGTGACGGTGATTGCAGATTGCTCAGTCGCTCTATGATTCCTCAGTGCTTGCTCAATGCTTTGCCTGTGACTTCGCTGCCTGATCGCGCTGTGCATCCTCGTCCTCGGCCAGTGAGGCAATCAGGTCGGCTGGTCGCGACGAGCGCTTGCGCAGGCGAATATTCAGCATCTCGACGATGACCGAGAACGCCATCGCCGAATAGATGTATCCCTTGGGCACATGGGTGCCGAAGGATTCGGCGATCAGCACGACGCCGATGGCGACCAGGAAGGCCAGCGCCAGCATCTTGATCGTCGGATGGCGCGATACGAAGCGGCCGATCGCGCCGGCAAAGCCCATCATCAGCGCCACCGACAGCACGACGGCGGTGACCATCACTTCGACCTGCTCGACCATGCCGACCGCGGTGATGATGGAGTCCAGCGAGAACACGATATCGATCAGCATGATCTGCATGATCACGGAAGCAAACGCAGCTTTGGCGACGCCGGACTTGCCCTCCTGATGTGCGCCTTCCAGCGTCTGGTGAATCTCGCCGGCGCTCTTCCACAACAGGAACAGGCCGCCGCCGAGCAGCACCAGATCGCGCCCGGAGAAGGACTGTCCGAGCACGGACAGCAGCGGCTCTTTCAGGCCGACGATCCAGGCCAGCGTCAATAGCAGCCCGATGCGCATGAACATCGCCGCGAACAGGCCCACCCGGCGCGCCACGTCCTGCTGATGCTGTGGCAGCTTGTCGACCAGGATGGAGATGAAGATGACGTTGTCGATGCCCAGCACGAGCTCAAGCGCCGTCAGTGTCGCCAGCGCGATCCACGCCTGCGGGTCCGTGAGCAGCTCGAGCATGTATCAGTCCTTTTTCATCAATGGAGGATGGTCAAGATTGTAACCCCCCGCGCGGCCGCGCTGGCCTCCTGCCGTTTTCCGGATTTCCATCCATAATTGGAGGGTTGCTTCGAAAATCCGGAAGGAATCCCTTGTGAGCCTCAATTTCCGCCACCTGCATTATTTCTGGGTTGTCGCCAAGGAAGGCAGCGTCACCCGTGCCGCCGAGCGACTGGGGCTGGCGATCCAGACCATCAGCGCGCAGCTGGCGTTGCTGGAACAGGCGGTCGGCAAGGCGCTATTCAAGCCACAAGGGCGACGGCTGGTGCTGACCGAGGCCGGACAGATCGCGCTGCGCTATGCGGACCAGATCTTCCTGCTCGGCGAGCAGCTACAGGAGGCGCTGGCCGATGTCGATGTCGAGCATGTGATGCGGCTGACCGTTGGGATCTCCGATTCCCTGCCCAAACTGATTGCGTCGCGTTTGCTGGATGCGGCGCTGGCGCTGCCGCAGCGCGTGCGACTGATCTGCTATGAAGAGCAGTTCGAGTCCCTGCTCGGCAAGCTGTCGGTGCACAAGCTGGACGTGATGTTGACGGATCGGCCAGTGCCGCCGGGCTCGTCGCTGCGCGTGTTCAGCCACTTGCTCGGCGAGACGCAGATCAGCCTGTACGCTGTGCCTGAACTGGCGGCACGCTACAGCGAGGGTTTCCCGAAAAGCCTGAACGAAGCGCCGCTGCTGCTGCCGACGCGGAACAATGCCGTGCGCGGCCGCATCGACAATTGGCTCGAGTCGCATGACTTGCGCCCCGAGGTGATCGGCGAGTTCGATGACAACGCCTTGCTGCATACCTTCGGCCGCGCGGGGCGCGGACTGTTCCCTGCACCGGCAGCCCTGGAAAAGGATGTGCTCGAACAGTTCGGCGCCGTGCCGGTCGGCGCGATGACGCAGGTGCGCGAGCAGGTGTATGCGATCTCGAACGAACGCAAGATCAAGCATCCCGCCATCGAGGCCATTCTCAACGCAATGCACAAGGACGTGTTCTGAGCGCGCAGACAAAAAAAGAGCCGGCATGTGCCGGCTCTTTGCATTGCTGCAGACGGTGCGTCGACGATGCGACGCGAGCCGTCAAGCGCGTGATCAGTACAGGTTCGAGATCCAGTGCGCGAGGTTCTCGATGTCTTCGTCAGACAGGGTCTGCGCCAGGCTGGTCATGTTGCCAGCGTCGTTGGTACGCTCGCGTGCCTTGAAGTTCTTCAGCTGCGTGGTGATGTATTCCGGGTGCTGGCCTGCGAGGCGCGGCACTTCGTTCTGGCCGGCCATGCCGCCCAGGTGGCACATCGCGCACAGCGATTCTTCAGCCTTCTTCGCGCCGGCGGTCACTTTGGCCGGGTCAGCCTTGAAGCCGGTACGGGCCTGCTTCTGCGACTGGAAGTACGCAGCGATGTCCTGCATGTCCTGCTTCTCGAGGCCAGCGGCGACAGCCGACATCATCGGGTTCTTGCGGCGGCCTTCCTTGTAATCCTTCAACTGCAGGTAGATGTAGCGTGCATTCTGGCCAGCGAGGGTCGGGAACATGCCAGCCTGCGAGTTGCCATTCGGTCCGTGGCAAGCAACGCATGCCTCGGCTTTTTTCTTGCCAGCCTCGACGTCCTGCGCCTGGGCGCTTACGCACACGGAGGCAAGGGCGAACAAGGCGGTCACAAACAAACGGAATTTCATGACGAAACCTTAACAATCTGAAGTGGAAATAAAGAGGGCTGCCCTCAGGCAGCCCCCCTTGTTTTTACTGCTGCGGTCGAATTATAGCGAGAACACGAAAACGCTGTTGCCACGCTTGAAGTCGAGCTGGGTGTTACCACCCGCTGCAACCGCGATGTACTGCTTGCCGTTGACGGTGTACGAGGTCGGTGGTGCGTTCACACCGGCGCCGCACTGGTACTGCCACAGCACCTTGCCGGTCTTGGCGTCATACGCCTTGAACCAGCCATTGCCTTCACCAGCGAACACCAGGTTGCCAGCGGTCGACAGGACGCCACCAATCATCGGCTGGTCGGTACGTGCCTTCCAGACGACCTTGCCGGTGTCGATGTTCACGCCGACGACGTTACCGAACTGCTCTTCGCCCGGGATGTTCTTGAACGCGCCACCCAGCCACAGCTTGCCGCCCGGGTAGGCAGCAGCTTCAACGTGGTAGGTCATCGGCTGTTCGAGGTTGGCAGCGAATGCCAGGCGCAGGCCCGGGTTCACAGCCAGCGGCGACCATTCAACACCACCGTTCGCGCCCAGCGACATACGTGCGCCTTGCTTGGTCGGCAGGGTCCACAGGCCTTCTTGCGACACCATCGGATCCGAGAAGCGGATCAGGTTGCCGTTCGAACGGTCATGAACGTAGATGTGACCGGTCTTGCCACCGTGGATGACGCCCGGGATCATCTTGCCGTTCTTGTCCTTCACGTCGACCAGGATCGGCGGGGAGACAGCATCCAGATCCCACACGTCGTGTGCGACATACTGGTAGTGCCACTTGTACTTGCCGGTCTCGAGGTCGACAGCAACCATCGAGTCGGTGTACAGGTTGTCGCCCGGACGCTCTGCGCCGTACAGGTCAGGCGACGGGTTGCCGACCACGAAGAACACGGTCTTGGTCTTGGTGTCGACTGCCGGAGTCATCCAGACGCCGCCGCCCAGGGTCTTGTAGAAGTCGCCGCCGTTCTTGGCCAGCGCTGCCTTTTCAGCAGCGATGTCACGCTTCATGTTGCGACCGGTTGCATCGTTCTCGGCCCACACGCCTTCGTGGCCCTTTTCCGGGATGGTGTGGAAGGTCCATGCCAGCTTGCCCGAATTCGCGTCGTAGGCTTTCACGAAGCCGCGCACGCCGTATTCGCCGCCGTTGGTACCGATCAGCACTTTGCCGTCGACGACAGCCGGAGCCATCGTTTCGCTGTAGCCGAGTTCCGGATCAGCGATCTGGGTTTCCCACAGCAGCTTGCCGGTCTTGGCATCGAGAGCGACCAGCTTCGCATCCAGCGTGCCCATGAAGAGCTTGCCGTCGGCGATTGCGACACCCTTGTTGTTCGGGCCGCAGCAGTAGGTCGACACCGGGCCGATCTTGTGCTTGAAGTGCCAGTACTGTTCACCCGTGGTCGCGTTGATCGCGTACACGTGGTTGTACGAGGTGGTCACGTACATCACGCCGTTAGCGACGATCGGTGCGGTTTCCATCGACTCGACGATACCCGTCTGGAACACGAAGGCCGGACGCAGCTTGGCGACGTTGCCGGTGTTGATCTGGGTAGCCGGATAGTGGCGGGTCTGCTCGTAGCTGCCGTTCGGGTGCAGCCAGTTCTTGCTATCCTTGATCGCGTTGTTCAGCATCGATTGCGTCACGTTGCCGACGTTCGGCATCGGGATCGGCTTGATGCCAGCGCCGGCGATCGGTTCTTGCGCGTAGGCCGAGCCTGCAACAACCAGGCCGGTAGCGGCAAGCGTCTTCAGCATCTTGTTCAGAGCCATTGTGCTTCCTCTCTTGGTGGGTTTTAGTCTATCAGTATCATCCAGCGAACCCCGGGGATGCCGATATGAGCCGGTAGGGTCACATCGCCAAACGCCGGTCGTTTTGCAAAACGTCAGTACGCATGGACTTTGTTATTGACCGCAATAAAAAAGACCGTATTATTGCGCCCGCTGATCGTAGTACCTGTTCAACTTATTGGCAATAAAAAAGATCACTCAAACAAGGTTTTTTTTATGAAAGTTTTCGCACGCGTTTTCACTCTGTCGATTGCCCTGTTTGCAGCACAGTTTTTTTGCGATGCAGCATCTGCGCAACCTGTGGATAACCCGCATCAGCAAACGCTTGCTGCTGTCCGCGCAGGTAACCTGCCGCGCTTGCAGGAACTGATCGAAAAATATGGCGCGAACATGAATTCGCGCAATCGCACCGGTGAAAGCTTGCTGATGATGGCGATCAAATCCGGCAAGTCGGATATCGCCAATTGGCTGCTCGACCAGGGCGCTGATGTGCACATCGCGAATACGTCGAAGGCGACGCCCCTGATGGCGGCCGCGTTCAACGGCGACCTCGCCATCGTCAATCGCTTGCTGGACAAAGGGGTCGACATCCATGCAGCCGACCAGCAAAAGAAGACGGCGATCGTCTATGCCGCAGGCCAGGGTCATACCGAGGTCGTCGCGCGCCTGCTGAAGGCCGGCATCGACATCAATGCGCGCTATCCGAATGACTTGACCGTGCTGATGTGGGCCGCAGGACAGGGTCATGCGAAGACAGCAAAGTTCCTGCTCGGCGCGGGGGCCGACAAGTCGATGAAGGACAATCGCGGCAAGACAGCCTTCGAGATCGCCGACGAAGGCGGTCACCTCGACGTGAAGAAAGTGTTGAGCGGCGAGTCTTGAGCCTGCGAGCGATACTGGAGCGCCAACAAAAAAGCCTGATCGATGATCAGGCTTTTTTTATGACGTGCTGCCGTGGATCAGCGTTTCTTGAGCTGGATCTCGACTGCCGAGAACCAGGCAGAGACATTGTCGATGTCGGCATCCGACAGCGGCTTGGCGATCACGTTCATCACTTCGTTGTGGCGCTTGCCGTCACGGAACTGACGCAGCTGGCTGGCCAGGTAGATTTCGGACTGGCCGGCGAGCGACGGCGTGCCCGGCATGGTCGACAGACCATTATCGCCGTGGCACATCATGCAGCTCTGTGCGACTTTGAGGCCGGCGTCAGCCTTGTCGGCAGCGAGGACGTTGGTGGTAAGGCCGGCGCACAGCAGGCCAGCGGCGATCAGGGAAACGGATTTCATCGGAACACTCGGAAAATCAAAAGGAAAATCGGGTAATCAGCTGCGCGGGCCGCAGTCGATATGCGTTGCGGGTCGAAGCCAGACCGGAAGATACATCAAACGTGAAAATCGCGTCGGGCAGGATAGCGGCGCAAATGCACGCCAGTTGAAAATAATCGGATCAGCGGGTCGTGCGAAACATCCGATACACACGGATACAAAACAAAATCGCCCGTCACGATGATTCGTGACAGGCGATTCCTTGCAAGTGATGCGGGCTTGTGGCCCGCATCACGGACGCTTCACACCAGCTTAGTTGCCGGTGTAGCTGATGCGGTAGATCGCGCCAGCGTAGTCGTCGGAGACCAGGATCGAGCCATCCGGCAGGTTGGCGACATCGACCGGGCGGCCGAAGGCACGCTTGGTTTCCTGATCCAGGAAGCCTTCAGCGAACACTTCTGCTTTGCCGGCGGTGCCGTCAGCATTCAGCGGGACGTAGTTGATCAGGTAGCCGCTCGGCACGGTGCGGTTCCACGAGCCGTGCGATGCGACGAAGATGCCACCCTGGTACTTCTTCGGGAAGGACTTGCCGGTGTAGAACGACATGCCCAGCTGAGCCTGGTGAGCCGGGAACTCAACTTGCGGGAAGATCATGCCAGCCGGCTCTTTCACATCCTTCAGATCCGGTGCAGCCGGCGAACCAGCAACCTTGAACTTGCCGTTGTAGAACGGGAAGCCGAAGTGCTGGCCTGCCTTGGTGATGCGGTTCAGTTCGCCCGGCGGGACATCGTCGCCCAGACCGTCAACCTGGTTGTCGGTGGTCCAGATGGTCTTGTCTTTCGGGTTGATGTCCATACCAGCCGGGTTACGCATACCCATGGCGTAGACTTCCTTGCCCGAGCCGTCGAACGGGTTCAGGCGAACAACGCCACCGATACCGGTCTTGTTGTACAGGTCGATCTTGTCCTTCGGCTGCACGTTGTACGGCTGGCCCAGGGTGATGTAGACCTTGCCGTCGTCAGCAACTTTGCAGGTACGGCCGGTGTGGTTGAACGACTGCTCTTCGGTCGGGATCAGGCCGCCTTCTTGCACAGCGGTGATGACGGCGACGTCCGGACCTTCGTAGAAGTATTCAGCGGCCGGGAAGTTCAGCACGCGGTTCGATTCGACGACGATCAGGAAGCCGTCCTTGGTCCAGCAGACGCCGTTCGGGTTCTTGAACTTGATCGACGGAGCGAAGGGCTTGACTTCGTCAGCGGTCATGTCGTTGTTACGGTCGGTGACAGCCCAGACGGTGGTCTTGCGGGTGCCGACGAACAGCATGTTGGTCGACGGAGCAACGGCCATGTAGCGTGCGTCCGGAACGACAGCGTACAGTTCGATCTTGAAGCCTTCCGGCAGCTTGACCTTCTTCAGGTTGGCCTTCAGCTTCTCGACGTTGGCGCCGGTTTGCGGCACGGTCGGGATATCGATCGCGGTGTCAGTGTTCTTGAACGCCGAGATTTTTTCCAGGTTTTCGTCTTTTGCAAAGCTGGGAGCCGAGAAGGCAACCAGCAGAGCCGATGCCAGAACGCTCTTCACAAATACGGTGGATTTGGCCAATTTAATCTCCGATTGGTTTTTTATAGACAAAACAACTACTACTCAGGGACCCAACAGAATTTTCATTAAAATTTTTACAATCTTCGAAATGAAAATCCCGCCATAATGCTGGTGGGGCTCTGGACTATAGGACTTGCTTATAACGTGTTACAAGTGAATTTTTTTCATCAGTAAACACCGGGCGCGAGCCGCACGAGATGGCATCCCACACAATGAAAAAACCGGCTGGGGCAAGTGCCTTGCAGCCGGTTCTAATCGGGCTTTTACAGGTACCGATTATTGAATGACGACGCCCCACGGCAGTTCGCCGACTTTGACTTCACCAAGAGATTTAAGCTCGACCGCATCGATGACCGAAACCGAGTTCGAACGACCGTTGGCGACATAGAGCTTTTTGCCATCCGGCGTGATCGCCATGTTCCACGGACGCTTGCCGACCGGGATGGTCGCCAGGATCGCGTTATCGGCCGTGTCGATCGCCGACACCGTGCCGTCCTTGCCGTTTGACACGAAGACGCGGCTGCCATCCGGGGCCATCGTCACGCCATTGGCAAAGTTGCCGGTCTTGATTTCCGCAATCACCTTGCGTTGTGCAACGTCGATCGCATAGACGGTGCTGGCGATCTCGCAAGCGACATAGGCCACCTTGCCGTCCGGGCGGAAGGCGATGCCGCGCGGGCGGTCGCCAACTTTCACTGACCCGACCTGCTTGCGCTTTTTCACATCGATGATGTCGACGCTGTCCGCTTCTTCGGCCGACACCATCATCAGTTTGCCGTCCGGGCTGAACACCGCGTGCTCGGGATTCTTGCCGCGGGTTTTGACCGCGAACATTTTTTTGCCGGTGGCCGTATTGATGAAGTTGACCGAGTTGCTGATCTCGGAGGCTGCCGCCACCCATTTGCCGTCCGGCGAAATCGATACGCCTTCAGGCGACTCGCCGAGTTCGATCTTGCCGGTGGCTTCGCGCTTCTCGACATCGACCAGCACCAGTGCGTTGTGCGGCTGGTCACTGACGTAGACCGTCTTGCCATCCTTCGAGGCCGCCAGGCCGCGCGGCTTGTCGCCGGCCTTGATCTCGGCCACGACGGTATCGGTTTCGGTATCGATCACCGACAAGGTGCCCGATTTTTCATTCGGTACATAAGCAAACGGGGCTGCCAGTACGGCAGTCGACAGCGTAGCGATGGACAGGGCCATCACCCAGTGCCTGGATGCGATCTTCATTGCTGAAACAGTCTCCGATTCATGGGGTGTTATTCGAGACTGGCAAGCATAACCGAAGAGCGAACTAATTGGCGGAGCATCAAGCCCAAGGTGGCGCTCTGAAGCGCGCGAAGATTTCGGGTAGGATGGGCTCTCTGTTGAATCCGAGCACTAGTTGCACGGAATCCTCCATCCCGTCCCTCCACAAAAATCCATTACAGGAAGCCCTGCATGTCCGAAGAATTCAATGAGCACGATTGGCGTCGCTTCCTGCGCAGCATCGGTGAAGACCCGGATCGTCCTGGCCTGGCCGAGACGCCGGCGCGTGTCACCAAGGCATGGAAACACTGGACCTCCGGCTACCAGCAGGATCCGGCGCAAGTCATGAAGGCCTTCGAAGACGGCGCCGAGGATTACAACGAGCTGATCGTGGTCCGCAACATTCCGGTTTACAGCCACTGTGAACACCATCTCGCGCCCTTCTTCGGGCACGCGGTGATTGGCTATTTGCCCTCCGGGAAGATCGTGGGCCTGTCCAAGCTGACCCGCTTGATGGAATGCTTCTCGAAGCGCCTGCAGGTGCAGGAGCGGCTGACCATGCAGGTCGCGAACGCGCTGATGGAGGTGCTGGAGCCACGCGCCGTGGGCGTGATGATCCGCTGCCGCCACTTGTGCATGGAAAGCCGCGGGATCAAGACGACGGGCGAAGAAACGGTCACCTCGGCAATGCTGGGCGAGCTGCAAAGCAATCTCGCGATGCGTACTGAATTCCTCGACCTCGCGCGAGGGGACGCGGCACGCTGGTGATGCCCGCGGGCGCGCGGATTGCGCGCCCGCCTTCTGCTTACTTGTCCTTCTTGCCGGACTTCTTCTTTTTCTTCTTCTTGATCGCGAGCATGGTGCCGCGGCACTCTGCGCTGCCGCAACGGCATTGATAGGCCTTCTTCAGGGCCTTGCTCATCTTCTCGTCGATTACCAGGCCGTAGTCATAGTTCAGTTCCTCGCCGCGCGTGATGTCGCGCAGTGCCTGGATGAAGACGCGGCCCTTCTCTTCCTGGGCTTCGCAATTCGGTTCGCACGAATGGTTGATCCATCGTGCGTCATTGCCCTCGTCACCGCCGTCGATCAGCTTGCCGCTTTCGAGGCTGAAGAAGAAAGTGTGATGCGGGTTCTCCGGATCTTGCCCGAAACGCTTCTCTGCCTGCTTCTCGGTGATGCGCTTGCCCTGGTATTCGATGATGCGCGCGCCCGCCGGGATCTTGCGGGCGGCGAACACGCCATTGCCGTGGACCTTGGAATTGCGGACCTTGATATAGGTGTCCGGCAGCAGATTGTCGTCGGTGGACTGGGCTGGTTTCATGGATGGCAGCAGGTTGATGTGGGAACAGGCAGTCGGCGAATGCCGGAAGTCAAGCGCGAGATGATATCCCGGCAATGAGACGCGGCACAAGACAAGCCCTGTGTCGCTGCACAAATGCGGTTCGAAAACCGGCTACGCAATTTTTTCCGGCGAGCGGTAATTTTTGTCGACGCTACGGTGGAGGGGGCATGCGAAGCGCAGTCAGTGCAAGGCGCTTCAGACTTGGCACATCACTTGCGACAGACGCCGGGCTGATTGTTCATCAATGCGGGCGGCGTTCCGCTTGCCAAGATCCAAGGAGAAAATCGTATGCCTACGCCCCACTTCAGATCGCAACTCGCAGCCGCCGTGCTTGGCCTGCTAGGGACGGCCTTCCTCGTGAATTCGCTGTCCGTCCATCCGCAGGACAAGGGTGACAAGGCAAGTGCCACCCAGAGCAAGGAAAGCTCGTCGGGCTCGTCCAGCGGCGCCAGCACCACGCAGGGCGGCGCGGCCGGTGCGGGCAAGCTCAGCCAGACCGACGAGCGGATGATCAAGCAGATCGCCGAGGCCAACCTGGCCGAGATCAGCGCCGGCAAGCTGGCACAGGACAAGGCCCAGAGCGACGAGGTGAAGAGCTTCGCGAAGAAGATGGTCGACGACCATACCAAGGCGCTCGACGACCTCAAGCAACTGGCCCAGTCGAAGGGCGTGACGCTGCCGACCGAGCCGGACAAGCAGCACATGGCGATGGAAAAGAAGTTGCAGGCGCAGAGCGGCGACAAATTCGACAAGCTGTACATGCAGCAGGCTGGCGATCGCGCGCACAAGGAAACGCATCGCCTGCTGCAGCGTGCGAGCTCGCGCTCGGAGGATTCGGACCTGAAGAATTACGCCAGCAAGGTGCTGGCGACCGTCGAAAGCCATGAACAAATGGCCAAGGACACCACGCGCAACCTGAAGTCGACCGCCGAGGGCAAGAGCGGCGGTGGCACCGGCGCGCAAGGCGGTGGCGAGAGCTCGGGCAAGAGCGGCCATGGCAAGACCAAGAGCGGCAAGGAGGGCACTTCCGGCAGCAGCATGGGCGGCGAGACGTCGTCGGGTGCGTCCTCGGGTGGCACGGGTGCGGGTGGTGGGTCGACCGAGTCGCCCGCTTCCTCGGGTAGCTCTTCGTCGGGGACTTCTTCCCCCGGCACTTCCGGTACCTCGGGCACGAGCAAATAAGTCCCCTGCCCTGTTCCGGGCCGGCGTCCGCAGCGACACCGGCCCGAAGCTTCCACGCTTCCGGCCCTTCACGGCTTCAACGCTTCAACCCTCCGGCGGGCATTCGGTACAATGGCGCCCTTCCCGCGCCCCTTGCCGTTTCTCCCGCATGCTTCGCCTGACCGACATCACCCTTCCGCTCGACCACCCTGAACCGGCGCTCAGGGAAGCGGTGCTCGCGCGCCTGCAGGCCGACCCCGCCGAACTGCGCAGCATGACCGTGTTCCGGCGTGGCTATGACGCGCGCAAGAAGTCGGCGATCCAGCTGGTCTACACCATCGATGTCGAATTGCACGACGAGCCGCGCGCCCTGTCGCGCCGCCTGCCCAAGGTCACGCCCACGCCGGACATGGACTATCGCTTCGTTGCGCAGGCTCCCGCGCAGCTGCACGAGCGGCCGGTCGTGATCGGCTTCGGTCCCTGCGGCCTGTTTGCCGCGCTGATCCTTGCGCAGGCCGGCTTCAGGCCCATCATCATCGAGCGCGGCAAGAAGGTGCGCGACCGCACCAAGGACACCTTCGGCCTGTGGCGCAAGCGCGAGTTGAACCCGGAGTCGAACGTGCAATTCGGCGAAGGCGGTGCCGGTACCTTCTCGGACGGCAAACTGTGGACCCAGGTCAGCGATTCGAAACACTATGGCCGCAAGGTGCTGCAGGAATTCGTGAAGGCCGATGCGCCACCCGAGATCCTGTACGTGAGCAAACCGCACATCGGTACCTTCCGGCTGGTGAAGATGATCGAGATCATGCGCGAGACCATCGAGAGCCTGGGCGGCGAATTCCGCTTCGAGCAGAAGGTCGACGGCATGGAGATCGTCGACGGCCAGCTGCGGGCACTGAAGTTGTCGAACGGCGACGTACTGCCCACCCGTCACGCGGTGCTCGCGATCGGGCACAGCGCGCGCGATACCTTCCAGATGCTGGCCGACGCCGGCGTGTATGTGGAAGCCAAGCCCTTCTCCGTCGGCTTCCGTATCGAGCATCCGCAGTCGCTGATCGACAGGGCGCGTTTTGGCCACTTTGCGGGTAACCCGATTCTGGGTGCAGCCGACTACAAGCTGGTGCATCACGCCAGCAACGGCCGCGCGGTCTACAGCTTCTGCATGTGCCCGGGCGGCACCGTGATCGCGGCCACCTCCGAAGAGGGGCGCGTGGTCACCAATGGCATGAGCCAGTATTCGCGCAATGAACGCAATGCGAACGCGGGCATCGTGGTCGGCATCACGCCCGACGATTACCCGGGCGGGCCGCTGGCCGGCATCGACTTCCAGCGTGCGCTCGAATCGACGGCCTATGATCTGGGCGGCCGCAACTACAACGCGCCGGGCCAGCTGGTCGGCGACTTCATCGCGAACCGTCCGTCATCGGTGTTCGGCGATGTGCTGCCTTCATACAAGCCGGGCGTCAGCCTGGGCGACCTCAACCCCAGCCTGCCTGCGTATGCGATCGAGGCGATACGCGAAGCGCTGCCCGCCTTCGACAAGCAGATCCGTGGTTTTGCGATGCATGACGCGCTGCTGACCGGCGTCGAGACCCGTACCTCGTCGCCGGTGCGCATCCGTCGCGGTGAAGACCTGCAGAGCGTGAACACCCGCGGCCTGTATCCGGCGGGTGAAGGTGCCGGCTATGCGGGCGGCATCATGTCGGCGGCGATGGACGGCATACGCGTCGCCGAAGCGCTGTCGCTGTCGATCTGCGCGCAGGCGGGCAAGCAAGCCGACCGATAAGACCGCGGCAAGACCACGGACTGCACCGCGCACAAAAAAAACGGGCCGCAAATGCGGCCCGTCTTCTTTCAGCGGTGCTTACGCCGGATTACGATGCTTTCTTCGCGCGTGCCGGCTTCTCGGTGGCAGCGGTGAAGTGCTTGGCAGCTTCGTTGAAGTTCTCTTCCAGGTTCTCGATCGCATGCTTGCTTGCCTTCGAGACTTGCTCGTAGGCGGCGTTGGCATTGGCGACGCTGGCCTTCAGCAGCGCGATTGCATTTTCCGAACCGGCCGGGGCTGCTTTCGACAGGTCGTCGATCAGCTTGTTGACTTGCTTGGTGGTCTCGGCGATGCGTGCCTCGGTGGCCTTGGTGAAGTCCGCCTGTGCCTTGGTGGCGATCGATGCGAGGTGACGGCCATAGGCCAGTGCCTTCTCGGCGTTCGGTTGCGCTTGCTGCGAGCTCAGGCTCAGGACTTCCTGGGCATCCTTGGCCGCCAGCATTTGCTGGGCAGCGGCGGAGGTGGTGGCCAGCGAATCCTTGGCCGTTGCCAGGTTCAGTTCGACCAGCTCGGCGACGCTTTGCAGGGCCTTGTTGGCGAGGTCGCTCATGGCGGCCAGTTGGTTGTCGATCGAAGCCTTGGTGGCGTTGGACAGTTGGTCAGCGTTAGAAAACATGGTGGTTCTCCTTTCAGGGGCTATCTGATATCGGTTGTTGGTCCGGGATTCATTTCGCGATCATTGTGCGCCGCAACAAAACCGATTTTACGGGCGTGAACCGTCATGTCAACAAATTTTTGTGCAGAGCAGCAAATTATTTGATGCGCCGCAAAATAAAATTGCCATTCGAAAAACGAAACCAGACCAGAACCCGCAGAAATGCGCGATTTATCATCGCAGCACGTTGTAGGCTGTGGGCAACGGTAAACTACGTCGGCTGCGACTTCTGACCCGTCACCCTTCATGCCTGCTGCCCCGTCACCCGCCGCCCGCGCTGATACTGCGGTTCCTGCCCATTGGCCTGCCGGCTTGCCGCGGCACCTCGAACTGCCGGCGACGAATGTGGCAGCCAACCTTGCGCAGTCCGCGCTTCGCGCGCCCGAGCATGCGGCGATGCTGTATTTCGGTCGCCGCATCAGTTATCGCGAGCTGAACGCCGAGGTCGAGGCGCTGGCCGGCTGGATGCAGCAATGCGCCGGCGTCAAGCGTGGCGACCGCGTGCTGCTGCAGATGCAGAACTGCCCGCAGTTCGTCGCCGCGTTCTACGCCATCCTGCGTGCCGATGCGGTCGTGGTGCCGGCCAATACCATGTTGCTGGCCGACGAGCTGCGTTACCTGCTCGATGACAGCGGCGCTCGGCTCGTGCTGACCTCGCAGGAGTTATTGCCGCAATGGTCGCCCCTGCTGGGCGACGGCCTGCCGGTGCAGATGGTGGTGGCCTGCCATGCGGACAAGGCTGGTGAGGACGTGGGCGAAGCGCCGGCATGGGTGCGCACGCCGCGCCAGCCGATGCAGGATGCGCACCAAACCCCATGGCATGAGGCGATCGCCGCGCAATGGACGCCGCGCGCAATGCAGGCGGGGCCTGACGACCTCGCCTGCCTGCCCTATACCTCGGGTACCACCGGCCAGCCCAAGGGCTGCATGCACACGCATCGTTCGCTGATGTTCACGACAGTCGCCGCGTCAACCTGGGCTGCAAATGCACCTGAAGATGTGGCACTGGTGTCGTTGCCGATGTTCCACGTGACGGGCATGCAGGTCAGCATGAACGCCGCGATCCATGCCGGCGCGACGCAAGTGATCATGCCGCGCTGGGATCGCGAGCTGGCATCGCGCCTGATTGCACGCCATCGCGTCACGACGTGGTCGGCGATCTCGACCATGATGATCGACTTCCTGTCCAACCCGGCACTTGACCCCTCGGCATTGAAAAGCTTGCGGCGCGTGTCAGGCGGTGGCGCGGCGATGCCGGCCGCCATTGCACAAAAGCTGCTGGATCTGACCGGCTTGCGCTACATCGAAGGTTATGGGCTGACGGAGACTATCGCCACCACGCACGCGAACCCCGTGCAGCATCCGAAGCAGCAATGCCTGGGCATGCCGATTTTCGATACGACGTCGATGGTGATCGATCCGGACACCTTGCGTGTATTGCCCGAGGGGGAGGTCGGCGAGATCGTGATCCACGGGCCGCAACTGTTCCAAGGCTATTGGGGTGACGAGGCCAAGACACGTGCTGCGTTCATCGACATCGATGGCCAGCGCTACCTGCGCACCGGCGACCTCGGTTATGTCGATGAAGACGGCTATTTCTTCTTCACCGACCGACTCAAGCGCATGATCAATGCCAGCGGCTACAAGGTGTGGCCGGCCGAGGTCGAGGCGATGATGTACCGGCATCCCGACATCCGGGATTGCTGCATCGTTGCAGCTGTCGACAGTCATCGCGGCGAAACGGTGAAGGCGTATGTCGTTCGGCAGGAGGGTAGCTGCGTGGATGCCGGCAGCCTGATGGCCTGGGCCCGCGAACAGATGGCGGCCTACAAGGTGCCGCGCATGGTGGAGTTCGTCGACAGCTTGCCCAAATCGGCGACCGGCAAGGTCTTGTGGCGGGTATTGCAGGACGCTGAAAATGCGACTGCGAATGGCATGCGCCGAACGAACTGAGTGGCGAACAAGCCGCGCTGCCAGCTCAGGCAGCGTTGCCTTCGGCGGTCTTGCGCCAGGCGTCGATCAGGTTGCGCGCCTCGCTCGGCAAAGCTTCGAGTGTGAACGTTCTGGCGCGCTGGAAAATCATCAGCGCATAGACATCGGCCAGTGCATTCACTTCCGCCGACAAAGCATGTTCCTCGCCGGTGGACGGACGCATACGGCGCCAGTAATTGATCGCCTGTTCGAGCTCGGTGAGGGTAAGATCCATCGCCCAATTGTATCGGTTTTGGGCCTACGGGAGGCGCAATGAATTTCGTTCTGGTCCATGGTGCATGGCATGGCGGCTGGTGCTGGCGGTACGTCGCGGCTCGCCTGCGCGCGCATGGTCATCAGGTGTTCACGCCGACGCTGACCGGCCTCGGCGAGCGGTCGCACCTGCTCGATGCGAACACCGGGCTGTCGACTTGCATAGCTGATATTGCCGGCGTGATCGTCGCAGAGGAACTGCAACAGGTGGTGCTCGTCGGCCACAGCTTTGCGGGGCCGGTGATCACCGGTGTCGCCGATCGCATGCCGGAGCGATTGAAGCAGCTGATCTATCTGGATGCGCTGGTCGTGCCGCACGGCCAATCGGCGCTGTCCTTGTTCAGCTCCGAGGTTCAGCAGGAACGCAGCCGCACCATCGATGCCGAAGGCTTGCGGATGGCAATACCCTTGCCCGAAAAATTCGGCGTCACCGATCCGGCGCAGCAAGCCTGGCTGCAGCGGAGGCTGACGCCGCATCCGCTGAAGGCCTATACCGAGCCGCTGATGCTGCAACACCCGTTCGGCAACGGTCTGCCGAAAACCTATATCGCCGTCACCGATCCCTGGTATCCGCCACTGGCAGCCTTGCGTGAAAAAGTGCGGGCACAGCCGGACTGGCAATGGCGCGAGATCGCGGCCGGCCACGATGCGATGGTCACTTCACCGGACGCGCTTGCTGCGATGCTGGAAGACTTGGCAGTCAGCTGAGCTCAGGTCGGGGCCGCACCTGGCCGCTCGTATGCGCCGGGAGGGCGTCAACCCGCGCTTCGCGCTGTCGTTCGACCCGCTGCTTCAACGTTATAGTCAGCGCTTGCGCAGGAAGCTTGCGAAGCGCTCCACGCCTTGCGCCAGTCTTTCTGTCGAGCTGGCGAAGCACCAGCGTATCGCGCCCTCGCCTTCCTCACCGAAGGCACTGCCGGGCGCAAGTCCGAGGCCGGCCTCGCTCACCAGTCGCTTGCACAAGGCCAGCGAATCGCGCTCACCTTCGAGCTTGAAGAACACATACATCGTGCCCTGCGGACGCGGCGCAATCACGCCGGCATGGCGGAATTCGGGCGCCGCCAGCTGCTCGCACAGGAAGTTGCGCGCCGTCGTGTATCGGACCAGCGTATGCGTGACGATGGCTTCGCTGTGCGCGAGCGCCACGCAGCCTGCGCGCTGCACGAAGCCGGGCGCGCAGGAGGTGTTGTACTCGATCAGCTTGCCGAGGTCATGCATCAGGCTGACCGGTACCTGCATCCAGCCCAGTCGCCAGCCCGTCATCAGGAAGGACTTCGAGAAGCTGTTGGTCGACACCACGCGCTCTTCCGGATCGGCCAGGTCGAGGAATGACGGCGCGCAGGCGGGCTTGCCGGCCGGTGTGTCATAGACCAGCCGCTCATACACGTCATCGGCCATCAGCCAGATGCCATGCTTGCGGCAATGCGCGAGCACCGCTTGCTGCTGCTCGGGCGAGATCACCCAGCCGGTCGGATTGTTCGGCGAATTCAGCAGCAGCGCGCGCGTGCCCGGAACCAGCGCATCAAGCAGCTGGTCAAGGTCGAGTTCCCAGCGTGGCGCATCGGCTGCCGTGTTGAGCTGCAGAGGCACCGTGACCAGCTCGGCACCGAGGATGCGCGGTATCTCGACCAGATTGGGCCACAGTGGCGTGACGGCCACCACGCGGTCGCCGGGGTTCACGAACAGCTGCGCCACCAGCATCAGCGCGGACACGCCCGACGAGGTCACGGCGATGCGGTCTGCGCCGACCGGGCGGTGCAGTTGCGATACATACGCAGCGATCGCCTCGCGCAGCGCCGGCGTGCCCAGGTTGTGGGTGTAGAAGGTGTCGCCCGCATCGAGCGCCGCCTTCGCGGCCTCGCGTATGAAAGCCGGCGTCACTTCATCGGGCTCGCCGAACCAGAAGGGCAGCACATCGTCGCGCCCCATGCCGGCGTTGGCGACTTCACGGATGCGCGACGCGCGCAGCGCCTGAACGACGGGACGGGCTTCAACGGGGAACATAGGGAAGGGTGTATCGCTCATCGTCAAAAACATAACCAGATTCGATTCGCCATATCCAGCACGAAGCCGGGGCGCAGATAGGCAGCAAACACCAGGGCCAGCAGGATGGCCGCAACGAACGCTGCCAGCGCGCGCCATCTCGGTGACAGGCCCGGTGCCGGTTTCATGTGACCGCCGCGGGTTCGCGCACGACAGGCGCTTCACTGATCGGCAGGTTGATCAATCCTGCGGCGACGCCCAGCGCGATGGTGATCAGCCACACGGTCTGGTAGCTGCCCTGCAGCGTATACAGGTAGCCGCCCAGCCAGACACCGAGGAAGCTGCCGACCTGGTGCGAGAAGAACACGAAGCCCGACAGCATCGACAGATAGCGTACGCCGAAGATGCTGGCGATGGTTGCATTCGTCAGCGGCACGGTGGACAGCCAGATGAAGCCCATCGCCGCAGCAAAGATGTAGACCGAGGTCGGCGTCAGCGGCGCGGCGATGAAAGCGGCAATGAACAGCGCGCGCGCGAAATAGATCGCTGACAGCAGCCAGGGCTTGGGCCAGCGTCCGCCCAGCTTGCCCGCAAAGTAGGAACCGAAGATGTTGAACAGGCCGATGGTGGCCAGCGCCGTGGTCGCCACGCCGGGGTCGAGAATACCCTGGTCTTTCAGGTAGGCCGGCATGTGCACGCCGATGAACACCACCTGGAAGCCGCAAACGAAATAGCCGGCCACCAGCAACTGGAACGGCCGATGCGCAAACGCTTCGCGAACGGCCTCGCCCACGCTCTGCTGGTGCGCATGCACCTGGGTATCGGATGAAGGCTCGCGCAGCATGAAGGCCAGCGGCAGCATCACCAGCACGGCCAGCAGCGCCAGCCAGAACAAGGCATGCTGCCAGCCGGCGGCGGCGATCAATTGCTGTTCGACCGGCACCATCGCGAACTGGCCGAAAGAGCCGGCAGCGCCGAGGATGCCGAAGGCCCAGGAGCGCAGCTCAAATGGTGCGGTGCGCCCGATGATGCCGGACAGTGCGCCGAAGGCCGTGCCGGACAGTGCTGCGCCTATCAACACGCCGGAGACGACGATGTACAGCGTCGCGTCATCGATCAGCGCCATCGACAGCAAGCCCAGCGCATACATAATGGCGCCGACGAACACCACGCGCGCCGCGCCGAGCCGGTCTGCCGCCATGCCGGCGAAAGGGCCGATCAGGCCCCACATCAGGTTTTGTACCGCCATCGCCAGCGAATAAGTTTCGCGCGTCCATCCATGTGCTTGCGATACGGGCTGCAGCCAGAAACCGAAACCATGGCGTATGCCCATGGCCAGCGTGAGAATGATGCCGCTGGCAATCAGGACCGGCATCAGGCGCGGTGGGCGGGTGGTGGAAAACATGGGAGCTACGGCAGGCGAGCTGCAGGCAGATAGACGACATGACAGTGTAGCGCATGCCCGCCTTGCCGATGGACGGTACGAGCCCCGTACAAGACACGGCCGCAGCAATCGCTGCGGCCGGATGAGGGTACAACAGTGACGTGCTTACTGGCCGGTGCTGGGGCTGGTCGATGGTCCCGGATTGGTGCTGGGTGTCGGACTGGTGGTGCTCGGCGTATCGGTGCCGGTGCCTCCCATGCTGGAGCCGCTGCTCGATGCGCCACCAGAAGAACTGGGTGAGCTCATGCTGCCTGACGTGCCTGAAGTACCCGAGGAACTGGGTGAACTCATGCTGCCCGACGTACCTGAGGTACCCGACGAACCGGGCGAGCTCATGCTGCCTGACGTCCCCGAGCTACCCGACGTACCCGACGGCATGCCGGACGTTCCGCCGGAGCTGCCTCCCGAACTGCCGCTGGTGCCGGCGCCTGAGCCTCCGCCAGTCATGCCTGCGCACGCGCTCAACAGCACAGCACAGGCGATCGGTAACATCCATTTATTCATAGAACACTCCCGCAAGATTGATCAGTCGGTACGACAGCGCGTACCAGGCGAAGCATCGAGATGCTGAGAGTAGAAGCAGCAGGCAGGGCAAAAGTTCGTCGGTGCGCGGCAAGCGTTGAGGTCACGCAATCGCGGTCCTGGCTCGTGCAGGCGCAAATGGAGGGTTCACATGGAAGGCGCAAGTCCAGCGTACCAATGCAGCGTACAAATGCAAACGGCCGGCACACTTGCCGGCCGTTGGGACGGGGTGAGGAAGGATGGCGTCAGGCCGCCTTCTTGGCCACGGCTTTCTTGGCGGTGGCCTTTTTCGCGACCGCTTTCTTCGGCACGGCCTTCACGGCAGTCTTCGATGCGGTCTTGGTGGCGGTCTTCTTTGCAGCCGTCTTCTTTGCGGCGGTCTTCTTCACCGCAGGCGTCTTTGCGGCAGTCTTCTTTGCCGCTGCTGCTTGGTCTTCGCCCTCATCAGCTGCCGCCGTCTTGGCCGATGCTTTCGCTGCCGGTTTGCCCTTGCGCTCCTCGAACTCGAAGCTGACCTTGCCATCCTTGCCCTTCACGAGGAAGGCCTTGAACGGACGGCGTGTGCGCTGGGATACAAAGCCCGGCAGCAGGTCGGTCTTGCCGTCATTGAGCAGCTTGGCCATCTGCTCGGGCAGGATCTCCTGCTGCAGGATGATGCGGCCGCTGCGGAAGTCGCAGGCCTTGGGCTTGGCCACGGTCTTTTCGCAGACATAGGCCAGACCCATCTCGTAGACGCCGCTGCCGCACTTCGGGCAGGCGCCCAGCGGGGTCTGGCTGCTGAAGTCGACCGGCTCGGCATTCTCGTCTTCGTCATTCGACTGGCCGAAGTCAAATTCGAGCTTGTAGTTGTTGATGTCTTCGTCGCGCGAGATCTTCAGGATTGCTGCGAACGGGCGGCCCATCTTCGAGCGGAAGCCTTGCAGCGGACCGATGGTGCGATTGGTCAGCAACTCTTCGACCTCCGGCACTTCGAACTGGCGGCCGCCGGGGATCTTGCTCATCGAGAATTCACACTTCGTGCACGCGAAGCGACGGTAGTTTTCCTTCACCACGCCGCCGCAGTTCGGGCACGGCGTCTTCAGCGTCGCATAGTCGCCGGGGATGGTGTCGTTGTCGTATTCTTTCGCGCGCTTGACGATGGTTTGGGTCATTTGCGCGATCTCGCGCATGAACTCGTCGCGGCTGATGCCGCCGCGCTCCATCAGCGACAGCTTGTGTTCCCATTCGCCGGTCAGCTCGGGCGCGGTCAGTTCGGCCACGCCAAGGCCGCGCAGCAGCGTCATCAACTGGAAGGCTTTCGCGGTCGGGATCAGTTCGCGGCCTTCGCGGATCAGGTACTTCTCGCCCAGCAGGCCTTCGATGATGGCCGCGCGCGTCGCCGGCGTGCCCAGGCCCTTGCCGGCCATCGCGTCGCGCAGTTCTTCATCTTCGACCAGCTTGCCGGCGCTTTCCATTGCCGACAGCAGCGTCGCTTCCGAGTAGCGTGCGGGCGGCTTGGTCACCAGACCATGCGCTTCGACCTTGTCGGTCTTGACCTTTTCATCCTTGGCGACCGGCACCAGCGAACCGCTGGTCTCGCCGTCTTCCTTCTTCGACTCGAGCAGCGCGGATTCCTTGCCATATACCGACAGCCAGCCCGGGGTCACCAGGATCTTGCCCGAGGTCTTGAACTGATGGCCCGATACTTCGGTGTAGCGTGTCGTCACCAGATATTCGGCTGCCGGGAAGAACACGGCGAGGAAGCGGCGCACGACGAGGTCGTACAGCTTCTGCTCCGGCTCGGACAGGCTCTTGGGCCACTGGCCGGTCGGGATGATGGCGAAGTGGTCGCTGATCTTCGTGTTGTCGAAGATGCGCTTGTTGGGCTTGACCCAGCCATTGTTCAGGATCTGCGCGCAGTGCGGGTAGTAGTTGTTGCCCTCGCCCAGCGATTCCAGCGTCTGCTTGACCGTGCCGAGATAGTCTTCCGGCAGGTGCTTGGAATCGGTACGCGGATAGGTCAGCACCTTGTGCTTTTCATACAGCGCCTGCGCCAGGCCCAGCGTGTTCTTGGCCGAGAAGCCAAAGCGTGCGTTGGCCTCGCGCTGCAGGCTGGTCAAATCGAACAGCGCCGGCGCCATCGAGGTGCTGGGCTTGGATTCTTCGGTGACATTGCCCGGCTTGCCGCGGCAGGCGGCGACGACGGACTCGGCCGCCGCCTTGCTCCACAGGCGCTCGGCCTTTTTCTCCGGGTCGTTCGGGTCCGATGCGAATTTCGAATCCAGCCAGCGGCCTTCATACACGCCGGCAGCACAGACGAATTCGGCCTTCACTTCCCAGAAGTCACGGGAAACGAATTGCTTGATCTTTTCTTCGCGCTCGACCACGATCGACAGCGTCGGCGTCTGCACGCGGCCGACCGTCGTCAGATAGAAACCGCCCTCTTTCGAGTTGAAGGCCGTCATCGCACGGGTGCCGTTGATGCCGATCAGCCAGTCGGCTTCGCTTCGGCAACGCGCGGCATCGGCCAGGGGCAGCATGTCCTGATCGTCGCGCAGGTGCGCAAAGGCGTCGCGGATGGCGCCCGGCGTCATCGATTGCAGCCACAGACGCTTGATCGGTTGCTTGGCTTTCGCGTATTGCACGATCAGGCGAAAGATCAGTTCACCTTCGCGGCCCGCGTCACAGGCATTAATCAGGGCGCCGACGTCCTTGCGCTTGATGAGCTTGTTCAGCACCTTCAAGCGCGATTCCGTCTTCTGGATCGGGTTCAGCGCGAAATACGGCGGAATCATCGGCAGGTTCGCGAACGACCACTTGCCGCGCTTGACGTCATGTTCTTCAGGCGCAGCAATTTCCACCAGATGGCCGACGGCCGACGACAGCACGTAGTCATCGGACTCGAAGTACTCATCGTGTTTGGTGAAGCCGCCCAGGCTCTTCGCGATGTCGTTCGCGACTGAGGGCTTCTCAGCAATGATGAGGGTCTTGGTCATGGTTGATCCGGTTCGGGGGGCTGCAGGGCGCCAGCCTCGCTGGCTGCGCCACCAGGGCGTCTTGTCGCAAGACCCCCTCTGTATTAATAGAAATGCGCCAATCCCTTCCGTCTCTGCAAGGCCTCAAAAGCGGCAGAAAACCGGGGTTTGGCTGGCTAAATGCGGCCAATGATAAGCGGGTTATCGAAAAGTCTGCAAGAAGGGGTGGCGCTTGCCGGGGTCCGGCGATGCGTTCGAGAACGCCTTGGGATCAGGAATATCCGATCCGAAAACGGGCTGCCCAACGGTTCGGCAGCCGCTGATCGTCAGTGATAAACCGGCGGGCTGGCGTCGTCTTCGTCAGCGAAAAGCTCGTCGAAGATCAGGCTGTCCGGTTCCTTGCCCTGGCTCCAGAGCACCATCAGCACGATGACTTTCAATTTGTCGAGGGCAATCGGGGACTCATTGACCGCGCACGCGCGTTCAATGACGATTTCACGCTGCATGGCGTTGACCACGTCGGCAGATTCCAGGAATTCAATGAAACCAATCGCGGCGGTGCCGAGCAGTTCATATTCCTGGGGAGCGTAGATGCGGGTACCGAAGGAAAACGCCGTCTGGTGCCATTGCTGGCGGAACATGGCGTTGGTGGTTTCCGCGAGATCGGTCAGCCACCCGAGTGCTTTCGAAATTTCTTCTTCTTCAAAACCTACCGCCGACAGCTTCTTCGCCAGCGCCGTGGAGTCCGGGCAAGCGTCTGGACGGTAATAGGTTTCGTAAAGATAAACGAGCACCTCAAACATGCTGGTACTGTAGCCGCATCCGTGGCCGGATACAAGCACACCCGGAAAAATCTTTTGCGTGTAATGAAAACCAGCACCGCGCCGTGCCCGCGGGTGCGCATGTTTTCCCTGCAATTTCATGGACTTGGCTCAATCCTGAGTGATTTTTCTCGCAAGCCGAACGACCCGGTGTGAATGGACGAATAAATACACCCATTAATACGGCGTTCGTACAAGAAAAGTATTCGGAAAATCAAGGCAGCCAGCGGGATTGCACGGGGCCCGGCAGCTTTCGGCAGGGTCAGGCCAGTCGCCGGTATTGGCCGCCGGGCAGCAATTCGACGCGCTGTTGCATTTCCAGCGTCAGCAAGGCAGCCTGGATGTCGGCGGCGCGCATGCCGCTGCGCGCGATCAGCTGGTCAATGGATACCGGATCATGGCCGGCCAGAGCGAGCAGTCGTGCCAGCGGTTCATCGTCAGCCCCTGCGGCATCGCGCGTTGTGCCTGTGTCGCTCGGCGCAGGCAACGCGGCTGCGGGCGGCTGCCAGCGCAACTCTTCCATGATGTCCTGCGCCGATTCCACCAGCTTCGCGCCCTGCCGTATCAGTTGATGGCAACCCTTGGACAAGGGCGAATGGATGGAGCCGGGTATCGCGAATACGTCGCGGCCTTGTTCGGTCGCGCTGCGCGCAGTGATCAGCGAGCCCGAATGCAGCGCTGCTTCGACCACCAGCACGCCCATGCCCAAGCCGCTGATCAGGCGATTGCGGCGGGGGAAATTGCTGGCCATCGCCTGCGTGCCGAGCGGGTATTCGCTGAGCAGGCAGCCTTCGATGGCGATACGGTGCGCGAGCGCATGGTGGCGAGCCGGATAGACCAGATCCAGTCCGGTGCCGGTGACGGCAATCGTCGATCCCGCTTCGCCACTCGCAGCCGGTGTCGCGGGTGTGCCCGGCGCAGCCTGCGCGGCCTTCGCACCCAGCGCCCCCAGATGGGCCGCGGCATCGATGCCCAGCGCCAGGCCGGATACCACCGTCAGTCCTGAAGCAGACAGCGTGTGCGCAAAGCGTTCCGCATTCTGCATGCCCTGTACGGTCGCGTTGCGGCTGCCGACGATGGCCAGCGCCGGTCGCGACAACAAGGCTATGCGTCCCTTCGCATACAGCAGCGGTGGCGGGTCAGGGATACTCAGCAGCGCTTTCGGATAGCTGTCATCGGCCAGCGTCAGCACATGGTTACCATCGATGTCGGCCCAGGCGAGCGTGCGCTCGATTTGCTGTTGCATCGCCTCCGACGGCGCACCGGACAATGCATAAGCCATCTTTTCGGGCACGCACTTCTGCAAGGCCGGGAAGCCGGCGCCGATGATGTCTTCCGGCAGTCCGAAGCGCGACAGCAGTTCGCGCGCAGTCTGCGGCCCGACACCTTCGGTCAGCGACAGCCTGATCCAGGCGGCAAGGCTTTCGCGTGCACTCATGGGCGGGTGGGCTCGGGCGATGCGAATGCGGCGCCGGTCGTGAACGGATCTTGTGCGCGCATCACGATGGCCAGCGCCGCATGCTCGAGCACATCGACCACCAGCAGGGTGGCCACGGGTTCGTCGATGCCGGATGACGGAGAGGACGCTTGCGGGGATTCATGGTGCCCGATTCTAACGGGTCGGGTGACGTTCACGACACTCCCCGCGTCGAGACCGTGCAGCGTGCCGCGGTTGAGCGCGACGATGTCATGCACGGTGGCCCAGCGTCCGTCATGCAGGATCGCGGCCACACGTCCTCGCATCGGTGCCGCTGCATGCGGTGCCATCGCCTGTCCAGCGCCCTGCGTGGCCGCGACATCGACCATCAGGTCGCCCGCCATCACTTCTTCGCTGGCTTCGGTCACGCGCATCGTTTGCAGCCCATCGCTTGCGCCGCGCAACCAGTCGGCATGGCCGACCCGCCGCGTTGCCAGCGCGATCGTCTTGCCGGTATCGGGGTCGATCACGGGTGCCAGTGCGCGCCTCAGCTCGGCGGTTCGCGGGTAGGCCGGCGCAGCGGTTTGCGCGGTGTCGCCTGCATGACGAGCGTAGCGCACGTACACCATGTCGCCTGCGCCCGCCATCCGGCGCTCGGCGCTGAGTGCCACGATGCGCGGCGCTTGTGCGATCCGGGCCTCCGCCATCAGCGGCGTTCGGCGCAGCAGCGACAGCCAGCGCGATGCCATCAATGGAACAGGGGCCGGCGTAATCGCTTCGGCGCGCATGCCGGGTGTCAGCTTCGCAACAGGCAGCGTGGCGTCATCGCCAGCGCCGCTGGTCAGCAGGCCGCGCGCACGATCGAGGCGGATTGTCTGCCCGGGATAGATCCAGTGCGGGTTCGCGACCGCATCGCGGTTGTGTTCCCACACCTCGGGCCAGCACCACGGATTGCGCAGGAAGCGCGAGGCCAGGTCCCACAGGGTGTCGCCACGTACGACACGGTGCGTATCGGGCGCGTCATCGGCGAATTGACAGACGCTTTTCGCAGCGGCAAGGCCGGTTGCAGGTTGCAGGCAAAAAGCGGCGGCGACACAGGCAACAAGCAGTGCCTGCAAGGCGGTCCGCCGTGCCGAATGCGCGCTGCCGCCGTCTGCGAGATGTGGGGGGGCTGTGCTACACTTTTCAGCATTCTTCGCTGTTGTGGCGAATGCATGGCGCAGGTCTCGCACCTGCAGTCGAGCTGGATTCCCGGCGTAATGCCGGACCTGACGAGTTCGTGACGCAAATTGCTGCTGCATGTTCATCCATCAGGGTCCGTGAAATCGTTGTGGATTTTGCACGAACAGCCCTTCGCTCCGGCCATGCCCCACTGAATTTTTTCGCGTCTGTTGCGCAAAAGTTGTATGGCTCTGCTTCCCATCCTCCGTTATCCCGATGCTCGTTTGCACAAGGTCGCCAAGCCGGTGACGGTGTTCGATGAGCGCCTGAAAAAACTGGTCGTCGACATGAGCGAGACCATGTATGACGCCAATGGCGTCGGCCTGGCCGCGACCCAGATCGATGTGCATGAACAGGTCATCGTGATTGACGTGTCCGAGACGCGCGACCAGTTGCGCGTGCTGATCAATCCGCAAATCACCTGGGCCAGCGACGAGCGCAATGTCTATGACGAAGGCTGCCTGTCGGTGCCGGGCATCTATGACGGCGTCGAGCGTCCCGCACGGGTGCGCGTGAAGGCGCTGGATGCCGAGGGCAAGACGCATGAATTCGAGGCCGATGGCTTGCTGGCCGTCTGCGTGCAGCACGAGATGGACCACCTGAAGGGCAAGGTCTTCGTCGAATATTTGTCGCCGCTCAAGCGCAACCGCATCAAGACCAAGCTCCTGAAGGAAGAGCGCGAACTGAAGAAAGAGCGTGATACAGCGCTTGCGCGTTAAGTATGCGCGTCATCTTCGCCGGCACGCCCGAATTCGCTGCCGTTGCGCTGGCCGCGCTGCATGAAGCCGGCTTCACGATCCCGCTGGTACTGACCCAACCCGACCGCCCAGCCGGTCGCGGCATGCAATTGCAGCCTTCGCCGGTCAAGCAGTATGCGCTTGCGCATGGCATGCCGGTGGCGCAGCCGGTGTCCTTGCGGCTCGATGGCAAGTACCCGGACGATGCAGCGGCCGCGCATGCATTGCTGCGCAACACACCGCATGACGTGATGGTAGTTGCGGCCTACGGCCTGATCCTGCCGACCTCGGTGTTGAACATGCCGCCGCGCGGCTGCATCAATATCCATGCATCGCTGCTGCCGCGCTGGCGCGGCGCGGCTCCCATCCATCGCGCCATCGAAGCGGGAGACGCCGAGACCGGCATCACCATCATGCAGATGGACGAGGGGCTCGATACCGGCGCCATGCTGCTGATCGATCGCGAGCCTATTGCTGCCGACGACACGACGGCCATGCTGCATGACCGGCTGGCCGCGATGGGCGGACGCCTGATCGTCGACGCGCTGCGCAAGCTCGAACAGGGCGCGCTGCCCGCCACGCCGCAGCCGGCCGAGGGCGTCACCTATGCCGCCAAGATCGCCAAGGATGAGGCGCCGCTCGACTTTACGCTGCCAGCGATCACGCTCCTGCGCCGCATCCATGCCTTCAACCCTTTCCCCGGCGCGGTGGCGCATGCAGGTGACGTTGCGCTGAAGGTCTGGAATGCGCGCCTGTCCGATCGCTCATCCGAGGCAAGCGGCAAGCCGGGCACGGTGCTGGCCGTCGATGCAGATGGCATCGCGGTTGCGTGCGGCGAGGGCGCGCTGGTGTTCACCGAATTGCAGAAGCCGGGTGGCAAGCGCTTGTCCGCAGCCGCCTTCCTGCAGGGTTTCCCGATGACGGTCGGGCAAGTCCTGACGGGCAAAGCCTGACGAACGGCGCAGCGCTACGCGATCCAGACCGTCCGCACGCTGCCTGTTCAGGTGGCCGGCCGCTCAGTCCGGACGGGGCCGATCCTGCGTCGCCAAGTGTCTGTAAGTCACTGATTTCCCTTATAATGCGGTCTGCGCCGATTTGACTCAGTCAATACCAGCTTGCGGGCGCCGGGATCTCCCGAAAAAATACTGCTAAAGCGGAACGCATACCCGGCTTCGCTTTGCAGGCCGGGTTTTTTGTTTGTACGCCTGTCCAA
>JACCDW011497928.1_pt1 | contig 44749 bp, 41 predicted proteins | sample 7449781 | NCBI WGS metagenome assembly JACCDW01 (sample SAMN15323449, study PRJNA562643) | freshwater metagenome | isolation source: river surface water | place: USA:Blue River Watershed | collected 2017-08-18
TAACACAATTCGTAAATATGATCACTCATATTCAGAATGGCTGTGTGTTCGTGAATCAGTTCGTGTAACAACTGTTAAGCCATCAGGATCTGTATCACTTCTTTCTGGTGCCACTCCTGGAGTTCACTGGGGACCTGGTGGAGAATTCTATCTTCGTGCTATTCGTTTTGGTGATCAAGACCCAATGCTACATTTGTTTAAGGCAGCGGGATATAAAGTTGAAGCAGATTTAGTATCAGCAAATACCTCAGTGGTTTATTTCCCTGTAGCATCTGGACATAAGCGTTCAGAAAAGCAGGTAAGTCTATTTGAAAAGATTGGTTTGGCAGCAACTGCTCAGAAGTACTGGTCAGATAATGGTGTTTCTGTAACACTGTCATTTGACAAGGAAGAAGAGAAGAAGTTTGTTGCTCCAGCACTAAATATGTACGAGGGACAATTAAAAGCAGTCTCATTCCTTCCAATGGGAAATAAGACATATCCTCAGCAGCCATATACAGAAATCACAAGAGAAGAATACAACTCTTACGTTGGCAAGATTGGCAAAATTGACTGGTCTGCTATTTATGACGGTGTTGAAAATCTTGAGGCTGCTGGAGAAGCATACTGCTCAACAGATGCTTGTGAGATTAAGTTTTATTAGTCTCTAGCCTGCTATAATAGTATGATAGGAGAACAATGTCTAATCCATCAAACTTGTATGCAGAAAAAGTATTTGCAGAACACCCACTGTCTTTGTGGTCATTAGACGATCAAGTAGACTATGTTAGCCTTATAACTGAAGCAAGAAGAGATCTTTCCAGTGTTTATTGGAATATTACTGGCGGTACAGTTGATGCTTCATCTGATATTATTGGTCAGCCATTTATAGATAGCGCAATAACTAAAATTGAGGCAGATGTTCCAGTAGGAGCAACTTCAGATTTTACTGCAATTAGCACAGACATAATTAGTTTCCAAAATATGGATAACAGGCTTGGAACATTTTCTGTTGGTGCATATGTATATGTTGAAAGCGTCAATGTCAAAAGCATATCTATTGGATATGAATACACAGACTCTTTAAATAATATTGTTCAAGAATTAAAAACTTTTGATCTTAATTTTTTTGGAAATTGGGTATTTGTATCAGATACTTTTACTAGAAAAAATGAAGATGCAAGCATAAGAGCAGTTATTAAAATTACTTCTAATCCTGGAGGATCTATCCCTTCAGACTATACTTACTATGTTAATGGACTAAGTGTTGGTCAATGGTCTGAAGAATTTAATGCAACTTCTCTTGGAATTAATCTTGAGGAGGTTCCTACAGCAATATCTCTTCCTGCTTTAGAAGGAAAACCAACATCTGCTTATGGTGTTGATGGAGACTATGCCTACTATCTTTCTTCTAACGGAACTTTATGTGCAAAAAATTCAGCATTTCCACTTGTATTTGGTTCTTCAAACTCAACCACCTTAACCCCATCAGTTGATGGATTACCTTCATTAATAATCCCAGGAAAAGGATTTTTAAATAATACTGGAAAATATAAAGACTATACTGTAGAGTTTTGGACAAGAATAACATGTGACTCTGTAACTCCTAAAAAAATATTTGGACCAATTGCTAGTTCTGACGGTATTTATGTAGAAGGTGGTTTTATTACAATAGTTGTTGGAGACAATTTTGCTTCACACTTTGTTGGCGAATGGTTTAGGCCAATGCTTTTAGACTTTAAGGTTGTTAGAGATTCTGCTTCCTTACTTATTAACGGAGAAGAAGTTATTTCTTTGTCATATAAAACAGAAGATCTTATTCTTCCAGATGAATTTGATAACGCTGGAAAAAGTCAGGATTGGCTTGCTTTTTATTCTTTTGATGATGTTACTCCAATACATGTAGATTGTTTTGGAATATACCCATATTCTGTATCAACAATTGTGGCAAAAAGAAGATGGGTTTATGGACAGGGTGTTGGTTCTCAAGAAAATATTAATTCTGCTTATGGAGGAACTACGGCCTTTATTGACTATACTTTTGCAGACTATACAGCAAACTATAACTATCCAGATTATGCAGAGTGGCAACAAGGAACATTTGATAATCTTTCAACCACTGTTAGTTCAATAACAACTCCAGACTACAGATTACCAGAAATATTTTTAGAATCAAAAACTATTAAAAATTTATATGATGATAATAATTTAATTCAAACAGAAAGTAAAAAATTTTTTACATTTAGGCCAAACGAATCTTGGGAAAATAAAAACTGTTACTTAAATTTTTCTAGTTTTAATGTGTTAGCAGATGAACTTCATACTATATATGGGGTATTTAAGGTTATTGATTCAGATAGTTCAAATCAAATTTTATTTAAAATATATAATTCTCTTAATAATAATTATTTTATTATTAATAAAGATGGATCAAATATTAAGTATACTCTTTACTTTAATGGAGAAGGACAAGAACTTTATTCTGAAAATGATTTCACCGTAGGTGAGACTTTTAGTGTTGGTATACAGATTAACAAACTGGTTAATTATTTTGGTGGAGATGTTGCTGTATTTTTTGGAAATCAAAATGGATTAAAAATATATGTTGGTGGAGATGAAACAGGAAATACTTTTACAGGAAACATATATTCTGTTGGCTTTTCAACAAACTATAATGCATCAGTTGTTTCAGATCATTTTAATGCCACAGGAATTGCAGTATTTGATAGCGCTACAGAATTAATTGATCATACAGCAAGTTACACAATATTGCCCCTACAACAATACGATAAGTTTTTCTTGGATATTGGAGTATCTGGTTACTGGGAAGATTATATTCCTCTTTCTTATTTTGCACAATATGTGAAAGATAGTTCTGGCGAAGAATTTTATGATATTGATTTTTTGCAGTTTAATATAGGTTATCCATCACCATCACAATTAACAGAAAGAGAAACAACAACAACTTGGACATATGCTGATTTATATTCTGGATATCAAAATCCTACTCAGTTAACATACTCTCATCTTGATGATATTTTACATACTGGATGGAATGACTACGAAGATCTTTCTCAGAAATCAATTAAATATTATGAGTATGATACAAGCAGTGCAAACATTCAAAGTCATGTTACATTTCAGTATATAGAAAATGGATCTAATCTTTTAGAAAATAATTTTGTTAACACAGTCAATGCAGATCAGTCAAGAATTATTGATGTTGACCAATATCCAAATTGGACAACTACTAAGTTTCAGGTAGTTGATAATACAATAATTTATCCAAGCAAAAATATTGATTTCAACAGTCTAGCAATTGTTTTACATCTCAATCTAAATGTTCGTGGCATTTTAACAAAACAATTAAAATTAAAAAAGGTTCAGTTTGCTTCTCAAGTATTTAACGATAACTCATTTAATCCAATTGGCACAAGATTTGGTATAAATCTTTTTCCATATAAAAAATCTGGAATTTATTATGATTATAAATCTAATAACCCATTTAGTATTTATAAAGACAATACGCCATATCTTTATATGACGAGAAACTCTGGTATTGAAGTTCGTGGTGACTCTTCTTTTGATCGTGGAATATCTATGCCAATTAATGAAAACAAGGCATCTTCATATAGGATTGGAGCATTGCAACTTTGGACAAGGTATGATGGTGATAAATTTTCTACAGAACCAATTAAAATATTTGAAATAGACTATAAGTCTGACTCAATAGAATTTTACATGATTGCAGACAGCGGATATGCAAAACGTGCTAGGATTTATGCAAAAAGCAAAAATAATGGACAAGACTTTACTGGTTTATCCTATTATGTAAATGGTTTACTTGTGCGTGAGCCAGTAATAACAGTAAAAGAATGGACTGTTCTGGGGTTAGGATTCTCGTCAGACATTATCTTTGACTCAAAGTTAGGCAACTTAAATTTAAGTGGACCTATGATATTTAATAATGTTACATACTACCAGTCAAACAGTCTTCAGCAGATTCAGAGTAAGATTACAAGACCGTGGATCAAGGTTAAGAGTGATGGGTTAATTAACTATGATTGGCAGTATTGGGAAAACAATTTCTCCTGGAATGGAATGTTGGTTTTAGGCACATTTGACGTTTATGGAGTAAACCCTGGAGATGTTTATAGAGCGTATCTTGGCACCAATAAAACCATTTTTGATGACTCACATGGATTATCTGTCAACCCAGACAAAATAAACATATATAGTACAGTCGGATGGTCAACAAACACCACATCTCCAGTCTAATATGGTATACTGATAGTTATGGATTCATTAATCAACCCCGAAACTGGTCAACCTCTCGTAAAAAATGTACGTAGGCAGGTAATTGAAAAGAAGTATAACTGGGGACTCTATGTTTATAAGAAGTCAAATGGTAAGTGGTTTACAGACGGTAATGGCAATGTACTTAATATTGAATCAATGAGAAATGACCTAACTAAAATTGCGGAATTAAAAGCAGCAGCAAAACACTACGGGGATGAAGGTGATGGAGAGTGTGTATTTGTTCCAGGCCTAACAAGAATTTCAGATGAAGAACACTCTGAGCAACTAGATCGTATGAAGGCTGGTCTTATTCCATCTATGAATGACTTAGGTGCATGGCATGCAGCACAACAAACACTAAACAAAGCAGGCAAGGAACAGTTTGATGAGTAATAGCGATTACCTTGAAGCAAGACTTGGCACAACCGAAAAACCAGAAAGCCAGTTTAAAAACAGTGACCCATTCAATAAGTCGTGGGATGAACTAAAAACTTTAGGCGGTATTGAAGATAACTTCAAACGCCGTATGACACGTCAAGTCAACAAGGCTATGACTCAAGAAGGTTATCTTGCTACAAATTCAAACATTAATTTGTTAAGCACACAATATCTTGATTCAGCAAATGCAGATCCAAAAGGAAGAGATGACTCTGGTTCAAAAGCAATAAATCCTGGTTTGGTATATCGTAACGGTTATGGTTTGTTTGATGTAATTACTCCACCTTACAATTTATACGAACTTGCAAATTTTTATGACACATCATTTGCTAACCACGCAGCAATTGATGCAAAGGTAGAAAACGTTGTTGGTCTTGGCTATCGTTTTGATGTAACAGACCGAACAATGATGAGCCTTGAAAACAATGTAGATAAGGCAGCAACAGATCGTGCTAGAAAAAGAATTGAAAGAGCCAAATTAGAACTTCGTGATTGGCTTGAATCACTTAATGATGATGATAGTTTTACACGCACAATGGAAAAGATTTATACAGACTTACAAGCAACAGGTAATGGCTATATGGAAATTGGTAGAACTGTTGCTGGTGAAATTGGATATATTGGACATATCCCATCAACTACTGTTCGTGTTCGTCGCTTACGTGATGGATTTGTTCAAATCATTGGGCCAAAAGTAGTTTATTTCCGTAACTTTGGGGCAACAAACCAAAACCCATTAACAGCAGATAATAGACCTAATGAGATTATTCACTTTAAAGACTACTCACCTTTAAATACTTACTACGGTGTTCCTGATATTATTGCTGCATTGCCATCTCTTATTGGAGATCAATTAGCATCACAGTACAACATTGATTATTTTGAAAATAAAGCGGTACCAAGATATGTTATTACTCTTAAGGGTGCTAAGTTATCAGCAGATGCAGAAGATAAGATGTTTAGATTTTTACAAACAGGGCTTAAGTCTCAATCACACAGAACCCTTTATATTCCTCTTCCTGGAGATAATGATCATTCAAAGGTTGAGTTTAAGATGGATCCAATTGAAAATGGTATTCAAGAAGGATCATTTAAAGAATATCGTAAACAAAATCGTGATGATATTTTAGTTGCTCATCAAGTGCCTATATCTAAACTTGGTGGATCTGATTCAGGCGCAATCGCTGCTGCTCTTGCTCAAGATCGTACATTCAAAGAGCAGGTTTCTCGCCCAGAACAACAGCACCTTGAAAAGGTCATAAGCAAGATTATAAAAGAAAAGACTGATATTTTAAGTTTTAAGTTTAACGAACTTACCCTTACAGATGAAATTGCACAATCTCAAATTCTTGAGCGTTACGTTAAAAATCAGATTATGCTTCCTAATGAGGCTCGTGAACTTCTTGACTTACCACAGGCTGACCATGGAGATACTCCACTGGAACTTAGCCCAAGACAAGCAGCAGACTCAAGAGCCAACGGTAACCGCTCAAGAGATGCCGAAAGAACGAATAATCAGTCTGATGGCTCAGCAACAGTATCTGGACGTAATCCGAAAGGTGAAGGTAGAGCATCTCAATAGTTGAGAAAACTCTATAAACATTTGGTATAATGGAATACGATATGAACATAAATAAGGCTTTTTGGACCACTGACGGCGACAATGTTCGTCTTTCAATGCCCTTTGGAAAAGTTGATGTAGAAAAAAGAATCGTTTCAGGTTTTGCATCTCTTGACAATGTAGACAAGCAATATGATATTGTAACAACAGAAGCATCAATGAGTGCCTTTGCAAAGTTTCGTGGCAACATTAGAGAAATGCATCAGCCATCAGCAGTAGGCAAGATGATTTCATTTAAAGAAGAAAAGTATTTTGATCCAGAATCAAAGAAGTTTTACAAGGGCGTTTACGTATCTACATACATTTCTAAGGGTGCACAGGATGCCTGGGAAAAAGTTCTAGATGGAACATACACAGGTTTTTCTATCGGCGGTAGAATGAACAAGTGGGATGATGCATATAATGAAGAATTAGACAAGTCAATTAGAATCATTAAGGACTATGACCTTGTTGAGTTAAGTCTTGTAGACTCACCAGCAAATCAGTTTGCAAGCATTATGTCAGTTGAAAAGGTTGACGGAGTAAATACTATTAAGGGTGATCTTGCTGATGTAGTTGTAGAAAATGTTTTTTATGATGCAGAAACAGGAATTGTTTTAACATCTGATGAAGAAACATACGTTAGCCCAGTAAGCGGAAATGAAATGAAAAACATTGGTTTTGTAGAAAAGAATGACAACGAAAAAGCAGAAATGATAAAGTTCTTAGTTGATAGTGCTAAAGGCATTAATACTTCTAAGATTACAAAGGAGGTAAGTCCTATGACAGAAGATACAACAACAGTTGTAGAAGCAGTAGATGCAGAAACAGCAGTAGAGAAAGTATCAGCAGAGGTCACTCCAGAGGCACAACCAGCAGAAGAATCAGAAAAGGCAGAAGCAGTTGCAGAAGCAACTCCAGAAGCAGTAGAAAAGTCTGACTCAGATGATAGTGCTACATCTTCAACAGAAGATGCAATTCAGAATCTAGAAGCACCAGCAGCAGAAGATGCTGCAAAGGCTGATGAGGTAATTGCAAATGCGATTACAGAAATCAAGGATTCTGTTACTAATGCCTTTGGCGATCTAACAGCAACAATTAAATCACTTAGTGATGAAGTTGCAAACCTAAAGAAGTCTCTTGATGCCACAACAACTGATGTAAATCAGATCAAGGGTACTTTTAATGAAATTGGAAAGAGAGTTGATTCCGTAGAAAAGGACACCGCTTTCCGCAAGTCTGGCGATCTAGGCGAGATCGTGCAGGAATTGGATTCAACCCCAGTTCAAAAATCCCTATGGGGCGGACGTTTCCTCAAATTCTCCGACCTATATAACTAACATAAAAATCACTAGGAGGTGAACAATATGTCAGAAGATATCGTAAAAAACTATCCAGGTACCACTCAGGGCCACACCCATACAGGTGAGGGCGCAGTAGCATCTGGTTCTACCGCAGACGCAGCAGCCATTGTTAATGCTCGTGTTGGCGTCATGGGTAACATTGATGGTGCAAACTACGGTGACGCTCAACTAGGAGTAAATCCAGTTGGCACACCAGGTGGTATCCTATTGCCTGAACAAGCACGTCGCTTCATTGATTATGTGTGGGATGCTACAGTTCTCGCTAAGGATGGACGTAGAGTTACTATGAGAGCCAACACAATGGAACTTGAAAAGGTTAACGTTGGTGAGCGTGTAATTCGTGCAGCCGCACAAGCAGATCCTACATTTACAAATGCAGGAGCAACTTTCTCAAAGGTTGAATTGACTACAAAGAAGATTCGTCTTGACTGGGAAGTTTCAACAGAAGCACTTGAAGACAACATTGAAGGTGGCGCTCTTGAAGACCATCTCGTTCGTTTGATGACAAACGCTTTTGCTAACGACATTGAAGATCTTGCGATCAACGGTGACGGTGGATCCGATGCATTCCTTGGAATCATGGAAGGTTTCGTTTCAAAGGTACAGGGCGGAGACTCACACGAGTCATTCGTAACAGTTGCTGATAACAACTGGACAACACCAGTACTTCAGGATATCATCCTTGCAATGCCACGTAAGTATCGTGCAATCAAGAACAATCTTAAGTTCTATGCAGGTACAGACGCATTCCAGGGAATCGTCAAGAACAACGGTACACTTGCTGATGCAATTGCAGAAGCATTTACACCACGTCTTGGTGGAACAGAAGCAATGCGTCAGTCATACTATGACGGCAACGCTCAGACATTCGGTGGAGCACGTACAACTCGTGTTCTCGGTGTTGAAGTTCAGGAAGTTCCTTACTACCCTGCAGGATACATTGACTTGACATTCCCGCAGAACCGTGTATGGGGATTCCAGCGTGATATCACTGTAAACCGTTTCTACCAGCCAAAGAAGGACACCATTGAATACACAGTATTCGTCCGATTTGGTATCCAATGGGAAGAACTTGACGCAGTTGCATTCGCAACAGCAGCAAACAACTCATAATCGTAAAACGATTGACTTTGGGGGGCAGTGTAATATCTGTCCCCCTTTAGTCATTTAAGGAGTAACAATGTCATATCCAGGAACACCTCAAGGGCACACACATGTTGGAGAGGGAGTTATTCAATCATTAGGAACACCAGGAGTTATTGTCATGGGGCCAGGTGGTTTACAAGTTAATACACTAGGAACTTCTGGTGCAACACTTGGAGACACATCAGGTCCAAATGCTGTTAATCCATCTGGAACCCCTAATGGAATTCGCTTGCCATCACAAAATAATTTTGGTAGACGGCGCTAATTCTGGTATAATGACATAGGAGGAATTAATGTCTATTATTGAAGATCTATCTAAAAAGACTGTTATGGAAATAAAGTCTTATGCAAAGAAGAACAACATTGATTTATTTGGGGTAAGCACAAAGGCTCATATGCTTGAGGTTATTGCTAGTTGGACTCCAAAAGAGATAACGCTAGATAAACCACAACCAAAGAAAGCCAAAGATGACAAAGTAGCACTATTTTCTGGAAGAAACATTTTCTGGAATGGTGTTGGAGAACTCGTAAAAGGGTATAACATTGTGACTAAGGAGGTTTCCGAAAAGTGGCTTACCCACAAGATGGTGCGTATTGCAACACCACAAGAGGTAGCAAAACACTACGGTAAATAAAAATGATAGTTCTAAGACTCCCACCATATCCGATTGAAGTCAAGTATGATGTACCAGATCCAAATACTGACTATCTTTTTACTATTGAAAATGCACCTAGAACCGTTGAGGCATCAGAAGTTTTAACATCAGATTCAAATTCACAAATTACATTTGTTTTAAACGGAGACTTTGTTAAGTATGATCATGACTATGCTGTAGCCATATATGAATTAGTTGATGGTGAACCAGAACATATTTTTGTAGAAGATATTCTTAGTATTGTTCGTCCATATGTTGATCCAAGAACTCTAGGAACAACAGCAACAGAAATTGCAGAGGCTCAATATAATGAGCGTATTGCTAGAGCAATTATTGATTCACTTATTAGTCGTGGATTTACTTTTGAAAAGAAGGTACTTGAGGTAGTAGGTCAAGGAACCGATTACATGCCAGTCTGGGACACAATATATAAAATTGATGAAGTGTACGAAAATGGAGTGCTTGTCTATGACTATAAGCAAACACCATCAGCACTTGATGGTTTTAATTATGTAATTACTCAAGATAGAACTGCAATCGTTAAAGTTCCTGTTGACGTATCAGCAAATGAATCTAAAAATCGTAATGAAAGAAAACCACTAAAGTATAGAGACGCAGGCTCAGACTCATTCTACGCATATGCTCCATATGAAAATTTTGATAACATGTGGACAAATACAAGAAATCCAGCAGTGTCTTTCCCAGAAGGGTTTGACTACATATTTATTTATGAAGCAGGATATAGGGTTATACCAAATGATGTTCGTGATGCAATGGAAATGCTAATTGATGATTTGAAATGCGGTAAAATGGATCACTATAAAGCATATGTAACTGATTATAGAACAGATCAATTTAGTTTAAAATACGATCCATCAAAATTTTCTGGTACTGGAAATATTTTAGTTGATATTATTCTTGATAAATACATAACTGATTTACGCACTCCAGGGATTTTATAATGAAGAAGGTATGTGAAAGTACCGACTTTATGTTTCCAATGCTTGCGGATGTTTATTATCCTATTGTTGATCAAGGAGCATATGGAAATGTAAAGAAGCAATGGATTCTTGATAGACAATTTGCTTGTAATTTTGTTATACAGGGAACCGCTTCTACAAATGAAGAAATTAAGCCTAATGTAAATATAACAAAAGAAAATATGCTAATTGGTAGAACAAAAACAGATATTAGAATATCTAGCAATAAAGAGATGCAGTCTTCAACAAATATTGTAATAACTAATATTAAAACAACACAGGATGAACCAATATACATAGAGACTTCAGGTCCAAGGTCTGGTCATTCAACTATTTATGAGATTGCCTCTATAGAGCCAATAGTTGGATTTTTAAATACTATTGAATATTACAGGGTAATCTTAAGACGTTCCGAGAATCAGGCAACAGATATATGACAAAACTTGTAATTAACACAAAACAACTTAACAAGGATATGCGTAATATAATTGCTTACTCCGAAGGATTTTTAGATGGTGTTCAAAAAGGGAAAAAACTATTTTTTAATAATTTTGGAAAAACACTTATAGAAACAGCAAAAAAATTTATAGACTCAAACGCAAGATTAAATCCAGCAATGCTTCATCATGTGTATGAATGGCAAAAAACTGGAAGTCCTAATGCAAGACTTTTTAATATTAATTATATTATAAATGATTCTGGGCTTTCTTTTAATTATACATTTTCTCAATCATCAACGATTAAAGATGGATCAAATGTTCCATTTTATGATAAAGCAAGAATAATGGAAGAAGGAATACCAGTAACAATTGCTCCAGTAAATGCAGAAGTTCTTGCTTTTGATTATGAAGGAGAAGAAGTATTTACAAAAAATGAAGTCATAGTTACTAATCCTGGTGGAGATTTAGTAAAGGGTTCATTTGAAAAAATATATGCTGAGTTTTTTACTAAATATTTTAGTCAAACATTTTTAAAGACAAGCGGTATAATGGACTATCTAGAGAATCCAGTTTTGTACAAACAAAACTTTTCAAAAGCAAAGAGTCGTGGAAGACAACTTGGTTTACAAGTTGGATACAGTTGGATAGGAAGTGCAGGTATGCCAGGTGGCCAATGATTCAGTTTTAAATACACCAGTAGTTTGGGTTAATAAATATCTTCAGTCAAAACTTGCTGGGCTTGTTGATATTGGTGTACCATTTTTTCCAACAACACCAAGTACACTTGATGATCTTACTGAGCAATGGGTCACAATCAATGACGAAAGGTATCCATACGGCGGAGTTATGGCTACATATGATAGATTATTTAGAATGAATAAAAAAGCATTTCCTCACATTAAGTGTGAACAAATAATGTATTATTTTTATGGAACAACAGATAGTGTTACAGAAAAAATGGTAAAGGTTCAAGAAACCGTAAATCGTGCATTAGACAGGCTAGATGAGTCAGCAGAAGAGGTTAATGACTGGTGTTCAAACAGACAGGTTGACCTTGGAGCAGAAGGACTAGTTGACTGTCAGTTTTATTTCCATACCTTCAAGGTATATCAACTTGAAGAGGTAAGAGATATTGTTGACTTTGGAACTGCCAGAACCTATGGTGGAAATAAGATCATTATTGAGTTTGACTACCATCAAATGCCTGGCTTGACCAGCGCAACCTGGAGCCCAGAGCCTAAACCAGCCACAAAAATAGTTATATAAAAGACTGTTATAATTGCATAGAGGAAACAAACGCCAAACAATTTAATAACCCTATTTAGGAAAAAGAGGTGAAAATATGGCATACAGCCGTGGTAATTCAACTAACATTATCGTGGGTGCAGCAGCACTATTCGTTGCTGATACAACACTTGATAATGCTGCACTAACTGCTTTTGATGCTACAGAGTCTTTCAAGGATACACTTGCTGACGATGTAGATTACACAAACGTTGGTTATACAATGAACGGACTTGAGTTGCAGTTCCAGCCTGACTTCGGTGAAGTACAGGTTGACCAAATTCTTGACGTTGCAAAACTTTACAAGCAGGGTATGCAGGTTAATCTTGCAACTGCTTTTGCTGAGGCTACCCTTGAGAACCTTCTCTTGGCTCTAGCATACAGCGATTCAAAACTATCTGGTAACAAGGCAGTTTCAGCAGGACGTACACTTGATCTTTCAGCAGGTGACATTGGAGAGTGCCCAGTAGAACGTGGTATCGTTGCAGTAGGTCCAGGTACAGGTGACTGTGCTGACTCTTCATACGTAGAACGTGTCTACACAGCATACCGTGCACTCTCAATTGAGAATGTTACAGTATCTGCAAAGCGTGATGAGGCTTCAATGTTTGAAGTATCATTCCGTCTTCTTCCAGAAGATACATCAGGCTCATATGGTAAGATCGTAGATCGTACCTGGGGCGGATCATAATTAATTAAATAATACGACTTAGCCCATCTCTTCGGAGGTGGGCTTTGTTGTTTGGTATAATGAATTAATGGCTACAAGAGTATATACGGTACAAAAAATAAAACTAGTTGATGGTAAAGAACTAGAACTTGGTCCACTAAAAATAAAATATTTAAGAGATTTTATGGATTGTTTTTATAGGATTAATGAGTCAAGCAGTGAAGAAGATGCTATCTCTGTTTTGGTTGAATGTGCAAGAATAGCAATGAAGCAATATTGTCCAGAGATATCAACTTCAACAGAATTAATTGAAGATAATATGGACTTGCCAACCATCTATAAAGTACTTGATATTGCTGGCGGAATAGAAGTGAGCAGTAAGTCAGAAGAAAATATTAAAGACCAAGCAATTAAATCAGACGAAAAAACATCATGGAAAGAACTTGATCTCGCTAAACTTGAAGCAGAGATTTTTACCCTTGGTATTTGGAAAGACTATGATCAATTAGAAAGTAATTTATCAATGCCAGAACTGGTCGCAACAATGTCTGCAATTAGAGAATTAAGTTATCAGGAAAAGAAGTTTATAGCAGCCATACAAGGAGTTGATATTGATTCCCACTCTGGAGAGTCAAAAGGACAAAAAGAATGGGAAGACTTAAAGGCAAGAGTATTTTCTAAGGGTGCAACACAAGACTCAAACGATGTTTTAGCCTTGCAGGGTATAAATGCACAAAAGGCAGGGTTTGGAATTGGTTTTGGTCTTGATTATGAAGACGCTAGAGACCCCTCTGTTATGCTATAATTAAGTTAACCTTATAGGAGGGGTAAAATAAATGAGCACTACCGTAAATGAAGAAAAAACAATCATTTTGATTGACGGTACTAAGGTTAATATCAGACCACTAAAAATCTCTCTTCTTCGTGAATTTATGAAGAAGTTTGAAGGTCTATCAAAGGTACAAGATAACAATGATAAGTCAATGACACTTCTCATTGAATGTGTACAAATTGCAATGAAGCAGTATGCGCCAGAGGTAGCAGGTGATATTGCAAAACTTGAAGATATTATTGATCTTCCAACCGTGTATCAAATCATTGAAGCAGCATCAGGAATTAACCTGACTGAATCTGCACTTATTGCGTTGTCAACACAAGATGAATAATTAAATAGGAGGCTTACGGTTAATGGCAGGAGATACTAATACCAATATTTTTATAGGTATTGATACAACTCAAGCCATGGCACAACTTCGTGCCTTAGAGAAAGAGTTAACTGCCCTTAACCGTGCCATGATTACTGGCACCTCAACTGCTGCTCGTGAGCAGGCTAGATATGCACAATCATTAATGCATAATGTTAATGCAACTGGTTTGTGGACTGCATCAACAATGAAGATGAGCAGCGCAACAGAACAATTTGCAGATCGTCTTGATAAGGGAAAGTTATCTCTTAAAGACTATTACAGATATGGAATGGCTTCTACAAAAACTTTTGGTAAGTTTTTTGGTAGTGAGTTTAGCACTGTAAGTAAGTTAGTAGAAAATCGTGTAAAAACACTTCAACAGCAATATGTTCAACTAGGCCGTGATGCAAATGGCGCTCTCAATGCCATGAAGTTTAGACCTAAAACTCTTAACTATAATGATCTAACAACAAGTTTAATGTTGGCTACTCAACGTCATCAATTATTAAATAAACTTATTGATGACGGATCAACAAAACTTTTAAATTTTGGTAAAAATACACAGTGGGCTGGTCGTCAGTTGATGGTTGGTTTTACTATTCCACTGATTATGTTTGCTGGTCAAGCAATAAAATCTTTTAAAGAACTTGAAACACAGGTTATTAGGTTTAAAAAGGTTTATGGAGATATTTATACAAACAGCGGAGAATCAACAAAAGCACTTAAAGATATCCGTGCCCTTGCTGATGAGTATACTGCTTATGGAGTAAAGGTTGCAGATACTATAAAGATGGCAGCAGATGCTGCAGCGATGGGTAATACTGGAGAAAACCTTAAAAACATTGTAAAACAAACAACAGATTTGGCTGTTCTAGGTGGAATAACACAAGAACAAGCACTCAATACAACAATTGCTTTACAAAATGCTTTTGATATTAGAGGAACAGAATTAAAAAAGACTATTGACTTCTTAAACGCAACAGAAAACCAAACGGTATTAAGTCTTGAAGATATTACAGCAGCAATTCCTAGAGTTGCTCCAGTTGTAAAAGCACTTGGTGGAAATGTACAAGACTTAACATACTTCTTGACAGCAATGAAGGAAGGTGGAATTTCTGCAGAGCAAGGTGCTAACGCACTCAAGTCTGGTCTTGCATCTTTAATTAACCCTACAAATTCTGCAACAAAAGCAGCAAAACAATATGGCATTAGCATTAAGGGAATTGTAGAAGCAAATGAAGGAAACCTTAGAAATACAGTTGTTGGTTTTGCTAATGCACTAAAGCCACTAACAGACCTACAAAGAGCACAGGTTATTGAAAAAGTTTTTGGTAAATACCAATTTGCTAGAATGAGTACACTTCTTAATAACTTAACTAAAGATGGATCTCAGGCAGCAAGAGTACTACAACTTACAACGGCAAGTGCAGAAGAACTTGCAATCTTAACTGAGCGTGAAAAGAAAACACAGGCAGATTCAGCCATGAATAAACTTGCCCAAGCCGTTGAAAGATTAAAGGTTGCAATTGCTCCAGTTGGAGAAATGTTTGCAAAAATGGTTATTCCTATTGCAGAATTTTTTCAAAAGATTTTTGATAAATTCTCAAGTTTACCTGAAGGTGTAAAAAAGTTTGCAGGAGTAATGGTTACTGCTATTGGTGGAATTGGTCCTATTCTTTTGATGACTGTTGGTCTTGTTGCTAACGGTATTGCAAATATACTTAAGTTATTTAATTTAATGCGTAAGGGTTATCAGCAACTAGCGTATGGTTCTCAAGATGTTGCACTTAAAACACAGTATTTATCTCAAGAAGAATTAGAAAATGCTTCAATAACAAATGCATTGTATACAAAGCATGAAGCATTATCTGCTGCATATAGGCTAGAGGCTCAAACTCTTGGTTCTTTAATGAATGTATATCGTCAAGCAAATACATCAATGGGAGCGTTTGCAGCAAACAATAGTGGACTATTTGTTCCAAGAGGAATTGCTCCTAAAAGATTTGCGTCTGGTACTGAAAGTGTTCCAGGCCCAAGAGGAGCAGGAGATATAGTTCCAGCAATGCTATCTCCTGGAGAAGCAGTTATTCCAGCAAAACAAACTAAAAAATATGGTGGATTTATTTCACAAATTATTAGTGATAAAGTTCCAGGCTTTGTAACTGGTCCAGGATTTGTTAATTTACCAAAAACTGTAGGTTCTGCAGCATTTGGTGCAGGAGCAAATATAATCGGTTCAAAGGCAAAACCATTTGTAGAAAAAATAGATTTGTCTACACCAGTTAGATCTCCAAGAGGAACAATATCAACTCCAGCATCAAGAACTCCAGGTTTAGGTGGACAAGCAATTGCTGCAGAATTCCCTGGAATTAGAGCAGCACGTGCTGGGGACACGATTACTATTTTTGTTGGTGATGAGTCATTTAGAATTCCTGCTACTAAATTTAAAGGATTTAGAGATAAGTTAAAAGAAAACGAAGCCTGGATGAAGGCTAAAGGTAGAACTGATAATACAGAACAAGAACTTCTTCGTACAATTAAAAGAAAAGGTCTTGGAGGCACAACGGTAACATCTCCAAGTTATATTTATGATAGACTTCCAAAGTTTAATAATGCAAGAAATAGTCAACAGTTTCAAGAAGTTGCAGATAGAAGATTAAAGGCTTTAATGGATTCTAGAAATCCACATCTTATTAAGTTACAAAATTATATGCAAACAGAAGAAAAAGCATATCTTGAACAAGCACTCGGAAAAGATGTTGTTGAAAAATTAAAGGGTTGGAACACTAATAGACTAACTCCAAGTCATATAAGAGAGGTTAGATCACAAAATCGTACTGCAGCAGATTGGGCACCAAGTAAAATTGCAAGAGATTGGTCATGGTTTAATTCAGCACTTAGAGGAACAACCTTTGGTAATGTAAAAGGTGGTCATCCACTTAATGCAAAACAAGCAAATGAACTATTGTTTAATTTAAGAAAGAAACCATTTGATAAATTACCAGCCGAAAAACAGGCATTACAAACTGTACTTGAATATAGACTAAATCGTAAACCTTCATACTATGATGAGTTTATATTTACAGACAATGCAATGATGAAGGTTAAACCAATGAAATTGGCAGAAGGAATTCTTTCTGTTCCTGGACCAAAGGGTGCTGGTGATATTCAGCCTGCAATGCTTGCCCCTGGAGAAGCGGTAATTCCTGCAAAACAAAGTAAGAAGTATAGCGGTCTGATATCTGGAATTATGTCAAACCGAATTCCTGGTTTTGAAGATGGTCCTGGTTTTGGTGTTCCAGCATCATTAAGACCAGGTGGCAAATACACTGATGATTGGGGAGATCCAATAAAACCAACATCTTCTTCATCTTCAAACGATAGAGTTGGAAAAGCAATTGATAGATTCTTTGATAAACCAAGAGTTAAAAAACTTGGGGATAGAATTGATAAATTTGCTGCACAAATGGGAAAAACAACACCAAAGGTTGCTCAACTTGGAGTAACAGCATCACAAACAACAAAAGATTTTGGAACTGATAAGACAAGAGGCTTTAGAGGTTTTATGGCTGGGTATTCAAGAGTTCCTCAAGCAGATGAGACTGGTGCAAGACTAACAGCAGCACAAAGAACAAATGCACGTCAAGCAATGCGTATGGAAAGAAGTCAGAAAATGATGGGCGTTGGAATGGCTTCTATGATGGTTCCAATGGTTGCAGGAGCATATGCTGCTAAGAATCCAGATAGCGGTATTGCAAAGAACATGGATAAGATTATGATGGCATCAATGCTTCCTATGCTTATTCCTTTAATTAATAGTCCTACAAAAATATTAGCAACTTCTTTAATTGGACTTGCAGCAGTATTTAAAATACAATCTGCACAAATTAAACAATCATTAGTTGATGGCGAAAAACAAGCAAAAGCAATGACAATGACAACTGAAGGACTTGAGCAATTAGGACAATATACTCAAAAGGTTTCTATTGGACAAGTTGCAGCAGCACAAAGAGAATCAAGAACAAAAGGCATTACACCAGTCTCAATGGACTATGGAACTAACTTCCTTGGTTCCGAAGCAGGAAAACAATTCAAGGCTAACTTTGACTCTACAATCAAGACATTAGGAGCATCTGGAACTGCCCAAGCAGCAAGCATTGTAGCAACCCAATTAGCAACAGCCGTACAACAGGGTGTGCTAACATCTGATCAAGCAGAATCAATTGCAATTAAACTTACTAGAGATCTTAAAGATGCAACACTTGAGATGCAAGTACGTGGAAAACTTATTGAATTGTTAGGACCTAATGGTGAAAACTTAACACTAGATCCACTATCTGTACAAGTTAAACTTATTGCAGAAGGAAAGACTTTAGAAAAAGCAATATTCTTAAATCTTCAAAAGGCAGTAAGTGATGTTAACCAGGGTATTGGTCCAAATATGAAACTAAATCCACTTAAGGGTGTTGGTGGTCGTCGTGCTAATGAACAAGCAGGTGGCGCAATTGCAGGAAATCCAATGAACTGGAGTGAGACTGCACAAATGCAAGGTTTGGCAGCAACAGTTGGAAGTGCAAGTTTTATTAAAATTCTTAATACAGTTCGTGCTGCAAGAGCAGCCTCCGCAGCAGCAACTGCAGGTACAGCAGTAGCAACTGGTGGTACTGGAGGATTAGCAGCACCAGGTTTGATTGCTGCAGCGGGATCCTTTGCAATAACAAGTACTGCAGAATGGCTACTAAGAAAATGGCAACAGGGAGAAGAAAAGAAGTTTGTTGCCAAAAATGCTGGAACCCTTGCTGGTATAGTAAGCCAAAACATTTTGGCAGGACAACAGGGTATTGATGCAGTAACTAAAGAATATGATACTGCTCTTGCAAACCTTGAAGTTAAAAAGAACCTAGCAAAAACAGAAGCAGAACGAGCATTAGTTGAAGAAGAAATGCTAAAACTTCAAAACAAAAAAGAAAATGCTCTTATAACGCTTAGAGCCAACCAAGCAGCACAAGCAAAAACTGCTGCTGACTATTATAACAAAATAGGATCTGAAGAGGGTAAAAATAAATACCTTAGTGCCTATAGAGCACAGATGGTCAATAAGTTTAAAGATGATCCATACCAAAAAGCACAAGCAGAAGCACTATCAACACAGTTAAAAGGAACAACGGCTAGAGCACAAATTGAGATAATGACATTTGTTAACTCTGATCAGATGACAGTGTCTCAAGCAAAAGCATTAACAACAACACTATTGTCTACTGGACAAAAAAATATTGATAGAACTATAAACACCATGCTTAAAATTCAAGGAACAGAAGGAGTAGGCAGACTTGCTAGTATTTTAGAATTTATTCCAGGTCAAGTTAATCAAAAAAATATTTTATTATCAGTAAAAGATTTAGACCCAACAGCATCAAATGAGATCTATTCTGGACTAGAAGAACTTATAAACATACCTCCTTTTATTGGAATTGAACTTAATCTTGAAACTCAGAAAAATGACATTGATCAAATTAAAAGAATTGGAAAAGAAGCAACTGCTCTTAAAAAAGCAATACCAAATGGAAAGATTGACCTTAAAGTTTTAACAGATTTACAGCAAAAAGTAGGAGGACCTGGACAAAACTTAACACTTGACAAAGCAATTGAACAATGGGGTATATTGTCTAAACTTCCAAAAGAATTACAGTTCCAAGCAATGATTACTCTTAGTACTTTAAATATGAGTGACTCAGTTCAGGCTATGCTTGATAGAGACATTAATGCAGAATTTCTTAAAGCCAACCCTGGATATAAAATTCCACTTAAAAAGGCTGGTCAAGCAAATGTAAAATTTGAAGAATGGTCAAAAACTGAAGCAGGACTAAAAGCAATAGCACAAACAACACAAAAATTTTATGAAGTAAAGATGCCAGAAATTTTTGGAACTGGATTAACTGATTCATCTAAAAATGGCAAGGGTGTTTCAACAGGTACTGGAACAAAACGAGATATGTCTTGGCTAAATGACCTTGCTCAAAAATTAAAACTTGTAAAAGACTCATCAATTGATGCACTTAATCCATTAAAATCAATTCAAAAATTCCTTGGTGGAGATATTGCTGGTCAGGGTGGCGGTAGTGTAAAGAGTAATACATCTCTTGATAAGCAATTAGGTGCTATTAAACAAATTGATACTTTAGCAATGTCTGGTAATGTTGCTGGTTTGTCTGACGACTTCCGTGAAATATTAATGAATATGGATCCAGAACAATTTAAGTTATGGTCAAATACATTGTTTAAGGTTGACAAAGATGGCAGAATAACAGAACTTAAACAAGATTTTATTGATATCAACAGTGCATTTAAGACTAGTACTATAGGTAAATATATTGAAGATGAAAGAAAAGCAAATGATGAAATTAGAGATCGTGTTAATGGTTATTGGAAGTTAACAGATATTGCTAAAGAATATAAATTTACCGCAGCAGATACAATTGATCTTTTAAAAAATCAATCATTAGTTGGAGATATTGCTAATGGTGTTAAGTATTCAAAAGAAGAACTTGAAAATCTTGTTGAAATAAATAAACAAAGAAGAGAATTAACAAATAGAGAAATTACTACAAAACAATTCCAAGACAATGCTCAAATACAAATACAAATAGATGCATTTAAAAAGTTAAGGGATTCTGGAGTTGAGTTCCAAACAATTTTGCAAATTATTGGTAAGCCAGATTGGGCAGCAAATGTATTAGATGCAACTGGTAAAATTCAAGATGAATTCCCTAATATGATTAAATCTGCTACTGAGTATAAAAATCTTTTGTTTGAACTACAGCAACTTCAAGAAACAAAGAGCGATAAGATGGGTCAGCAGTTTGCAGCAGCAAGTGCAAAAATTACTGCAAAGGCTATGGCTGATTTTAGAAAAACAAATGGCATGTCTGTTGAGCAATATAAGATTATTACTCAAGAAAGAGAAAATGCTAAGCAAGCATTGCAAGACCAAATTGATATTCTTAATGATGGATTTACAGTATTTGATAAACTTGAAAGTTCAATTAATGATTCATATACTGAAAAGAATAAATTAATTGATGAACAAATTTCTGCTCTTCAAAAGGTATCACAGATTAATGAAGAGATTGCAAGCCAACAAAAAGACCAACTTGATTTGGCTGGTGCAATCACCTCTGGAGATATTTCAGCAGCAGCACAAGCAGCACAACAGTATCGTGCTAATAGAGCAAAGGCAGCAGAGACAAGCGCTATTGATGCTCTTAATATAAGAAAAGATATTCTTGAAAAACAAAAACTTAAAGACATTGCTGCATTAACAACAGTCATTAATGGAGTTACTTATACAAGACAACAATTAACAGATAAGATTGCATCAATTGAAGAAGGTCAACTAAAAACTTTATCAGATGAAATTACTGCACGTAACAGAGTTATTGAAGCATATGATCAGTCTATAGCAAAGGCTCAAGCACTTGTTGAAATTAATGGGTATACAGAAGCAGAGTATGTAGCAATTAAAGATGCTGTCAATGCAACTAATGAAGCACTTGATACGCAATTGTTAAATCTTGATGATATACTTTTTGCAGTTGGTGGCATAGAGGCTGCTTGGATAAAGGTTGCTCAGGCAGCAGCAAGTGTTGGTACAAAAACACCTCAACAAAAACCAGATCAAAAACCAGATTCAAGTACTACTGTAGAAAATGCAACTACTTCTATTGCAACAATAGATACAATAGCAGACAACATTGCTGATACTGTTTCATCAATGACAGAAAGAGAACTAGCAAAATATGGCGGTAGTCAAGTTATTGCAGAACAATATTTAGTAGACAAAGCAGTTGGTGGACTTGGACCAAGATATGGTGGAATGTTAAAGGGAATGTACGGACTTGCTTCTGGAGGAGTGGTACCTAAATACTTTGCTTCTGGAGGATATGCAATGGGAACGGATACTGTTCCAGCAATGCTCACCCCTGGAGAATTTGTAGTAAAGCGTTTTGCTGTAAAGAAATTTGGAGTTGAAAATCTTAAATCTATTAATGATGGAACTTATAGTGCGGGAGCATCATCAATATCATCAATTAATAATAATTCCAATTCAGTGTATAATTATGGTATAAGTGTTAATGTTTCTAACTCAAATGCAAGCACAGAAGATATTGCAAGAGCAGTAATGACTCAAATTAGAAACATTGATAATCAAAGAATTAGGGGACAAAGATAATGGCTACGTCTAACTATCTTGTTGGTAGAAAGCGCTATGCAAGGCCACAGGCAATCTTATGGGCAAATAGTCCAGGAACACTTGTAGACGGCTTCTACGTGCCTTCAGGACAGGAAATAGGGGCAGATCCTACCCTTACTACAGGTGGTCCAGAGCAGTTCTTAATCTTATCGGATCACAATAGGTCAGATATGTCATTTACCCCAGAAAGAATTGAAAAAAGACAAAGAACTATTAACGGAAGAATGCGTTCATACCATGTCGCTGACAAGATGAAATTTTCAACATCTTGGAATAATTTGCCATCAAGATCACACAACTTTTCTCCTGAGTTTGATTCTACTGGAAAAATGTCATCAAGAGAAGTTGTAATTAATTCAAATCTTTCTGTGGAAATGCAAGAATATACAGCAGATGGTGGAGCAGGAGGAGTTGAACTACTTGACTGGTATGAAAAACATACAGGATCTTTTTGGATGTTTTTGGCATATGATAAACATAATAACTTTGCTCCAACTGAAGTAGATACAGATGCACAATACAAGCACCTTAATCAGTATAATGAAGTAATAGAGGTTTATTTTTCTGAGTTTAATTATAGTGTAGTAAAACGTGGTGGTGGAAGTAACCCTGGAGTATTTGGCCATGACCTTTGGAATATATCTGTAAGTTTAGAAGAGGTTTAAAGTGTTTACTAATGATACACTAAAAAATCATTTTGAGACTTCTTCTACAATTAAACTTCAGTCATTAATTTTGGCTGAGTGGAATATGAATATGCCAGACAATGTTTTAAAAATTGGCAATTATAGATATAGACCACTTGAGTCAAACTTAGAATATAAAACTATACCAATGATATTTGATCCTTTAGATAGTGGAAACTATTACACTGGGGCAACTGATGCAGATGTTGTAATTAATGGTGGATTTGATAACTCGGATACCCCTATTTTATTTAAGTCTAAAAAAGAAAAAATGAATATGCTTTATTCACTTGAAGACTGCATTAAACCATTTAGGCCAAGATCTGGAATTAATAAACCACTGTATTTTTCGGGAACATATATTAATAATGGTGGAGCAAATATAGCACAAAGACCAAGATACTACATGTCATCTAGATACGATCAATTTAGATACTGGACTTCATATAGAACAGAGGATAATATTGAACGTGGAATTGCTAAAAATAAAGTTAATGGAATAAACCATATAGATGACACTGCACCATTTGTTGTATATAAAGAAGAAGTTCCAGCAAATCGTATTGTTGTAAAAATGCAAACAAACATTGGTGATGTTGATCTTGGTCCATTTACTAATGCGTCTCAAACATTTAGTGATCCTCTTGCACAAGAAGAAAATAAAACTACACCAATTAAATGGAAAATAGAATACTTAAAAGATAATAGTTGGGTAGAGGCTTATAGGTTTGATGAAAATAGTCTAAGAAGTGATGGCTCAGCAGTTATTAAATCTGATGGATATGTTGAACTGCAGTATGGATTAATTATTCCAGATGAGCATAAAGATAAATTTGTTTTTGCTGAAACACTAAACTCTGTAACATTGCTACCAGAAGAATCGCAGCACGGATACTCATACTTAGTAATAGAAAATGAAAATACACAAGGCACATTTTATATTTGGGATTCTTTGGATGGAGAATATAAAACATTTAGTGCAAACTATGGATGGAGTTTAGGCTCTGAAGAAATCAATAATACAACTAGCCTAGTAACAGATTTTACATCTCCTTCATATTTTAATAGCACACTAACTCAAAGTAAAGTATATAGAGAGTTTGAATATTTAAAAGGAATCCGCATTGTAGTTGACACAATGAATAAGTTTGATTCAACTTTTGATTTGATTGAAATGTCCCCAAGACTTGTTGCAGATATCTCTGACAGTGTAATTGATTTTAGAATAAACAAGTCATTGTCTGATATAGGAAATACATCTTTGCCAGTTGGACAGTTGCTTGCTTCAACTGGAGATATATCAATTTTTGATTATGATAGATCCTTTAATATAAATAATACAAATAGCATAATTAGTAAGTATGTTAGAAAGAATATTAAGTTTGCATTTTATGAAAACATTATGAATGTTGAAGGGTACAATTATTATGTCCCAATTAAAACATTATACTCAGAAGGATTCCCACAAGAAAGTAATGAGTCAGCAACCCTCTCAATGTCATTAAGAGATTTATATTTTTATCTTGAATCAAACTCTGCTCCAAGAATGCTTGTAACCCAGGTGTCATTAAGTTATGCTGTCTCAATGCTGCTGGACTATATTGGTTTTACTAACTACTCTTTTAAAAGATTGTCTTCAGAGCAAGACGTAATAATTCCATACTTCTTTATATCTCCAGACAAAAATGTTGCAGAAATTTTACAAAGTTTAGCAATAGCAACTCAGTCGTCTATGTTTTTTGATGAATATAATAATTTTATTGTAATGAGTAAAGATTACATGATGCCTTCTGGATCTGAAAGAGAAGTAGACTTTGTTTTAAATGCTCAAAATAATCAAGTAGATACTGGCCTTGTTGAAAATATAACACTTGCTAATTTACCTAATATTATTTCAATCAATAGTGAAGACAGAAAAGTTTTTAACGATGGAAAAATAAATTATACAACAAGATATATTCAAAGATCTTATGGGTCTATTAGGCAATCAAGTTTAGTTGATTCTGAAAAAACATGGATCTATAAACCAGTTTTATTATGGGAAGTTGCAGGCACAGATAACCTAAAAACTATTAATGAGGTTGCATCAAAACAATCAAGTTATGTCCTTGGAGCAATGCCAATTAACTCTACATTAACTGACGTAGTTCCACATGTATTAAATAATCAAATCAAGAACAATATTATTGATGTTGGTGAAAATGCCTATTGGTTAACTAGATACAATGGTTATTTATATGCTAATGGAGAAATTATTAAGTATGACGCAGTTCAATTTTCTATTACTTTGCCAATTTGGTATCCAATAAATCAAGATGGAACACTTGATGACACAAAGCCAGAAATTGTTCTTCCAGGCAGGTTGGCACCAGAACATGTTGGCGGTAATCTTACAAGTACAACAGAAAATGATATTGCTGCAATTGAGCAGTGGCGAAATACTCACAGGCAGGGAAGCAGTAATGTCTGGATAACAAGTAACCAGGAGTATCAAAAGTTTGTAGGGTCACTTCCTTTTAATGGAAAAATTTATCCAACAGGATTGGTAAGAATATATACGGTTCCTTTTTATGAAACAGTAAATGGAATTACAAAAATTAAAAATGGCATAGTACAAGAACATGGTCGTGCACAGTTTGGAACACCAGTAGTTTCTCATAGTGCTGGAATTGATCCTTACTGGACTTCAACAAACTATGTTCGTGGATGTAATATGCAGTCAAAGTATTTATTCTCAACAGAAATAAGTCCAACAGTTCCATCTACAGTACTAGGTCTTGCTGGCGAGGCAAACTCTTTAGCAAAGCAGGCTACAAGAAATAGCATAATTAAGAATTTTATGTCAACTAGTTCTTTTACAGAAACAGATATTAATTCTTTACAGTCAACAAAAACGGGAACAGTACAGTCATCTGCATTAGTTATGAGTGGTCCTTCCTTTGCTGCAACAGATTTGCCACTTAACTTTGTATCCTATGTTTATAAAGAACTTAATAATTCCTATAGGCATTTTGGAACTAGAATGCGTATTGTTGGTAAGATTGAAAATAGCACAACCAGAGGTCAAACTCCAGTAGGAAGCATGACTTATTATCAGGTTAACAATACTACACCAGATAAAAGTATCAGCATTGGTGGAGGTTCTGGGGGTTTGGCAATAATGATTAATCCAGAAACAAACAACGGATATTATTTTGAAATTGTTGCATTAACTGAAACCAACGTAGAGTCTTATCTGAATTTAAATTCTGCTGGACAAACATCTACATCTGTTGACAATATTGTTTTTTATAAAGTTAAAAAAGATTCTTCAGGCTCAGAGGCAATTCCAATTAAACTTTGGGGAGGTCTTTCATCTATTATTGTTGATGATGGCAAGTTTACAGGACAATCAAGAGTTCTTGGAGAAGAAAATCCAACGGTATATGATTTATCAGTAGAGTATCAAGATATTGGCAAGATAAGAAGATTTTATCTATACATTAATAATAAATTGATTAAGGTTGTTGATGATGAAGATCCACTTCCAGTTTATAACAATATAGCATTATTTAGTAGAGGTTCATCAAAGTGTATGTTTGAAAACATATATGCAGTGGCTGCTAACTATTCACAAAACACAGTTGCTACTGTGTCAACTCCAATATCAAATGTTTTTGGTCAAACCCAAAACTCAACTACATTTAATAAAGATACTAACTTATTTAATAACAATGAAATAAATATTAGTGAATCTTTTAGAAAATATGCAATGAGCGGAGTCGTACAGTCCACCTACCTTTCTGGAATAAGTTCACAAGAGCCACCAAAATACAACATGTACTTTGAAGAGTTTGGAACTATTATGAGAGAATGTGCATATTTTAATATTAAGTATGATCGTGCATATCCAGCGTTGTACGCAGAATTATCACCAACATTTAATAGAATAAAAGGATATACAACATCAGGGTTTTATGCAGACTCCTATGGTGCTGAGTTCTTAATCTTTAACTCAACAGATACTGCTCTGAATCTTGATGAAACATCTGGCAATTATTTGCGAATTCAAGGTATAACATTTACACAAGATACGACACATGAATTAACTGTTGACTCATACTTTAATAAAAGATCAAGTTTAAGTGACCCAGAATTAAAGGGAGATACACTTATTCATTCTCCTTATCTTGAACAAGAAAGATACAATGAGATTAAACTTAGTCGTATAACCTATGGAAAAAATGATTTTACAATTGATTCTGAATATATACAAACAGATGATGCTGCTCAAGAATTAATGGGTTGGATTATTAATAAAACTATGAAACCTAAAAAATCTATTGGTCTTGAAATATTTGCAATTCCAACATTACAACTTGGTGATATTGTTACAATAAAATATGTAAGTGATAACTTTAATGTAATTGCTTCAGCAGATACTAAGTTTGTAATCTATAACATTGAGTATTCAAGAAATCAAGATGGTCCAACTATGATTATATATTTGAGTGAGGTATAAAATGGCAATTGACGAAGATGATATGAGAATGATGCGCCGAGTTAACTCAGCAGCAGCATCTAGAGCAGCAGAAGAAACAAAGGCAGTAGCAACACCGCAACCAACAGAAAGACGTTACTCCTATGGAGACTTTAGAGTTGCTGAAGAAAAGTCTATGGGAACTTATAATGTGGTAGATACTTCAGTAAAAAATGCAACAATAGAGACACTAGATAAAAAAGAAGATATTCCAGAAAAAAAATATGTTGCACCAAAACCAATAACTCCATCGCCAGCAATCACTCAACCAGTAACTCAAAGTATAACTAACTCTATTAAGACAGCAACTCCAGACATTATTATATTTGATGATGAGCAGGTTCCAGTTGAAATAATGGCAGATTTAGTTTTTGAAAATATTGGAGGGCAGGAATTAATTAATATAGGAAGAAATGATCTTATTAATGGGCAAAGTGTTATATATCAGCCAATAAAAAATCTTAATTTGATTCAACAACAATATAACCCAAATAACATAATTGGAGTTCAAGATACATCAGATAAATACTTTGCTGGTTTTTCTATCAAGTTTGACTCTAAGATTCCATCAGTTGGAAATGGTCCAAATGGACAAAATGTTTATTTAGATGAAAACACAGGAGATATTGTTATTGAATTAGTTAATGTTCTAGCAGACGAGCAGGTAGAGGTTCAAACTATCACAAGTGGTACAATATATGAGGTGATTCTATAATGATAACAAACATAGGCAAAGGCATTATTGGCAAATATTTATTGGGCTATGCTCCATCTTATGCATCCTATCTTGCTGTAGGGTGTGGCAAAAAACCACTTCAGACAGTAGACCCATATCCAGACTATTCAGATCAGCAAAACTTAGACTTTGAGATGTTTAGAGTTCCAATTAGTTCAAGAGGATTTGTAAACGAAGATGGTATTAGTAAGATTGTTTTTACCGCAGAGTTACCAACTGAAGAGCGTTATGAGATTTCTGAGATTGGTCTTTATTCAGCAGGTTCTAATCCAAGCGCTGGATCATATGATAGCAAAACTATTTTTTCTTTTGCATCAAATGAAAACTGGCAAAGACACACATCTGTTTCTGCATCAGCAATTCCAACAATATCTACACCGCTTGATGAAAATGATGACAATATAATTTCAACAACTAATCCTGTTTTTCAAACAAATGCAGACAACAGTATTTTTTACAAAACTTCTAGAGTAAATAGATATGAAAGATGTAGGTTTTTAAATAATACAATCCTCGTGGCTGGTAATGATTCTGACCTTGAACTTGATATTAATAATAATGTGGTTGTAAATGCTGGCTCTAATCATATTCACTTGACAGGAATAACTACTAACTTTGCAAAAAATTCACCAGCAGATGAACTTAGACTTGCCTTTTCTATTGTAAATAAAAATGGCGGGTCTGCAGGTAATCCAGATTCAGTAATCATAATGGTTGAGTTTGCATCAACAGAAAGTGAAACTGCAGAGTACGCAAGATTTCAAACAGAAATAGTTACTGGAACAGGAGTAGGAGAGTATAACCTATCTGAAAATAGATACTTGGTTATATCAAAACAACTACAAGAACTTTATGTTTCTTCTGCTTTTACATGGGATTCTGTTACTGTTGCAAAAATTTATGCATGCGCTATTGATGGTGGTGCACCTTCAGGAGATTATTATATTGCTCTTGATGCCATGAGATTAGAAAATACACAAACAACAAACCCAGTCTACGGACTTACTGGATATTCAGTAGTAAAAAATACAGATGCAGAAACCGTAATTAAATCTCCCAACACAACTAACTATGTTGAATTTAGATTCTCAATAGACATTGGGGCAATTGTTTAAATGGCTGATGAAAACATTAAAAAGGTTGTAATTCCAAGATCAGAATTGCCTCCTATTAGAGTTGACGATGAGGGCTATGTCTTTAGGTATAGAATAATTTCGGATGATAAAAACAGAAGATCACACTGGTCTCCAATCAAGGTAATAAAGCCAGAGTACACTTTTGTTTCTGGAGATATACATCATGATAAATCAGGAGCAATTAGTACAATTGCTTGGACTCCAGTCATTATTAAAAAAAATGATACTACAATTACACAAGTAACATCATATGATTTGTGGATAAAATGGGATAAAGACGATAATGGTGATTGGCTTTATGTTGGACAGATAGATAATACTAGTACTTCACTAATAATTCCAACAACTTATACAGTTAATGATATTGTTCAGGCAGAAGCACCAAACAGGCTTTCTGTAGAGATTTACTTAAAGGGAAGCCCGATTACTAGATCAAGTGCATTCTTGCGTGTGTATCAGGCTGGGCCTTACACTGTTTAATGGTATACTTTATGAGGAGGAAATAAATGGCCAAGATACCAATTCCAGAGCGTGGACAACCTATGGATGTTACATATTTTTATCAAATTGCAACGGCAGTTAATGACCTTGCAAAGCAGATTTCTTCTGCAACCTATAACTCTACTACTATCAATAGTCCAAGTGGAACAAAAGAAACAGTTAAAACTTCAGAGGCTAGAATCTTTGCTGGGTATAGCGTTGTTGCAACTAACAGTACTGTAAGTGCGGGTAATGAAAAACCATTCTCAATTACCTTTGATAATGGGTTTAAGTATATTCCAATTGTTTCTGCAACTGCAGTAAATACAGGTGGAACCGTTGTTGGAAAAGATGTATCGGTTGTTGTAAAAAACATTACAACTTCACAGGTTGACGGCACAGTAAAGTTTAATACATCAGGAGATGTATCTTTAACAGTGCACGTAATTGCTATAGGTATTCCAAACTAAGGATAATTAATGAAAAATTGCAATAGATGCAATGGAAGAATTTTTGTTGATAGACAATATACTTCTCAAATGCATATTGAGACTTACTGTGTTCGTTGTGGGGAAAGAAAGTTTTACCATCCCCCGCAAGAAAGCATGGAGGGCAGATGGCTACTGCTAAGCGAAAAATACAGAGCGAAGAATACAATCAGTCCACTGTAATAAAAGGAAACCAAAAGATCTGGTTTTTAAATGGTGACTTAGTTAGACTTCATCATAGTTCTAGATCAACTGGTATGGTTTCTTTTTACAATATTACAAAGGATAGATTAGAGACATGTCTACGTTCTGATTTTAGAAGGAACAGAGAAAGAGCATATACTGTAGCAGAAACTTCTGTACTTGTCAATAGACATAGAAAGTATATGCCTTATTTAATTAAACAAGGAATCATACCTCCACCAACGGGTGCAAAATTAAATGGAGAACGTGCATTTAGAATTAGATCATATTATTCAGAATCGCAAGTAAAAGAGATCCGTGCTATACTTGCAAGTATACATATTGGACAACCAAGAAAAGATGGATTAATAACAAACAACATGACACCTACAACACAAGAGTTGACAAGGCGAATGGGAGATGGTATTCTTACATACACAAAGACTGAAGATGGAAGATTTATTCCAGTTTGGTCTGAGAGCATTTAAAATAAGAATGGGTGGAAAATGGAAAACGATTCAACAAAAGTAAACGTAACACTTGGATACACTCTCAACCTGGGTAATTTCCAGTCATTGAGACTTGATCTTGGTGTTATTGATAGTAAGCGTGATGGTGAAACTACAGAGCAGGCTTTTGATCGTGTCTATAAGTTTGTAGAAGATAAACTTACAGAGAAGATCAAGGAAGCACAAGAAGAGGCATCTGAAGGATAATGGCTGAACGCAAAGACCGAATGGCTTTGCTTAGTCGCTTTAACAAACTTTATACTCAGCGATATGAGCGTAAGTCAAACATCAATCTTAACGTTGAGCAATGGGCTGCTGACGGTTTGGTTGAGTCATATGGAATAGCACAATGCTATGACTTATTGGATTATTACTTTAGTATTGCACAGGACCCTACATGGAATTATTTTGCATACAATGCAGAAAAAATTCTTAATGGTAAAATAGAAGTAGAAGAAGATATTAAACAAAGAGCAGCATTAAGACAGAAGGCTAAGGAGTGGCTAAGTGAATAACACAGAAGCAAAAGTAATCTCCGCAGTCTTAGCAGACAAACAATTACATGTTTTGCTTCAAGCCAATGTGGAGACATTGCTTCGCACACATAATGATGTATGGAACTTTATTAGACTGTATGCCGAAAACAATGGCACAGTTCCTCCAACTACTTTAGTAGTAGAAAAGTTTAGAGACTTTCAGCCAGTACCAAATATTGGTGCAACAAAACATCACCTTGAAGAATTACAAACAGAATATTTAAATGACAGCCTTAAGGATATCTTAAGATCTGCAGCAGGTGAAGTTCAAAATGGTCAAGGCACACAAGCACTTGAAGAACTTATTACAAAAACTTCACAACTAAAAAAGAATACATCAGCAATTCGTGATATTGATGCAACAGATATTGATTCTGCAATTGCATACTTTGAGCAGGTTAAAGAGCAACAGGCTTTAGGACACAGAGGAATTAAAACAGGTTTGCCAGGTTTTGATAACTACTTGCCATCTGGAATTATGCCAGGGCAGTTAGGAGTCTTTCTAGCATACCCAGGTATCGGAAAGTCGTGGATGGCTTTATACTTTGCTGTACAGGCTTGGAAACAGGGTAAGACACCACTTATTATCTCACTTGAAATGAGTGAGACAGAAGTTCGTAATCGTGCATTTACTATCATGGGTGAAGGTCTTTGGTCTCATCGTAAACTGTCAAATGGCGAAGTAGAACTTGATATGATGAAGAAGTGGCACCTAGACAAGATTGAAGGCCGTCCACCTTTTCATATCATTTCCAACGACTCTGGTGGAGAAGTAACACCTTCAGTTATTCGTGGAAAACTGGATCAGTATAAGCCTGACTTTGTTATTGTAGATTATCTTCAGTTGATGAATCCAAATCAAAAGGCTGATAATGAAACGGTAAAGATGAAGAATCTTTCACGAGAACTTAAACTTATGGCTATTAGCGAAGAAGTTCCTATTATTGCTATCTCATCTGCTACTCCAGACGATGTAAAAGATTTATCTACAGTGCCAACCCTTGCACAAACAGCATGGTCTAGACAGATTGCATATGATGCTGACTGGGTATTGGCAATGGGCCGTGCTACCAATAGCGATATTATTGAGTGTGCTTTTAGAAAGAACCGTAATGGTTTTATGGGTGATTTCTTGGTTCAATGTGATTTTGATAAAGGATATTACAGGTACAAGGATTTTGAAGATGGCAAGTAAAGATATTTATACAGAAGAACAGATACGCCGTGTTCTTAATGGAGCAGGAATTGATATTGAGGCAGAGTTTGGATCTGACTTTATTATCTTTTGTCCTTACCACAATAACAATAGAACCCCTGCTGGTGAAGTATCAAAAGAAAGTGGTTTATTCTTTTGCTTTGGGTGTCAAACAACAAAGAATTTAATAGAACTTATTATGTTTATGTCAAACAGAACATACTTTGAAGCAGCAAGATATATTAAAAGCAAAGAGCAAGAGTCAGACATTTCTTCAGTAATCAATAAAGCGCTATACGCTCCAGCAGATTTTGTTCAGTATGACGAACTTCTTATTAAGAGATTAAATAATCAGGCACTTGACTCTCCAAGGGCTATGAGGTATTTTGAAGGTCGTAGCATAACAAAAGATTCTGTGATAAAATTTAATCTTGGGTATTCAAAAAAACAAGATTCGGTAACCATACCTATGGCTACTCCAGATGGCATGTGCATTGGTTTTGTTGCTAGAACAATTGAGGGAAAAGACTTTAAAAATACTCCAGGATTACCTAAGAGTAAAATTTTGTTTAACTTGCATAGAGTTAAAACATCAACAACAGTCTATGTAGTTGAATCATCTTTTGATGCTATTAGACTTGATCAAGTAGGTTTCCCAGCAGTTGCAACTCTGGGTGCTAACGTATCTGTTTCACAGATTAAACTGTTAGAGAAGTACTTCAATAATGTTGTACTAGTTGCAGACAATGATGAGGCTGGCGCTATCATGAAAGATAAACTAATTGAAAAGTTAGGCCACCTAGTCACAGTAATACAGTTAGACAAAAAATATAAAGATATAGGCGATATGGATGATGATGCAATTAGAAAACTGGAGTTCCAGTTTGACAACTCTATCATCTCTATGCTAAAATAAAATATAAACAAACATATAGGAGAAAATAAAAATGGCTATTGTAAAGGGACTAAAAAATATCAACGCATTGGTAGATAAGCCCAAGTATGAAGGAACAGGCAGTAAGGTTCGTTGGCTCAAGTTGGCTGATGGACAGTCAGTAAAGATTCGCTTTATTGAAGAACTTGATGAAGACTCAGCAAACTATAATGAGGCTCGTGGTCTTGCACTAGTTGTTTCAGAGCACACAAATCCAAAGGACTACAAGCGTAAGGCTGTAGATACAATGGATACAGAAGGTCGTGACTGGGCAGAAGAAATGCACCGCAAGGATCCAAAGGCAGGCTGGAGAGCACGTCTTCGTTTCTATTGCAACGTACTTGTAGATGATGGCATTGAAGCACCATATGTGGCTATTTGGTCAATGGGTGTTAGCAAGCAGTCTGCATTCAACACTATTCGTGAATACGCACTGGAAACAGGCAGTATTTCAAATCTTACCTGGAAGGTAAAGCGTAATGGTCAGGGAACTGAAACATCGTACACACTTATTCCAGGTGGTCCAGACAAGGAGCCATTTGATTGGTCAACTGTTGAGCCATTCCCACTAGAGAAGGCACTCAACAAGATTCCTTATGCTGAACAAGAAGCCTTTTATCTAGGCTTTGATACACCAGGCACTGCATCCACAAACATGGATTGGTAATAGCCTAGGTGAATTACGTAGGTTTGCATGTCCATACACACTATTCATTGATGGATGGTGTTGCTACTCCAGAAGAATATATTGACCGAGCAGTTGAACTTGGTATGCCAGCATTGGCTATCACGGATCACGGAACCTTATCTGGGCATCGGGAACTGTACCGACTTGCAAAAGCAAAGGGCATCAAGCCAATTCTTGGCATAGAAGGCTATTTGGCATTAGATAGACATGATAAAAGGGATAAGTCCGATAGGGTAGGTCCACTTGATGTTAACTATTTCCATATAGTCCTTCTTGCTAAGAACCAACAGGGTTTAGAAAACCTTAATAAGTTAAACGAAATTGCATGGACAGATGGTTTTTACCGCAAGCCACGCATTGACTTTGAAGTTCTAGATAAGTATGGCGATGGCATTATTGTTTTGTCTGCTTGTCAGGGTGGACTTATTGCAAAGGCTATTGAAAACGAAGAGTATGCATTTGCCAAAGAAAAAGTTCAGTGGTTTAAAAAGCGATTCAAAGATGATTTCTATGTTGAACTTATGCCACATAACCCAAAGAACATTAATGATGAACTTGTTGCATTAGCAAAAGCATTTGATGTTAAGGTTGTTGTTACACCTGACTGTCATCATGCTGACACAAGTCAAAAAGAAATTCAGGAGATGATGCTCCTGCTAAATACCCACGGTAAAGTTTTAAAAGAATCAACCTTTGATAAGTCAAAGAAGATTGACAACATGATGGAGCGTTTAGATTATTTATATGGTGCAGATCGTCAAATGTCATTCCGTACCTTTGACATTCATCTTCTTTCTTATGAAGAAATGAAGGCTGCAATGGCAGAACAAGGTCATACAGATGAAGAGATGTTTACTAGTTCTCTTGAAATTGCAGACAAGATTGAGGACTATGACATTAAGTCTAACCTTGATCTTCTTCCAGTTCAGTATACAAACCCAGATAAAGAATTAAAAGAACTTGCTCTTGAAGGTTTAAAGGAACGTAAGGTAGACTCACAAGAATATCTTGATCGCCTTGATGAAGAACTTGAAATTATTAAAGATAAAAAGTTTGGACCTTACTTTTTGGTTGTACGTAATATGCTTAACTGGGCAAAGAAGGAAGGCATTATGGTAGGTCCAGGTCGTGGTTCTGCTGCTGGTTCATTACTTTGTTATGCTCTTGGCATTACTGACATTGACCCAATCAAACATGGTTTGTTGTTCTTTCGCTTTATTAATCCAGAACGTAATGACTTTCCAGATATTGACTCTGATATTCAGGATAACAGGCGTGATGAGGTAAAAGATTATCTAGTTAGACAATATCGCCATGTTGCTTCTATTGCAACCTTTATGCAGTTTAAAGATAAAAACATTGTTAAGGATGTTTCTCGTGTATTAAATGTTCCACTTGCAGATGCAAATAAGGTTAATAAACAGATTGATACTTGGGATGAGTATTGCACATCTAAGTCTGCTGCATGGTTTCGTGAAAAATATCCAGAAGTTGAAGTTTATGGAGAACAACTTCGTGGTCGTATCAAGGGCACAGGTATCCACGCTGCTGGTGTTGTAACATCTAAGGATCCAATTTTTAGATACGCACCAATGGAAACAAGATCTGTTACAGGTCAAGATGAACGTATTCCAGTAGTTGCAGTAGACATGGGCGAAGCAGAAAATATTGGCCTTATCAAGATTGATGCTTTGGGTCTTAAAACTTTGACGGTACTTAAGGATTGTATTGACATTATTAAAGAGCGTGAAGGAACAAAAATTGACCTTCTTAAAATTAATATGGATGATGCTAATGTGTATAATATGCTTTCAGACGGATATACAAAAGGTGTATTCCAATGTGAAGCAGCACCATATACTAATCTTCTAGTTAAGATGCGTGTTAAAAATCTTGAAGAACTTGCTGCATCAAATGCCCTTGTTCGTCCTGGTGCTATGAATACAATTGGTAAAGACTATATTGCCATCAAGCATGGTCGTCAAAATCCAGATTATAAACATCAGATTTTAAAATCATTTACGGAGGAAACCTATGGTTGTATTCTTTACCAAGAACAAGTTATGCAAGCATGCGTACACCTTGGCGGTATGTCCATGTCGGAAGCAGATAAAGTTAGAAAGATCATTGGAAAGAAAAAAGATGCTAAAGAGTTTGATGAATTCAAGGATAGGTTTGTATCTGGAGCATCTGCTTACATTTCTCCAAATAAAGCGCTAGACCTTTGGCATGATTTTGAGGCTCATGCAGGGTACTCATTTAATAAATCACACGCTGTAGCATATTCAACACTATCATATTGGACTGCATGGTTAAAGTATCATTATCCATTGGAGTTTATGTATTCACTACTAAAGAATGAAAAGGATAAAGATGCACGTACTGAGTACCTTATTGAAGCAAAGAGAATGGGAATTAGCGTTAAACTACCTCATATTAATGAGTCAGATATTGATTTCAAAATTGAAGGTAAGGGTATTCGTTTTGGCCTATCGTCTATTAAGTTCATATCAGACAAGATCGCAGAAAGATATATATCTGCAAGGCCTTTTAGTTCATATTCTGAACTTGAGAAGTTTACTTTTACTAAGGGAAATGGAGTTAACTCTCGTGCTCTTCAAGCATTACGAATTATTGGCGCAGCAACATTTGCTGACAGTCCAAGAAATGATGAAGAGATTAAAGAAAATCTCTACGAATATTTAAACCTTCCTGAGTTTAATATGACAGTTCCACAGCATTACTACGCATACATACAAGAAGCAGAAGACTATGAAGAAGTAGGATCATTTGTTATGCTTGGAATGATTAAGTCCATTAAGCGTGGTAAGGGTTGGTCAAGAGTTGAGTTCCTTGATAAGACTGGTAGTGTTGGAATTTTTGATGATGAAAATACATCAATTGAAACTGGCAGAACATATTTGATTCTTGTTAGCGACAATAGAATTGTAAATGCAATTCCTGCAGACAGTCTTAAAGAATCTAAAGATGCACTTGTTAAATTTTTAAACTATAAACAATTGCCATATAAAGGCGAAGAGCAGTTTGTTGTTTCATTTAAGCCTAGAATGACAAAGGCTGGTAAGAAAATGGCTAACCTTGTTGTAGCAGATGCTGCTAGAGAACTTCATTCTGTTGTAGTTTTTCCTACTGCATTTTCTAAAGCGTATATGACAATTGAAGAAGGAAATATATATAAAGTTTCTTTGGGTAAAACTAAAGATGGAACAGTGATACTGGAGGATGTAATAAATGTTTGATCAGTTAGCAATTGATTTACACAAGATAGCAACAGAAAAAGGATTTTGGAATGAAGAGGTAGATGATATCTTTATTGCAAAGCAGTGCATGATGATTGTCTCGGAAGTAACTGAGGTAATGGAGGCTGTTCGTAAAGATAAGGGTGGAGAAGAAATTGCTAAAGAGTTTGCAGATATTATCATTCGTACACTAGATCTTTATGCAGGAATGGTTGAAGCAGGGTATACTAGGGAATCACTTGATTATATTCTCAAGCAAAAATCAGAATTTAATAAGAGTAGACCAGAGAAGCATGGGGTAAGATTTTAATGTCAGTCACAATGGAAGAAGTATTAGCGCAGTTAGATCCACGTATTCGTAAGCGTTTAGGAGATGCAACTGGTCAAAAGGTTGATTATGCACCAACGCCAAGTTTTGGATTGAATAGAGCCCTAAAGGGTGGTTTACCATATGGTAGACAAGTTCTTGTCTGGGGATCAAAGTCTTCTGCAAAGTCCTCTATGTGCCTTCAAATGATTGCTCTAGCGCAAGCAGAAGGAAAGGTTTGTGCTTGGATTGATGCAGAAATGTCATATGATTCAGACTGGGCGGAAAAACTTGGGGTAGACTCAACAAAACTTATTTACTCACAGGCAAGAACTATCAATGAGATGGTTGATGTGGGAACAAGTTTAATGAATGCTGGAGTTGATATAATTGTAGTAGATAGTATTACTTCATTGTTGCCTGCTATCTATTTTGAAAAGGATACAGATGAACTTAAGCAGTTGGAAAATACCAAGCAGATTGGCGCAGAGTCAAGAGACTTTAGCAATGCTTGGAAGATGCTTAACTACGCTAATAATAAAGTCAAGCCTACTTTGCTTGTTCTTATTAGTCAGTCTCGTAATAATATTAGTGCTATGTATACTAGCCAGCAGCCTTCAGGTGGTCAGGCTACTAAGTTTTATTCCTCTACGGTTATTAAGTTATTTTCCTCTGAGTCCGATAACCAAGCGATTAAAGGAAAGATTCAAGTAGGAGATAAATTGATTGAAGAAAAGATTGGTCGCAAGATCAAATGGGAATTACAATTCTCAAAAACATCTGCAGGTTTTCAATCTGGAGAGTATGACTTTTATTTCCGTGGTGATAATCTTGGCATTGATGGTATTGGAGATTTAGTTGATACTGCTGAACTTGCTGGACTTGTAGAGCGTACAGGTGCTTGGTATAAACTTGAAGACGGAACAAAGGTTCAAGGTCGTGAAGGTTTTATTAATCGTGTTAGAGAAGATCTTGATTTGCAAGAGTCATTAAAAAGTAAGTTGTTAAATGGCTAACGATAAGTTTAAAGTTTTTCAAGGATATTTTATTTGTCAAGTATGCAAAGAAGAGGTTAAATCTCTTCGCTTGTGGCTTGAAACTGCAAACCTTACGTGGATGTGTAGTAAAAAACATATTTCAAAGGTTCCATTAATTATTACAAAGAAGGACTATGAGCGAAAGAAGTGAGTCAAAAAGATTAGGGGCAAAGCAACATAAAAACTCTGGTCGTGGAACACATAAGGGTGATGCAACCTGGAGAAATTTTACTGTTGATTTTAAGGAGTACCCAAAAGGTATTACAATCAATAAAGATATTTGGGCTAAGGCTGTTACTGATGCAATCAAAAATCATAATGATCCAGCCATTTTTATTGTTCTAGGAGAAGGTAACTCTAAAGTAAGACTAGCCGTTATTGAGGTAGAATTGTTAGAACAGTTAACAGAAGGAGAACAAAATGAATGAACAAAATGAATCAGGAAAAACAACACTAGAGATGGTTAATGGTCTTACAGAGATTGCAGACTATATGCAAGACGAAGAACTTACTACGGCTTTAACATTTATTGCAAAAGTCATAATTAAGCCAGACATTCCAACTCAGGTGGCAAGTATTGAAATCGTAAGGCTACAGGCAATTGCAGCAAAGATGGCTTTTAAGGCGACATGGATGGCTAATGTAGACAAGAATGACAGAGCAAAGAAAAATATTTACTATACTGCAGCGGAATCTATTAATAACTTGGTGTCAGCACTCAAGTATATAATGCGCTAACCTGCTATACTTATATAAACAAGGGGAATAAAAAAATGACAAAAAGTTTACTAAAGCAGGTTATGTTAAAAGAAGCAGAAAAGAAAGAAGCAATCACAAAACAGAATACTATTTTTAATGCTGAAGACATGATTGCAAAAATTCAGTCTGGGTATACAGTATCTCGTGGTCCAAAGATGACCACCAAGAAAACATTTGCTCCGTCTGCAATTGCATATCAGCATGGTCAGTGTCCACGCTATTGGTACCTTGCATTTAATGGTAATGTATTTGATGATTATACAGATGCCTATGGTGTTGCAAACATGAGTGCTGGAACAATGGGGCATGACAGAATACAGAATGCGATGCTGGCTTCTGGAGTGGCAGTTCCTTATGTAAATGATAAGGGAGAGAAAACAACAGAGTTTAAAGTTATTGCTAATGACCCACCAATTTTTGGTTACGGAGACGTAATGCTTAATTGGGAAGGTGAAGAAATTGTTGGCGAAATTAAAACAATGATGAGTGAAGCCTTTGAGTATCGTAAGAAAACAAACAAACCAAAAACTGGTCACCTAATCCAGTTGCTTATTTATATGAAGATTCTTGGTAAGCAAAAGGGTGCTTTAATTTATGAAAATAAAAATAATCATGATCTTATGATTATTCCAGTAGAAGTAAATGATGGATATCGTCAATGGATTGATTATGCATTTAATTGGATGCGTGAAGTTCGTAAGGCTTGGAATGATCAAACCATACCTACAAAAAATTATCGTGGTAACTCTAAGGTTTGCAAAACATGTCCAGTAAAAGCAGCGTGTGCTGATGCTGGAGATGGCACAATTAAGATCGCTTCTCTGGAGGAATTGAGTGAAACTTTGTAGTAGGTGTGATAACTATTTCACACCAAAGGTCTCTTATCAGATTTACTGTAGTGAATCTTGTAGAGAAGAGGCCACCAAAGAAAAAATAGCAGAGCGCTATCAAGCAACTCGTAGACAAAAAAGAATAGGTAAAATTAGAAAATGTTTGGGTGGTTGTGGTATTGATCTATCAATTTATAATGACTCAGGGTTTTGTGCTGGATGTAATATAAGTAAAAAGGCTGTAGATAAAATGTTAAAAGAATTGAAAGGTTTTATACAATATGAACAAGACTAAGTGGGGTGTTCCAATTATGCCAAATACTATTTGCGCTATTGACGCTAGTACGAATAGTCTTGCTTTTGCACTATTTGATACCAAGCAAGGTGCTCTAGGAACAGTTGGTAAAATTAATTTTGAAGGAAAAGATACATACGAAAAAGTTATGGATGCTGGTAAAAAAGTAAAGGCTTTCTTTGATTTTTATGGTGGGTTTGAAGCAGTCATAATTGAGCATACGGTTTTTATGAACAGTCCTAAGACTGCTGCAGATCTTGCATTAGTTCAAGGAGCAATTTTGGGATCAGCAGGGCAGTCAGGAACAAAAATAATTGGCAAGGTATCGCCTATTACATGGCAAAATTTTATTGGTAATAAAAAAATATCTAAAGAAGAGCAGTTAATTATTCGTTCTACTAACCCTGGAAAATCTGCTTCTTGGTATAAAACATATGAAAGAAATCTTCGTAAAGAAAGAACAATAAAGTTTATCAATACAATCTATGATAAGGCTATTGTTGATAATGATGTTGCAGATGCTTGCGCTATAGGACATTGGACTCTTAGCAATTGGGATAAGGCTATATCATGAGTCATTCATTTAATTTAAAATCAGAGGTTATGCTTGAGCATTTAATTCTTCAGGGTGCAGTTGAAGTAAGCAGTATTGACAAAAACACTGGAGAAATGATATACTCTATAACAGATAAACTTAAAGAGGTTAACCCAGAAATGTACTACTACATGGAACAAGACTTTAGGCAGCGCATGTTTGAGATGATTGATCAAGGTCCTACCATAATGCAGTGGAAGTTGGTGATATAGTGGCTAGTAAACTATATACAAGCGAAGTTTGGCTACGTAAGCGGTATTTAATGGACAAGAAAAGTCCAGAAGATATTGCTAAAGAGTGTGGGGCAAGCGTAGAAACTATTTATGTATACCTTGCTAAATTTGGATTAAGGAAGTCAAAGAGATGAAAAAAATTGAAAAAGCATTAGTTGCTACTGCTATTGTTGGTATGGTTGGATTTGCTTTTGCTATATCAACACTAAGAGGTTTGCCCGAAGCATTTGATTGGGATAATGAAGATGAGTGATAACCTAAACATTACGGTTGATCAAGTAAATCATCCTATGCACTATACAACAGATCCTTCTGGCGTTGAATGCATTGAAATTACTCGTCATAGAAATTTTAATATTGGTAATGCGTTTAAGTATCTTTGGAGAGCAGGACTAAAAGATGAGTCAAAAACAATTCAAGATCTTGAAAAGGCAATATTTTATATCAAGGATGAAATAAATAGACTAGAGGGAAAGTATGTCAACTGAAGAAGATCTAATTAAGCACCTTGATGAAGTTAATCTAGTGGTCAGTGAATATCTAAAGGGTACTGATCCAACAAAAATTTCTAAAGAACTTTCAATACCAAGAGTTAAGGTTGTAGAGTTAATCAATGAATGGAAGGTCATGGCTTCTGCCAATGATGCTATCCGTGCTCGTGCCAAAGAAGCCCTTGCTGCTATGGATGCACATTACGGCAAGTTGATTACAAAAGCGTATGAAGTTATTGATGAAGCATCTATGACTAATAACCTTAGTGCAAAGACTGCTGCTATTAAATTAGTTATGGATATTGAAAAAGCAAGAATTGATATGCTACAAAAGGCTGGTCTTCTTGAAAATAAAGAACTTGCAGAAGAGATGGTTGAGATTGAAAAAAGACAAGAAGTTCTTGTTGGTATTTTAAGAGACATTGCATCCTCTCATCCAGAAATTCGTGACCTAATTATGCACAGGCTTTCTGCTGTTGCTAAAGATGGGGAAGTGATTACAGTTGTCCACAATGTTCAATGATTTTTTAGAAGCATTAAAAAATAATAATTTTGAAGAGATACCTGTTGACGCAAAAACATTTGTTGAAGGCGAAGAGTATCTAAACCAACCACCATTATCTGATATTCAATACGACATTGTTGAAGCAATGAGCCAAATTTATAGAGAAGAAGACTTAATAGATCTTCTAGGTCCAGAAGAAGGAAGCCGTTACTATAAAAAATATACAAAGAATGAAATTATTTTGCAACTTGGCAAGGGATCTGGAAAAGACTTTACGTCAACCGTAGCATGTGCATATATTGTTTATAAGTTGCTATGTCTTAAAGACCCAGCAAGATATTTTGGAAAGCCTTCTGGAGATGCTATTGATATTATCAACGTTGCTATTAACGCTCAACAGGCCAAGAACGTATTCTTTAAAGGTTTTAAAACCAAGATTGAAAAGTCTGAATGGTTTGCAGGAAAGTATAATGCTAAGGCTGAAAGCATTGAGTTTGACAAGGCAATTACAGTTTATTCTGGTCACTCTGAGCGTGAATCACACGAAGGTTTGAACCTTATTCTTGCGGTACTTGATGAAATTTCAGGATTTGCAACTGATGTTGGTACAGGTAATGACCAAGGCAAGACAGCAGATAATATCTATAAGGCTTTCCGTGCATCTGTAGATTCTCGTTTCCCTGATCTTGGCAAAGTTGCATTGCTTTCATTCCCTCGTTTTCCTGGAGACTTTATTTCACAAAAGTATGAAGACTCAATTATGGAAAAAGAGACCATCACATACACTCATAGGTTTGTAATGAATCCAGATTTCCCAGATGAACTTGAGGGTAATTACCTAGACATTGCTTGGGATGAAGATCAAATAGTTGCATACAAATATCCTGGGGTATTTGCATTAAAGAGACCAACATGGGTAGTAAACCCAACAAGAAAGATTGATGACTTTAAATTAGCATTCTTTACAGATATGGGAGATGCAATGCAACGCTTTGCTTGCGTACCAACATTTGCATCTGACGCATTCTTTAAGCAAAAAGATAAACTAGAAAAGTGTATGACACTTAGAAATCCAATTGATAATAATAAAAGGTTTGATGAGTCATTTACTCCAGACCCAGATAAGGTTTACTACGTACACGCTGACCTTGCACAAAAGCACGATAAGTGTGCGGTAGCAATTGCACATGTTGATAAGTGGGTTAATCTTCAGGTAGTTAAAGATTATGAACAAGTTGCTCCAATAATTATTGTTGATGCAGTAGTTTGGTGGGAGCCAAAGGTTGAAGGACCAGTCAATCTTTCTGAGGTTAAACAGTGGATACAAAATCTTCGCAGACAAGGATTTAATCTTGGAATGGTTACATTTGACCGTTGGCAGTCATTTGATATTCAGCAAGAACTACAGGCTGTTGGAATAAGAACTGATACTGTTTCTGTTGGTAAAAAACACTATGAGGATCTGGCTATGATGGTTTATGAAGAGCGTGTTGCTATGCCAAGAATCCCATTGCTACTTGACGAAATGTCAGAACTTAAAATTATTAATGATAAGAAGGTTGACCACCCTCGCAAAAAATCTAAGGACCTTTCGGATGCTGTTACTGGGGCGGTATTTGGAGCATTATCACACACCCCAAAGAATACTAATATAGAGATTGATATTCATACGTGGTCTCGCTCAGCGCAGAGAGTTGCAGAGAAGGAACAACGTATGGTAGAATTGGATAGTCAAAAAATTCCTGAAGAAGTTCGGGACTATCTTGACAACTTCAATTTATTATAAAACAAACAAGGAGAAAAATGAATTCATTTAAGAAGGTTGCCCTAGGTCTTGCTGCAGCAATGTCCTTTGGCGTTATGTCAGCACTTCCGACAAATGCTGCTGTAATTGCACCTACACTAACAATTGACTCTGCTACAGACTCAATCACTGCTGGTGAAACTGCAACTGCGGTAGTTACATTGTCATTTATTTCAGAAACAGCAGCAGATACAGCAACAGTGCTTTCTGCTATGTTTGCACAGCCAACAGGCTCATCAAAGTCTGCAA
>JACCDW010546465.1_pt1 | contig 44707 bp, 42 predicted proteins | sample 7449781 | NCBI WGS metagenome assembly JACCDW01 (sample SAMN15323449, study PRJNA562643) | freshwater metagenome | isolation source: river surface water | place: USA:Blue River Watershed | collected 2017-08-18
ATGACCACTGATGGCAGGCAAATTGAAAAAGCCCATGTCCACTTCAGCGGCAATCACCGCGGTCACCGCAAGGCCACCACTCTTGTAAGGGATGTGCAGCATGTTGACGCCTGCAGCCTGGTTCATCCACTCAGGTGCCATGTACTGCACCGTGCCTTGCCCACCGGAACCAAAAGTCAATTTGCCAGGCGATTGCTTGGCCGCCTTCAGGAAGTCTTGTGCTGTGGCAAATGTGGAGGTTTTAGGCACCGTCAGCAACATGGGCGTCACACCCACTTGCGTGACAGGAATCAAATCTTTTTCTGCATCGAATGGCATTTTTTGCAAATGTGGATTGATCGACAACGGTGTTGCGTCGTACAAAACCGTGAAGCCATCGGGTGAGGCTTGCGCCACAGCTTGCTCTCCAATGACGCCGCTTGCACCAGCTTTGTTCACCACCACGACGGCGGTGGACAGCTTGGTGCCCAAGTGCTGCGCAATCAGCCGTGCCAACGCATCGGCAGTTCCGCCAGGCGCATAGGGCACCACAATGCTGACAGGCTTACCATCAGGCCAAGCGGCCATGGCTAAGGGTGTGCTCAGTGTGAAAGTCACACCTGCTGCCCATAGCAAAGCGTTCATTAATCGTCGGTTCATGTTGTCTTCCTTTTTTAAGTTGTTCAAACTGTCGCAATGGGTGTCACGGGTGATCCTGCTGCACCCGGCAAACGCAAGGGCGGTGCAGTCAGTAAAAATCGAGAGCGCTGATTCGCTCGAAGCCATAGTGCCAATGGCGTGAGCAACCACAACTCACCCAAGTGGATGCCGTTTTTGAACAGGCAATGTTCGTGCAAGGGCAAGCGCGGCCGTTTCATACCAGCAGGCTTGGTGAGTGACACAGATTGAACCAACTCCACGGCAGGGTTGTCGGCCACCAAGCAGGCCAGACGTGTCTCTGTAATCCAATTCAGCAGTTGTGGATCTTCGCCATCCAGACCACTGCCCGTTTCATGCAGGTGTTGTAGGTCGGGTTGCTTGTGCATGTTCAGCAGGGTGTCTGCAAAACCAGTGTGCAAGCACACCATGTCACCGGCTTCAATCTGGACCTTGTCTGCATCCAAAATGCGCATCAATGCGTCATAGCCCACAGCAAGTTTTTTGCGACCCAAGTGTTTTTCCAAATCAATCAACACACCTCGCCCCTGAACGCCATGTGCCGCCAAATTGGCAACACCCAAGGCGTTTGCATCTGGGTCTGGATAGCGTGCCCAATCGTTTGCAGCGCTTGAATCGGTCGAACCGGGGTGAATCTCAACGCCTGCTCTAAAGCCGTTGTAGAAAACAGCTTCAGCATCGCCATCACCGTCGGCATCAAAGCGGCTACCCATGTGGGCCAGACTGTCCCACTGCGTTGAATATTGCGTGTTCATCAGCATGACTTCGTCGCACACGACATCGGTCAAGTTGGGATCTTCTGTGGCGTATGACCAGCAATAGCCCTGAACGCCTGCGCTGACACCATCTCGCAAAGTTCCGTACAAACGCGGGGGCATGCGCCGCGCGTTCAAGGACCGTCCACCAGGCACATCCAAGGGCAAGGACAAACAAAATGTCAGTCCTTCCCTGACCTCCGCAATGCCTTGACGCACCTTGTCTGGTGTGACCAAGTTCATTCGTCCCAAACGATCGTCTGGGCCAAACTCTCCCCAGTGGCTGCCAGGCGGTGCGTTTTTCCAGCGTTGCATCATGATGGCTAGAACCTTATGCAGAAACCGCTTGAGAATATTTACTCAAAACTGCGAGCACATTCTTGGCCGCTCCTACACCCATGTTGATGTAAGCATCGCTGGTAACGCCGCCAATGTGAGGGCTTAAAAAGATTTGTGGCACACCCTGAAAAATGTGAGGTGCTGTCATCGGCTCTACTGCAAAGCTGTCTAGACCTGCGGCAAACACATGGCCACTTTGAACCGCCGCCAACAAGGCGGGTTCATCCACCAAGCCGCCGCGCGCTGTGTTGACCAGCATCACACCAGGCTTGCAAGCGGCCAAAGTTTGGGCATTGATCAACTGCCGGTTTTCTGGCGTGAGCGGGCAATGCAGTGAGATGGCATCGGACTCTCGCCACAGGGTATCAAAGTCAACGGCTTGAATGTAATCGGGCAAGTTTTTGGCGAAGGGGTCAACACCTAAAACTTTCATGCCCATGGCATCGCACATTTTGGCAAAGCGTTGGCCAATGGCACCCAAACCGACCAGGCCGATAGTGCGGCCATGCAGTTCAACACTTTTGTGCGTTGCTTTGTCCCAAAATCCTGCATGCATGCGCTCGTTCAAGTGCACCACCGATTTGGCACAGGCCAGCAGCAAAGCCATGGCTTGTTCAGCCACAGCAGCGGCATTGGCACCCACTGCAGCGCAGACTTCAATGCCGCGCGCTTTTGCGGCTTCTTTGTCGATGGTGTCGGTGCCACTGCCGTGCTTTGAGATGACTCGCAAAGCCGGTGCCGCGTCCATCACTTCAGCCCCCACACTGCCGTAACGAACAATGATGGCCACAGGATTGTGACGCTGGCACAAAGCGACCATGTCTGGCGTCTGCGGTGTTTTGCCTGCATACACAATTTCAAAATCAGTCAGTAACGCCAAAGCTTGCGATGCCAAATCTGCGCCTGTCACGATGACAACGGGGCGCGTACTCATAGCGTTTCGCCTTCTTTTAACACGCCAGCTGCCACCAGCGATGACAGCAACCAAGAAGCGCTGGTGTTGCCTTCCTTGATTTGCGCAATGCGTTTGGCCTCGTCCACCACTTTTTTGTCAGCCAAGGGCAACAAGCCAGGCAGCTTTTCGCGCTCAACCACCACAATGCCATCGGCATCGGCCAACACAAAGTCGCCGGGGTTGACAGACACGCCACCACAAGAAATGGGATGACCAATGCGGCCACCAATGTTTTTGGTGGGGCCATTGGGATTGGTGCCCACAGAAAAGACGGGGAAGTCCATCTCTTCAATTTCCAGACTGTCGCGCACAGCAGCATCCACAATCACACCAGCTATGCCCAATTGTTTGCAGGCTGTCATCATGATGGTGCCCATCAACGCGGCAGTTTGATCTGCCTTGCCATCAATCACCAACACATCGCCAGGCTTGGCCATGGCAATGGCGGCATGGATCATGAGGTTGTCGCCAGGGCGAACCTCCACCGTCAATGCCGGGCCCGCCACTTTCATGTGAGGACGCAGCGCACTGATGCGGCCGTGCATCACACCACGTCGGCCCGCCACATCGGCAAAAATAGCCGCCTGATGGACGGATGCTTTTTGCACCAAGTCGGCGGGCACACGTTCAAAATTTTTAACAATATCTTGGCTCATAAAAATCCCAAATTAAAAATTAATCAGTCAGCGCGGGCGCCGGACTCTTTAACAACCTTGCCCCATTTGACGAGGTCATCACGCATCAGCTTGGCAAATTGTTCAGGCGTTCCACCTGTGATGTCCAAGCCTTGATCGCCCAGTTTTTTGCGCAAGTCTTCTGCGCGCAAGGCTTTGTTCACTTCAGCATTCACAGCTGAAACCACCTCTGCCGGCAACTTGGCGGGGCCTAACAATCCAAACCAGGTGGTGGCTTCAAAACCCTTCAAACCAGACTCGGCCACTGTGGGAACATTGGGCAAGTCGTCTGTTCGTTTAGCAGATGTCACTGCCAATGCCCTGAGCTTGCCGCTCTTGATATGACCAATCAGGGTGGGTACAGAGGAGACGTAGACCTGTACATTGCCACCGATCACATCGGTCAAGCCTTGGGCGGCACCCTTATAGGGAATGTGCGTCATGCGAACGCCCGCTTCTTTCTGCATCAACTCAGTGGCCAAGTGCGCCACCGTACCGCTGCCCGAGCTTGCGTAATTGATGGCATCAGGTTGGGCTTTTGCTGCCGCTAACAATTCACCAAATGTTTTGTATGGCGAATTGCTTGCCACCACAAAGACCACGGGTGAACTGCCGATATTGACAATGGGCGTCAGGTCTTTTGAAGGGTCATAGGGCAGCTTGCTGTAGAGGCTCGGATTGATGGCCAAGTTGCTCGTTTGGCCAATGACCAAATTCAAACCATCGGGCGCGGCCTTGGCAATGGCGTCCACCCCAATATTGCCCCCTGAGCCAGGCTTGTTGTCGTAAATGAACGTCCATTTGGTGTTGGACACCACTTTGTTACCTACCTCGCGTGCAATCAAATCAGTGCCACCACCTGCCGGAAAGGGCACAACCACGCGGATGGGCTTCGAGGGCCAGTTTTGCGCAAGAGCGTTGAATGCCAGTGTGGTACCGATCAAAAGAGTTGCCAATGTACCCTGCGTCAAGAGGCGACGCGCCAGCACTGAATGAGTCATATTTGTCTCCAAAAGGGAAGAATTGTTTGAGATGGATTGTTCATTCATCTTTCATTGAATACAATGGTATTTCACACAGTGAAAGATGTTTCATGGCACGAAAATCCAACGCGGCACCCACCACCGATGAACCCCAAAACGACGGCGGCGTCATCGCTGTGAAACGGGCTTTGCAAATTCTGGAAGTCTTTGAAATTGGCGACCAGCACCTTTCACTGGCAGAACTCAGCCGACGAACAGGCCTACACAACACCACCGTTTTGCGACTGGCGCGCACGCTGGCCCTTTCGGGCTACATGGTGCAAAAGGAGGAAGGCACTTGGCGTTTAGGTGCAGCCGCGGGTTGGCTAGGTGCACGCTACCAAGCCGGTTTTGACATCAACGATGTGGTGGAGCCCACATTGCGACAGTTGTCCGCTGAAACCAAAGAGAGCGCTTCTTTTTATGTACGCGAAGGCGATGTTCGCTCATGCATTTCTCGCATCGAAGGACCGCAATCGGTACGCCACCACGTGCGCATTGGCATGCGATTGCCATTGAACTTAGGTGCCCCAGGCAAAGTGATCTTGGCGTTCTCTGGCACAGGCGGGGACGAATATGAAACGATTCGTCGTCGGGGTTATCACATGTCAATGGGAGAAAGAGACCCAGAGGTTTCCAGCGTGGCAGCGCCAGTGTTTGGATTGAACTGGCGACTGTTGGGCTCGATGTGCATTTCTGGCCCGACAGCACGCTTGAGTAAAAGCAAGCTGCAAGTCCATGCGAAGACTGTGATGAACGCGGCCAACCAGTTGTCATATGCACTGGCTGGATCGGCGTCGCAAGAGACACCTAAGGTGATTTCAACTTGGCATCCTTGAGGTATTCGTCAACACTTAAAAGACAGAATACAACAGCGGTTCACTGCCTCTCTCAAACTATGCAGCTTTCAAATAAGCATTGACCAATTTCACCCAATAGCTGGCAGCGATCGGCAAGATCGCGTCATTGAAGTCATAGCCTGGGTTGTGCACCATGCAACCACCTGTGTGGTGATGTTCACCTTGGCCATTGCCCACAATGAGGTAACAGCCAGGGCACTCTTGCAGCATAAAGGAAAAGTCTTCGCTGCCAGTTAAGGGTGCCAAGTTGGGCATGACACCCTTGTCACCCAACCAGTCCAAGGCCACTTGCTTGGCAAAGGCCGTGCTGGCTTCGTCGTTGATGAGCGAGGGGTAGCGCCAGTCGTAATCCACATCGGCCTGCACGCCCATGGTCTGCGCTTGTGATTGAACCAAATCGGTAATGCGCTGTTTGAGCATGGCGCGAATTTCTGGATTGAAAGCGCGCACCGTTAAGCGCATGGTGACATTTTGAGGAATGACATTGGCAGCTTCACCGCCATGAATGGCACCCACAGAAATGACGGCCATTTCACGTGGGTCCACATTGCGAGAGACCACCGTTTGCAAGGCCACCACAATGTGAGCTGCAGCCACCACAGGATCGGCTGACAAATGCGGCGCAGAACCATGGCCACCTTTACCTCGCACTGTGATGTTCACAGTGTCAGACGATGGCATGAAGGCACCCGCGCGGAAACCAAACTGCCCTTCAGGCATGCCCGGCATGTTGTGCAATGCGAAGATGGCATCGCATGGAAACAGTTTGAACAAGCCTTGCTCCACCATCACACGGCCACCACCCAAACCTTCTTCGGCGGGCTGGAAAATCAAATTCAAAGTGCCGTCAAACTGCGGATCTTGCGCAATGCTGCGTGCGGCAGCCAACAAAATGGCAGTGTGGCCATCGTGGCCACAAGCGTGCATCTTGCCGGGCAATTGACTGGCATAGGGCAAGCCTGTGGTTTCTTGAATTGGAAGCGCGTCCATGTCGGCGCGAATGCCCAAGCGCATCTTGCCGGTACCGCGCTTGAGGGTGCCCACCACGCCCGTGCCCGCTAAGCCTCGGTGCACTTCATAGCCCCACTCTTTTAGACGTGCCGCCACCATGTCGCTGGTGGCGTGTTCTTCAAATGCCAATTCGGGGTGGGCATGAATTTGGTGACGCACCTCCACCATCTCTTTGGCCATGTCTTGGATGGCTGGCAAGATGTTTTGCGAGAAGGCGAATTTTTTAGGTTCAACGGGGGCGCTCATCGTAATCCTCAGAGTGTGTTGGGAGGTGGAAATCCATTTCGGCCAGGAAACTCTGGTGCCAACTCTCTGGCATTTGGCATCTTCAACCACAAGCGCAACATTCGTCGACGCTGCGCCACATCGTCATGGTCTTCAAACTCAGTGCGTGAATGCAGCACTGCATAGTTGTTGGCAAACTGCAGATCGCCAGGCTCCATCAACATGTCCACGCGAATTTCGGGTGAATGCATGATGCGGTCGAAACAATCGAGGGCTTCCATTTCCACCTTTGACAAGGGCACGCCTTTGATGTCGCAGCCCAACTCCAGATATTGGCGCAAATAACGGCAACTTAATTTTCCCAGGTGATAGCTGAAGATGGGAGACAAGCTGGGCTGTGGTTCACACAAATGTTCAAAGTAAAACATTCGGTAATAGATGCCCAAATACTCAGGATGTTTCTCTAATATTTCGTTGTAGATGCGTGCGACGCTGACCAGGCTGCTGATGCCGCCTTGCTTGGCTTTGCGCACGCACAGCAAGCCCACCACATCCGATGGATCGGAGTGATAAGGTAAATACAAATTGGTTTGGTACACCCGGGTACGGACATCTTTGGGATCCCCCACTGCAGCCACTTCGCCCAGCAAATCACCGCGCGGGTTTTGACACACGGGCAGTCCTAAGTGCAAGCCAATGCCGTAATACACCGCTTTCAGCTCATCTTCGCTGTAGCGATGCACGGGCAGTCCGCGCCAAAGAGAAAAACCTCGCCCATTTTCCAACTCATCTGACAAAGCGGCGAGCCTTTTCAACAAGGCAGTACCAATGGGAAAATCTTCACGCTCAAAATTTGGAAAGGCACGGCCTTTAGATTTGAGTGTTGCAAGCGCTTCATCCAAAGCTTGAATGTCTGAAGCCTGAAGTTGCTCGATCCAACTGGTGTCGTTTTGAATATCCTGACCCGTCCAAGCTGCTGGACCAGTGACTGGATTTTTCAGAATGATGCTCATCAATGACGCTCCCAACAATAACTCAATACACAAAGATTTTTCACTTCATCTCAAACACCAGACACGTGCAAGTTGCATGAGCGTAAAGAGTGCCGTCAGGACCTACCAGCTTGGCTTGCGCAGTGGCCAACTGGCGGCCACAGTGCAACACCTCGGCAATGGCACGCACACGCTCAACCTTGGGTGTAATAGCGCGCACCATGTGGACATTCAACTCTGCCGTGGTGTAAGCCCGCCCCACGGGCATTTTGGTGTGAACCGCACAGCCTAAAGCAGAATCGAGCAGCGTTGAAGTCCAACCACCATGGATGGTGCCCAGAGGGTTGAAATGCTTGGCCAAAGGGGTGCCTTGGAAAATGGTTCGCCCCTCTTCCAAATGGACCAAGCAAAAGTCCAAGGTCTTGCCTATCGGCGCTGCGGGCAATTCGCCCCGCATGATGGCCTGCATCATTTGCAAACCGGTCATGCCTGCAATTTGCTCCCGTGTGGCAGTACCAATACCGGCACCCGATTCATAAATTGCCATTGCTTTGGCTTCATCGGCAAGCCAAGTAGAAAGTTCTGAAGTCATTGTCATCACGCCTGTGTCAAGCTGTCGTCTATGTTTCGGGGCATCTTAGTTGAGCAGGACACGACCCACTGTCAACCAGCGGACAGTCCCTGAACAGGCCCAACAACAGCGATTGATGGGTTGCAACAAGCGCTTGAAAAGCGCATCAGAGGCCGAGCGTGTTGGACCTTAGTTTGAACAATCGCCAAGCATTAGACAGAAACAAACCAGAAAACAAGCCGTATACGGCACTGATGCTCAGCACAAAGAGCAGTTCGTTCACAATAGGCATTCGCATGCCCGACATGAAACCCACCATGAACTTGAAAGCAAAAATCCCCATGTACATGGCCAGAGGCACGTAGCTGCCTGGCAATTGAAACTTGGCCGTTTCAAGGTCATAGTGAACTGTCTCTGGCAAAGGGCGTTTTGCAAAAAGCCAGGCAAGCAAAGCACACACACCACCCCACGACACCAAAGCAGGCAATAGCAAATCTGTCGCGCCATATTGCCCCAACAAGGAAGTGATGGCCATGATCGTCAATGCAATAGGAACGATGATGGGGACACGCCATCTGATCTTGCGATCTTTGCGGGCTGAAAGTCCCAGCCACAAAAGTCCAGCCAAAATTAGAAAGACCCAAATGGGGATGTGTTGAAGAATGATCATTCAGCATTGTAGACAGACTACCCAAGCTTCCCAAAGATGCCAAGTTGGTCATTTACCTCGGCAAAGCTCTTTGGAAAAAACCTGTGCGTGAAGCGACTCAACATCCTTAAAACACAGCATGCTCACGACGCTCAGGCGCAGGTTTTCCGGCCAGCCACGCCTTATAAGCCTCAAACAAAGTTTGCTGCCCGTGCGAAGGCGTCGCCGCTGCGTCATATTGATGCAAGTCCGCATTCCAAACCAACATCGACTCCGTGGCGTAGTAGCGCCCGATGCGAGCCAACTCTGCTTTATCAGCCGCTTTGGATGAAATTTTGCCAAGTACATCCAGCACACCAATGATGAAATCAAGCAGGCCGACAGGCACACTTTTAAATTGGACGGGCTTGCCAAGTTGCCGGAATAAAAACTCACCTTGATCGCGCGGTGTTATGGCCGGACCGGGTCCGCCAATCGGCAGAATTTGATTGTGCTTGTTCGAATCTGTCAAACACCCTGCGATGAAATCACCCAAATCATCATCGCTGATCGGCTTACAAGCCGTGAGTCTGCCATCGCCAAAGATGAGAAAGGGTTTGCCTTTTTGAACGCGCGCTAGCTGACCCGCAAGCGATTTGAAAAACGCGGTGGGCCGCACAATTGAATACGTCATACCTGATTCAATCAAGGCGGACTCAAAGGCCAACTTGGCTTTTTGAAATGCCAACAAAGGCTTCTGGACGCAGATGGCCGACAGCAGCACAAATTGACGCACACCCACCGCTTTGGCAGCTTCCAGTGCAAACAGGTGGGCCTGATAATCCACAGCCCAAGCATCCTGAGGCGTTCCCGTACGCGACGCTAGGCAAGAAACCACGGCATCAAATGGTTCATTGCAAAAAGCATCTTGCTGAAGGGACTCTAAACTGCAGGGGTCACCATATCGAAGTTCAGCACCCCTTAATTCAGTGAGGAAGCCGGGCTTGTCTGCTCTTGCCGTAGACGGTAGAGGCTTTCGCAAAAAACAAACCAGTTGATGGCCTTGTTGCATCAATGCTCGGGCTGTTGCAAGACCGATGGTGCCCGATGCACCCAACAAAAGAACACGCATGGGTCTGTTAGGCGTTGAGGAACATTTTTCGCACAGCTTCCCGCGCTTTGTCTCTTTGCTCTACTTCTGCATGGTGAAGTTCTCGCAAAGGACCATTCAGCATTTTTTTCATCAGTCCGATCGAAAAAGATTCCAAGACCTCCTCAAGGGGCTGTCCTTTTTCGATCAACTTGCGCGCGCGAATCAATTCAGCCTGACGCCAATGGTCGGCTTGCGAATTGAGCTCTTGAATGAGGGGAACATGTGCTCTTTGATCAAGCCACGCCATGAACTTTTGAACACCCGCGTCGATGATGATTTCTGCATCGACCACTGCCGCTTGGCGCTGCGATTGACCGCTGTTGATCACTTCTTTGAGATCGTCTACCGTGTACAGATAGACATCGTTCAAGTCTTTCACCTCAGGCTCGATGTCGCGTGGCACCGCAAGGTCCACCATGAAAATGGGGCGATTCTTGCGTGCCCGCAGCGCGCTTTTCACAGCGCCCAATCCAATCAAGGGCAAAGAACTGGCCGTGCAACTGATGATGATGTCAAACTCATGCAAGTGTTTGGGTAAATCGACCAGTGCAATGGACTTACCACCATGCGCAGAGGCCAAGGCCTGGGCTCTGTCTGCCGAACGATTGGCAATGGTGATGGAACGTGGCGACTTGACGGCAAAGTGCGCCACACACAATTCAATCATTTCACCAGCACCTACAAACAGCACATGGGTGTCTTTGATGTTCTCAAAAATGCGGCTGGCCAAACGCACAGAGGCTGCTGCCATGCTGATCGAGTGAACGCCAATCTCAGTGGATGTTCTCACCTCTTTGGCCACTGCAAACGAGCGCTGAAACAATTGGTTCAAGGTGGTGCCCAATGCACCTGTATCCGCCGCCAACTTCACAGCGTCCTTCAATTGCCCCAAAATTTGCGACTCCCCCAACACCATGGAGTCGAGCCCACTGGCCACTCTAAAGGCATGGCGCGCAGAGGCATCCCCTTCTAAGCGGTAAATGTGCGATTGCAACACCTCGATGTTGGTTTGCCCCTTCTCGGCCAACCAAGAAAGTGTTTGCGGAAGTTGCACCGCGTCACCTGCACAGTAAATTTCTGTTCGATTGCAAGTGGACAAGATGGCCACTTCTTTGTGGCTGTCAAAACTTTGTCGCAAACCAATCAACGAGTTCTCTAACTGCTCAGACGCAAAAGCAAACCGCTCCCGCAAATCAATCGGCGCGGTGCGGTGGTTCAGGCCAAGCGTCCAAACTGCCATTTAAACAACCCTTCTGAGCGCGGGAGTCGCTTGAACATCGGGCCAATGGGTTTCAATGCGCTTTTGAATACCTGGCGCTGTCAGGCCATATTGCTGCATCAACAGAGCCGGATCACCATGTTCTGTGAATTCATCTTCAAAGCCAATGACCAGCACGGGCTTGGCCAGACCCAAATCTTGCAAAGCTTCCAATACGGCGGCGCCAGCACCGCCTTTGCGTGTGCCATCTTCAAGGGTCACCAAGCGTTCGTGGGTCTGGGCAACTTCGTTCAGCAATTTAAGGTCCAAAGGCTTGGCCCAACGCATGTTGACCACTGTGGCATCGATCTGTTCTGCCATTTTCAATGCTTCGTAGAGCAAAGGGCCAAAGGACAAGATGGCAACGCCTTTGCCTTGTCTTCGAATCTCACCTTTGCCAAAGGGCAAGCAACTTAAGTCTTTGCAGACTTCGGCACCGATACCCGCGCCACGAGGGTATCGCACTGTGACTGAATGGTCTTGTGCATAAGCGGTGCTGAGGAGTTGGCGACATTCGTTTTCGTCGGCAGGACACGCCACACTCATGTTCGGAATACAACGGGTGAAAGCGATGTCGAACATGCCGGCATGCGTGGCCCCATCAGCGCCCACCAAACCTGCGCGGTCCAGTGCAAAAACCACTGGCAAATTTTGCAGCGCCACATCGTGAATCAATTGATCGTAGGCACGTTGCAAAAACGTGGAATAAATGGCCACCACAGGCTTCAAACCTTCACAGGCCATGCCTGCTGCAAAGGTGACGGCATGCTGCTCGGCAATGCCCACATCGTGATAACGGTTGGTATAGCGTTGGCTGAATGCCACCATGCCAGAGCCTTCACGCATGGCGGGCGTGATGCCGACCAAGCGGGGATCTTTGGCAGCCATGTCGCAAAGCCATTGGCCAAACACTTGCGTAAAGGTCAATTTGCTGCTGGTAGCAGGTGTGAGACCCACAGCGGGGTCGAACTTGCCAGGGCCGTGATAGTTGATGGGATCGGCTTCGGCCTTCGCGTAGCCTTTGCCCTTGCGCGTGACCACATGCAAGAACTGTGTGCCCTTTGCTTGCGACAATTTTTGCAAGGCATCCACCATGCCGTTTACGTCGTGACCATCGATAGGGCCTGTGTAAGTGAATCCCAACTTTTCAAAAATGGTTTCGGGTTGGATGAAGTTGTGTGTTTGTTGTTCAAGTTGACGCGCCAGTGCAAACAAGGGCGGCGCATTTTTCAAAAACTTTTCGCCAATTTTTTTGGCTTCCGCATAAAAGCGCCCCGACATCAATTCGCCCAAGTACTGGTTCAACGCACCCACAGGTGGACTGATCGACATGTCGTTGTCGTTCAAGATCACCAACACGTCACAGTCTGCAGCGCCCGCATTGTTCATCGCTTCATAGGCCATGCCCGCCGTCAGTGCGCCATCGCCAATGATTGCTACGGCTTTGCGTTGGCTGCCTGTTTGTTTGGCGGCCATGGCCATGCCAAGTGCCGCTGAAATGCTGGTGGACGAGTGGGCAGTGCCAAATGCGTCGTACGCACTTTCTTCACGCCTTGGAAATCCACTCAGACCGCCCTTTTGGCGCAGCGTCCCCATTTGGTCCATCCTGCCAGTGAGCATTTTGTGGGGATAGGTTTGATGGCCCACATCCCAAATCAAACGGTCTTCTGGCGTATTAAAGACATAGTGCAAGGCAATGGTCAGCTCGACAGTGCCCAAGTTGGAACTGAAGTGACCGCCAGTTTGTGAAACGGATTGAATCAAACGCTCGCGCAATTCATTGGCCAAGCCAGGCAAGCTGTCGCGCGACAGTTTTCGCAACTGCGCTGGCGATTGAATCCATTCCAACAAGGCGGTCATGATGGGCCTGACGAGGTGATTGACAGACCTGTAATTTACCCAGATTTGACAAATCGTCAAGTTAAATTGACACTTTGCATATATTTTGAATTGACACTTAGACAAGGATTGGTTTTTGACCAGACCCCAAACGACCATGTACCCAGCACTCCAAAACGACCAATTCCTGCGCGCCTGCCTACGCCAAGCCACTGACCACTCCCCTGTTTGGCTGATGCGACAAGCCGGAAGGTACCTTCCCGAATACCGAAAAACTCGTGAAAAAGCGGGCAGTTTCATGGGCTTGGCCACCAACACCGACTTCGCCACAGAAGTCACGCTCCAACCCTTGGACCGGTATCCTCTGGATGCCGCCATTTTGTTTTCTGACATCCTGACCGTACCAGACGCCATGGGCTTGGGCTTGAGCTTCGCCCTTGGCGAAGGCCCCAAATTCGAGAAAGTGGTGCGCGATGAGGCCGCTGTAGCCGCCTTGCACGTGCCCGACATGAATAAACTGCGCTACGTGTTTGACGCGGTCACCTCCATTCGAAAGGCCTTGAACGGACGCGTCCCCCTCATCGGCTTCTCGGGCAGCCCATGGACTTTGGCCTGCTACATGGTCGAAGGCGCAGGGTCTGACGACTACCGCTTGGTCAAAAGCCTGATGTACAGCCGACCCGACTTGATGCACCGCATTCTGGAAATCAACGCCCTTTCAGTGGCTGAATACTTGAATGCCCAAATTGACGCAGGCGCTCAAGCCGTGATGATTTTTGACAGTTGGGGCGGCGTGATGGCCGATGGTGCTTTCCAGCAATTCAGCTTGAAATACACCGAATTGGTGCTCTCCAAGCTCAAAAAACACCATGAAGGCCAACAAATCCCTCGCATTGTGTTCACCAAAGGCGGTGGCTTGTGGCTAGACGAAATGGGCCAACTCGACTGCGAAGTCTTGGGCCTCGACTGGACCATGAACTTGGGCAAAGCCCGCGCCATGGTGGGCGGCCAAGTGGGCGGCCCAGGCAAAGCACTGCAAGGCAACATCGACCCCAATGTGCTGTTTGCACCGCCGCAAAGCATCGAAAAAGAAGTGGTTCGGGTTTTGGACAGCTTTGGCAAACCGCACACCGACACCACCCAAACGGGCCCCACCCATATTTTCAATTTGGGGCATGGCATCCATCAGCACACGCCCCCCGAGCATGTGACAGCTTTGGTTGAAACCGTCCATCGACACTCCAAGAAATTGCGTTCGTCGCTCTAAACCGACAGTAGTAACCCCTAGTTGAAGCCTCAAACTGTAAATTTAACTTGACAGTTTGAGGCTGGTTTCAGATGATGGACTGAATCAGTTCAGTGGGATTTTCCATGGCATCCACGTTTCCTTTCGCAGCCATCGTCGGTCAAGACGAGATGACCCTCGCCATTCAGGTGGTGGCCATTGACCCCACTGTGGGTGGCGTGCTGGTGCTGGGCGACCGAGGAACTGGCAAATCCACCGCCGTGCGGGCTTTGGCGGATTTGCTGCCGCCCATTCAGGTGGTGAAGGGCTGTCCCTACAAATGCGATCCCCAAAAGCCAGCGCAGGCCTGCCCTGTTTGCCAAGCCTCGCAAGGCACACCAGGTGCCAAAGCAACCAAACTCCAAACCGAAAGCCGTGCTGTCAGCGTGGTGGACTTGCCTTTGGGCGCGACAGAAGATCGCATTGTGGGCGCACTCGATTTAGAGAAAGCTTTGTCGCAAGGCATCAAAGAGTTTTCGCCTGGCTTGTTGGCCCAAGCGCACCGCGGTTTTTTGTACATCGACGAAGTGAATTTGTTGGACGATCATTTGGTCGATCTGCTGATTGACGTTGCCGCCTCCGGCGAAAACTTGGTAGAGCGCGAGGGCCTCAGTATTCGCCACCCGGCGCGCTTCGTGTTGGTTGGCAGCGGCAACCCAGAGGAAGGCGAATTGCGTCCGCAATTGCTCGACCGTTTTGGTTTGTCGGTTCAAGTTCGCACGCCACAAGACATCGCACTTCGAGTTGAAGTCATCAAGCGCCGCGATGCATTTGACAAAGACCCCGTGGGCTACAAAGCACAGTGGCAAGACGAAAGCGACAAGCTCCAAAAACGCATCGTCAAAGCCAGAAAGCTGTTGGACTCGGTGGTGATCAGCGACGAGATGCTCACCCTTTGCGCACGCTTGTGTCAGCAACTGGGCACGGATGGGCTTCGCGCAGAACTGACCCTACTGCGCGCAACGCGTGCCTTGGCAGCCATGCAAGGCAGCAAGTCTGTCAAGCCAGAACACCTTCAAACCATTGCACCCCTGGCCTTGCGCCATCGCCTTCGTCGCAACCCTTTGGACGACACAGATTCTGGCGAACGCGTGCAAAGGTGTTTGCAAGAAATTTTGGGTGCGTAAAAGTTGGCATCGCCAAACTCCTTGCAAGGCATGGCGGCATGGAACGATGCCATCACGTCCTTGCAGCTTTTACAAATTGACCCTCACGGTTTTGGCGGTATTTGGCTGAAGGCACCCTTTGGCCCGGTGCGTGAACGTTGGCTCCAGGCATTGCAAAAAAGCAGTGTCAAAACCGTCAAGCTACCCGGTAACATTGACCTTGAACGCTTGTTAGGCGGCATTGATTTGTCGACCACCTTGCAAACGGGCCAGCTTCACATGCAGAACGGTTTGTTACAGCAAGCCCATCAGGGTGCGGTTTGCATCAGCATGGCCGAGAGGTTTCCAAGTGCGTTGGTCGCGCCAATTGCCCAAGCTATGGACACGCAGACGATTCCCGCTTTGAATGTGAAGTCAGATGCTGCACCAATCAACACGCAATTTGGCGTCATCGCTTTGGATGAATCGCTAGAAGACGATGCACCCATTGGCAAAGCCCTGCAAGAGCGATTGGGCATTTGGTTGGATTTAAAAGACCTCGCACCTTCAGACATTCAAGCCATGACTGTAGACGCGCTGGACTCAGACTCTCAGGCTATTGATGTGCAATTCAGCGAAGCACATTTGCAACAGATGCAATCGCTTCTGCGCAAGCTTCAGTGGACACACGATCAAGCATTGGCCATGTGCGCTACAGCACAAGGCTTGGGCATTGATTCTTTGCGCATTCCCAGTTTGGCCCTGCGTGTGGCCTGTTGCCATGCAGCCTTGAATTTGCGAACCACAGTTGAAGATGAGGATTTGGAATTTGCAGCACGTCGCGTGTTGGCACCGAGAGCCACACAATGGCCCTCAGAACAAGCAGAAGAGACAAGAGAAGAGACAAGAGAAGAGTCATCCGAAGAAAAAGCAGAACAGCCGCCAGAACTCCACAGCGATGCACCCCCTCCACCGCCAGAATCTGAGCAAGATGCTGAAGATGCACAGCCTGAATCGCCACCTTCAGAACCCACAGCGGAAGACTTGCAAGAAATGATGGTGGCCGCGGCCTTGGCCAGTTTGCCCCTGGGCATGCTCGACACCTTGATGACGCAAGCGGGTCGCAGTCAGGGCAACACCTCAGGCCGAAGCGGTCAATTCAAAACTGGCTCTCACCGCGGTCGACCCCTGCCACCGCGGCCCGGCAGGCCCGGTGGCCATTCTCGTTTGCATGTGTTGGCCACTTTGCGTGCAGCAGCACCCAAACAAAAACTCAGAGGCGCCAAGGTAAAAGGGCGCATCGCCATTCGCTCTGAAGATTTTCATGTCCACCGCTATCAACAGCACTCGTCCAGTTGCTTGATTTTGGCCTTAGATGCCTCTGGCTCAGCCGCCTTGCAACGATTGGCCGAAGCCAAGGGGGCCGTTGAATTGTTGTTGCAACAATCTTATGCACGCCGTGACAGCGTTTGCATCGTGGCCTTTAGAGGCGCACAAGCACAACTGCTGTTGCCCATGACGCGCTCTTTGGTGCGTGCCAAACGGGCCATGACTGGCTTGCCTGGCGGGGGCGGCACACCCTTGGCTTTGGCTTTGAAAATGGCCTACGAGCAAGCCGCACAGTTGCATCGGCAGGGTGTGACGCCTATTTTGGTGATGCTCAGCGATGGCCGTGCCAACGTCACTTTGCAAGGCTTGGGCGGTCGCGCACAAGCGCAAGCCGATGCCCTGCAGTGGAGCGCGCAGTGGCGTCAAACAGGTCACCGATCTTTGTGGATTGACACGTCCATTCAACCCGACCCGCAAGTGCAAAACTTGGCGCACACCATGGGCGGCAGTTACCTGCCGATGCCGCAAGTGCAAGCCCAGCGCGTGGCCAACGCCATGGACAACTTGCGGCAGTTGGCGGCTTAAATGATTCACCATGTTTGACAACCTGTATCCCACCATGCAGTGGGCCAACTACCGCAGTACTTGGCCGCATGCGCAGCACAGCCAGTTTATTCAAGCAGGCGGTATTCAATGGCATGTTCAAATCATGGGGCAAGGCCCTGTCTTGCTGCTGTTGCACGGCACAGGTTCGGGCAGTTTCAGTTGGCGCGGCTTGATGCCATTGCTCAGCGCCCACTTCCAAGTCATCGCACCCGACTTGCCTGGACACGCTTTCACCAGCAGAGGGCCTGAGGGCAGCCTGTCGATGCAAGGCATGAGCGAAGGTTTGCGTGCACTGTTGTTGCAACTCAATGTCACGCCCTCCATCATCGGTGGGCACTCTGCGGGTGCGGCCATTGCGGCCAACATGCTGCTTCAACAGCGCGCACTGTCGCAGACACAGTTGATCGGCTTTAACCCCGCTTGGTTACCCCTGCCAGGCCTGCCCTCTTTGATTTTCAGACCTGCAGCCAAGTTAGCCGCAATCAACCCTGTTTCTGCTTGGGCCACGGCCAAATTGGCCAGCAAACCCGCCATGATTGAAAAATCCATTTTGCAAACAGGTTCTCAATTGGATGCACAAGGATTGGCGCTTTACCAAAGTGTGTTCAGCCATTCTGGGCATGTGCACAGCGTCCTGAACATGATGGCGGCATGGCAATTGGACACCCTCTCCAAATCTTTGCCGCAACTTCAAAACAAGGTGAGCATCTTGGTAGGGATGCAAGACCAAACCGTGCCGCCTTCAATGGCACACGAAGCTTGCAAATTGATGCCGCAAGCACGCGTGTTTGAACAACACGGCTTAGGGCATTTGGCGCACGAAGAAGATCCTGCTGGCACTGCGCAGTTGATACTCACCCACTGTGAATCTACTTAAGGGCGAAACCTTTTAAGAGATTGATCGCTTCAATGGGGTCGGTGGAAATGGCATCGGCACCAAACATGTCGGCCGACAAATCTTTGAGTGTGAAGATAGGCCCACCCAACATCACTTTGACATCGGGGTTGCCAGAGTTTTTTCTGAAGTGCGCAATCAATTCGCGCAACTGAGGCAACTGGGTTTCAATCGCCACAGAAATGCCAATGACGTCGAACCATTCATTGGCAATGGCACGCATCAACTCGGATTCGGTGGATGAAATTTCAATGACCACATGAGCGCCTGCCCGCCGGAAAAAATCGGCCACGATGGTCAAGCCCAAGAAATGCTGAGAGCCTGGCGCGCAAGACAACATGACGCGCTGCGTTTCGCCTTCAACAGTGGGGCCGTCGTGGTAGCCGTAGCCCAATCGGTGGGTCACTTGGTGCATCTGCGCCAAGCCACAAGTGACATCGCTGAAATCGCACAGGTCTTTTTCCCACAGCACGCCCAAATGCCTGGCAGCAGGCGTGATGAGTTCCATGAAGATGCGGTCTTGCTTCAAACCGCGGTCTAGCAGGCGGTCGACAATTTGATTGACGCCCGCCACATCACCTTTCAGGCAACAAGCGGTGAAGTCCAACATTTCTGGGACGGGCTCGCCAAACTCGGGGGAGTCGGCGCTGATGGACTGGCTAGAGATGAGTTGCTGAGAATTCAACAGTCTGGGAATGATTTGAGACTCAATCACGTCCAGAAGGGAATCCTTGCACTCGTCATTCGCAGCACCCGAATCCTGGGGGCGCTGAGATGAACTCCCTAAGCCGTTGAACTTAGACATGCAATTTCCTTGCGAAGGATAGCGTGCCAACCTTTTTGTGGGTGATCGGGGCAAAAATTCTGCCAGCAACATAGCTTGCCGATCCGCTAATCGAACTCACTTTATAAAGAGAAGTCGCCTTGGCTTCAACCCTCTATAACCCTATGTACAGTCTGAGAGGATAGGGATATTTCCTTAATTTTTGATGACAAAGGACGTAAGTTTTGATATCAAAAGGGTCCATTGAGCTTTACAGTGGCCACATTCAAGACAGTGGCAATGCTAACCCATACCCAATAGGGTATCAGCAACAGAACTGCCTTTTTATTGATGCGCCATAGGCCCATGACCAGAAATAGGATCGACAGCCACAAAAAAACCACCTCAAAAACGGCATAGTCGGGCCGTTGCAATTTGAAGTAGATGGCACTCCACAAAATATTCAAGAATGCGTTTGTGGCAAACAACAAAATAATTCTTTTTTTGTCATTTGGCCCTTGAGCTGACTGCCAAGCCAGTGCCCCACTGATGGCACACAGCGTAAAAATGGTGCTCCAAATGACACCAAAGTAAGGGTCTGGCGGCTTCCACTCGGGGTGGTTGAGCGAGAAATACCAAGGCCCGAGCTCAGTCAGGCCTGCGCCAATGCCGGCGGTGAGGTAGCTCAGTGCAAATGCAATTGCAAAAGTTTTGAGAGTTGCGGAATTGATTTGCAATGGGGCTCCTTTAGGTTCGGGCCAGTCCTAGCAAATGGGCCATGTCTTTGAAGAATATTCGGACATGGGCCATGGGGTCTTTTCTGGCCAACTCTTTGTTCATGTAAGACTCGAAGGTGAGTCTTTGCACATCGCGATCTTCGCAAATTTTGACGAACTTTTCACGACGCTTGTCATTCTGATACCAGAAGTATTGCATGATGGCCAAAATCCAGAACACCTTGCCGTGTTGTTTCATGAATTTTTTACGGCCTTGTTTCAAGCAGGCTGGGTTGCCGGTTTTCAAGGCTTCATGCGCAGCCCTTGCCATGGTTCTGGCGCAATCCATGGCGTAGTAAATGCCTTCACCCGAAGACGGTGCCACCACACCCGCCGCGTCACCCACCACCAACACATCTTTGCCGTTGTCCCATTTGGGCAAGGGTTTCAGAGGAATGGGCGCACCTTCTCTGCGCAGCGTGGGCTCGTCAGTGAGACCTGCGACTTTGCGCAGGTGGCCTGTTGCAGTTCGAAGTGAAAAGCCTTTGTCGGCACTGCCTGTGCCCACACTCATGGTGTTGCCGTGTGGAAAGACCCAGCCATAAAAATCGGGCGACACTTCACCTTGGTAATACACGTCACAACGCTGGCCATCGTGGGATGGTTTTTGCACCGGCGCTTGAATGATCTCGTGATAAGCAAACACATACTTGGTTTTGTCGGCATCGGGAATTTGCTGACGGGCCACTTCTGATTTGGCGCCGTCGGCACCAATCACCATGCGTGCACTCACCTTGACGGGTTTGGCATGCTCTGCAGCAGAATGCTCTTTGGCATGCACAGGTGTGTAGTGCACCCACAAAGTGCCCGCCTCGTCGTGCTGTACTTTGTCAAAAATAGCTTGCTGCCGAATGGCACCTGATTCTGCTGCACGTGTTCGTAAAAACTCGTCAAAGTCGATCCTGTCCACCATACCCACAAAACCATTGTCGATGTGGATATCAACCTTGTTATCGGCGGGTGAAATCATGCGCGCGCAATTGACTTTGGCCACCAGCAAATGATCCGGAATTTCAAAGTCTTTGATCAACCTGGGTGGAATGGCGCCGCCGCAAGGTTTGGGTCGGCCTTGACGGTCGAGTAACAAAACGCGCCAGCCTTCGCGGGCTAAATCATTGGCAGCAGTGGCGCCTGAGGGGCCGCCTCCTACCACGACGAAATCGTAATCGGTTTGGCTCATGATGCAGATCCACCTTTCAAGAGGACTGAGTTGTCGAGAGACATTTCGGAAGGCTTCACGTCACCTGCGCGCATGCGCATGGCAACCACTGCAGAGGCCAAAAACATCAAGGATTGAAATGCAAAAACAGCCACATAGGCTGAACGAGAATCTTGAAGCAGTGCGTGTGCTAAATCGCTGGCACCGGTGCCCACCAGGCCACCCAAACCAAAGGCTGCGGCTTGCGCAGCACCCCAAAGGCCCATGCGCGTTCCTTCGCGGCCAGGGCCGCCCTCACCTGCCAAGCGCATCATGGTGGCGATGGCAGCAATGGAGAATGCGCCATTGGCCACGCCTAAGAAAATCACATTGGCTTTAAGGGGCCAAGCTTCCGTCATGTTGATCAAGGCAGAGGATGACAAACCGACCGTGGCAACAGCTGAGAACACACAGCCGCCCACCATCCAAGCTTGCACCGAACCCAATCGACCGGCCACCCACCGCGAACTGGCCGCAGCCACCGACAGCATGCCAATGAGCACACCCATGTGGTGCCAACCCGAGAGTTGTGTGGTTTTGCCGGGTGACATGCCATGAATGGCGCCAGCGAAGGGCTCCAAAATCAAGTCTTGAGCGCTGTAGGCCAGCATGGACAAGAACACAAAGATGGTGAATGTTCTGGCCTTAGGCTCTGACCACACTTCTTTGAAGGTTTGCTTAAAGTCGGCTGCAGATGCTTTGTTTTCTGGGGCCAATACAGCGGATGCACTTTCAAGGCGCCACAAACACAGTGCAGTGATGCAAGTGGTCAACAGACTCAAACTGGCAGACACTTTCAACAACACTTCAGGGGTGTACGGATCAATCAATTTGCCCACCACGCCCGCCGTGATGGCAAAGCCCATGATCATCATCAACCACACAGTGGTTGCCGCTTGTGCGCGCTTTTGATCAGGCACTTGCTTGGCCATCAAGGTCAACAAGGAGGTGCCACAGGCACTCACGCCCAAACCAATCAAGCTGAAGGACAACACGGCCAAGCCAATGCCCATAGCAGGCTCGGTGGCCATCCAAATGGTGGACACAGCAGCCATCACACCTCCAACGCCTAGCACCATCATGCCGCCCATCATCCAAGGCGTGCTGCGTCGGCCTTTGTCTGCACCGTAGCCCATTCGGGGGCGCACCATTTGCACCGCGTAGTGCCACGCCACCAGAGCGCCTGGCAGCAAAGCTGGAAATGCCAACTCCACCACCATGATGCGATTGAGTGTGGAAGTGGTCACCACCACCACAGCACCTAAGCAAGCTTGAATGAGGCCAAGGCGAATGATTTGAAACCATCCAAAGACAGGTGAATTCATAGCACTCCTACCGCATTGAGTTGACGCAATCCCCAAGCGCTGACCATCATGCCGCTGACAAACAGGGGCACATCAAATGCACTGACATACAGCGCGCGCTCGACAGGATTTTTTAAAAACTTAAACATGAGGGGCCATTGCAGCAAGCTCAGCACCAACACGGCCAGTGCATGCCAAGGCAACTGCCATTGAAAGAGCAATGCGGCGACCACCACTTGCGGTGTCCACATCATCAAGCAAGCGATGCGTGCAGCACCATCGGGGCCATATTTCACAGGCAAAGAAGCAATGCCCATTTGACGATCGCCTTCAATGGCTTTGAAATCGTTCAAGGTCATGATGCCGTGCGCGCCTAAGCTGTAGAGCAAGGCCAAACAAATTGAGTTCGTGCCAGGCCACGCACCGCCCAGCATCACGGCTGTGCCAGTGAGCCAGGCCAAGCCTTCGTAGCTGAGGGCACAAGCTGCAGCACCCCACCAACCATTGTTTTTCAGGCGCACGGGTGGCGCGCTGTAGGCCCACGAAAATGCAATGGCCAACGCACACGCGACAAAACCCCAAGTGCCCATCAGCGTCGCCCACAACAACGACAAGCCGGTCCACAACACGGCAATGCCCAAGCCCCATTTGCCGGGCATTCGGCCTGAAGGTATGGGTCTTTGAGGTTCGTTGATGGCATCGACATGGCGATCGAACCAATCGTTGACAGCCTGGCTGCTGGCGCAAACCAAAGGGCCCGTTAAAACCAAGCCCAACACGATCAAGGCCCAGTTGTCAGAAAGACTTTGGCCCGAGGCTACAGCGCCGCACGCAAAAGCCCACACAGGTGGAAACCAAGTGATGGGCTTGAGAAGTTCTGCAACCGTTCGTAAACTGGGCCGCTGTAGGGGTTGCGAGAGCGCAAGGATGGGATTGTCCATGCCCCCATTGTGAGAAGACTTTGAGAATTGTCAATTAGAATTGACACTATATGTCAATTAAAAAATACATCTCGCCATTTTTTGGCGAGGTGGCGGGCCGCTTTAAGGGAGCTCGGTGTCAGATTCCGTGTCGGACAAGATGCCAAAACGGCGCAGTTTGACATACAGACTTTGCCTCGAAAGCCCCAACATTTCGGCCGCAGAGGCCCTGTTGTTGTGGGTCAATTCCAAAGCGGCCTCAATGCACATGCGCTCAATGGTGTCGACCGTTTCGCCCACAATGTCTTTGATGGGTCTGCGGCCCACCAACTGAGACAACTCGGCAAAAGGATGTGGCGCCGCCGTTGTTGTGCCGGCAGCAACCTGCATGCGGCGGTCCATGTCGCGGACAAAGAAGGCATACATCGGCTCGGGCCGTGAGAGGTAAACGGCAGAAACTTCCACAGGCAAGGTCATGCCCGACAGGGTTCTAACCTCGGTTGCAAAATTGCGCACAGGCAAGTGCTGCTTGAGGGACGTGTTCAGCACCCCCCAGTCCACAGAACCCCTCAACAACCAGCGCTCCATCGATTGACCAATGACCTGCGATGAGGCTGTGAGACCCAACAAGGCCATGCCTTCTTCATTGACACTTTTAACCGTACCAACAGTGTCTGTGAGCAGCCAACCGTCTGGGAATTGCTCCATGGCTTCGCTGAGCACTGCAGAAGACTCTGCGTCTACCGAAGAACCAGCAGATGCTTCGCGCTGTGTCAAGCGCACCAAGTATTGCGCGCCACCCTCTTGCCTGAAGACCGTTGCAGAAACTGTGAGGGGCACATTCGCACCCATGAGCGTGGCTGAGCACATCTCAATGCGGCCTGTGGCCAATGCGGTTCGGAGCAAGGACTGAACCTCGCCCTGGCTGCTGGTCTCAAAACACTCTCGAAAATCGCGACCTACCAAACGCTTGCCTGCGTCTTTGAACAAGGCTTGGGCACCGACATTGGCTTCGATCAAGCGGTAAGAAGCTGCATCGATCATCAGCACGGCCTCAGGCGATGTTTCAAACAAAACCCGATAACGCGCTTCAATGTGCCGTAGACGCAAGTAATCACGTTCGACAGACTGTTGTGTTTCAACCAACCTGCGCTGCAATTCAGCCAAGCGCTCGAGGTTGCGGCCGACGGCCAAAAATTTGTTGCCCTTCAAAGGCACTGTGACGTATTGAATGGCCGCCTCGCCACCGGAGGGGGTGGGATGATTGACCTGACGCCAATTGAGGACTGCGTTTTCATCTGAGACTTGCAACAAGTCTTGAATTTTTTTCTTACTCTCGACGGTCACGGTGTCTGTCCAGCGCTTGCCCATCCAAGCCTGGCAGCCCAACGTCGCCATGGTGTCTTGCGCCGTAGAAACATCCTCAATGACACCTTCACTGTCAATGATCAAGCTGACGTCCGAAACCACGCCCAATAGCTTGGAAAATGTGGCTGGATCGAGGTTTTTGGTGTTCATTGAGACTGCAAATTGACTTCAGTGATGTGAAGTTGACACTTTTTATTGTTGCCGAAGCATACACTCAAAAATGCCATTGTTCCCTAGGGCAAATCTTAAGTATTGATACAAGACAAACTAAGGTGTCACGTTAATTTGACGCTCCATGTTGAAAAGGGTTTGGGTCACAGATTCGACGGCTTGCAAGGCGTTGCCTTTCAGCAGATGCGTGTCTGTCCATGTAATTTTTTCGGGTGCAAAACTCGCCACGGGGCCACCCACAAAGACTTGAACCGCTGTATTCACACAGTCTTTGAGCAATTCAGGCAGTGCAGCTTGAATCTCAGGCAGATGGCGCTCTGTGGACAGCGACAAGCCAATGACATCGAACCAATCCGCTTGGAAATTTCGTTTGAAATCGTTCATGTCTAAGGGGTTCACCAAGGTGACGTTCCAGCCTGCCCGCCTGAAAAACTCGCTCAACATGAAAACGCCCAAGCCATGTTGCGTGGTGGGCTCGGTCATCAGTAGCACGCTATAGCCGTTAGGATCTAGGCGGCCTTCTGTGACAAACTCTGCACTGAAATCATGCAACATTTGATGCAACCTCGAAAAGCCAATGGTGCACTCGGCAAAACTCAATCGGTCGGACAACCAGTGCTCGCCCAAGACTTTGGCGCTTTCGGCAATGCCTGCAATGTAAATCTGCATCAAAGACAAACCTTGTCGTTGCCAACCCACAATGACTTTGCGGGTTTCTTCCAAACTTTGCAGGCTGGCATCGCCCAAAAGCACCACTTGGGCCTTGTCAATCCCATCGTTTCTACCAAAAGTGGTGCCCCCCACCAGGCGGGGACCCACATTCAGGTTGGATTTTTTGCCGTTCACAGAAGAGCCAGCACGCCAGCGCTCTGCATCCTGCCCTACTGAACGATCAAATTGATGCTGACTCACAGCGTTCACCCATTTCCTGAATTAACGCAGTCAGTGTCCCTGAAGTTCATTCAGCTTCAATTCGGTGTAAACCCTACATAACATATATATTGTCAATTTATATTGACACTCGTCAGATTGAACCTTAAAGTTGGCTCAGTTCATCAGTCAATAAGAGGCGACATGCAGGATAAGCAAGCACAGGTTTTGTACACGCCCGAGCAACGCGCTCGGCGTGATGCAACGAAGTGGACACTTGTTCAAGGCTTGTTGGCGCCTGTTCAGTTCCTGATATTTCTCGTCAGCTTGTACCTGGTCCTCAGCAGTTTGCGCACAGGCGAGCACACCGATTGGGCCTTGGCCTCAGTGGTCATCAAAACACTGGTGCTCTACGCCATCATGATCACCGGCTCCATTTGGGAAAAAGTGGTGTTTGGCAAGTACCTGTTTGCCCACGCTTTCTTCTGGGAAGACGTGGTCAGCATGCTGGTGCTAGCCCTGCACACCGCCTATTTATGGGTTTGGTGGGAAGGCCAATGGTCTTCCACCGATCAACTGATGTTGGCGCTCGCCGCTTATGTCACCTATGGCATCAATGCTGCGCAATACATTCGCAAATTGCGCATGGCGCGTTTGCAACGCCCTTCAGAACCTTCCCGCGACCTTGAACACACGACCTCAACAGGTCCACAGGTAAGTCTATGAGCCCCGTCATTCCTATTCGCGCAGAAACCAGTATCGGTTGCACCGATGTCACGCCCTTGGTCCAACGCGGGCAACGTGAGGTTTTCTGCGGCCTCACAGGCATCATTTGGCTGCACCGAAAAATTCAAGACGCTTTCTTTTTGGTGGTGGGTTCTCGCACCTGCGCACACCTGATTCAATCGGCTGCAGGCGTGATGATTTTTGCCGAACCTCGTTTCGGCACCGCCATCATTGACGAGCGCGATTTGGCAGGCTTGGCCGATGTTCACGACGAACTTGATCGCGTGGTGCATCAGTTGTTGAACCGACGTCCCGACATTCGCATGCTGTTCTTGGTGGGCTCTTGCCCCTCAGAAGTGATCAAGTTGGATCTGTCGCGCGCTGCACAGCGATTGAATCAAATTCATCACCCTGCTGTGCGAGTACTGAACTACTCTGGAAGCGGCATTGAAACCACTTTCACACAAGGTGAAGACGCATGCTTGGCCGCGCTGGTACCTGGCTTGCCCAGCATGAATCCCCAAGTGCCATCGCAAACCAAACCGCAACTGATGGTGGTGGGCACCTTGGCCGATGTGGTGGAAGACCAGCTTCGCAATTTGCTGGAGCAGATGAACATCACGGTGAATTTCTTCCCTCCGCGCAACAGTCAAAAAATGCCTGCAGTGGGCGCCAACACGAAGTTTTTGTTGGCACAACCTTTCTTGGCAGATACAGCCAGAGCTTTACAGGACAGAGGTGCCACACACTTACCCGCCACTTTCCCATTGGGCATCGAGGGCACCACCGCATGGTTACAGGCTGCGGCGCAAGAGTTTGGTGTGTCGCCCTTGCTGTTCGAAAAAGTGACCGCTGCGCCTAAGCAACGTGCAGAAAAAGCTTTAGCAGTGCACCGTCAAATGCTCGATGGCAAACGCATTTTCTTCTTCCCAGATTCGCAACTTGAAATTCCATTGGCGCGTTTCCTGAACCGCGAAATGAACATGGACTTGGTGGAAGTAGGAACGCCCTACTTGCACCGTCAACACATGGCCGCTGAATTGGCATTGTTGCCCACAGGCACCCGCATCAGCGAAGGCCAAGACGTCGATTTGCAACTTGATCGTTGCGTTGAAGACAAGCCCGACATGGTGGTCTGTGGTCTGGGCTTGGCCAATCCGCTGGAAGCCCAAGGCATGACCACCAAGTGGGCCATCGAGTTGGTCTTCACCCCCATTCAAGGCTACGAGCAAGCCGCCGATTTGGCTGGCTTGTTCAGCCGGCCATTACGACGTCGCGAAAAGCTAGCGGCATAGGAATACCAGATGCAACTCACGCTTTGGACATACGAAGGACCGCCCCACGTTGGCGCCATGCGCATTGCCACCGCCATGCGCGATGTGCACTATGTGTTGCACGCCCCACAAGGCGACACCTACGCCGACTTGCTGTTCACCATGATTGAGCGCTTGCCCCGCCGCCCGCCTGTCACGTACACCACCTTCCAAGCGCGTGATTTGGGTGGCGACACGGCAGAACTTTTCAAAGATGCGGCACGTCAGGCCATTGAACGCTTCAAACCTGCGGCCATGTTGGTAGGTTCTTCGTGCACCGCCGAGTTGATTCAAGACGATCCAGGCGGTTTGGCGCAAGCCTTGAAACTGGACATTCCTGTCATTCCTTTGGAGCTGCCTTCGTACCAGCGCAAAGAGAACTGGGGTGCCAGCGAAACCTTTTACCAACTGTGCCGTCATCTGGTGTTGAAACCAGAACAGAAAACTGCCAAGAGCCGTCCTAGTTGCAACATCTTGGGACCTAGCGCTTTGGGCTTTAGGCACCGTGACGACGTCAGAGAAATAAAGCAGTTGCTCGACAAATTGGGCATAGCCATCAACGTGGTGGCGCCTTTGGAAGCCACTGTGGCCGACATTCGCAATTTGGCCGATGCCGATTTCAACGTGGTGCTCTATCCCGAAATTGGCATGAGCACCGCGCAATGGTTGATGCGCCAGTTTGATCAGCCTTACACAAAAACAGTGCCGCTCGGCTCCAATGCCACACAAGATTTCATTCGCGAAGTTTGCGGCTTTGCGGGTTTGGAAGTGCCTGCCATTGAAGAGATGACAGCCCGTGCACGCTGGTACGCACAATCGGTTGACTCCACTTACCTCACAGGCAAGCGCGTGTATTTGTTTGGCGATGCCACCCACGTGGTGAGCGCAGCCCGCATTGCCTCCGAAGAGATGGGCTTTGAAGTGGTGGGACTAGGCACTTACAGCCGCGAGTTTGCCCGCGAAGTGCGCGACTGCGCCAAGAAATACGGCGTGGAAGCTTTGATCACCGACGACTACTTGGAAGTTGAAGCGCAAATTACCGAACTGCACCCCGAACTGATTTTGGGCACGCAAATGGAACGTCACATTGCCAAGCGCCATGGCATTCCTTGCGCCGTTATTTCGGCGCCCGTTCACGTACAAGACTTTCCTGCTCGGTATGCACCTCAGATGGGCTTAGAAGGCGCCAATGTGTTGTTTGACACCTGGGTGCACCCGCTCATGATGGGCCTAGAAGAGCACTTGCTGGGCATGTTCAAGCAAGACTTTGAATTCCATGAAGGTGCATCGCCCTCTCATTTGGGCAGTGCGCGTCCTGCAGAAATCATAGTGGAAGCCGCTTCACAAAAAGAGGCTTCCAACCAAGCCACTTGGAGTGTGGAGGCTGAAAAAGAACTGGGCAAGATTCCATTTTTTGTGCGTGGCAAAGCTCGTCGCAACACCGAAAAATATGCCCTCGACCAAGGCGTCGCAACCATCACTGTGGACACACTTTACGATGCCAAAGCTCACTACAGCCGTTGAGATGAAGGGTTCTTCATCCACCACCAAGTCAGCGCGCGCTGGCATGCGGGTGGTGATGCTGACGCTGGACACGCATTTGTCCAGTGCGGCGCAACGGTCTGCGGCCAAGTTGGCGCAAAAGCTGCCCGGTTTGGAATTCAAACTTCACGCGGCCAGTGAATACCGCGCCAGCGAAGATGCCTTGAAGCGATGCTTGCAAGACATTGATCGCGCGCACATGGTCATTGTGTCCATGCTGTTCATGGAAGATCACTATCTACCCGTGATTGACGCCTTGACCGCCAAGCGCGATCACTGCGATGCCATGGTCTGCATCATGTCGGCCCCGCCTGTCATGCAACTCACGCGCATGGGCAAATTTGCCATGGGTGGCCAATCGTCTGGCTTGATGAGCCTGCTGAAAAAGTTGCGGCCCAAGGCTAAAGAAAATACCGAAGAGAAGTCTTCTGGCAAGTCTGAAGGCGCCAAGCAAATGGCCATGCTTCGCCGCTTGCCCAAGTTGCTGCGTTTCATTCCGGGTACAGCGCAAGACTTGCGCATGTTCTTCTTGACCATGCGCTATTGGCTGGCTGGCTCTGAACAAAACATCACCAACATGGTGTTGAGTTTGGTCAACCGCTATGCAGCGCCCGAACGTCAAAACTTCAAACTGGGATCGCAAGCTGAAGAACCCATCGAGTACCCTGAGGTGGGCCTGTACCACCCCAAAATGAAGGGCAAAATTTCTGAAAGCCTTCAGCAATTGCCCAAAGAACTGGATGGCAAGCCCACGGTCGGTTTGTTGCTCTTGCGCTCCTACTTGTTGGCTGGCAACGCCCTGCACTACGATGCGGTCATTGCCGCCATTGAGTCGCGCGGCTTGCGTGTTATTCCAGCCTTTGCCAGTGGCCTGGATTCTCGCCCTGCCATTGAGAATTTCTTTTTGCAAAATGGCAAATCCAAGATTGATGCCCTGGTGTCATTGACAGGCTTCTCTTTGGTGGGCGGTCCCGCTTACAACGATGCCAAAGCAGCTGAACAAATTTTGGCGCAACTCGATGTGCCCTACATTGCGGCCCACCCGGTTGAGTTTCAATCGCTCGACCAATGGGGCAGTTCACAGCGCGGCTTGTTGCCCGTCGAGAGCACCATCATGGTTGCCATTCCTGAGCTAGATGGCTCCACCATTCCCATGGTCTATGGCGGCAGACCTGGCCCTGCCGGCACCAGCTGCACAGGTTGCGAGCGCAACTGCCACTTCACCACTGAACACCAATCGCAAGACATGTTCACTTGCGCTGAGCGCACCGACATGCTGTCAAGGCGCGTTGAAAAGCTAGTGCAAAGCCGCTTGAAACAAAGAAGCGAGCGCAAGCTGGCCTTGGTCATTTTCAACTTCCCGCCTAACAGCGGCAATGTGGGTACAGCGGCTTATTTATCGGTGTTTGAGTCTTTGTTCAACACGCTCAAAACACTGAGCAACGAAGGCTACAACATTGAAGTTCCCGCCAATGCAGATGTGCTGCGCGACATGGTTCTGAACGGCAACCGCGAAACATACGGTGCCGATGCCAATGTGCATCACATCATTCCCTCCTCAGAGCATGTGCGCAATGAACGTTGGTTGAAGCAGATTGAAGCCCAGTGGGGCCCCGCACCCGGCAAGCTGTTGACCAACGGCCAAGGCTTGTTTGTGCAGGGCGTTCAGTTAGGTCAAGCTTTGGTTTGCATTCAGCCAGGCTTTGGCTACGAAGGTGACCCCATGCGCTTGCTGTTTGAAGCCGGCTTTGCACCGACGCACGCTTTCAGCGCTTTCTACCGCTACCTGCGCCAAGACTTCAAAGCCGATGCTGTGTTGCACTTTGGCACGCACGGCGCCTTGGAATTCATGCCCGGCAAGCAGTCTGGTTTGTCTGGCAATTGCTGGCCCGATCGTCTCATTGACGACCTGCCCAATCTGTACTTCTACGCCTCCAACAATCCCTCTGAAGGCGCCATTGCCAAACGCCGTGGCAGCGCCACTTTGGTGAGCTATTTGCCGCCTACTTTTGCAGAGTCTGGTTTGTACAAAGGCTTGTCTGAGCTTAAACAAACCCTCGACAGATGGCGCGCGCTGGACGACGAATTGAGCGAAGAGCGCAACGACTTGGCCGCCATGATTCATCAACAGGCTGTTGCATTGGAACTGCGAGTTCCTGCTTCTGTTCCTGCTGAGTTTTCATTGTCTGAGCCTTGGATCGATTCTCTGGTGGACCAATTGCTAGAGCTTGAGTACTCGCTCATTCCCGAAGGCTTGCATGTGATTGGTCAATTGCCCACACGCTCACAGCGCTTGGCCACTTTGAAAGCCATGGCCAAGGCGATGGAAATTGAAGAGCCAGAGTTGCTAGAGCGTTTGGTGGACGGCGTCACAGAAGATCAACTCAAGCGCAGTGCCAAGCACCTTACAGCAGCGCAACAAGATGCCTTGCACCAATTGGTTCACTCCAATGTTTTATTGAACCAAGAAAGTGAACTGAACGGCTTGTTGCGTGCCTTGGATGGTCGCTACGCTTTACCCGCACCCGGCGGCGATTTGCTGCGCAACCCCGATGTGTTGCCAACGGGCCGTAACTTGCACGGCTTAGATCCTTTCAAGTTGCCCACAGCCTTTGCTGTACGTGATGGCCAAAAGCAAGCTGAAAAACTTTTACAACGCTACGCCCAAGACGGCTCGGGTTTGCCAGAGTCCATTGCCATGGTGCTGTGGGGGACCGACAACCTCAAAACCGAAGGCGGCCCCATGTCGCAGGCTTTGGCGTTGATGGGTGTGCTGCCCCGATTTGACACCTACGGCCGCTTGGCCGGTGCGCAATTGATTCCTTTAGAAACATTGAACCGCCCCCGCATTGACGTGGTGATCACCTTGTCCGGCATCTTCCGCGACTTGCTGCCCATGCAAATCAAACTCTTGGCCGAAGCCAGTTTCCTGGCGGCCAGTGCCGACGAACCCAGCGAGATGAACTTCATCCGCAAACATGCCTTGGCCTACATGGCAGAACATGGCGGTGACATTGAAGCTGCATCGCTTCGTGTTTTCGGCAACACCGAAGGCGCCTACGGTTCCAATGTGAACATGCTGGTCGACAGCTCCTCTTGGCAACAAGAAGATGAGTTGGGCGATGCCTTCACATCACGCAAAGGCTTTGCGTATGGCCGCGAAGGCAAGCCGGTTCGCAACAACCAACTGCTCAAGAGTGTGTTGGCCGATGTGTCCTTGACTTACCAAAATCTCGACTCTGTGGAGTTGGGCGTGACCAGCATCGACACCTACTTCGACACTTTAGGCGGCATCAGCCGCGCTGTGTTGCAAGCCAAGCACGACCGTGATGGCGACGCTGCGACGGCACCGCCTGTTTACATCGTCGATCAAACGCAAGGCGATGGCGTGGTGCGTAGCCTGACTGAACAAGTGGCCTTAGAAACACGCACGCGCATGCTCAACCCCAAGTGGCACGAAGGCATGTTGCAACACGGCTACGAAGGCGTGCGCCAAATTGAAGTGCACCTGACCAACACCATGGGCTGGTCGGCTACCACCGGCCAAGTGCAACCTTGGGTCTACCAACAACTGGCGCAAACCTTTGTGCTCGACCCTGCCATGCGTGAGCGCATGGCGCAATTGAACCCCACATCATCGGCCAAGCTGGCAAATCGCTTGATCGAAGCTTCTCGTCGCGAGTATTGGAAACCCGATGCTGAGACCATGAATGCCTTGCTGCGCGCCGGCGAGGAACTTGAAGATCGCCTTGAAGGCATTAAAGAGGGACAACCCGCATGATCGAAACGACCAGCATTCCAGTACAGAACATCAAAAAGAGTTCACGACTCGACGGTGAGGGCAGCGTTCAGTTTCAAATGGACCCCAACCTCAAAATTGGCACGGCCAAAGTGTTTGCCGTTTACGGCAAAGGCGGCATTGGCAAGAGCACCACATCGTCCAACTTGTCGGTGGCTTTCAGCAAATTGGGCAAACGTGTTTTGCAAATTGGCTGCGACCCCAAGCACGACTCAACCTTCACGCTGACCAAAAAATTGATGCCCACAGTCATCGATGCTTTGGAAACCGTCGACTTTCACGCAGAAGAACTGCGCCTAGATGACTTTGTCTTCAAGGGCTACAACAACGTGATGTGTGTCGAAGCGGGCGGCCCGCCTGCCGGCACAGGCTGCGGCGGTTATGTCGTGGGTCAAACCGTCAAGCTACTCAAAGAGCATCACTTGCTCGAAGACACCGATGTGGTGATTTTTGACGTGTTGGGCGACGTGGTGTGCGGCGGCTTTGCAGCCCCCCTGCAACATGCAGACCGTGCCTTGATTGTCACGGCCAACGACTTTGACTCCATTTTTGCCATGAACCGCATCGTTCAAGCCATTGGTGCCAAAGCCAAAAACTACAACGTGCGTTTGGGCGGCGTGATTGCCAACCGCAGCGATGCCACCGACCAAATTGACAAGTACAACGCCGTAGTGGGTTTGAAGACCATGGCTCACTTCCCCATGTTGGACGAGATTCGCAAGAGCCGTTTGATGAAGAGCACGCTGTTTGAACTGGAGCCAACACCCGCAGTGAAGGCTGTACAAGACGAATACATGCGCTTGGCTGCCGCCTTGTGGCTGGGCAGCGACCCTTTGCCTGCGGTGCCCATGAAAGACCGCGATATTTTTGACTTGCTCGGTTTTGATTGAAGCGACTCACTGGAATCTGAAGAACATGAACACTCGCGCTTACGAACAACGTCGCAGTCAGATCGAACATTATTTCGATCGCACAGCTGCCGACGCCTGGGCTCGCCTCACCTCCAACGAACCCGTGGGACGCATTCGCGCCACCGTTCGTGCGGGTCGCGACACCATGCGCAACACCCTGTTGTCGTGGTTGCCTGAAGACTTAACAGGCAAGCGCATTTTGGATGCAGGTTGTGGCACTGGCGCTTTGGCCGTAGAAGCTGCACTACGCGGTGCAGAAGTGGTGGCCATTGATTTATCGCCGACGCTGGTGAAACTGGCTGGCGAACGCGTGGCCAGCGATCACCCTCAATTGCCAGGCAGCATTGAGTTTTTATCCGGCGACATGCTGAGCCCCGACTTGGGACACTTTGACCATGTGGTGTGCATGGATTCGCTGATTCATTACAACTGCGACCAGATCGCTGATGCATTGGCAGCGCTGGGTCAACGCACACGTGGCAGCATGGTGTTTACCTTTGCACCCCGCACACCTTTGTTGGCCTTGATGCACAGCATGGGCCGACTTTTCCCAAGCTCAGATCGTTCGCCCTCTTTGTCACCTGTGGCGCATTCCGCTTTGCTGAACAAGTTGGACACCCATCCAGAGCTCACGCAATGGCAAGGCGGTCGCATGCAACGCGTGGCCAGTGGTTTCTACACCTCTCAAGCTTGGGAGTGGTCACGCGCATGACACTGAAAATGCCAGCATGGTTGTCGGCTTATGCAACGCGCTTCATGCCGTTTGCAGATGCCGCCTCGCCCGATCTGCCTTTGGGCAGGTTGTTGCGCTTGTCCATGTTTCAGCTGGTCATTGGCATGATCACCGCTTTGTTGGTGGGCACCTTGAACCGCGTGATGATTGTGGAATTGCATGTGCCTGCTTGGTGGGTGGCCTTGGCAGTAGCCATCCCCATGGTGTTTGCCCCTTTGCGAACCCTCATTGGCTACCGCAGTGATACGCATCCCTCTGCTTTAGGACTCCGACGCATTCCTTATTTGTGGACAGGCAGCTTGCTGTTGTTTGGTGGATTGTCTGTGATGCCTTTTGCATTGCTTTTGTTAGCCGAAGCTGTGCCAGAAACTTTGTTGCTAGGACAACTGGGCGCTGGACTGTCATTTATCTTGATTGGCACCGGCCTTCAAGTGACGCAAACGGCCGGCATGGCACTGGCCAACGACGTGGCGCAAGAAGACAAGCGTCCCCGTGTGGTGGCTTTGCTGTATTGCATGTTGCTGCTGGGCATGATTGTGAGCAGCGTGTTGTTCGGCTTGTTCTTGGCCGACTTCACGCCCCTCAGAATGATTCAAGTCATTCAAAGCTCTGCAGTCTTGGTCATTGTGGTCAACCTGATTTCGATGTGGAAACAAGAATCCCGTCAGGCCAAACGTGGCGCGCGCGCCCCCGGTGGCTTTAGCGCCAGCTGGAAAGAACTGATTGCCATGCCCCAGATGCGCCGCTTCTTGTGGACAGTGGGTTTGGGCTCTTTGGCCTTCAGCATGCAAGACATTGTTCTAGAGCCCTACGGTGCCGAAATTTTAAGCTTGGACGTCGGCAACACCAGCTCTCTCACTGCCATGGGTGCCATCGGTTCTTTGGTGGCTTTTGGCTTGTCAGCCAAATGGTTGGCCTCCGGCTGGCACGCATGCCGACTGGCCAGCTTTGGCATCTTGATTGGCCTGCCCGCCTTTGCCTTGGTCATCTTTGCAGCCCCCACCGAGTCTGTGGCCATGTTCCGCACTGGTGTGGTCTTGATTGGTTTTGGCTCTGGCTTGTTTTCCGTGGGCATGCTGGTCACGGCCATGTCGTTTCAAAACGCACGCATGAGTGGTTTGATTTTAGGTACCTGGGGTGCTGTGCAAGCCACGGCCACAGGGGCTGCAATGGCCATGGGCGGAGCCCTGCGAGATGTGGTTTCAGAAATGGCTTTGTCGGGCCGTCTGGGTGAAGCACTCAACTCACCCATCACCGGCTACAGCTTTGTGTACCACTTGGAAATTTATTTGTTGTTTGTGGTGTTGATTGCCTTGGGGCCACTGCTGAAAAGCAGCCGCCGCGAAGCAAGGACACCAATTTTGAAATTTGGTTTGGCTGAATTGCCAAATTGATGGGCATTGATTTAACAAGGAGCAGTCTTATGGAAACAGGCGCTATTACGCAGTATGTCGACGTGGCACAACTGGTGCTTTACGTATTTTGGGCATTTTTCGCAGGCCTGATTTATTACCTCTTGCGCGAGAACCACCGCGAGGGCTACCCCATGGACTCTGGCCGTGAGAATGGTCCCAAGCAAGAGGGTTGGCCACCTGTGCCCTCCCCTGTCACTTACAAAACCCACGACGGTCACGTCATGCTGTCACCTGACCTGAACCGTCCTGATGGTCAATACAGTGCACAACCCACCACCCAATGGAATGGTGCCCCCATCGAACCCGTGGGCGATCCTTTGTTGGCAGGTGTCGGCCCAGGTGCTTGGGCGATGCGCGCTGATGTACCTGACATGGAACATGGAGCCCCCAAAATTGTGCCTTTGCGTTTGGCACCCGACTTTTCTGTGGCACATCAAGACATTGATCCGCGTGGCTTGGCTGTCGTTGGTGCTGACCGCAACGTGGCGGGTCATGTGGTGGAACTTTGGGTGGACCGCATGGAAATGATCTTCCGTTACATCGAAGTGAAATTGGAAGGCGCCGAGAAAACAGTGTTGCTGCCCATGAACTTTGCCAGGATCAAAAAGCAAGGCATTCATGTGCATGCCTTGTTGGCGCATCAATTTGCCAATGTGCCGCAAACCAAATCGCCTGATCAAATCACCATGCTAGAGGAAGAAAAGATCACGGCCTACTTTGGTGCCGGCACTTTGTACGCAACTCCTGAGCGTCAGGAGCCCCTGCTGTGAGAGCCAAGAACATCAGTGCGACGCACGAGCATGAGTGGGAAGCAGCCCCTGGCTTGCCTTCCACGCTGCCCGAAGGTGAACACATCGTTTGGCAAGGATCGCCCGATTGGCAACAGTTGGCGATACACGCTTTCCATGTCCGCAAAATTGCCATTTACTTTGTACTGATGGTTGGCATTCAACTGACGCACCTTTGGGGCGAAGGTCTTGAAGGTCGTGAGTTGATTGTCCCCATCGTGGTCAGCGCCTCATTGGCCATGCTGGCACTGGCATTGCTGACCACCTGTGCATGGTTTGCTGGCAAGAGTTCTCTCTACACCTTCACCAACAAGCGTGTGGTGATGCGCATCGGCATTGTGCTGACGCTCACCTTCAACTTGCCCTACCGCCGCATTGCGGGCGCTTCGGCCAAAGGCTATTCAGACGGCTGTCAAGACATTGCGTTAGAGCTGTACGCAGAAGATCGAATTGGTTGGGCGCATTTGTGGCCGCACCAAAAGGCTTGGCATGTCAAGCACCCCCAGCCAACGCTGCGCTGTGTGCCCCAAGGCGAAGCCGTCAGCGCTTTGCTTTTCAGCATGTGGCGCGAACACCATCAGGCCGACAAAGTGGTCACAGGCGCAATGAACGTGACGCCTTCCAACGACGGCCGTACGCATCAACCACAAGGCGCCATGGCATGACACGCGAAACGACCTTGCCTTTGGCAACGCGCTCGACGCCCACATCCGCTTCATTGCCTTGGGCTGTGAAGCTGCTCGGCAGCATGTTGCTGCTGATTTTGTTGGCCGTGGGCTTTGCAAGATGGCAAGGTATTTCAGACAAACAAGTCGACGCTGCAACTGTTTGGCAGCGTGATTTGATTTTTGCGGATGGCCCACAAGGTTCAGTGGTCGTGAAAGATGCCAAGAATCAAATGGAGATTGCCAAGTTTGAAGGTGAACAGGGGTTTCTGCGCAGCACTTTGCGCGCCCTGGCGCGTGAGCGCAAACGCCAAAGCATTGGCCCCGATGCCCCCATGCAATTGCTGGGTCGTGCGGATGGCCGCTTGACATTGCTTGACCCCAGCACCCAACAACGCATTGACTTAGAAGCCTTCGGCCCCAGCAATGTGGCTGTCTTTGCAGGCTTGCAAAAAATCGGTCTTGCACCAATACAGATTGTTCAAATTTCAGGAAATGACAGGAGCTCCCAATGAATGCCTCAGCCGTTCGCAGCATTGAAACCGTTGAAGATGCCAACAAAAAGGCAGTTCATGACGATTTGATCAGCCCCCGCTTTTACACCACCGACTTCGCTGCCATGGACCGCATCAACATTGAGCCTGTGCGCGCCGAGTGGGACAAGATGATGGCCGAGTACGAAGGCGACAACAACCACGATCACTTTCAGCGTGATGCTGCTTTTGCAGACGAAGTGCGCGACAACATGGCCAAACTCTCGCCTGAAATGCGCCAAGAGTTCATGGACTTTTTGGTCAGCTCGCTCACCTCAGAGTTTTCAGGCTGCGTTTTGTACAACGAAATTCGCAAGAACGTCACCAACCCTGACATCAAACAACTGATGACCTATTTGGCACGCGACGAATCGCGCCATGCGGGTTTCATCAACTTGTCTTTGCGTGATTTCAATTTGGGCATTGACTTGGGCAACCTCAAGCGCACCAAGAAATACACCTACTTTAAACCCAAATACATTTACTACGCCACCTACCTGTCCGAGAAGATTGGCTATGCACGCTACATCACCATCTTCCGCCAGTTAGAGAAACACCCCGAAAAACGTTTCCATCCCATCTTTCGATGGTTTGAACTTTGGTGCAACGATGAGTTTCGCCATGGCGAATCCTTTGCGCTCATCATGCGTGCCAACCCCAAGTTGCTCAGCGGTGGCAACAAACTGTGGATTCGCTTTTTCTTGCTGGCTGTCTACGCCACCATGTATGTGCGAGATCACACACGCCCCATGTTGCACGAAGCCATGGGTTTGGATTCCAGTGAATACGACTACCAAGTGTTCCGCATCACCACAGCCATCACGCAGCAAGTGTTCCCGCTGGCCTTGGACACCGACAATCCTAAATTCCGCCGCGGTCTTGAGCGCTTGTTTGCCATTTCTCAAGACATGGAAAAAGCCAAAGCGCGTGGTGGTCTCATCGGTAAATTGCAACAAGGTGTTTGTGCTGTCAAAGCATTTGGCACCTTTGCCGGTCTGTACATGATGCCCGTCATTCAGCAAGACTTGTCGCCACAAGTTCGCATGGAACCCGCATGGTAATGGACGTCGTTTGGGCCTGTGTTTTCACAGCCATGTGCTGGTGGTTTGGCACAGGTGTGATTTTGTGGCTCGATCGTTTACCGCCTGCAAGCTTTCGCTGGAGTTTGTTGGGCTGGAGCATGCTCTTGATTTTGAGTTTCAAGGGCGTTTATGAAAGCATGCGCGAGGTCAGCGTTGCCAATGCTTACTTGGCTTTTGGCAGTGTGATTGTGATGTGGGGTTGGCACGAATTGGCTTTCCTCACAGGATGGATCACCGGCCCGCGCAAGGTCCCCTTGACCGAAGGCGCCCAAGGCTGGCAACGGTTTCAAGAATCGGTGCAAGTCATGCTTCATCATGAAGTGGTCTTGCTCATCAACTTCGGCATTTTGTGGCTGATGCAAATGGACCAACCCAACCATGTGGCCCTTTGCACATATGCGCTGCTGTGGTTCATGCGTTTGTCGGCCAAACTGAACCTCTTTTTTGGGGTGCCACAAAACGGCGCACAGTACCTGCCTGCGCATCTGGTTTATTTGGCCAGCTACTTTCGCTCACGTCTGATCACCCCTTGGTTTGTGGTGTCCATCAGTGCAGCCATTGGCACTTGGTGTTGGTTGGTTTGGCAAGCCCAGCAAGGCGCCATGGCCATCACCACAGGTTGGGTCATGTTGGCCACCCTCTTGGGCTTGGCCATTGTGGAACACCTCATCATGATTTTCCCATTGCCACTTGAGCGGCTTTGGGGTTGGGCCATGGGCCAGTCCTCGGTGGAATCAGCTCTCTCCACCCCACCTTAAGGCTTTCATGAACGCATTCAATGCCAATGGTTTTTCGCATCCCGGTCTGAACGCAAGGCAGCCCGGGGGCAACGACGGCAGCACGGATGCCAGGCCCATGGCTGTCATCATTGGCAGTGGCTTTGGCGGCTTGGCCGCAGCCATTCGTTTGAGTGTCAAAGGCTATCAAGTCAAAGTGTTGGAAAAGCTAGATGCCCCGGGTGGCCGCGCTTATGTGCACCGTCAAGATGGCTTTACCTTTGATGCCGGTCCCACCATCATCACCGCACCATTTTTGTTAGAAGAGCTTTGGACACTGTGCGGTAAAAAGTTTGCAGACGACGTGACGCTGGTGCCCATGGACCCGTTTTACAGAATTCGCTTTGACGATGGCACTTGGTTTGATTACAGCGCCGATGAAGCCAAAATGTTGGACGAAGTGGCACGCTTCTGCCCCGAAGATGTTCAAGGGTATTTGGATTTTGTGAAAGATGCAGAGCGCTGCAAAACACTTGGGTTTGAAGGTTTGGGCTCGATTGCCTTTGACACCTTGGGCGATCTGATCAAAGCCATTCCCTCCTTCCTCAAAATGGGCGCTTGGCGCAGCATTTACGCCTTGGTGGCCAAACACTTTAGCAATGACAAGCTGCGCACGGTCATGAGCTTCCACCCCTTGCTGATTGGTGGCAACCCTTTCTCGGTCACAGCGGCTTATGCTTTGATCAACTCCCTCGAAAGAACCTGGGGCGTTCACTCTGCCATGGGCGGAACCGGTGCCATTGTGAAAGCCATGGTGGGTTTGCTGGATTCACGCGGCATTCAATTGCGCCTGAATGCACCTGTCACACAAATTCGCATTGAAAACGGCAAAGCGTGTGGTGTTGAGTTGGCGTCGGGCGAGTTCATCGCCGCCGACATTGTGGTGAGCAATGCAGACACAGCATGGACATACAAGAACTTGGTGGCACCGCAACACCGCCGCCATTGGACCAATCGCAAAATTGAAAATGGCCGCTATTCCATGGGTTTGTTTGTTTGGTACTTTGGCACCTCCAAGCAATACCACGATGTGCCGCACCACATGATGGTGCTAGGGCCGCGCTACAAAGGCTTGCTCACAGACATTTTCAAGCGTCACCATCTGGCCAAAGATTTCAGCCTGTACTTGCACCGCCCCACCGCCACCGATCCGTCCTTGGCGCCAACAGGTTGTGACACTTTTTATGCGCTGTCGCCAGTTCCGCACTTGGACAGTGGCACCGATTGGGTCCAATACGCTGAAACATACCGCGCCGCCATAGCGGAAGCCTTAGAAGCTTCCGTTCTGCCTGGATTGCGGGAATCCATCGTCACTTCCAAAATCACCACGCCGCAAGACTTTCACGATAACTTGTGGTCCTACAAAGGCGCCGGCTTTGGACTAGAGCCTTTGCTCTTGCAAAGTGCGTGGTTCCGTCCTCACAACCGAAGCGAAGACATTCCGGGTTTGTACATGGTGGGGGCTGGCACGCATCCAGGAGCAGGCGTGCCTGGGGTGTTGATGTCGGCCAAGGCACTTGAAACGGTGGTCCCCCATGTTTCAGTTTAATCCCATCCCCAACACGGCCAACCTCGAGGCCTGCGTCGCCATGATGAAGGGTGGCTCGAAAACTTTTTTTGCAGCCAGTCGATTATTGCCCCCTCGCATTCGAACAGCCTCCATTGCCTTGTACGCTTTTTGCCGAGTAGCCGATGATCTGGTGGATGAAGCCTTGCCCGGCCAAGCACCGCTTGATGTTCTGCGTGAACGCCTCGACGCCATCTATGCAGGCACGCCTAAAGACCATGTGGAAGATCATGCTTTGAGCATGGTGGTTCAACAATATGAGCTGCCCCGACATTTTTTAGATGCCTTGATTGAAGGCTTTGCGTGGGATGCCAAAGGCCGGCGTTATGACAGCATTGAAGAAGTGCACGACTATGCGGCCCGCGTAGCAGGCAGCGTTGGCGCCATGATGTGCTGGATCATGGGTCCGCAAAACACAGACACCCTTGAGCGCGCGTGTGAACTGGGTGTGGCCATGCAGCTGACCAACATTGCGCGAGATGTTGGCGCGGATGCCGCCATTGGCCGAATTTATTTGCCCAGACGTTGGCTGATTGAAGCTGGTGTGCAGCCTGAAGAATGGTTGCAAAACCCCATCTTGACCCCCGGCATCCAAATCGTTGTGGCCCGCCTGCTTGAAGAAGCAGATCGCCTGTACAAGCAAGCCCAACCCGGCATTGCCGCATTGCCCCCCGATTGCCGTTCAGCCATTTTGGCAGCCAGCATGATTTACAGAGAGATTGGCGTTCAACTTAAACGCGAAGGACTGGACTCGGTCAGCACACGCACCGTGGTCAGTACCACGCGCAAATTGGTGTTGCTGGCCTCCGCTTGGACTCAAGCCGCTTGGATTCGAACGGCAGAAAACCAACCCAAACCTTTGCAGGCCATTCAATTTTTAGCGCTGCACAACCAAAACACACAAGCCAGTGCGCAATGGGCCGGGGCTTACTTTCCCAACCGTGCCATGCCGCAACGCGTGGCATGGGTTTTTGATTTACTCGAACGACGTGAAAACGAGCGCCTGCAAGGGCGTCAACGGCTTCACTCTTGATATTGCAAACCATCTAACAAGGAGAAGATGATGAAAATTCAAAGCGGACTGAACGTTGTCAGTGCTTTCTTTTGGACATTCTGGGCAACGCTGTCGTTGGCTGGCTTGATTCAGCACAGCGATACAGGGTATTTTTATGTGTTTGCGGCAGCGTTGGTAGCCTGCCTGGGCATGCACCGCGTCACGATGAAGGCCATCGAGAAATTCATGGCCATGCACGCCAACAAATCAGCATCACACTGATTTGAATGAAGGTACCTGATGCAAGTTGATGCATTGCACATTAACTTGCAGACTGGCCTTTTTCGGCCAGCTTTGCGTGCGCAGGTTTACTTGCGTGGGCGATTGAACCAATTGGCCAACATGAACAGACAGAACACCACGTACATGATGATGAGAATGTGAGTTGTTTGCATCGTATCTTCCTTTGCCTGTTGCTGATGAATTGGAATCTTTAAGAATTTCTTAATAAGGGCTTCATGGCCACCAAGGTGAGTAGCAGCATCACAACTTCAATGCCATAAACAGCGGAGTAACCCGTCACAGAATTGGTCCATTGTGCCACGCCATCGCGCAGCAAGCCACCCAAGGCCATGCCAATGCCCGAAGCGGTCGCCTGAACGGCTCCCCATGCACCCATGGCCAAGCCCACTTGATCGGGGGGTGCCAAGTTCATGCTAGCGGTCAAGGTACCGTGCGCAAACAGGCCGCCCCCCAAGCCAATCAAGAACACACCCAAAACAAACAGCGGGACCGACATCAGCGGCGCTGCCAAAATAATGAATACAAAAGCAGGCAAACCTGTCCATGCGCCCCAGCTGGCCATTTGATACGGATCTGCACCTCGGGTAATGACCCGAGACGCCCAGGCGAAGCCGATCAATCCACCCAAAGCCAAGGTGAAGGTCAGGAGTGTGGTGGAAGACACGCTGAGTTTGAGTATTTCGCCACCATAGGGCTCCAGCAGCACATCTTCCATGGTGAAAGCCATGGAGCCTAAGCCCACAGCCAAGAGCCTTCTAACAGTGTGGGGGCCTTCACAAAATAATCGCCAAGAATCCTGGAACGATGCTTCAGGCGACGCGCCTGGCTGCCTTTGGCGACTGCGTGCTTCTTGCTTCCACACCGCCACCACATTCAAGACCAGCGTGATAACGGCCACCGCTTGAACCACTCGGATCAATGCGCCAGGGCTGTAATCGGCCAATAAATCGCCTAAGACCAACGCACTGCCCATCATGCCCATGAGTTGCATGACATACATCAGTCCCACCACTTTGGCCTGCTTCTCTTGCGGTGCCAAATCGGTGGCCAATGCAAGGCCTGCCGTTTGGGTGGTGTGAATACCCACCCCGACCAAAATGAAGGCAACGGCAGCGCCAAACTGGCCCACCCATTGCGGCGCTTGGGCAGACTGTCCGGCACCCGACAAGACCAACAACGCAAAAGGCATGATGGAGAAGCCACCAAATTGCATGAGGGTGCCCATCCAAATGAAGGGCACGCGGCGCCAACCCAGATGCGAACGGTGGTGATCAGATTGGAAACCAATCAAAGCGCGAAAGGGTGCAATCAACAAGGGCAAAGCCACCATGAAAGACACCAAGCTTATGGGGACGCTCATCTCGACAATCATGACGCGATTGAGCGTGCCCACCAGCATGACCATGGCCATGCCGACAGAAATTTGAAACAAGGACAGACGAAGCAAACGGGACAGTGGCAAATCTTCACTGGCAGCGTCTGCAAACGGCAAGAAACGTGGGCCCAACTGACTGGCCCAAGAAACAACCCACTGGGTTCTTGTACGGTTCATTTTGAAAATTCAAAAGAAAGTACCAAGCGCGGTAAAGCGCTTGGTCTTTCGTCGGGGAACACCCCGTTACTTTTTAACTGCCGGTTCAGCGGCAGGTGCTGCAACTGCAACAACCTTACCAGCTCCGCCATTCAAAAAGCCTTTCACCCAAGTGGTGTTCAGTGTCAGTGCCAGGTGCACGCTGAATGAGGCAATAGCCACAGCAGCGATGAACACTGGAATGCCAACTGAAGGTTTCACCACGGTCCACATTTTTGCGTAAATCATGGTGACTCCTTATTTAAGCCAGGGTGAATAGATATAGGCCAACAGATGGGCAAATGCGGCAACCATGCCGAAAATCTGTGTGCCTTGGATGAGATTACGGTGAATCTCTTCTGATTCGGCCTCGGTCAAACCGCTGGGCCCTACTTTGTCAGATGACATAGCATTCTCCTAGGAGGAAGACGTGCACAACCCGCACGAGGGTATTCAGGGTCGGGTGACCCAGAATTCGGAA
>JACCDW010053532.1_pt1 | contig 44702 bp, 40 predicted proteins | sample 7449781 | NCBI WGS metagenome assembly JACCDW01 (sample SAMN15323449, study PRJNA562643) | freshwater metagenome | isolation source: river surface water | place: USA:Blue River Watershed | collected 2017-08-18
AAGATTCTGGGTGAACGCTCGACATGCTCGCTATTGTGTCTTGAAGCGCGCGACAATATCACGCATGCTTTGGGACATATTTTGCCGCGTCATCGACAACCATGGAGATTTGGGGGTCTGTTGGCGCCTGAGCGTCGATCTGGCATCGCGCGGGCATCAAATTCGACTGTGGGTAGATGACGCCAGCGCCCTCACCTGGATGGCGCCCGAAGCCAACTTGAATGCCGAGGGCTGGGGGCAACTGGCATCTGAAAAGGGGCACATTGAAGTTCGCCCGTGGTCAAGCCCCTTGAAGGACAAAGCCCCAACTTCGCAGGTTTGGATAGAAGCCTTTGGCTGCGATCTGCCCGAGCACTTTGTCCATTGGGCCTCCAGCCAGTTGACAGGCCTAACCGAAGCCCAAGCGCCCGTTTGGTTGAACTTGGAGTATCTGAGCGCCGAATCCTATGTCGAGAGAAGCCACAAACTGCCCTCGCCTGTGATGAGCGGCCCGCTCAAAGGACGAACCAAGTGGTTCTTCTATCCAGGGTTCACTGAGAAAACAGGCGGCCTGCTTCGGGAATCCCATGTCGCAAACCGCCCCCCCGCTCAAGCGTCCGCTGCGCCGTTGGTCCCACAAAAAACTTTTCTGTTTTGCTATGAGCCCGATGCGCTCCATGAAGCCATTGACCAACTCCTGGGGCACTCTCCCACCAACGTTTGGCATGTTGCACACGGCAGAGGCGCTCTTGCGTTTGACAATGCGTTAACGAAGTTGCCTCCTTACAAAAGGCCCCAATTTCAAATCCTCCCACCCATGCCGCAACAAAGCTTTGATGTGCAATTGGCACAAAGTGATCTGAATTTCGTTCGCGGTGAGGACTCCTTGGTCAGGGCCATCTGGGCCGGTCAAGCTTTCATTTGGCACATTTACCCCCAAGAGGACGGCGCACACGGCCCCAAGCTACAAGCTTTCTTGGACTGGCTGGAGGCGCCTGCAAGTTTGCGTTCATACCATTTGCGCTGGAATGACCTCACGCAAGACCCCCTGCCCCCCATCGACCTGCCCCTTTGGCAAGCCTGCGTCCTATCGGCACGCACTAGGTTGATGGCCCAAATGGACCTGGTCAGCCAAATTCTTCAATTTGTGGCCGAAAAGCGCTAAAATCTTGGGCTTTGGGCAAAGTTTCAGCCTTTGCCCTTAAACAAATTACAAATCTTTTTTAGCAACTTACTCAAAGCAACTCAACGCCTGACAAAGGCACCACTGGACACCTTATGAAAATCGCTCAAGAAATCCGCGTTGGCAACGTGATCATGCAAGGCAAAGATCCCATGATCGTCTTGCGCACTGAATACAGCCGTGGCGGCCGTGGTGCAGCCACCGTCCGTATGAAACTCAAAGCTTTGTTGAGCAACATGGGTTCTGAAGTGGTCTTCAAAGCCGACGACAAAATGGACCAAGTCATCTTGGACCAAAAAGAATGCACCTACTCTTATTTCGCCGATCCCATGTATGTATTCATGGACAGCGAATACAACCAATACGAAGTTGAATCCGAAAACATGGGCGATGCCATGAACTACCTCGAAGACGGCATGGCTGTTGAAGTGGTGTTCTATGACGGCAAGGCCATCTCTGTTGAGTTGCCTACCAGCGTAGAGCGTGAAATCACTTGGACAGAGCCCGCAGTCAAAGGCGACACATCCGGCAAAGTGCTCAAGCCCGCCAAAATTGCAACAGGCTTTGAAGTACCTGTGCCTCTGTTTGTGAACCAAGGCGACAAAATTGAAATTGACACACGCACTGGCGAATACCGCAAGCGCGTCTAATGCAAAGGCTGTGACGAAAGTCCAGTTTTGCCCCATCAAGACCTCTTCGGAGGTCTTTTTTTTGCTTGAAATTCAGCATGCATGCTTCACAATGGTGTCATGCAATCAACCCACGACCTGAACGAATCCAAAGAAGTGGCCGATGCTTATCGCTTGGCATTCAATGATCCCGAGTTCTTGCGACGCCCTGAAACTCGGGGCATCCGTTTTCAGCTTGAATTGCTCAAGCCAGAACTGATTCAAACCGAGGAAGGCATACACAACACGGTGGTGGTCTTCGGCAGTGCGCGCTTCAAAAGCCTTGAAGAGGCGCAGCGGCGTTACCAAGAAGTGTCACAACTGCCTTCATCCGCCCAAAACACAGAGGTGTTGGCACTGGCACAGCGTGATTTAGAAAATGCCAGCTATTACGAAGCGGCCAGAAAGTTTGCGCACTTGGTGTCTCAAGCTTGCGCCTCTCACCCCAAAAAAGACCGTTTAACCATTTGCACGGGGGGTGGCCCCGGCATCATGGAGGCCGCCAACCGAGGCGCCATGGAAGCCGGCGCCCCGTCGGTCGCTATGAACATTTCACTGCCCCACGAGCAGGCACCCAACCCCTATGTCACACCCGGCTTGAGCTTTCAGTTTCACTACTTTGCTTTGCGCAAAATGCATTTTGCAATGCGTGCCAAAGCACTGATTTCATTTCCAGGCGGCTTCGGCACATTGGACGAATTGTTTGAAATCCTCACCTTGGTTCAAACACGCAAAGTCCAAGCGACGCCCGTTTTGCTTTATGGCTCGGATTTTTGGAAACGCTTGATTGACTTCGACTGGCTGGTCTCGTCGGGCACCATCGCCAAAGAAGATTTGGCGTGCTTCAAATATGTTGATTCGCCAGAAGAAGCTTGCGAAGAAATTAAAAAGCTGCTGCCCTGTTAACTTGGGTGACTTGCGTGCTTTGGCCTGAGCCGCCAGGCCTGAGGTGTGCCACTGGCAACGCAGGTCCCCACCACCCAAAACACCACAGAGACGCCCGCCACTGCCCCTGCTGCGCCAAAAATCAAAGGCATGATCACGCTGGACGCATTGACCGTCATGATGCGCAAGCCAAGCGCTTCGCCCTGCCGGTGATCCGGCGTGATTTGGTGCAAGGTGCTCATGATCATGGGCTGCACCACCCCCAAAACCACACCCAAACAAACGGAACAAATGCCCATGGCCAAGGCTGAATCAAACAAGGGATAGACGGCAAAGATCAAACTGGCACAAACCATCGCACCGGTCAGCAACCGATACTCTTGCAAACGCCTCGCAATCCATGGCAGCACGACCCGAATCATGGCTGAGGCCACCGCAAAAGATCCCAAGATGGTTCCCACCACTGACGCACTCAAGCCGCGTTCGTGGCCCAGAACGGGCACCACAAAAGTGTGCACATCCCAGCAAGAAGACAATAACCAATTGACCAACAACAAACGACGCATGAGGGGCTCGTGCAGCAAGTCCCACACACGGTTGTTGGCATGCTCTGGGAGCACAGGCTCAACGGGTTTCTCTTGAACTTTGCGGATCCAAAACCAAGCCACCAACGGCATGATGGACAACATGACAAAAGCCGCTCTAAAACCACTTGCATCTGCAGGCGTCGCACCCGCATGGTCAATCAGCAAGCCCGCAAAAAAGGGGCCCATGAAGTTAGAGATGGCAGGTCCGATGGCCAACCAGCTAAAAGTCTCTTTGAGTTGATTGGCGTCACTGGCCATGCGCCCCACATGTCTTTGCAGTGCGATAACGGTAATGCCTGTGGCACCCCCCGTTGTCAGTGCTCCAAAGCAAAGCACAGGAAAAATGGGCCACACAATGGCCAAGCCCGCACCTACACATGCCACCACGACACTGAAGCGTACGGGCTTTTTCAAGCCATGGCGGTCTGTGAAGCGGCCTGCGGGAATGGCCATGAACACTTGCGTCAATGAAAACAAGGCCAGCAACACACCGACCGCCATGGCACTGTAGCCTTGTTGCAATGCCAACAGGGGCGTGGCCATTCGCATGCCCGTCATGCAGGCATGCAAAAAAATTTGGCCGCTGATCAGTCTGGCAAGTTCTCGCTTCACAGAGACTCGCCATCACTTTCTTCTGCCGCCTGCGACAACAAGCCAGGCACCTGCCCCTCCGGCATGGCTTCCACTTGCCTCAGTGCTCTGTGCATCACATTGCTACGCGTTTGCGCTTTGTCTAAGGTGTTGAGCACCGTTTGGGTCTGCTCTTTGACTTTGGCCAGCACATCGCCAAATTTCCCAAACTCTGTTTTGACGGCACCCAGCACTTGCCAGACTTCGCTGGAGCGTTTTTCCAAAGCCAGTGTTCGAAAACCCATCTGCAAGGAGTTGAGCATGGCCATCAAGGTGGTGGGGCCAGCCAGCGTCACGCGGTAATCGCGCTGCAAAGACTCAATCAAGCCAGGTCGACGCAGAACTTCTGCATACAAACCTTCAGTGGGTAAAAACAAGATGGCAAAGTCGGTGGTGAACGGGGGTTCGATGTACTTTTCGGTGATCGATTTGGCTTCCAAGCGAACCCGGGCTTCTAGTGCTTTGCTGCACAACTCCGCCTGAATGGCATCGGCGCGAGATTGTGCGTCAAGCAAGCGCTCGTAGTCTTCGTTTGGAAACTTGGCATCGATTGGCAACCAGACTGGCTGGCCATCCTCAGACTTGCCTGGTAAGCGAATGGCAAAGTCGACCCGATTTTTACTGCCAGGTCGGGTCGCACATTGCGCTGAATATTGATCAGGGGCCATCACCTGCTCTAGCAAGGATGCCAACTGCGCTTCACCAAACATGCCCCGAGTTTTAACGTTGGTCAGCAAATGCTTCAGATCGCCAACACCTTGCGCCAAGGTGTTCATCTCGCCTAAACCTTTGTGCACCTGCTCCAAGCGATCCGCCACTTGCTTGAAGCTTTCACCTAATCGAGCTTGCAAAGTGGTTTGCAATTTTTCATCCACGGTTTGGCGCATTTCATCCAACTTGGCCGTGTTGCTTTGTTGGAGTTGCGCCAATTGTGTTTCTAAGGTGCCACGCATTTCCGTCAAGCGCCTTGCATTGGCTTCTGAAAGTTGCTGCACTTGCAAAGTGAGCGTGTCCGACAGGGTTTTTTGCAACAAGGACAACTGCTGCGCAAAAGCATCCATTTGGCTGTTTTGCGTCCGCGTCGCTTCAGCACTTTGCTGAACCAAACTTTGCTGGAAAGTACCCAGCGTTTGAATCAGTTCTTGACGACCGCCCCTGGCAGACTCTGAAATGGCATTGCGCAATTCACGCTCAAGGCGTTCGTTGGCTGCATTGAAAGCGGCAGTCAGTTGCGCAAGCTCTTGCTTGTCATGGACTTGCAATTTCAGTTGGCGCCAAATCAAGAAAACGCCCACCAGCACAGCCAGCAAGACAGCACACAACACAGCCGTGAACAATGAGAATTCCATGGAACTTAGCTTGCGCTAGCAACTTGATTGAGCGGTGTCAAAGCATGCCCCTTGGTGAAATACGACACCAAGTTGTCTGCCGCCAATTGCGCCATGGCCAGACGCGTTTTGGTGGTGGCACTGGCAATGTGCGGTGTGAGAACCACATTGGGTACTTTGAGCAAATCGGGATGAACTGTGGGCTCACCCTCAAACACATCCAAGCCGGCGGCCGCAATTTGACGCGCAGCCAATGCCTTGGCCAATGCCGCATCGTCCACGATGCCGCCCCTGGCAATGTTGACCAAAGTAGCGGTGGGTTTCATCAAAGCCAATTCGGCGGCACCAATGGTGTGATGTGACGCCGCACTGTAAGGCACCACCAACATCACATGGTCAGCAGTTTTGAGCAAGGTCTCTTTCGACACATAGGTGGCTTTGCATTCAGCTTCTAATTGCGGCGACAGCTGGGTGCGGTTGTGATAAATGACTTTCATACCAAAACCCAAAGCACCACGGCGCGCGATACCTTGGCCTATGCGCCCCATGCCAATGATGCCCAAGGTGCTGCCATGAACTTCAGCGCCGGCAAACATGTCATAACTCCATTTTTGCCAATGACCAGCACGCAAATAGTGCTCGCTCTCTGTCACTCGGCGGGCTGTTGCCATCAGCAACGCAAAACCAAAGTCAGCGGTTGTTTCTGTCAATACATCAGGCGTGTTACTGGCCAAGACACCAGAAGCCGTCATAGCCGGCACATCAAAGTTATTAAAACCCACAGCCATATTGGCAACGATTTTCAATTGAGGATTGACTTTCAGGACGGCGACATCAATTCGTTCGCTGCCAGTGGTAAGTGCTCCTACTTTGCCTTGTAAACGCATTGAGAGTTCAGAAGGACTTAACACTTCATCAGCTTGATTACTTTCAACTTCAAAGTGCTTCGACAAATACGCCAATGTCTCTGGGAATATGGCACGTGCGACCAAGATAGCGGGTTTTTTCATTGACGGAACCAAATAAAAGTCATAACGACAAACAAGGGAATCAGCACGCACAGAGACCAAGCCATGTAGCCAAAAAAGCTGGGCATTTTGATGCCGCGATCCTCAGCAATAGCCTTGACCATGAGGTTGGGTGCGTTACCAATGTAGCTGTTGGCCCCCATGAACACAGCACCTGCAGAAATTGCCGCCAAAGTGCTGGACATGGTGGTCATCAATTCTTGTGCATTGCCACCGGCTGTGTTGAAAAAAACCAAGTAAGTTGGAGCGTTGTCTAAAAATGAACTCAACAAACCAGTGATCCAAAAATACATCATCACATCAGGTGAACCGTTTGGTTGGGTAACGGCCGCAACCACAGGGCCAAACGGACCGCTAACACCGGCTTTCAACATCGCAATGACAGGAATGATGGTGAGAAATATACCTGCAAACAATTTCGCAACTTCTTGAATTGGCCCCCAACTAAATTGGTTATCAGAATGAACTTGGGAAGGTGTTAGTTTTAGAGACAATAAGATGATCAAAACCAAACCAAGATCGCGAACAATACTTTGCAATGCCACTTCAGCACCCGCAATGGTAAAAACCACAGGAGATTTCCAAAGTCCACTCATAAGCACTAAGCAGACAACACCACCTAACAATACAAAATTAACCTTTCCATCAAATCCGATTTGACGCGAGTCGGGTGTTGGATCGACAGGTAGCAATTCTTCTCGCCTGTGATAAAACCAGGAATCGAGCAGGTAGAAAATTAACAACAAAGAACCTACCAAGAAAAGTGTTTCTGGAAGCAGTGTTTTAACTGTCCAGAAAAAATCAACACCCTTTAAAAACCCCAAGAACAGGGGGGGGTCACCCAAGGGCGTTAATGAACCACCTGCGTTGGCCACAATGAAAATGAAAAAAACGACCACGTGCGCAACATGCTTTCGATTGTCATTGGCACGTATAAGAGGCCTGATCATCAACATGGATGCCCCTGTTGTACCCATGAAACTGGACAAAACTGCACCAATGCCCAGGATACTGGTGTTCAGTCCAGGGCTGCCATGTAAATTTCCACGAATGAAAATTCCACCTGATACTGTGAACAAGGCAGTTAACAAAATAATGAATGGAATGTATTCCGCCAACAGGGCGTGAATCAAGTTAGCACCAGCAAGTTCGACGCCATAAAGCAATGCAAATGGCACCAAAAAAGCCAAAGACCACGCCACAGTCACCTTACCAAAATGGTGATGCCAAAATTCTGGCGCCATCAACGGAAAAAGTGCAATTGACAACAAGATCCCAGCAAATGGAATTCCCCAAAGAGGACTGAGTTCAGCGCCATTCATCTCGGCAGCATTCGCAATGCCCGGCAGGATCAGCAAACTTCCCAACAAGCACATGAAGCGCATGTGTCTATTTAAATTCATAAATCTTGCACCTAAAAATAAAACTTAGAGTTGTTTGTACTGAATAGCGTCGTATCAATTGATGGGCGAAATTTCAAAAACTTGCGCCAGATATGCCAAGTATTTTTCGTCGTCACACATCCCTTTACCGGGTGTATCTGACAGTTTAGCGACTGGCTGCCCATTGCATCGAGTCATCTTGATCACAATTTGCAAAGGCTCATAACCTAAATCATTGGTAAGGTTGGTACCAATGCCAAATGCCAGCAGACAACGGCCGTTGAACTGTCTGAACAAGTCAATGGTTTTAGGCACGGTCAGCCCGTCGCTGAAAATCAGCGTTTTGGTAAGCGGGTCAACACGGTTGGCACGGTAATGCGCAATCATGCGCTCCCCCCAAATGAAGGGGTCCCCACTGTCGTGACGCGCACCATCAAACAACTTGCAGAAGTACATGTCAAAGTCACGCAGGAAGGCATTGAAGCCATAGACGTCGCTCAATGCAATGCCCAGGTCGCCGCGGTACTCGCGGGCCCAAGACTCAAAGGCAAAGACTTGGCTGTCGCGCAGTCGCGGGCCCAAAGCTTGACAAGCCTGCAAGTACTCATGCGCCATGGTGCCCAAAGGCGTGAGGCCCAGCATGTATGCAAAATGCACATTGCTGGTACCTGCAAATTGGCCATTTGGACCTGAACCCAGTCGGCCAATCAATACACGCAACACTTCTTCATGCCAGGCACGAGAAAATCTGCGACGTGTACCGTAATCGGCAATCTTCAATGATTTCAGATCGTCCGCTTGCAGTTGTTTGATTTTGGTGTCGAGACGGCTACGGCCTTGCATCAAATCGGGCAATCGCTGAGTGTTTCTAAAGTACACCTCGTTGACAATGGCCAACACGGGGATTTCAAACAGGATGGTGTGCAGCCAAGGTCCTTGAATGACGATGTCAATTTCACCCGCCAAATTGGGCGTGACCTGAATGTATTTTTCATTCAGCTTGAACAAGCCTAAAAAATCAACAAAGTCGCTTTTGATGAAGCGCAAAGAGCGCAAATAAGACAGCTCATCTTCTTTGAAATGCAAGCTGCAAAGTGATTTAATTTCGCTTCGAATTTCTTCAACGAAAGGTGCCAGTTCGACGCCAGGATTTCGGCATTTGAAACGGTACTCAACTTGTGCACCGGGAAATTGATGCAGAACCACCTGCATCATGGTGAACTTGTAGAGGTCCGTGTCCAGCAAACTGGTAATGATCATGTCGAAAATGGGGCTTAGAAGATGACCCTGCAGTGTACGTGAAGCCAGTCTCTTTCAGAGGCTTGGGGGCTCAGGATAAACGCGGCTTTTCTGCCCTATTTAAGCTCAGAAAGCGCCAATGACGCCTCAGGAGAACTCAAGGCCCCGCCTGCCAAGTTCAAGATCTGGTCAGCCAGGGGGTTCAGAGTCCGATTTTGCTCAGCAATCAACAGGGTATAGCCCTCCTGTTTCAAGCGCGCCAAAGCATTCGCAATGGACTGCACCAGAACAGGTGCAATGCCCTCACAAGGTTCATCCAGCAACAACATCTTGGCCTGCGTCATCAGGGTTCTGGCCAAGGCCAACATTTGCTGTTCTCCGCCACTCATTTGGGCAGCAGGTCGCTCCAACATGCCTGCCAAAGCAGGAAACAAATCCAGAATGTCTTGAACATTGACAGAAGCCTTTTGCGGCGTGTTTCGCATCTTGCCCTTTGGCACTGCAATCTCCAAGTTCTGTCGAACCGTGAGTGCCGTGAAAATGCGCCGATCTTCAGGCACATAGCCCAAGCCAAATTCTGATCGTTGGTAAGGCGGCAAATTCATCAGCACTTGACCCTGCCACGAGATATGGCCTTGCACATTGGGCATGAGTCCGATGATGGATTTCATCAAGCTTGACTTGCCAGCACCGTTCAAGCCATGGATCAAGACCAGACTGCCACTGGGCACTGAAAACGAGACATCAAACAAAGCCTGCGCTTCACCGTAAAAAGCATTCAGATGCTTGACTTCAAGCATGTCGCCCCCTTTCAGTCAGGGCAAAACCAGCGCCTAAGTATCTAGCGCGAACTTCAGGATGTGCCGCCATGTCTTCGGGCAAGCCTTGCGCAAGCAGCTGGCCTTCCATCAACACCAAAACACGATCGGCCACACCAAACACGGCGTCCATGTTGTGCTCGGTGTACAGCACCGTTGTGCCTTGTTGGGTCAGCTTGCTAATACGCGCCATCATGTCAAGTCGCTCCTCAGGCGACAAGCCCGCTGCAGGCTCGTCCAGCAGCAGCAAGCCTTGTTCAGGATGGGGCAAACCTGCCATGGCCATGGCCAACTCCAAACGTTTTTTGTTGCCATAAGACAAATGCGCCGCAGCGTCATGAAGCGCTTCCAAGCCCAATTCTTCCAAGCCCATGGTCTGGGCCCAAGCAAGTGCAGCCTCGTGCTCACAATCGTCCAAGCTGTCCAAAGCAGACACAGCCTTGTTTGCCTTCAAGACCAATTGCAGGTTTTGAATGACGGTAAGTGCTTCAAAGACTTGTGCAACCTGGAAAGTTCTGCCGATGCCCAAGGCACGGCGCTCAGTGACAGACACCTGTTTCAAATTTTGATGGCGCCAAACAACTTGTCCTGAGGTGGCGTTTTGTTGACCCGCAAGGCAAGCAAAACAGGTTGACTTGCCAGCACCATTGGGGCCGATCAAAGCAACGCATTCACCCTGTTGCAATTCGAAGCTTACACCTCGCAAGGCATGAACGCCCGCATACTGGTGTTGCAAATTTTGAACTGACAGCACAGCGCTCATGTGTGGCCTCCGCGCCATGGACCCTGTCGACGGCGCCACCCCCAAATACCCTCAGGCGCAAACACCATCAGCAACATGATGAGCAAGCCCAGGAAGCCACGCCAGTATTCAAAGTGTCGGCCCATTTCGGATCCCACACCCACCAAGAAAGCACTGCCAGACAAGGCGCCTAACAAATGGTGAACCCCGCCAAGCAACACGATCATCAATGCATCCACAGAGTTTGCAACCGATGCCACCGATGGGAAAACAGCCCCTTTGCTGATCGCCCATAAACTGCCTGCCAACCCTGCCAGGCTGGCACTTAACCAAAACACGCGATTGTTCAAAGTCCGCACATTCAAACCACTCGCTGTGGCACGCAAAGGTGCATCGCGGCCAGCCTGCAGCGCAGCCCCCATGCTGGAGCGGACCAAACGTGCCAGCCCCAGCACAGACAGCGCACTCAGAGTGATCAAGGCCCATTGAAACGCCGTACGTGATGTGCTGGGCAACAGCTGCAATCCAATCAGTCCGTTGTCACCTCCGGTGAAGCTGATCCACTGACTTGCACTTGCCCATACCATCTGCGCAAAGGCCAAGGACAACATCGCCAAATAAACCCCTGCACTTCTTTGCAACAAGCCCGACATGGCATAGGCCGCCAAACCCGCACACAACATGCCACTGAGGGCGGCCTGCCACGCATTGAAACCCCAATGCAAATGACTCAAGGCCGCCGCGTAGGCACCTAAACCAAAATACGCGGCATGGCCAAAACTGACCCAACCCGACAAGGCCATCATGGCCTGTAAGCTGATGCCAAACAGCATCATGATGAAAACATCTTCAAGCACATGCTGCGTGTAATCATCGACCCACACCATCAACACACTCAGCACCAGCCAAGCCAGACCTGTCGACAAGATCAAAACACGCTGCGAAGTCCAGCCCTTGAAAGCCGCCACTTCTTCACGGGGTGCAGCGCCTGGCAACTCGCCCATCAAGCCTTGCGGACGCCATGCCAAGACCATGGCCATGGTGAGAAAGATCAACACCAAAGTGGCTTGCGGGAAAAAATAAATGCCAAAGGCATGAACACAACCGATCAGCACAGCCGCAAAAAAGGCACCAGAGATGCTGCCCAGCCCGCCCATGACAACCACCACAAAAGTTTCGACCACCATTTGCAAATCCATCTGCAAATTGGCGGGCTCACGGGGCAATTGCAGAGCGCCAGCCAAGCCCGCCAAGCCACAACCCAACACCACCACGCCCATCATCAGAGGCGCAGGATTGACGCCCAAGGCATCCAACATGTCACGGTCTTGTGTGGCCGCACGAACTTGTTGACCCCATCGCGTTTGCGTGAGCAACAAATGCAAAGCCAGCCAAACCAAAGGGCCTAACAACAAAGTCACCAGTTGCCATTGTGGAAAAAAGTCTTCACCGATTTGAATCGAGCCTTTGAGGCCAGGAAAACGGGGTGCAAAAACTTCTGCAGGCCCCATCCACGCAAGCAATACGTCGTGAACCACCAGGCTTAAACCAAAGGTGGCCACCAAGGGGTAAAGGGGCGGCGAGGCTCGAAGGGGTCTGAACAAACACCACTCTGCAGCCGCCCCCAACAGTGCGGCGGCGCAGGCACCGGTCAATATGACCAACAAATAAAGGTGCGCTTGTTCAGACCAAGACGGCACCCATTGCGTTAGCAAATGACCTGCAAGCATGGCCCCCAGCATGTAAAAACTGCCATGCGCAAAATTGACAATGCGGGTCACGCCAAAGACCAAGGTCAGGCCGGCCGCCATCATGAACAGCGTGCTTGCGTGGCTGAGGCCATTCAAGCATTGAATGAACCAAAAACTCATTCAACCCAATGCGTGAAGTCGCGTGCATCCACACGCGTTGTCTTAAACGTGTTGACCAACGCAGTTTCATCGGCATAACCCAGCGCCATACCGCACACCATCATTTCGTTGTCACCAGCGCCAACGTGTTTGAAAATAATTTTAGAAAAATTATTCCAAGCCGCTTGCGGGCAGGTGTGCAAACCGCGCGCACGGGCGGCCACCATGACGCTTTGCAAGAACATGCCGTAGTCCAGCAAACTGCCGCGGCCCATGACCTTGTCAATGGTGAAAATCAAACCCACAGGCGCTCCAAAGAAACGGTAGTTTTGCTGATGCTGCAAATGCATCTTTTCTTTGTCGCCTTTTCCAATGCCAAGCACGCCATAAAGACCGAAACCGCATTCACGTCGGCGGTCAATGAAGGGACTTACCCATTTGCTGGGGTAGTAGTCGTATTCCTCTGCGTGCTCGGCAGCCAAAGCAGGATTGCTTGCCATGGCGTTGTGCACATCGCAGACCTCGTTCACCAATTTGTCCTTGGTGGCGCCTTGCACCACATACACATTCCAAGGTTGCGTGTTGGTGCCACTGGGGGCACGTGCTGCGACTTGCAACAATTCTTCCAGCACCGATTTATGAACGGGCTTGTCTAAAAATGCGCGTGCAGAAAAGCGGCTCAAGATGGCAGCATCCACGCTATCGGCATCTGCTACCACCGTGCTCACTTGAGAGGATGTCAGTTCTTTCATGAAAGGGTCTCCAAGACTTGAATAAAGGGTTCAGTTAAGGGCTGAGGACGGCGCGAGGCTTTGTTCACATACACATGCACAAAATGGCCACGTGCAGCGGTCAAGGGCTCGCCCTGCGCAAACAAGCCCACTTCGTAGCGCACACTGGACGTTCCGCGATGAGCGACGCGAATGCCAGCCTCAATGGTTTGGGGAAATGCCAAAGGTGCAAAGTAGTTGCATTGTGTTTCGACCACCAAACCAATGGTGTCACCTTGATGAATGTCCAACACACCTTGTTCAATCAGGTGCGCATTCACAGCCGTGTCAAACCAGCTGTAGTACACAACATTGTTCACGTGGCCATACACATCATTGTCCATCCATCGGGTGGTGATGGGACGGAAGACGCGATAGGCACTGCGAGGCAAAGGCGCCGGCTTGGCATCGGCTTGGGGCGACTGAGGGGCGTTAGAAGTCATAAGCCTCGATTTTGCCAGTGAAGCCAATGGTCCATCGCAAGTTGCCAGGTGTTCATTTGCACTTGGACAGTCTGGGACAATTCATGCCCATAACCGCCGCCCATGCAAATGAGCATGGGCAGGCCCTGTGCTCGAACCCAGTCAAAGACCCTTTGATCTCGCCGCCTCATCCCCTCTTCCGTGAGCTTAAGTCGCCCCAAACGATCTCCCTCATGGGCATCTGCTCCAGCCAAATAGATGACAAATTGAGGTTGAAAGCGTTTCAAAACTTGCCCCAGCGCGTCGTCTAATGCCTCTAAATAGGCCTCATCTGAACAGCCATCAGGCAAACCCACGTCCAAATCGCTGTTGACTTTGCGAAAGGGAAAGTTCTTTTCGCCGTGAAGCGACAGGGTGAAAACACTCGAATCCGTCGCAAAAATGTCGGCTGTGCCGTTGCCCTGATGGACGTCCAAATCAATGACCAAGACCTGCAAGCCCAGCTTGGTCGCCCTGAAATGCTCCATTTGAAGTACGCGGGCCGTGACAGCGATGTCATTGAACACACAAAAGCCCCCACCCTGGTTAGCGCTGGCGTGGTGGGTTCCCCCTGCCAAATTGCCTGCAATACCTTCCCGCATGGCCACTCTGCCCGCCGCGATCGAGGCCCCTGCAGACCGAACTGAGCGCTCCGCCATGGCTGGTGTCCAAGGAAACCCAATTTCGCGCTGAGCTTGGGCGCTCAGACTCCCCGTTTTGACGGCCAAAACATAGTCTGGTGCATGGGCCAATGCCAACTCGCCCTCTGTTGCCGCGGGCGCCTCCAGCAGCCGAACCCCCAAAAGCTCTCGGGCAACACGCTCTCGGAGCATGCTGTACTTGGCCATGGGAAAGCGATGCCCCTCTGGCAGCGGCAGTACAAAATGGTCTGAATAAAAGGCCTTCATGACCCGATTGTGACGAATTTCAATTTCTAGAACGCCGACTCTAAAATGCTGCAACGCAACAAAAACCCCTTGTAATTGGCTTTGGAGTCCCTAAAATCCAAACCATGCTGCACTGCAACAAGAAGTTAGGCCAAGCGTCAAGCAAAGCCGGTTCGGCGCAGTCCCTTGAAACTTTTTTAAATTACTGGAGAAATCATGATGACTACTGAACAAATCGTTGCATCCCACAAAGCCAATGTCGAAACCCTCTTCGGTTTGACATCCAAAGCCTTCGAAGGCGTTGAAAAATTGGTCGAATTGAACTTGACAGCCACCAAAGCTGCCTTGAGCGAGTCTGCACAAAGCACCAAAGCTGCTTTGAGCGTGAAAGACGCCCAAGAATTGTTGGCTTTGCAAGCCAACTTGTTCCAGCCTTTGGCTGAGAAGACAGCTGCTTACAGCCGTCACCTCTATGACATCGCTTCTGGTACTTCTAACGAATTCACCAAAGCTTTCGAAGCCCAAACAGCTGCTGCACAAAAGCAGTTCGCTAACTTGGTGGACTCTGCCACTTCCAACGCACCTGCTGGTTCCGAAACTGCTGTTGCCGTGATGAAGAGCGCCGTGTCTGCCGCCAACAACGCATACGAATCAGTTCAAAAAGCTGTGAAGCAAGCCACTGACATGGCCGAAGCCAACATCGCCGCTGTGACCAACACAGCTGTGAACACAGCTAAGACAGCTTCTAAAAAGCGTTAATCAGTCATGCGCCAACCCTGACTTGCGAGTTGGGGCTGTGTGATACAAAAAAAGCCGGTGACTCACCGGCTTTTTTCATGGTCACGCCAAACAAGGTTTGCAGCTCATGGCTTCACAGCATAGCCAGCCAAGATTTCCTTCAAGCGCGGTAACTGTTTCAGCATGGCTTCCCTGCCCGCTTCGATGGATCGACGTCGCGCTGCAAAATCGGCGCTTTTAACGCCCATCAAAGAAGGCTTGACCACCACATCCGCATCTTTCAACAAGACAGTGTTCAAACTTTTACCCATGATGTTGAAGGTCTGCATCAAAATTTGAAAAGTGTCGGAGGCAGGGCTACCCTCCGGGTCCGTTGAAATGTCCACCGCAATCACCACATTGGCGCCCATGTCGCGGGCTTGTCGAACAGGCACGGGTGAGACCAAACCACCATCCACATATTCTCGGGCACCTATCTTGACGGGTTGAAACACGGCGGGAACCGCACTAGAGGCACGGACCGCTGAACCCGTGTTGCCGCGTCTGAACAAGACAGGTTCACCACTGTGCAAATCGGTCGCCACAATGCCCAAAGGCAATTTCATTTGCTCAATCAAACGACCGCCCACCTGGGTGTTCACATAGCGCGCCAAAGCTTCGCCGCGCAATGCACCGCGGTTCAAAATGGGCATCATCCAATCGGTAATTTCAGCCTCCTCCATGGTCTCGGCCACGCGCTTGAGTTGGACGCTGTTTTTGCCGCTGGCATACAAGGCTGCAACCAAGCTGCCTGCAGAAGTGCCCACAACCAAGTCTGGTTGTATCCCTGCTTCCTCTAAAACTTGAATCACACCCACGTGTGCAAAACCACGCGCAGCGCCGCCGCCTAAAGCCAAGCCGAGGTGCAATACCTTAGGCGCTATGGGAGGCTCGCCCACTGCCGAGACAGTGGTGCTGTCTGTTTGGCTTTGAGGTGCCTTGGTCGCGTTGAGATCTGGCGCTTTCACACTGGCGCAGCCCGCCAACAACATAGCGCTTAAAAGCCCCAAGCATGCCGAGCGCTGAAACAGCCAAGCACCTAAAGAGTTCAACCGCCACTCAGACATAAGCTTCACTTGCATAATGATGAAAGTACATTGAGGAATCAAACTATGGAACACAGCACGGGTCAAGCATCACGCTGGACAACAGGCTTCATCGTCTTCGGCGCTTTGTCAGCCGCCATTTCAGTGATTGGTGCCGCATACGCTGCGCATGGTCAGAGTTTATACGGCAGTTCACCTGCCATGGTTCAATCGGCATTGCAATTGATGCAATTTCACGCACTGGGTTTGATCATGGTCGGTGTTTTAAGCCAATTCAGGCTTCAAGAAAAACGCCTGCGGGTGGCAGGCGTTTTGTTCATGCTGGGCATCCTTCTGTTCTCTTGCAACATTTTGCTTCGCGCCTGGCATGACATTCAAACTTTCCGGGCCTTGGTGCCATGGGGTGGCACCTGTTTCATCTTAGGCTGGTTGGCTTTGGTCTTGGCTTATGTTCGCAAGGAAAAAAACATCAAGCCGCCACAGGGGTCCGAATCAGGTGATCAAACGCACTGAGGGCTGCTTTAGCGCCCTCACCGGCCGCAATCACAATTTGTTTGTACGGCACGGTGGTGCAATCGCCCGCGGCAAACACGCCTGGCACGTTGGTATGACCCTTGGCATCCACCACAATCTCACCGAATTTGCTTAGCTCAAAAGTGTCCTTTAAAAACTCGGTGTTGGGGATCAAACCAATTTGAACGAACACACCTTCTAAGGCCACGTGGTGTTCTTCTCCAGACACACGATCTTTGAAACGAATGCCATTGACAACACTGCCGTCGCCGGTAATTTCGGTGGTTTGCGCGTTGGTGTGAATGGTGACGTTATTCAAGCTCTTGAGCTTGTTCACCAGCACCGCATCGGCCTTGAGTTGATCGGCAAATTCAATGACAGTGACGTGGGCCACGATACCAGCCAAATCAATGGCCGCTTCAATGCCAGAGTTACCACCGCCAATGACCGCAGTACGCTTGCCCTTGAACAAAGGACCATCGCAATGTGGGCAGTACGCCACGCCTTTGTTTTTGTACTCTTGCTCGCCAGGTACATTGACATTGCGCCAGCGAGCGCCGGTTGAAAGAATCACGGTGCGTGCACTCAATGCGCCGCCATTTTCCATTTGTACTTGAATCAGGCCGCCAGGCTCTGTGGCGGGTACCACTTTGGCTGCCTTCTGTAAATTCATGATATCGACACCGTAGTGGCGAACTTGTTGCTCTAAGGCCGCGCCAAATTTGGGACCGTCTGTCTCCAAAACAGAGATGTAGTTTTCAATGGCCATGGTGTCGTTCACTTGACCGCCAAATCGCTCTGCCGCCACACCCACGCGAATGCCTTTGCGTGCAGCATAAACTGCAGCAGCAGCGCCTGCAGGACCGCCGCCCACAATCAACACATCAAAGGCTTCTTTGGCACTCAGTTTGGCGGCTTCACGGTCTGCTGCGCCCGTGTCCAATTTGGCCACGATCTCTTCCACACTCATGCGACCTGAACCAAAGACTTTGCCGTTCAAGAACACCATGGGAACGGCCATGATTTCGCGTTCGGTGACTTCTTGCTGAAAAGCACCGCCTTCAATCACAACGGTCTTGACCTTAGGGTTGAAGATGGCCATCAGCGACAAAGCCTGCACCACGTCTGGGCAGTTGTGGCAAGACAAAGACATGTAGACCTCAAAATTGAAGTCGCCATCCAAGGCTTTGATGGCATCGAGCACGTCTTGCTCAACCTTGGGTGGATGGCCACCCGTCCAGAGCAAAGCCAAGACCAAAGAGGTGAACTCGTGACCCAATGGCAAGCCAGCAAAACGCACACCCTGTGTTTCGCCTTCACGCGCCACCACAAAGGATGGTTTACGAGCGTCACTGCCGGAGGTGTCCAATGACACTTTGTCTGACAAACTCACAATGGTTTCGAGCAGGCTGCGCATTTCCACACCTGTTTCGCTGTCGTCCAAAGTAGCGACCAATCGGATGGGGTTTCGCAACATGCCCAAGTAGGTTTGCAATTGCGATTTGAGTGTGTCGTCTAACATGTATTTCTCCTGATGCTGTGTCTGTTTCAAGTCGATGCGCTGCCAGACCCACGCTAGAACGCAGGTCTTAAAGCTGGGACTTCATGTGGGAATGGGTTGAGGGGAGGACACACAGCCATTCAACGGCCAGATGCCCTTCCCACAACGCCCTGTTGCCAGGGCATTGAAGGTTTGGAAATTAGATCTTGCCGACCAAGTCCAAAGAAGGTGTCAAAGTCTTAGCGCCTTCTTTCCACTTAGCGGGGCAAACTTGACCGGGGTTAGCGGCTGTGTACTGAGCAGCTGTCAACTTGCGCAGTGTTTCAGACACGTCACGTGCGATTTCATTGGAGTGCACTTCCATGGTCTTGATGATGCCGTCTGGATTGATCACGAAGGTACCGCGCAAAGCCAGGCCGTCTTCTTCAATGTGCACGCCAAATGCACGTGTCAATTTGTGTGTAGGGTCGCCGATCAATGGGAACTTGGCTTTGCCCACTGCAGGGGATGTCTCGTGCCACACTTTGTGTGAGAAGTGTGTGTCGGTGGTCACGATGTACACCTCTGCACCGGCCTTTTGGAAAGCTGCATAGTTTTCAGCAGCGTCTTCGATTTCTGTGGGGCAGTTGAAGGTGAAAGCAGCTGGCATGAAAATGAAGACGTTCCACTTGCCTTTGAGGCTGGCTTCTGTAACTTCAATGAACTTGCCATTGTGGAAAGCTTGGTTTTTGAAGGGCTGAACTTGTGTGTTGATGAGTGACATGGTTTTACTTAAGGTTGGTTGAACAAAAAGGGTTAATGAGAAAACTCATTGGGCTCAATGCTAAACGCGAATGAAGACTCGCATGATTGGTAGTTTTTATGACCTCGATAGCCTGAGGTTACAAACGCCCTGAAAAAGCGTACAAAAATCAGCTGACAACCTTGCCAAAAGCTTCCTCTCAAGAGGGCAAAAGTGCATAATTGACGTTTACGTAACGTCAACTAAAAACAGGAGTGAACCATGGACATTCAAGGCAAAGTTTTCATCGTGACAGGCGGGGCATCAGGTCTGGGCGAAGGCACGGCCCGCATGCTAGCGGCCAACGGCGGCAAAGTGGTCATTGCCGACATGCAAGCCGAAAAAGGCGAAGCCATTGCCAAAGAATTGGGCGGCGCGTTTGTGAAGTGCGATGTGAGCAACGAGGCCGATGGTCAAGCTGTGGTGGCCAAGGCTGTCGCCATGGGCAAATTGGTGGGTTTGGTGAACTGTGCAGGCATTGCACCCGCAGAAAAAACAGTAGGGAAAAATGGCGCCCATTCCCTTGCCGTGTTCAGCAAAACCATCACCGTCAATCTGATCGGCAGTTTCAACATGATTCGTTTGGCCGCTGAAGCCATGTGCAAAAACGAACCTGAAGCAACTGGCGAGCGCGGCGTGATGATCTCCACGGCTTCTGTGGCTGCCTACGACGGCCAGATTGGTCAAGCAGCCTATTCCGCATCCAAAGGTGGCGTGGTGGGCATGACATTGCCGATTGCCCGTGACTTAGCACGCAATGGCATTCGCAACATGACCATTGCACCCGGCATTTTTGGCACGCCCATGATGTTCGGTATGCCCCAAGAAGTTCAGGACGCACTGGCCGCTTCAGTCCCCTTCCCTAGCCGTTTGGGCACGCCCAACGACTACGCCAAATTGGTCAAGCACATCCTGGACAATGACATGCTCAATGGCGAAGTGATTCGCTTGGACGGCGCCATTCGACTCGCACCGAAGTAAGTCATACACTCTGCACTTCCATCAACGGAGTGCAGTATGAAATCCTTAAAGTACCCCAGCAGCCTTTGGGCTGCTGTTGCCATTTTGGTGTCTGGTTTAAGCGCTTGCGCCTCTAAGCAAGTCGCGTTCAACTACAAAGCGCCAGACATCGAAGTTAGCTCGCTTGAATATCAAGACAAACCAGGTTGGGCCACCAAGAGCTTTGCTGTCGCCGCAGCCAATCCATTGGCCACTGATGCAGGATATCAAGTATTGCAGGCAGGTGGCTCGGCCATCGATGCTGCTATTGCGGTTCAAATGGTATTGACACTGGTAGAACCTCAATCCAGTGGCATTGGCGGCGGTTCATTTGTATTGCACCACGACGGTCAAAAAGTAGAGGCCTATGACGGCCGTGAAAGCGCGCCTGCTTCTGCCACAGACAAATTATTCTTAGATGCGCAAAGCAAGCCACTCCCCTTCATCGAAGGTGTTGTCAGTGGCTTGTCTGTTGGCGTTCCAGGAACCCTGAGCGTTTTAGAATTGGCACACAAAGAACATGGCAAATTACCATGGGCCACATTGATGCAACCAGCCATTCAGCTGGCTGAGAAAGGCTTCAAGTTGAGCCCGCACTTGCACAGAGCACTGCTTTCTGAAAATTTCCTCATGAAAGACCCGGTGGCTGCAAGTTACTTTTATGATCATCAAGGTAAGCCACATCCTGTCGGCTATGTACTGAAAAATCCAGAATTGGCAGCCATCTTTCGTGACATTGCTGCTCGAGGATCGCAAGCTCTAAAGCAAGGCCCTGTGGCCGAAGCTTTGGTGCAAAAAGTCCGGCAGCACCCCACACGTCCGGGCAGCATGACGCTGCAAGACTTGGCAAATTACAAAGCCAAAAAACGCGAGCCCTTGTGCTTTGATCACGCAGTGCAAACCACAGGCAAAACCTACCAGCTCTGCGGCTTTCCACCTCCCAGTTCAGGCACCTTGGCCATCGGTCAAATGTTGGGGATTTTGAACAATACGCCCGCAGGCAAGATGCCGCTTGAACAAGGACTGCCGTCCTCTGATTGGTTGCACTTCTACACAGAAGCTGCACGATTGGCATTTGCAGACCGTGGTCAATTTGTGGCCGACCCCGACTTTGTCCAAGCGCCTGGCGGCGATTGGACAACCATGCTGAATCCGACTTATCTAAAACAACGAAGCAGCTTGATTGGGAACCAAAGCATGAAGGTGGCACAGCCCGGCAATCCTGCTGGCACCAGAACCGCTTTTGGACCCATGCCAGCGCAAGAAGAATACGGCACCAGTCACATCAGTGTGATTGACAAGGACGGCAACGCAGTTGCGATGACCACCACCATTGAAGCGGTATTTGGTTCTAGGTTGATGGTCAATTCGGGTCAAGGTCGCCATGGCGGTTTCTTGCTCAACAACGAACTGACCGACTTCAGTTTTTCACCCACCGATGCGCAGGGCCTGCCCATTGCCAACCGCGTGGAAGGTGGCAAGCGTCCGCGCTCTTCTATGTCGCCTACGTTGGTGTTTGAAAAGGACTCAGGCAAACTGAAAATGACCGGTGGCAGTCCAGGTGGCGCCGTGATCATTCACTACACCGGCAAGCTGTTGATCGGCACTTTGCAATGGGGCTTGAACACCCAGCAAGCCATCAGCTTGCCCAACTTCAGTTCATTGAACGGCCCCACCATCTTGGAAGAGAAACGTTTTCCAGAAAGCACGATCAAGGCTCTGAAGGGCAAAGGGCATGACGTGCGTGAAACGCCCTTGCCCAGTGGCCTTCAAGCGATTGAAGTGACGCCAACAGGCTTCTTTGGCGGCGCTGACCCAAGACGCGAAGGTGTTGTCATGGGCCCCAAGCCCTGATCAATACGCTTGGCCCAGTTGTCCCAAGATGGCTGGGTTTTCCAAGGTACTGATGTCTTGCGTAATTTCTTCGCCTTTGGCCAAGCTGCGCAGCAAACGGCGCATGATTTTGCCGGAGCGTGTCTTGGGCAAGTTCTCGCCAAAACGAATGTCTTTGGGCTTGGCAATCGGGCCAATTTCCTTGGCGATGTGATCGCGCAATTGTTTGGCAATGGCCTTGCCTTCGTCGCCTGTTGGCAAGGGGCGCTTGAGAACCACAAACGCGCAGATGGCCTCACCTGTGGTGTCGTCAGGACGACCCACCACAGCGGCTTCGGCCACCAGCTCGGTGCAGCTGACCAAGGCAGATTCAATTTCCATGGTGCCCATGCGGTGACCCGACACGTTCAACACATCGTCGATGCGACCGGTGATGGTGAAGTAGCCTGATTCGGCATCGCGAATGGCACCGTCGCCGGCCAAGTAGTACTTGCCCTTAAAGTCATCGGGGTAGTAGCTCTTCACGAATCGATCGGGGTCACCCCAGATGGTGCGAATCATGGAGGGCCAGGGGCGCTTCACCACCAAGATACCACCTTGGCCGTTGGGCATGTCTTTGCCCGTTTCGTCCACGATGGCGGCTTGAATGCCTGGGAAAGGCAGTGTGCAGGAACCGGGCACCATGGGTGTCACACCAGGCAATGGCGTGATCATGTGGCCACCGGTTTCGGTTTGCCAGAAGGTGTCGACGATGGGGCAACGACCGCCGCCCACGTGCTGGTGATACCACTCCCACGCTGCGGGGTTGATCGGCTCGCCCACAGAACCGAGCAAACGCAAGCTGCTGAGGTTGTAGCTCTTTGGATGCACAGCATCGTTGGCTTCAGCGGCTTTGATCAAGGAACGAATGGCAGTTGGTGCTGTGTAGAAAATGGAAACCTTGTGGTCTTGGATCATTTTCCAGAAGCGACCTGCGTCTGGGTAGGTAGGCACACCTTCAAACACAATTTCAGTACCGCCCAAAGCCAAGGGGCCGTAGGTGATGTAAGTGTGGCCCGTGACCCAACCGATGTCGGCAGTGCACCAGAACACATCGTCTTGCTTCAAATCGAAAGTCCATTTGGTGGTGAGTGCTGCGTGAAGCAAGTAGCCACCCGTAGAGTGCTGAACGCCTTTAGGTTTACCCGTTGAGCCAGAGGTGTACAACAAGAACAAAGGATGCTCTGCGCTCACCCACTCTGGCTCGCAAGTTGTTGCTTGCTTGGCGATTAAGTCGTGCATCCAAGTGTCGCGGCCAGCAGACATGGCCACATCAGCGCCACTGCGTTTGACGACCAGGACATTCTTGATGCTGTCGCAACCACCCAATGACAAAGCTTCGTCCACAATGGATTTGAGGGGCAACTGCTTGCCACCGCGAATTTGGTGGTCAGCTGTGATCACGGCTTTGGCGCCTGTGTCCTCAATGCGATCGCGCAATGACTGGGCAGAGAAGCCACCGAACACCACAGAGTGTGTCGCGCCAATGCGCGCGCAGGCTTGCATGGCTGCCACGCCGTCGATGGACATGGAAATGTAGATGACAACGCGGTCACCCTTTTGGATGCCAATGGACTTGAGGCCGTTGGCAATTTGGCATGTTTTGGCCAACAATTCGTTGTAAGTGATGCGCGTGACTTCGCCGCCGTCGGCTTCAAAAATCAAGGCAGTTTTGTTGCCGAGGCCTTTTTCAATGTTGCGGTCCAAGCAGTTGTAGGAGGCATTCAATGTGCCATCTTCAAACCACTTGAAAAATGGCGCCTTGGATTCGTCCAGAACTTTGGTGAAAGGCGTTTTCCAAGTAATCAGCTCCTTGGCCAAACGTGCCCAGTAGCCTTCGTAGTCGGTTTCAGCCTCTTTGCACAGGGCAAGGTAAGCAGGCATGCCTGAAATATGGGCATTTTTGACGAAGTCAGCACTGGGTTGGTAAACGGTGGCGCTCATTCTGTGTCTCCTAGGGGAACTTGTTCGAAATAATCACCATGAATGTCGGTCTTGGCTCTTACATACCCCTGACTGACACCATTCTTTCAAGGGTCGGGCCACAGATAGCCCTCAGGGGTAGGAACGCCCCTTAAAATCCGGAATTACCCTCAATGAGCATCACCATGGCCGACAAACCCAAACTCAACCCTGCAGCCACGCCCCTTCGCCCTCTGCCCAAGTTGATCTTCGCCAGTCGTTGGTTACAACTGCCTTTGTACCTTGGCCTGATTGCAGCCCAAGCTGTCTACGCTTTTCACTTTTGGGTTGAGCTGGTTCATTTGCTGGAGGCCGCCTTTGGCAGTCAGGCCGCGTTGGAAGCCCTGATTTCCAGCATCGGCTACAAAGCCGACGCACCCGTGACCCACCTCAATGAAACCGTCATCATGTTGGTGGTTTTGGCCCTGATCGACGTGGTCATGATTTCCAATTTGCTCATCATGGTCATTGTGGGCGGCTATGAAACCTTTGTGTCCCGCATGAATTTAGAGGGGCACCCCGACCAGCCCGAATGGCTGGACCATGTGAATGCCTCCGTTTTGAAAGTCAAATTGGGAACCGCCATCATTGGCATCAGTTCCATTCATTTGCTCAAAACCTTCATCAATGCGGCCAACTACAGCGAAAAAGTTTTGATGTGGCAAACCATCATTCACATCACCTTTTTGCTCAGCGCCATCGCCATTGCATACACCGACAAGCTGATGTCGCACCATGACAAAGTTGAAACGCATTGAATCGGCAAGCTGAATTTGCCGAGACTCCTTATCCAATTCAAATAGACCTCGTGAAAGACTGACATGACGACTTTGATCAAACAAGAAGACCTGGTTGAATCCGTTGCAGCGGCCCTGCAATACATCAGCTACTACCACCCTGCCGATTTCATTTCACATTTGGCCAGTGCCTATCACCGCGAGCAAAGCCCAGCTGCCAAAGACGCGATTGCGCAAATTTTGACCAACAGCAAAATGAGCGCCATTGGTCACCGCCCGATTTGCCAAGACACCGGCATTGTCAATGTGTTTTTAAAAATCGGCATGGACATCAAGTTCGACAACTTCACAGGCAGCCTGGAAGACGCCATCAACGAAGGTGTCCGACGCGGTTACAACTATGCAGACAACATGCTGCGCGCGTCTGTCGTCGCCGACCCCGAATTTGCCCGTAAGAACACGCAAGACAACTCCCCAGCTGTTATCTTCACGCAAATTGTTCCAGGCAACAAATTGGACATCACAGTGGCAGCCAAAGGTGGCGGCAGTGAGAACAAGTCGAAGATGGTCATGCTCAACCCCAGCGACAGCGTGATGGATTGGGTCTTGAAAACAGTGCCCACCATGGGTGCAGGCTGGTGCCCACCAGGCATGTTGGGCATTGGCATTGGTGGCACTGCTGAAAAAGCTGTGCTGATGGCCAAAGAAAGTTTGATGGACGATTTGGACATGTACCAGTTGCTTGAGAAATCAAGCAAGGGCGAGAAGCTGACGCAAGTCGACAACATGCGCTTGGAAATTTACGAGAAGGTCAATGCATTGGGCATTGGCGCGCAAGGTTTGGGCGGCCTCACCACCGTGCTCGACGTCAAGATCAAGATGTACCCTACCCACGCAGCCAGCAAGCCAGTGGCCATGATTCCAAATTGCGCGGCTACACGTCACGCGCACTTTGTGATGGACGGCTCTGGTCCTGTTTATTTGGATGTGCCATCACTCGATTTGTGGCCAGATGTGAACTGGACGCCTGACACAGAAAAGAGCAAGCGCGTTGACCTGAACGCCCTCACGCCTGCCGAAGTGGCCAGCTGGAAACCTGGTCAAACCCTGCTGCTCAACGGCAAGATGCTGACAGGCCGCGATGCTGCCCACAAGCGCATTCAAGACATGTTGGCCAAGGGCGAGAAGTTACCGGTCGACTTCACCAACCGCGTCATCTACTACGTTGGCCCCGTGGATCCCATCAAGGGCGAAGCTGTGGGTCCTGCAGGCCCAACGACCGCCACGCGCATGGACAAGTTCACAGAGATGATGCTAGCCCAAACCGGCCTCATTGCCATGGTGGGCAAAGCAGAGCGCGGCCCTGTTGCCATTGAAGCCATTCAAAAGCACAAGTCTGCTTATTTGATGGCCGTGGGCGGTGCTGCTTACTTGGTCTCCAAAGCCATCAAACATGCCAAGGTGGTGGGCTTTGCCGACCTGGGCATGGAAGCCATTTACGAATTCGATGTGGTCGACATGCCCGTCACAGTAGCTGTGGACTCTGGTGGCACCAGCGCGCACATTACAGGCCCCGCCGAGTGGCAAAAACGCATCGCAACAGGTGAATTCAAAGGCATCAAAGTTGCCAGCAACTGAACCAAGCACTTCAGGCTTCATTGGCGTTTTTGACAGCGGAATTGGCGGTCTGAGTGTATTGCAAGCCTTGCGTGCAGAAATGCCGCAAGAGCGCTTTGTTTACTGGGCCGACAGTGGGTATGCGCCTTACGGTGAGCGCAGCGATGGGTTTGTGATTGAACGCTGCATGCGCATCACGCAGAAGTTGATGGCACAAGGCGCAGTCAAAGCCATTGTCGTGGCGTGCAACACGGCCACAGCAGCAGCCATTGAGCATTTAAGAGCCGCCTACCCTCACGTGCCATTTGTAGGCGTGGAGCCAGCGCTGAAACCTGCCATTGCACTGACTCGCACAGGCAGGGTTGGCGTGATGGGCACACAAGGCACATTGAACAGCAGTCGCATTGAGAAGCTAAGGCAAATGGTTCTGGCGGAGGCCTCTCCCAAATCGTGTGAATTTGTGATGCAAGCTTGTGAAGGCTTGGCATTGGCCATTGAACAACAAACTGTCAAAGCACTCAGCGACACACTGGCCCTTGAAAATTTGTGCAAACAGCATCTACAGGCCATGGGGCCATTTGGACAAAACGCTGGTCAAATGGACACGCTGGTCTTGGGCTGTACACACTATGTGTTTGTAGAAGACATGTTGCGCAAGTGGGTTGGCCCCGCAGTCCAAATCATTTCAACGGGCGAAGCCGTCGCCAAACAAACACATCGCTTGTTGCCCGACGTCAACAGGATGCAAGCCCTTCACAACAAATCAGGCGATGTTCAGCTTTGGACAACTGGTTCATTACACGCTCTCGAAGCTGCAGCCAGTCGCTGGTTAGGTTTAACTGCCGCGCACTGTCACCTTGCGCCGGTGGACAGTCCGTTAAGCTGAAGCCCACAAACGCTCACCGCCGGCGTCTAGGTGCGTGAGGTAGACGCGAAGCTCAAACTCTGATTGCGCATAGTCTGGCGCCATGTGATGGCACAGTTTGTAAAAAGCTTTGTCGTGTTCGCGAACTTTCAAATGCGCCAGTTCATGGACTGCAATCATCTGCAAAAAAGCCATGGGGGTGTCTTTGAACAAAGCAGCCACTTTGATGTCACGCTTGGCTTTGAGCTTGCTGCCCTGAATGCGGGAGGTGCTGGTGTGCAAGCCCAATGCGTGCTGAATGATGTGCAGCTTGCTGTCAAATGTCACTTTGTTGATGGGATCGGCTTGGCGCAAGAATTCATTTTTCAAATCCATCACATAGGCATAGAGCGTGCTATCGGTGCGAACACCATGCGCCTGCGGATGCCGTGACAACAGCCACGCACCCAGGCCCGGGCCATCGCTTATTTTTTGCACCTGCTGCAGCAGCGACTCTGGATAGGCTTGAAGGTATTTGAACCTTGAGGTCACGATGGACTGGCCGCTTGACTTTGGCCTCGCTGAACATTCACAGGCAGCAACAACAACCACCCCACCACAAACAAAACGGTGGTTGATGCGATGGCCAAGCGTTGGTTACCGTCTGTTACCCAAGTGATCAAACCATAGCCCAAGGGACCCACAATGCTGGCCAGTCGGATGGCGAAAGTCCAAAGGCCAAAAAATTCGGCCAAGCGATGCGCTGGAATGAACAAACCTGCCATGGCTCTGCCTGTGGACTGGCTGGAGCCCATGCAAATACCGGCCAAAGCAGCCGCCCACCAAAAAACTTCCTTGCTGCTGGTCAGGGCTGCCATCACACAGGTGATGCTCCAACCCACCAGGGTCAGCGACAAGGCCAATTTGTGCCCTATGCGATCTTGCGCATGACCGAAGACCAAAGCACCGACAAAGGCTGCGATGTTCAACACAAAAATCAACACCATGGTTTCTTGGGGCTGAAAACCAATGACTTGTTCGGCATAGATGGCTGCCAGCGTGATGGCCACTGCGACGCCGCCTTGATAGGCCACAGCACAAGCCATCAACTGCATGAAATCTTTGTAGGCCTTGGCTTCTTGAAATGTTTGGCGCAGCTGCTGCCATTGACTGCTGGCCTTGACGCGGTGCATTTGAGGTTTGGCGTGCTCTTTCATCAAGGCAAACGTGACCGAGGCAGCCAATGCGTAAATGACCGCAGTCACCCACATGGTGACGGGCACAAATTGCCCTGCAGTTTGCCCCTGCCCTTGCGCCCAGAGCACGTAGGCCAAACAAATGCCCAAGGTCAGCATGCCTCCTAAATAGCCCCAAGCCCAGCCCCAAGAGCTGATGCGCCCCATGGCCTCCGGCTTGGCCAACTCGGGCAGGAAGGCAGCCGTCAACGACTCACCGTATGAATAAAAAGTGTTGGAGACGATGATGCAGACAATGGCCAAGGCCACTTGCCCTGGTCCAACCCACGACAGTGAAGCCGTGCTGAGCACGCAAGCCGCAGTGACCAGCATCAAAAGTTTTTTCTTGGCTGCATGCCGGTCAGCCCATTCACCTAAGGCTGGCATGGTGAACATGACGATGGCATAGGAAAAGCTCAGGGCGCTGGTCCATGCCAGGGTGGCCCATTCGGCTTTGTCGGCCACTGCACCCACGAAGTAAGCGGCAAACACAGCCGTAATGACCACGGTGGTGTAACCTGAGTTGGCAAAGTCGTACATGGCCCAGCCAAAGACTTCTCTGCGTTTGACACCTGAATTCAGCATGGCAATGGGGCCTGTGCTTGATGAAGAACTGATTTAATGCAAATGACGCGGTCTACGGCCGCCACCATGACCCCCGGAAGGGCCACCGCTGTTGCCTTTGGGTGGCTTGCCCAACTCGAGAGAGCTGACCAAGTTGTCAAAGCGTTGAGAAAACAGTTTGTCTATTTCGTGAACCACACCGCCCAATTCAGCGCCATCAAAGTGACGCTCCATGAGACCCACCACATCTTGTACCAGCAAGTCGCGCTGCGCTTGCATGATGGCTGCAGGATCGGGGCCTACAAACAAGATGACGAAATCATCGCGTGATTCAGTACCGCGTGTTTCTTCTTCGTCGTCAAATTCAGTATCGTAGAAAGTAACCTCGAGCTGTGCGCCTGCAGCCGAAACTTCGTTGATGTTCATGCACAAATCGTCGAGGACTTGCCGAAAATCGTCGTCGCCACGAACTGTCCAACAAAGCTGAAGTTTGTGCGCTTCTGCATCAAAGCGAATGCCGGGTTCTTCTTCGTAGAGACTTTGAGCGCCCTCCGTGAGAGAGCGGCCACCCGCGTATTTCCAAAGGGGCTTGGTGGCTTCTTGCAAGGCTTTGAAGTCGACATCGTCTCGCAACAGGACTTCACCATGAACATGAATTTCAAAGGGGGTACTGAAGGATGTCATGGCTGTCTACTTGGTCAGTGGTGCCCCGGGCCGGAATCGAACCGGCACGCCCGCTATGAACGAAGCGGCGGATTTTAAGTCCGATGTGTCTACCAATTTCACCACCGGGGCTAAAGCTCTATTGTGCCTTCAAGTTGAGCTTTCTGGCATTAAAAAGCCCTCCAAAGAGGGCTTTTCTTGAGTCTAAAGTGAAAACTTCAGAATCAAAGAAGAAGAGGTATCAACCGCCTTTTTTGGCACGCTTGCCTGGGTTCTTTTTGCTGCGAGTTGCAACACCGCGCTCAAGGCTGACGCGCTGACCACGGCCGCTGGTGGGCAAAGTGACGCCAGGCAGTGGCTTCAAAGGAGGTGTGAATTTACGGTCAGCTTCGGTAACGATCTTATTGCCCATCTATGGCTCCAGGAAAAAAAGTTCAAGGCGATATTAAGCCACAGATTCGAGGCCTCTCCGGTTCAACACCCGAAATTAGCCTTCAATCTTCACGACCTTGCGACGCTTCCTGGGCTTCACTGAGCGATTTCAAGCTTCTCACCCTCGAAAACGTGATCACGATGGCTTGAACCGCAAAGCCAGCCACCACAACCAGCAAACTGGCCAGGTCGGAGCCCATTTCACCCACAAAGCCCCCCAACAAGGCACCCAGTGGACGAGCACCTGTGCCGGCCACAATGTTGATGGCCGTCACCCGGCCCATCATGGAATTCGGGGTGACGCTTTGTCGCAGCGTGGTCGAGGTGATGGTCCAAATGATGGGGCCAAAACCAAACAGGAAATAAGCAAAACATGCCACCAGCACCAAAGGCAACCAATGCGTTGAGGTCATCACGCAGGCAGCCGCGACCGAGAAAAACGGACCGAGCAAGATGGCTTGGCCAAATGGCATCAACGAGACAATGCGCGAGGCCAATAAGGAGCCTGCGATCATGCCCACGCCATAACAGGCCATGGTCAGCCCCACTTCACTTGAACCCATGCCCAGTGTGCGGATGGCATAGGGTACATAGATGGCTTGCAATACAAACCAAGAAATATTCCAGGCAATCGAGGTCAACAAAATAGGTCGAAGCAAATGGCTAGACCACACAAAATGCGCGCCATCTTTAAGCTCTAACCATGGGTGACGATCGGGTGCAGCTTGTCGAACTGGTTCTTGAATTTGCCTTAAAAACCCAACAGCGGCCAAAGACAACATCAAAGACAAAACAAAAGAGGTTGAAGCGCCCATCCAAGCAATCAAAGCGCCCGCCAATGCAGGGCCACCCGCAAACGCCATGCTGCGTGCCAATTCCAAACGACCATTGGCTTGTGCCAATTGTTGACTGCCCACCAATGCAGGAACCAAAGATGGCGCACTCACACTGAAGCCCACAGTACCCACTGCCGCCAAAAATCCAACGCAAGCCAACAAAGGCACGCTGATTTGTTCTAGCAACATCGCCACAATGAGAACCAAAAGGGCACAAACACGCAGCACCTCCGACATCAACATGAGCCTCTTGCGCGACATGCGGTCGGCAAGCAATCCCAAGGGAATGGAGAGCAATAAAAAAGGCAGCGATTGAACCGCTGAAATGACACCAATTTCGCCAGGGCCTGCTTTGAGCATCAGCACCGCCACGATGGGCACAGCAGCCAAGGTCAACTGCTCAGCCGATTGCGCCATGAGATTGGAGAACGCCAGCTTGTGAAACGCGGGAGGCAAGGCGTTTGAATTTGAGTTCATCGAGGGCATGTTGGCTGGGCTTTTGTCTGCTATCTTCAGGCCTTCATTTTGCCTTGATTTGCAAACACGCCATGAGCCTTCAATCTGTCAAAGACTTCTTTTCCAATCGTCAAATCGACATTGACATCATTGAGCTACCGGTCAGCACTGCCACGGTTGCGCTGGCGGCTGAAGCCCACGGGGTAGAACCTGGTCAGATTGCCAAAACATTGGCCTTTCAGTTGAACGATGGCCGTGTGGCTTTGGTCGTTGCCAAGGGTGATGCACGGATTGACAACAAAAAATTCAAAGATGCGTTGGGCAAGGGAAAAATGCTAGGACTTGATGCAGTGGCTGAAATCACCGGCCATCCGGTTGGCGGCGTTTGCCCCTTTGGGTTGGCGTCCCCACTGCCCGTCTACTTGGACGTTTCTTTGAAAATTTACGAAGAAGTCATCCCAGCAGCAGGTTCCATCAACAGTGCCGTTCGCATCAGCCCAGAAAAAATGGCAGACATCACCCAAGCAGAATGGGTCGATGTCTGCCAATCACAATGAGCGCCTGAAGAGATCAGGCCTCAAAGATTAAGCGTTCACTTCATTTGAAACACATCATTTGCCGTACAAATAGTTAGGCAACCACAGCGTGAGCTCTGGCCAGATGTACATCAAGATCAAGCACAAGATCACGATGAACATGTAAGGCATCATGCCTGCAAAGATCTGATTGATGGTGACGTGCGGTGGCGACACCCCTTTCAGATAGAACGCAGACATGGCCACCGGTGGCGACAAGAATGCGGCTTGCAAGTTCACAAACACCATCACACCCCACAGCATGGGATCAATCTGGAAATGGGCCAGCAGTGGCAAAAAGATGGGCACAAAAATCACAATGATCTCGGTCCACTCTAATGGCCAACCCAAGACAAAGATGATGGCTTGAGAAAGCAGCAGGAATTGAATGGGCGTGAGGTTCAACGCCATCACCCATTCCTCGACCAAACGCTGACCACCCAAAATAGCAAACACTGCAGAGAACAAGGCTGAGCCCACAAACAACCAGCACACCATGGAGGTGGTTTTAGCTGTCAAGAACACTGCTTGTTTGATTTTTTCAAAATCAAGCGTCCCAGCAGACCACGCCATCAAGAATGCTCCTGCTGCACCCACCGCAGCCGATTCAGTGGCTGTGGTGATACCAAACAAAATGACGCCCAGCACCACGAAGGTGAGAATGCCCAAAGGCATGACTGAGCGAACCAACATGTTCAGAATTTCAAACTGCTCAGCATCAAAGTGCCAGTAGTAGTAAGCCAGCAAAGCGGCACACAAACCACACGAAATCCAGAAGCCTAGGTAAAAACTTTCAGGAACGGGTTCTGTTTTGGGTGCATCCGATGTATCGCCATCGCCCAACGCCTGCAATGGCGCATCTGTCTCTTCAGACTTGGCTGAAGTGCTTTCTGCGCCAGGCGGCAATTGAACCCCTTGCGAAGATGAAACGGTCTTCACAGTTTCTGCACCTGGGGGTTCTTGAACACCTTGTGAACCTGGAGGCTCTTGCAATCCACCAGCACCAGGTGGCTCCTTCAAGTCGCTTGCGCCTGGTGGCTCTTGCACCCCAGAGCGCTCCGTTGCAACGGGCGCAGGAGCGGCATTGGCCTCACCTGCAGGTGCAGCAGTTGGGGCTTTCACTTGAGCCGTTTGAGTTGCCACCACTTGGGCCGCAGCTGCATTGTTTTCTTCTTGAGAATGAATGACCACATACCACCAGACGGCACCCATGGTGGCCACCGTCATCAAGATGGGGACCAAACTCATGACAAAACTTTTGGCGATGAACCCCCATGTCACCACCACGCTGTCAGCAGATTTCTTCAAGACTTTGCCAGGTGACAAAAGCGCTTGAATGAGTGCCAAGAAATATTTGGGTGCGTAATGGTCCGCAATTTTTTGCACTTCTGGCGAAATGTTCGCACGTGTTTGCTCGGCAGGCAGCTTGGGCGCAATTTTGGGATCAATCAAGACCCAGCCAATGATGTAGATGAGGTACAACGCCGCCAAGAAAAAACCTGGGAACATGGCCGCCGCATACAACTTCACCACAGACTGACCGGCAACCGCAGCGTACACAATGATCATCACCGAAGGCGGAATCAAGATACCCAAGGTTCCGCCGGCAGTAATAACCCCTGCAGCCAAGCGAGTGTCATACCCAGCGTTGAGCATAGGGCGCATGGCAATCACGCCCATCAACACCACCACGGCGCCCACCAAACCACTGGCAATGCCCCAGAAGGTGCATATGACCAAAGTGGCCACCGCCAATGAGCCAGGCAATTTGCGGAAGGCCAATTGAACACTGTGGAACATTTTGTCGACCAAGGCGCCCCGCTCCATCACATACCCCATCAGCACAAAGAGCGGTATAGAAAGCAAGGTGTCATTGGTCATGGCACCAAAGGTGCGCTGAACCATGAGGTTGAAAATTTTGTTGTCAAACCATGGGGCCGACGGATCGTAGAAAGCGCCAAAGCCAAAGGCCATGCCCAAGCCCATCAAGGTGAATGCTGTTGGGAAGCCCAACATGATCACCACCACGATGAGTGAGAGCATCAAGAGACCGAGTGCGGGATCGCTCATGCTTGGCCTCCTTTTGCGCGTTGGTGGGCAGATTCCTCAATGTTTTTGGCATTGGCAATGGCTTCCATCGCCGCAGTTTGGTCCACCAATGTGCTGGTTGCCAACTGCTGCTCGACCACGTCAATCTCGTCGGCATCTTTCAGCCGCGGCGTCCATTCGCCGGTGCGGATGCAGACAACACAACGCAAAATTTCAGCCAAACCTTGCATGAAAACAATCAGACCCGCCAGCGGAATGACCGACTTGAAGGGATACAAAGGCAATGGATCGGCGTTGAATGTTTGCTCATGGATGGCCCATGAGTCGGCTGCATAGTTCCAACCTGCCCAGGTGAGCGCAATCACGCCGGGGATGAAGAACACGATGTACAACACCAAATCAAGCCAAGCTTGTGTTTTGGGTTTGGCACTGCCATAGAAAAAATCGCCGCGCACATGACCATCCTGACATAAGGTATAGGCGCCGCCCATCATGAAGAGCGTCCCATACATCATGTTACTGGCATCAAAAATCCAGGCTGTGGGGGCATTCAATGCGTAGCGCTTGAAAACTTCCACAACCACCAACAACATAAGCCCGACGATCAGCCAGGCAAATGCTTTTCCTACCCACGTGCTGATCTGGTCAGCTGTGTGTAGCAGTGTTTGCGTATTCATATAAAACCGATAAAAAAATTAACAACCAAAAACAAAATACCCATCCTGACTCAAACCAGGATGGGCAAGCTCTAAAAATCCGAAAGTTTTTTAGGCTTTTTTGTTGAAGTAGCGGTTGTACGCCATCTTGAAGTCGACCATGTAGTCGTTCTGCCACTGACCTGCACGCTGTGCAAATGCCATTTGTGAGTCCATGACTTTCTTGAAGAATGGATTTTCAGCAGACTTCTTGGCAACCACTTTGTCCCACGCATCGAGCTGCGCCTTCAAGATGGCGTCAGGCGTTTTGTAGAACTTGATGCCCTGCTTCTTCATCTCTGTGTAATCTTTGGAGTTGCGATCGATGGCTTTCCAGCTCATCTCTGCTGAAGAGGCTTGCACGGCATATTCAATGATGGACTTCAACTCTGCGGGCAATGCATTGAGCTTGCCTTTGTTGAACAAGATTTCAAATTGTTCACCGCTTTGGTGGAAGCTTTGCAACATGCAGTTTTTAACCACATCAGGGAAACCTAACACACGGTCTGAAGAAGCATTGTTGAACTCGGCCGCGTCAATCAAACCACGGTCCAAGGCAGGCACAATTTCGCCACCTGGCAAGGGGTTCACGGATGCACCCAGTTCTGTGAAGATGTCGACAGCCAAGCCAACCGTACGGTACTTCAAGCCTTTCAAGTCGGCCACTTTGGCAATCGGCTTCTTGAACCAGCCCAAAGGCTGCGTTGGCATAGGGCCGTAGACATAAGACGCCACGTCAATGTTCAATGACTTGTAAATCTCTTCGAGCAACTGTTTGCCGCCGCCGTAGTTGTGCCATGACAAAACCATGTTGGGGTCCATACCGAAGGCAGGGCCAGAACCCCACAAAGCCAAGGCAGAGCTTTTGCCATAGTGGTAAGCCAACACACCGTGGCCACCATCGAGTGTGCCCTTGTTCACAGCGTCCAACAATTGGAAGGCTGGCACCACGGCGCCAGAAGGCAACACTTCAATCTTCAAGCGACCGCTGGCCATGTCGTTGACTTTTTTGGCAAAGTCGTTCGCGTATTCATGGAAGATGTCTTTGGCAGGCCAAGTGCTTTGGAAGCGCAAGCTGACCGTGTCTGCTTTAGAGATCATAGGAGCAGCTAACGCGCCTGCTGCAACAGCACCTTTCAAAAGGCCGCGGCGAGAAGATGATGTTTTCTTTTCTGTCATGGTTGTTTCCTTAAGTTGACCAAATTAAATCCAACAGAAATGATGCACAGGACAAGAATTTCACAACTCAGGGTTATTACCGAATTTGTTGAGAATATTTTCTCAAAGTGTCAATCAAAATAGACAAAATATCCCAAGTGATACACCGTTAATTTCTCTCGTGCTAGGCACAATAGGCAGGTCATCAAAGGAGACACCATGGAAGCACAAGAAACCGCAGAACTGATCGAACAAACGGGTCACGGCGACAAATCGCAAAACCGATCTGCGCTCACCATCTCCATCTTGGCCATGGTTCTGGCCATTGCCAGTTTGGGCGGCTCCAATGCGATGAAAGAGGCCACACAAGAAAACATCTTGGCAGCCAATGCCTATGCTTTTTACCAAGCCAAAAACATTCGTCAAACCACATACAAGTTGGCAGTAGCCGATCTAGAACTGCAAATGGCGCGAGAGCCCAACATGAATGCCAATGCCAAGGCCATGTTTGATAAAAAGATAGAGGATTACAAAAAAACGGTTGAGCGTTATGAGTCGGAACCCGATACCAAGGAAGGCAAGAAGGAGTTGATGGCTCGCGCCAAAGAACATGAAGCGGCTAGAGACCATGCGATGCGGCAAGACCCCTGGTTTGACTACGCAGAAGGCATGTTGCAAATCGCCATTGTGTTGCTGTCGGTTTCCATTGTGGCCTCTGTACCAGCACTTTATTGGGCGGGTTCTGTTTTAGGGGCCTTAGGCTTTCTCAGCACAATCAACGGCTACTTTTTACTTTTCTAATTCCAGCTGAAGTACAAGCATGACGCCCTCTCTTCAATCGGCCATCGATTTCATTCAATCTTGCGAAACGCCTTGGTCGCGAGACACCTCTGCGCCATGGGGCATTCACGATGTTGATCCGGCCCCCTACAACCGTTTGTATGGGCCTGTACACGGCCGGGGTCCCGTCTCTGGTGTCATTTATCACAAGCACCAATTGCTGGCTGCTTGGGGTGAGCCTCACAAATCAGACCTCACCTTCAGTGTGGCCAAAACCTATTTGGCCTTGTTGGCAGGTGTTGCTTTTGATCGCGGCCTTTTAAGCGATGTGCACGAACCTGTCATTGCAAAATGTCCAGGCATCGGCTTTGAAGGCGAGCGTTTATCACGAATCACCTGGCACCATCTGCTACAGCAAACCAGCGAATGGGAAGGCACCTGTCTGGGAATTCCCGAGCAAGTCGATCGGTACCGGTGGGTGTCCTATCAACCAGGTCAGGCCGACGGTAAAAAAGGCGACGCCAGACCGCTTGGCCAACCTGGATCGCGGTTTGAGTACAACGATGTGCGCATCAACCAGTTGTCTTTGGCACTTTTGCATTTGTTCAAGCGCCCCTTACCTGAAGTCTTTGAAGAATCCATTCTTCAACCCGTGGGATGCCAAGACCCCTTTCAATGGCAAGGTTACGAACAGGGCTGGACCCAAGTGGCAGGTCAACGAATGATGTCTGTACCAGGCGGCAGCCACTGGGGTGGCGGCGTGTCCATCTCGGCCATGGACCAGGCCAAAATAGGCCTCATGCTAATGGGCAATGGCCAATTAAACGGAAAGCAAGTACTGTCTCATCAATGGCTTGAGATGATGCAGCAGGCCTGTGACATTGCACCCTACTACGGCTATCTGATTTGGCTCAACCAAGATGGCCAGTTGTTCAAAGATGCACCCCGTACTTCTTGGTTTGCCATTGGCGCAGGTTCCTCTGTGACATGGGTCGACCCGCAACTTGAATTGGTTTGCGTGATGCGCTGGATTGATGCCCCAAAAACAAACGACTGCATCGCCAAAGTGATGCAGTCGTTGTCGATGTAAATCACTGAAGGCTGTGAGCCTTCAGCAAGTCTTCATTTGGCAAACAAGCTGGCTGGATTTGCAAAGGCTTTGAACTCAACAGCATTACCGCACGGGTCTAAAAAGAACATGGTGGCCTGCTCGCCCACCTGACCTTTGAAGCGAATGTGCGGTTCAATGACGAATTTGATGCCGGCTTTTTTCAGCTTCTCAGCCAGCGCTTCCCACTGGCCCATTTCCATCACCAAACCAAAGTGGCGAACGGGCACGTTGTCACCATCAACCGCGCTGGTGTTGCGATGGCCGGCCTCATCTGGCGACAAATGGGCAACGATTTGATGGCCGTAAAAATTGAAGTCAACCCAGTCGTCACTTGAACGACCTTCTGGGCAACCTAACAAGTCGCCATAGAAAGAGCGCGCTGTGGCCAAAGAAGTAACTGGAAAAGCAAGGTGAAAGGGTTGCATGTTGATTCAAGTTGATACAAATAAAACCACATTCTGCCTCAAGCTGAGCCCGAGGTGTAGCGGTCGATGTGAGTCAAAGTGACCCGCTCAGGCTTTCAAAGTTTTCTGAAACAAGGCCAAGGTACGGCTCCAAGACAAGTCGGCTGCGGCCTGTTGATACCTTGGCGTCGAGTTGTTGTGAAAGCCGTGTTGCGTGCCTGCGTAGCTATGTGCGGCATAGGCCGTGCCCTGCGCCTTGAGGCCCGCTTCAAAAGCAGGCCAACTGACGTTGATGCGCGGATCGTTTTCAGCAAAATGCAAGACCATTTCGGCTTTGATTTTGCTCACCTTGTCTGCAGAAGGGGCGATGCCGTAATAAGGCGCACCAGCTTTGACACCATCACCTAAAGCTGCAGCAATTTCACTTGTCATGCCACCACCCCAGCAAAAACCAGTCACGCCCAATTTGCCATTCGACAGCGCATGGTTTTTCAAGAAAATGGCGCTGTTCAACATGTCGGTTTGAAGCTGCGAGGGGTTGAGCTTGTCTTGTAACAACTTGCCTTCTTCGTCATTGCCTGGGTAACCACCCACTGGATAAAGCCCGTCAGGCGCCAGTGCCAAAAAGCCAGCGGCAGCCAAGCGACGTGCCACATCCTCAATGTAAGGGTTCAAACCGCGGTTTTCATGAATCACCAAGACCGCTGGAAATTGCGTGGCTGTTGGCGAAGTCGGTTGAACCAGATAACCACGCATCTCTCCTGAACTGCCGCCCGGTGAGGCATATTTCACATAACTGGCCTTGATCCGTGGATCGGTAAACGAAATGGTTTGGGCGTTGGCATACCGCGGAAAGAGGGCTTGCGCCATGGCCATGCCCCCCACAGCGATGGCACTGGCTTTGGCCAGAAATTCACGTCGGTCCATGGCGCCATGGCAGTACTCATCGTAAAGCGCATAAATTTTAGGATGAATGGTGGCAGGCTGAACAGTCGATTGAGGTTGATGCACGATCACTCCTTGAAGTTTGAGTCATGTTAATTCAAGGGGCTCAAATTTGCTGAAGTCGCCGTCATCTGCTTCTTTTTATTATGATGAGACATCCATTTCATTTAGCCCCTTCATCTCTTGCCAAGTTCCATAACCCTCAGTCCAGTTAATTGTTGGAAGTGCAAACACTTTGCCACCAGCTGGGATCCCAAAATGCCATACAGCTGCAAGTTGTTGGGATTCAAGTCACAAGTCTTGCCCAGCATTCAAGTAATGAACTCAGACGGACGCCCATGCTTTGGCTTCGACCCCAAGCCAGTCAATGCAGCCAAGACCTAATTGGCGCTTTACGCTTGTAACTTGATGAACACCAACATAGGCTTTCTGGATCAAGGCACTCCGCACATTGTTGTCTTGGGTGCTGGTGCCATTGGCGGTTACATCGGAGGCTGCTTGGCAGTTGCAGGCGCTAACGTCAGCTTCTTGGGTCGCACTAAGATGCTTGACATCGTGAAGACCCACGGGTACAGATTGACAGATTTATACGGACGTCATTCCAAGCTCGCGCCCTCTGAAATTCAGTTCACTACCGACGCCAAGGTATTGAAGCTGGCAGACTTTGTTTTGGTGGCTGTCAAAAGTCGTGACACGCTTGCAGCAGCCGAGTTGCTCCGTATGCATGCCAAACCGAATGTGACCATCATCAGCTTTCAAAATGGTGTTGGCAATGCAGAGGCATTGGCGAATCATTTGCCACAATTCAAGGTCGTTGCGGGGATGGTGCCTTTCAATGTCGTGACCTTGCCAAACGGACATTTACATTGTGGCACTGAGGGACAACTTTGCACTGAAAGCAATGCCGTGTTAAGTCCACTGAACACGTTCTTTGAAAAAGCAGGATTACCGTTGCAGCAATTTACAAACTTCAAAGAAATTCAATGGGGCAAGTTGATTTTAAATTTGAACAATGCAGTCAATGCAATATCAGATCTACCTCTTAAAGAAGAGCTGTCTCAACACGCCTATCGCAAATGTTTAGCGCTCCTGATCAGTGAAACTTTAACGGTCTTGTCGCAAGCAGGCATTCATCCAGCCAAAGTTTCAAAAGTATCAGCGCAGCTGTTGCCCTACATTTTGAGAACGCCCGACTTTGTATTCAAAAGATTGGCCGCCAGCATGCTCAAAATTGATGAGAAGGCCAGATCTTCAATGTGGGAAGATTTGCAAAATCAAAGAACAACTGAAGTCACTGCCTTGAATGGGGCTGTGGTTGATTTGGCCAAGTCAATTGGCATAAGTGCACCACGCAATGCTCGGATGGTGGCTTTGATCCAACAAGCAGAGCAAGGCAAAGTTAAAGCTCTCACAGGAAAAGATTTACTTCAAAACTTGACTTCGCCCCCATGACATTTGCAACTTGACGGTTCAATTTTGCCCTCACCAAACAAAAAGCCCCTTGCGGGGCTGTCTTGTTAATTTCAAAAGAGAAATTTGGAGGCGCGGGCCGGAGTCGAACCGACCTACACGGATTTGCAATCCGGTGCATAACCGCTTTGCTACCGCGCCATTTTTTGCGACAAAAAAGGGAAGCTGTTGCTTCCCTAAATTGCTGAAAGATATTGGCACATCTTTCAATGTTTGGAGCGGGATAAGAGGCTCGAACTCTCGACCTATACCTTGGCAAGGTATCGCTCTACCAACTGAGCTAATCCCGCATTTGCAATCAACTCAGCATTGTATGCCGATTTGTCTGCGTTGGACGAATTGTAGCGCAATTTTTGCGGATTTTTAAAGTCCCCAAAAAAAATCTATCAATGTTTGACGGCCCCTTCTTTGGCCTCTGTTTTGGCATCGGCCGGGACAGGCGCAGAGGCAGCCACGGCCTCCTCTTCTGGGAGGGGTTCTGGCATCTTTTCCAGGGCTACTTCCAGCACTTTGTCGAGCCATTTCACAGGCACGATTTCAAGGCCGTTTTTGACATTTTCAGGAATGTCCTGCAAGTCTTTGACATTGTCCTCGGGGATCAGAACCGTCTTGATACCACCGCGAAGTGCAGCCAACAGTTTTTCTTTCAAACCACCAATGGCAGTCACTTCACCGCGCAACGTAATTTCACCCGTCATAGCCACATCGGCACGCACAGGAATGCCCGTCATGGCAGACACCATGGCGGTGGTCATGGCAGCGCCAGCACTGGGGCCATCTTTGGGCGTTGCGCCATCGGGGACGTGGATGTGCAAGTCTTTTTTCTCAAAGACATCGTCCTTGATGCCCAGCATGCGTGCACGGCTTCTAACCACGGTACGCGCTGCTTCAACAGATTCTTTCATCACGTCACCCAATGAGCCCGTGCGGGTGATCACACCCTTACCTGGCATGAGTGCGGCCTCGATGGTCAGCAAATCGCCACCCACTTCGGTCCAGGCCAAGCCAACCACTTGGCCCACTTGGTTCTGCGCCTCGGCACGGCCATAGGTGTATTTCTGCACACCCAAGAAATCGTTCAGATTGTCGGGGGTGACCAGCACCGGTGCGGTCATTTGTTTGAGCAACAAACTCTTGACCACCTTGCGGCAAATTTTGGACAACTCACGCTCTAAGGAACGCACGCCAGCTTCACGCGTGTAATAACGAACGACATCGCGCACCGCAGCATCGCTGACAGTCAACTCTTCCGCTTTCACACCATTGTTCTTCATTTGCTTGGGCAGCAAATATTTAATGGCGATGCTGGTTTTTTCGTCTTCGGTGTAGCCAGACAAGCGAATCACTTCCATGCGGTCTAACAACGCAGATGGAATGTTCATCGAATTGGAGGTGGCCACGAACATGACGTCGCTCAAATCAAAATCGACTTCAACGTAATGATCGCCAAAAGTGTGGTTCTGCTCGGGGTCCAACACCTCCAACAAAGCGCTAGAAGGGTCACCGCGGAAATCTGTGCCCAGTTTGTCGATCTCGTCGAGCAAGAACAAAGGATTGCGTGTGCCCACCTTGTTCAGGCTTTGAAGCACTTTGCCTGGCATGGCGCCAATGTAAGTGCGACGGTGACCGCGAATTTCGGCTTCGTCTCGCATGCCACCTAAGGCCATGCGCACGTACTTACGACCCGTCGCTTTGGCAATGGACTGACCCAAGGATGTTTTACCCACGCCAGGAGGGCCAACCAAGCAAAGAATAGGTGCTTTGACTTTGTCAACACGCTGCTGAACCGCCAGGTATTCCATGATGCGGTCTTTGACTTTTTCCAAACCGTAATGGTCTTCGTTCAACACCACTTCAGCATTGCCCAAGTCGTGTTTGATTTTGGTCTTCTTGCTCCAAGGCAATCCAGTGAGCACTTCAATGTAGTTGCGCACAACAGAAGCTTCGGCCGACATGGGCGACATCAGCTTGAGTTTCTTCAACTCGGCATCGGCCTTTTTGCGCGCTTCTGCGGGCATTTTGGCAGCTTTGATTTTCTTTTCGATCTCTTCGATGTCGGCGCCCTCTTCGCCTTCACCGAGTTCTTTTTGAATGGCCTTGACTTGCTCGTTCAAATAGAAATCGCGCTGATTCTTTTCCATCTGGCGCTTCACGCGGCCACGAATTTTTTTATCAACATTCAGGATGTCAACTTCACGCTCAAGTTGTGTGAAAAGATTTTCCAAACGATCGCGGATGCTGGCCAAGTCGAGCACCACTTGCTTGTTTTCTAACTTGAGTGGCAAGTGCGCCGCAATGGTGTCAGCCAGACGACCGGGTTCATCAATGCTCGAGATCGATGTCAAAATTTCTGGCGGAATCTTTTTGTTCAGTTTGACGTACTGGTCAAACTGCTGCATGACCGCGCGGCGCAGGGCCTCAATTTCGCTGCTTTGCTCGGCCTTTTCAACAGCGGCTTCAACCGGCATGACCGTGGCCACGAAATGCGCTTCACCATCGGCGATGGATTGCACCTTGGCACGCTGCTGACCTTCCACCAACACCTTCACGGTGCCGTCAGGCAGCTTGAGCATCTGCAAGATGGTGGAGACACAACCGACTTCAAACATGTCGGTGGCTTCAGGCTCATCTTTGGCCGCTGTTTTTTGCGCCACCAGCATGATGCGGCGGTCGGTGAGCATGGCGCTCTCGAGCGCCTTGATGCTTTTGGGACGGCCCACAAAAAGTGGAATGACCATGTGCGGAAAGACCACGACATCGCGCAAAGGCAACATCGGCAGGTCGAGCAATTCGGCGGGGAGTGGTGTATGTCCAGACATGAGATTCCCTAAGTTATTGGGGATAGATGGCCCCTGAATTTTCAATTTCAAGCCCAAGTGATGTAGGGGTATTCATTGGATTTCAGGGGGTGGGCTGGAAAAAATTCAAGCTTGTTTGGCCGACTCTCGGTAGACCAACAAAGGAACATGGTTTTCTTCGATGGTGGACGCATCCACCACCACTTTTTCGACATTGCTGGCATTGGGCAACTCGAACATGGTGTCGATGAGGGCTTGCTCCAAAATAGAACGCAAGCCACGGGCACCGGTTTTACGCGCCAGCGCCTTCTTGGCAATGGCGTGTAAAGCTTCGGGACGAATCTCGAGTTCGACACCTTCCATGTTGAGCAACTGACCAAACTGTTTGACCAACGCATTTTTGGGTTCGGTCAAAATTTGAACCAGCGCTTCTTCAGTCAACTCTGCCAACGTGGCGACCACAGGCATACGACCCACCAGTTCGGGAATTAGACCGAACTTGATCAAGTCTTCTGGCTCAACTTCCGTAAAGACTTCTGTGAGTGAACGTTGCTTCTTGCTTTTCACCACAGCACCAAAACCAATGCCTGAAGCTTCTGTGCGGTTTTCGATGACTTTTTCTAAGCCTGCAAACGCGCCACCGCAAATGAACAAAATGTTGGTGGTGTCAATTTGCAAGAAGTCTTGATTGGGATGCTTGCGGCCACCTTGAGGGGGCACGCTGGCCATGGTGCCTTCAATCAACTTCAGCAAAGCCTGCTGCACGCCCTCGCCCGACACGTCACGCGTGATGGAGGGGTTGTCTGACTTGCGAGTGATCTTGTCGATCTCGTCGATGTACACAATGCCGCGCTGCGCGCGTTCCACATCGTAGTTGCAGCTTTGCAGCAATTTAGACACGATGTTCTCAACGTCTTCACCCACGTAACCAGCTTCGGTGAGCGTGGTGGCATCGGCCATGACGAAGGGCACATCGAGCATGCGCGCCAAGGTTTGTGCCAACAAAGTTTTACCTGAACCTGTGGGGCCGATCAGCAAGATATTGCTCTTGGCGAGTTCGACATCTTCTTTTTTGGCGCCCTCTTTGTGCTTCAAACGCTTGTAGTGGTTGTAAACCGCAACGGCCAAGGTGCGCTTGGCTTTTTCTTGCCCTATGACGTAATTGTCTAAATTGGTTTTGATGTCCAAGGGGGTGGGCAAGCCATTCTTGGTGTCTTTGGTAATTTCGCTGGCAGGCAATTCATCACGGATGATGTCATTGCACAAGTCGATGCACTCGTCGCAAATGAAGACCGAAGGGCCTGCGATGAGCTTCTTGACCTCGTGCTGGCTTTTGCCGCAGAAGGAGCAATACAAATTCTTTTCGGTAACCGAGCCTTTTTTATCGGCCATAAACGACGCCTTGTGGTTCTATTTTCCCAATGATAACGAAAGAAAAACGGCGC
>JACCDW011349722.1_pt1 | contig 44630 bp, 40 predicted proteins | sample 7449781 | NCBI WGS metagenome assembly JACCDW01 (sample SAMN15323449, study PRJNA562643) | freshwater metagenome | isolation source: river surface water | place: USA:Blue River Watershed | collected 2017-08-18
CAAACTTCATGATCGCCATTTTCTCGGGCATGGTCTTCTTGTTCTTGCTGGTGGTGTAGAAGTGACCGGTACCGGCCGTGGACTCCAGCTTGATCTTTTCGCGTCCGCCTTTGCTTGCCATGGTGTGGGCTCCTTAGAAAGTTCAGGCTTGACCGCGTGCACGCAGGTCGGCGAGCACGGCATCGATGCCGTTTTTGTCGATCAGGCGCAGGGCAGCGCTGGAGACGCGCAGACGCACCCAACGGTTTTCGCTCTCGACCCAGAAACGACGGTATTGCAGGTTCGGCAGGAACCGGCGCTTGGTTTTGTTGTTGGCGTGGGAAACGTTGTTCCCGACCATGGGCTTCTTGCCCGTGACTTCACACACGCGTGCCATGAGGACACTCCAATGCTTTTCATAACAGCCGGTGCCGATGGATTTGTGCCCGTGGACAACAAACCTGGCGCTCCAGCCTCACCTCGCCAAGATGGGTGGCGGTATCCCAGATCACCGGACCCGTGGCCCCGCAGCAAGGCGGGCAGATCCAGCAAAGCCTGCAATTATAGCCAGATTCCGAACGGGGCCCAAATCAGGCGTGCTCTTCCAGAAAGCGCTGGGCATCCAGCGCGGCCATGCAGCCGGTACCGGCGCTGGTGATGGCCTGGCGGTAAACATGGTCCTGCACGTCGCCGGCGGCGAACACGCCGGGCACGCTGGTCTGGGTGGCAAAGCCCTTGCCGCCGCCCTGGGTGACGATGTAGCCGTTTTCCATGCTGAGCTGGCCCTGGAAGATGTCGGTGTTGGGCGAGTGGCCGATGGCGATGAAACAGCCCTTGAGCGCCAGGTCTTCGGTGCGGCCGTCCTGGGTGCTCTTGATGCGGATGCCGGTCACGCCGGTCTCGTCGCCCAGCACCTCGTCGAGGGTGTGGAAGGTTTTGAGCTCGATCTTGCCTTCGGCCACCTTGGCCATGAGCTTGTCGACCAGGATGGGCTCGGCCTTGAACTTGTCGCGGCGGTGCACCAGGTAGACCTTGTTGGCGATGTTGGACAGGTACAGCGCTTCCTCGACCGCGGTGTTGCCGCCACCGATCACGCAGCAAACTTCGCCGCGGTAGAAAAAGCCGTCGCAGGTGGCACAGGCGCTCACGCCGCGGCCCATGAAGGCCTCTTCCGAAGGCAGGCCCAGGTATTTGGCCGAGGCGCCGGTGGCGATGATCAGGCTGTCGCAGGTGTAGGTGCCGCCGTCGCCCTTGAGGGTGAAGGGGCGTTTGGACAGGTCCACCGCGCTGATGTGGTCAAACACGATCTGGGTCTTGAAGCGCTCGGCATGCTCGAGAAAGCGCTGCATCAGCTCAGGGCCCTGCACGCCGTGCACGTCGGCCGGCCAGTTGTCGACCTCGGTGGTGGTCATGAGCTGGCCGCCCTGGGCCATGCCGGTGATGAGGAGCGGGTTGAGGTTGGCACGGGCGGCATACACGGCGGCGGTGTAACCGGCCGGGCCGGAGCCGAGGATCAGGACTTTGGCGTGTTGGGTCGGGGTGCTCATGGCGGGCGAGGCTATCCAGTTGGGGCGGTCAAAACCGCATTGTAAGAACCCTCGCCAAGACCCTGCCCCCTGCAGGTCTGGCGGGCACCCGATCGGGTAAGCTTCGCCCTGCACATGAGTTATTCCCTGCACACTTTGACCCGCCCGCTCGATGCCGAGGCCGACGCCGAGCCGCCGCGCGGTTTTTGGGCCCGCTTCGCACTCGAGTTCAGCCTGCTGTTGGGCGCCGCCGCCTTGCTGCTTGCGCTGATCGCCTTGCTGAGCTACCGCAGCACCGACCCGGCCTGGTCGACCTCGGGCCTCGCGCCCCAGGTGCACAACTGGGCCGGCCGTCTGGGCGCCTGGCTGGCCGATGTGGCTTATTTCATGCTGGGCTACTCGGTCTGGTGGTGCTGGCTCGCGGGCCTGCGGGCCTGGCTGTCGGGCCTGTCGCGCTGGCTGGGGAGCGCGCCCTGGACCGACATGCCGCGCGCGGCCAGAGCGCCCCGCTCGGCCTGGTTGTTCTGGCTGGGCCTGGCGCTGCTGCTCGCCAGCAGCTGCACACTCGAGTGGACGCGTCTGTACCGCTGGGAAATCCATCTGCCCGGCGACAGCGGTGGCGCGCTCGGTTACCTGGCGGGCGGCGCGGCGATGGTCTGGCTCGGCCCCACGGGCTCGGCGCTGGCCGGCATCGTGGGCCTTTTGCTGGGCGTGGCCATGGTGTTCCGGTTTTCCTGGTCGAGCCTGGCGGAAAGCCTTGGCGCGCGCATCGACGCGCTGATCCAGCGCCGCCATGTGCAGCGCGAGATCGAGACCGACCTCGCGCTGGGCCAGCAGGCCCTGCGCGAGCGCGAGCAGACCGCGCTGCACCCGATCGACCCGCCCTGGCACGAGCGCACCGAGCCCTCGCTGGAGGCCGCGCTCGACCCCGATTCCCCGCAGCTCGAGATCGACAGCCTGCCCGTGCCGCCGCCCAAACCCACGCCCATGGTGATCGAACCGGGCGTGACCGAGGTGCCGCGCAGTGAGCGCGTGGTCAAGGAGCGGCAGAAACCGCTCTTCAACGAGCTGCCCGACAGCAAGCTGCCACAAGTCGATTTGCTCGACGCCATGACCGGCCGCCAGGAAACGGTGTCGCCCGAGACGCTGGAGATGACCAGCCGCCTGATCGAGAAAAAGCTCTCGGACTTTGGCGTCAAGGTGCGTGTGGTGGCCGCTTCGCCCGGTCCGGTGATCACGCGCTACGAGATCGAGCCCGACACCGGCGTCAAAGGCTCGCAAATCGTCAACCTGGCCAAGGACCTGGCGCGCTCTCTGAGCCTGGTGTCGATCCGCGTGATCGAGACCATCCCGGGCAAGAACTACATGGCGCTGGAGCTGCCCAACGCCAAGCGCCAGTCGATCAAGCTCAGCGAGATCCTGGGCTCGCAGGTCTACAACGAGGCCAAGAGCCTCTTGACCATGGGCCTGGGCAAGGACATCGTCGGCAACCCGGTGGTGGCCGACCTGGCCAAGATGCCGCACGTGCTGGTGGCCGGCACCACCGGTTCGGGCAAGTCGGTGGGCATCAACGCCATGATCCTGTCGCTGCTCTACAAAGCCGAGCCCAGCGATGTGAAACTCCTGATGATCGACCCCAAGATGCTGGAGATGTCGGTCTATGAAGGCATCCCGCACCTGCTCGCGCCCGTGGTCACCGACATGAAGCAGGCGGCGCACGGCCTGAACTGGTGCGTGGCCGAGATGGAAAAGCGCTACAAGCTCATGAGCAAGCTGGGCGTGCGCAACCTCGCGGGCTACAACACCAAGATCGACGACGCTGCGGCGCGCGAAGAGTTCATCTACAACCCCTTCAGCCTCACGCCCGAAGACCCCGAGCCGCTCAAGCGCTTGCCCCACATCGTCATCATCATCGACGAGCTGGCCGACCTGATGATGGTGGTGGGCAAGAAGATCGAAGAGCTGATCGCGCGCCTGGCGCAAAAGGCGCGTGCCGCCGGCATCCATTTGATTTTGGCCACCCAGCGCCCCAGCGTCGACGTGATCACAGGCCTGATCAAGGCCAACATCCCCACGCGCATCGCCTTCCAGGTCTCCAGCAAGATCGACAGCCGCACCATCCTCGACCAGATGGGCGCTGAAGCCCTCTTGGGCATGGGCGACATGCTTTACATGCCTTCGGGCACGGGTTTCCCGATCCGCGTGCACGGCGCCTTTGTCAGCGACGACGAGGTGCACCGTGTGGTCTCCTACCTCAAGAGCCAGGGCGAGCCCGACTACATCGAGGGCGTGCTCGAAGGCGGCACCGTCGACGGCGAAGACAGCCCCTTCGGTGAGACCGAAGGCGGTGGCGAAAAAGACCCGATGTACGACCAGGCGGTCGAGGTCGTGCTCAAGAACCGCAAGGCCAGCATCTCGCTGGTGCAGCGCCACCTCAAGATCGGCTACAACCGCGCCGCGCGCCTCGTGGAAGACATGGAAAACGCCGGCCTGGTCAGCGCCATGAGCGGCAGTGGCCAGCGCGAGATCCTCGTGCCGGCGCGTTCGGAGTGATGGCCATGCTGTTGCGTCGCACTTTTCTGGGTCTGGCCGCAGCCCTGGCGCTGCCGCGTGCCTGGGCGCAGGGCGATGGCCTGGCCCTGCTGGGGCAGTTTTTGCAGCAGGTGCGCAGCGGCCGCGCGCAGTTCACGCAGGCGGTGACTTCGCCGCCGCGCGCCGGCCAGCCGCCGCGTGTGCGCCCATCGAGCGGCACACTCGAATTCCAGCGGCCCGGGCGTTTTCGTTTTGTCTACCGCAAGCCTTTCGAGCAGACCCTGGTGGCCGACGGACAGACGCTGTGGCTGCACGATGTGGACCTCAATCAGGTCACCGCGCGCAAGCAGGCGCAGGCCCTGGGGGGCACACCGCTGGCCCTGATTTTGTCGGCCACCGACCTGGCCGGCCTGCAGGCCGCCTTCGAGCTCAAGGCCGAGCCGGCACGCGAGGGCCTGTCCTGGGTGCGGGCCACGCCCAAAAACCGGGAAGGCCAGTTTCAGTATGCGCTGGTGGGCCTGCGCGCCGGCGACAAGGGGCCCGAACTCGCGGCGCTGGAGGTGCTCGACAGCCTGGGCCAGCGCTCGGTGCTGACCTTTTCGGGTTTCGAGGTCAACGCCGCCGTCCGGGCCGAGACTTTCCAGTTCCAGGTGCCGGCGGGCGCGGACCTGATCCGTTCATGACGCCCGTGGGGCCCGCATGACGGCTGCGCCACCGCACACCCCCCTGGCCGAGCGCCTGCGCCCGCGCACCCTGGGCGAGGTGATCGGGCAGCAGCACATCCTGGGCGAGGGCATGGCGCTGCGCCTGGCCTTCGAGTCGGGGCAGCCGCACAGCTGCATCCTCTGGGGCCCGCCCGGCGTGGGCAAGACCACCATCGCGCGGCTGATGGCCGAGGCCTTTGATGCGCAGTTCATCAGCATCAGCGCGGTGCTCGGTGGCGTCAAAGATATCCGCGAGGCGGTCGACAAAGCCCAGGCCGCACAAGAGGGCCTGCAGGCGCAGCGCACCATTGTCTTTGTCGACGAGGTGCACCGCTTCAACAAGAGCCAGCAGGACGCGTTTTTGCCGCATGTGGAGAGCGGTCTCTTCACCTTCATCGGCGCGACCACCGAGAACCCGTCTTTCGAGGTCAACTCGGCCTTGCTCTCGCGCGCGGCGGTCTATGTGCTGCAGCCGCTCGCCGAGGCCGAGTTGCAGCAGATCGTGGCGCGCGCGCAAGGCATTGGCGCCGTGCCCGCGCTCGAGCCTGAGGCCCTGCAGCGCCTGCTGGCCTATGCCGACGGCGATGCCCGACGCTTGCTCAACACGCTCGAAACCCTGGCCATGGCGGCCGCGCGCGAAAAAATCGATCCGGTCACCGACGCCTGGCTGCTCAAGGTGCTGGGCGAGCGCATGCGCCGTTACGACAAGGGCGGCGAGCAGTTTTACGACACCATCAGCGCGCTGCACAAATCGGTGCGCGGCTCCGACCCCGACGCCGCGCTGTACTGGTTCGTGCGCATGCTCGACGGCGGCGCCGACCCGCGTTACATGGCGCGCCGCCTGGTCCGCATGGCCAGCGAAGACATCGGCCTGGCCGACCCGCGCGCGCTGCGCCTGGCGCTCGACGCCGCCGAGGTCTATGAGCGCCTGGGCAGCCCCGAGGGCGAGCTGGCGCTGGCCCAGTGTGTGGTCTACCTCGCCGTGGCGCCCAAGTCGAACGCGGTCTACAAGGCCTTCAATGCGGCCAAGGCCTTTGTCAAAAAAGACGGCACCCGCCCCGTGCCCATGCACCTGCGCAACGCCCCCACGAAGCTCATGCGCGAGCTCGACTACGGCAAGGGCTACCGCTATGCGCACGACGAAGAGGGGGGCTTTGCCGCTGGCGAGCGCTACCTGCCCGAAGGCATGGCCGATCCCGGTTTTTACCAACCCGTGCGCCGTGGGCTCGAGATCAAAATCGATGACAAGTTGCGCGAGCTGCGTGAAAAAAATTTAAATCAGGGTAAGCCCGGGGCGGCTTGAACAGGCACACCCAGGGGCGCTCACTACAATCGCCGCCACAGCCCGCCCATCGCAGCAGCCCGGCGGGTTTTTTGCTATGACTGAGGACGGTGGAGGGCATGCACCCATGGGGGGCGCAGGCGCACCACTTCGGAAGGGAGCGGTATGGACGTTTTGCTTCAACAGATCATCAACGGTCTGGTGCTCGGCAGCATGTACGCCCTGGTGGCCCTGGGCTACACCATGGTGTACGGCATCATCAACCTGATCAATTTCGCGCACGGCGAGGTGCTGATGGTCGGCGCGCTGACCAGCTGGACCGCGATCGGCCTGATGCGCGACGGCATACCCGGCGCACCCGGGTGGGTCATCCTGATGTTGGCCACCTTGATCGCCTGCGTGGTGGCGGCCACGCTCAACTTCACGATCGAAAAAATCGCCTATCGCCCGCTGCGCGGCAGCCCCAAGCTGGCGCCGCTGATCACCGCCATCGGCATGAGCCTGCTGCTGCAGACGCTGGCCATGATCATCTGGAAGCCCAACTACAAGGCCTACCCCACGCTGCTGCCGAGCACGCCAGTGCACATCGGCGGCGCGGTCATCACGCCCACGCAAATCATGATCCTGGGCGTCACCGCCTTGTCGCTCGCGGTGCTGATGTGGCTGGTCAACGCCACCCGCCTGGGCCGCGCCATGCGCGCCACCGCCGAAAACCCGCGCGTGGCGGCACTGATGGGCGTGCGCCCCGACATGGTGATTTCGGCCACCTTCATCATCGGCGCGGTGCTGGCCGCGATCGCGGGCGTCATGTACGCCTCCAACTACGGCACGGCCCAGCATTCGATGGGCTTCATCCCGGGCCTCAAGGCCTTCACCGCCGCGGTGTTCGGCGGCATCGGCAATTTGGGGGGTGCGGTCGTTGGCGGCCTGCTGCTGGGGCTGATTGAGGCCATCGGCTCGGGCTACATCGGCGAACTCACCGGTGGCGTGCTGGGCAGCCACTACACCGACATCTTCGCCTTCATCGTGCTGATTTTCGTGCTGACCCTGCGGCCCTCGGGCCTGATGGGTGAGCGTGTGGCCGACCGGGCTTGAGGGAGCGCACCATGACCAAGCACAAAACCCTGCAGTACCTGCTCATTGGCGCCGTGCTGCTGGTGCTGCCGCTGTTGCTGCAAGGCCTGGGCAACGCCTGGGTGCGCATCGCCGACATGGCCCTGCTGTACGTCCTGCTGGCGCTGGGCCTGAACATTGTGGTGGGCTATGCCGGCCTGCTGGACCTGGGCTATGTGGCCTTCTTTGCCCTGGGCGCCTACATGTACGCGCTGCTGGCCTCGCCGCACCTGCTCGACACCTTCCCTGCGCTGGCCGCGATGTTCCCGGGCGGCCTGCACATGCCGCTGTGGGTGATCGTGCCGCTGGGCGCGGCGCTGGCGGGCCTGCTGGGCATGCTGCTGGGCGCGCCCACGCTCAAGCTGCGCGGCGACTACCTGGCCATCGTGACGCTCGGTTTCGGTGAAATCATCCGCGTCTTCATGAACAACCTGGACCACCCGGTCAACATCACCAACGGGCCGCGCGGCATCGACATGATCGACGCGGTCACGATTTTTGGCTGGCCGCTGAGCCGCAAGCTCAGTGTGTTTGGCATCGAGTTCGCCTCGGTCACGCTCTATTACTACCTGTTCCTCGCCCTGGTGTTGCTGAGCGTGGCGCTGTCGCACCGCATTGAAAATTCGCGCATCGGCCGCGCCTGGATGGCGATCCGCGAAGACGAGATCGCCGCCAAGGCCATGGGCCTGAACACGCGCAACCTCAAGCTGCTGGCCTTTGGCATGGGCGCCACCTTTGGCGGCGTTTCGGGCGCGATGTTTGCGGGATTTCAGGGTTTTGTCTCGCCCGAGTCCTTCAGCCTCATGGAGTCGGTGATGATCGTCGCCATGGTGGTGCTCGGCGGCCTGGGGCATTTGCCCGGCGTGATCCTGGGCGCGGTCCTGCTGTCGGCCTTGCCCGAGGTGCTGCGCTATGTGGCCGGCCCCTTGCAGGAGATGACCGATGGCCGGCTCGATGCCGCCATCCTGCGCCAGCTCCTGATTGCGCTGGCGATGATCGTCGTCATGCTCTTGCGTCCGCGCGGCCTGTGGCCCACGCCCGAGCATGGCAAATCCCTGGTGCGCCAGTGACAAGGACGTGGCCATGACACAGCACACCGCACCCGACACCGTCCTGCGCGTCGCCGGCATTTCCAAGCGTTTTGGCGGCCTTCAGGCCCTCACCGAGGTGGGCATCACCATCCAGCGCGGTCAGGTTTACGGCCTGATCGGGCCCAACGGCGCCGGCAAGACCACCTTCTTCAACGTCATCACCGGCCTGTACACGCCCGACAGCGGCAGCTTTGAGCTGGCGGGCAAGCCTTACCAGCCGACCGCTGTGCACGAGGTGGCCAAGGCCGGCATCGCGCGCACCTTCCAGAACATCCGCCTGTTCGCCGAAATGACGGCGCTCGAAAACGTCATGGTGGGCCGCCATGTGCGCACCCGGGCGGGGCTGCTCGGCGCGATCTTCCGCACGCCGGCGTTCAAGGCCGAAGAAGCCGCGATCGCGGCGCGCGCCCGTGAGCTGCTCGACTACGTGGGCATTGGCAAATACGCCGACTACAAGGCGCGCACCTTGTCCTACGGCGACCAGCGCCGCCTGGAGATCGCGCGCGCCCTGGCCACCGACCCGCAGCTGATCGCGCTCGATGAGCCGGCCGCCGGCATGAACGCCACCGAAAAAGTGCAGCTGCGCGCGCTGATCGACCGTATCCGCCAGGACAACCGCACCATCTTGCTGATCGAACACGATGTCAAGCTGGTGATGGGCCTGTGCGACCGCGTCACCGTGCTCGACTACGGCAAGCAGATCGCCGAAGGCACACCCGCCGAGGTGCAGAAAAACGAGAAAGTCATCGAAGCCTATCTGGGCACGGGAGGACACTGAGATGGCCAGCACATTGCTCAAGGTCGAGGGCCTGCAGGTGGCCTATGGCGGCATCCAGGCCGTCAAGGGCGTGGACATGGAGGTGCGCGAAGGCGAGCTCGTGAGCCTGATCGGCTCCAACGGCGCCGGCAAAACCACCACCATGAAGGCCATCACCGGCACGCAGGCCGTGCAGGCCGGCGACATCGCCTTTTTGGGCCGCAGCATCCGCGGCCAGGGCGCCTGGGACCTGGTCGCACAAGGCCTGGTGATGGTGCCCGAGGGCCGAGGCGTGTTCACGCGCATGAGCATCACCGAAAACCTGCAGATGGGCGCCTACCTGCGCCGCGACAGGGCCGAGATCGCACGTGACATGGAGCGCATGTTTGTGCTGTTTCCGCGCTTGCGCGAGCGCAAGGACCAGCTGGCCGGCACCATGTCGGGCGGTGAGCAGCAGATGCTGGCCATGGCGCGCGCGCTCATGGCCCGGCCCAAGGTGCTGTTGCTCGACGAACCCTCGATGGGCCTGTCGCCCATCATGGTCGACAAGATTTTCGAAGTCGTGCAAGACGTTCACGCGCAGGGCATGACGGTGGTGCTGGTCGAGCAAAACGCCAGCCGTGCGCTGGCCATGGCCGACCGCGGCTATGTGATGGACTCGGGCCTGATCACCATGAGCGGCCCCGGCCAGCAGATGCTGGCCGACCCCAAGGTGCGCGCGGCCTACCTGGGGGAATGAGCGGCCGCTGGCCCCCGGAGCGGGCGAGCGGGCTCAGGCCTGGGCCTTGTCGGCCTCGCTCGTGAACGAGTCGGCGTAGAACTCTTCGGGCGGCAGGCCGCCCTGGTTCACGTAGTCGCGCTGGGCCGACTCGACCACGATGGGCGCGCCGCAGGCGTAGACCTGGAAACCCGACAGGTCCGGGTGGTCCTGCAGCACGGCCTGGTGCACGAAGCCGGTGCGGCCCGTCCACTGGTCCTCGGCTTCGGCGTTGGAGATCACGGGCACGAACTTCAGGTGGGGCATGGCCGCGCACTGCGCCTGCACCCAGTCGGCCATGTACAGATCGGCCGGGCGGCGACCGCCCCAGTACAGCGTGGCGGGGCGGGTGATGCCCTGGTGCTGCATGTGCTCGATCAGCGCCTTGATCGGTGCAAAGCCCGTGCCCGAGGCCAGCAGCACCATGGGCTTGTCCGAATCCTCGCGCAGGTAGAAGCTGCCATACGGTCCTTCGGCGCGCAGGATGTCTTTTTCCTTCATGCTCGAGAACACCGGGTCGGTGAACTTGCCGCCGGGCATGTGGCGGATGTGCAGCTCGACCATGGGCGGCGAGACTTCGAGCGTGTGCGGCGCGTTGGCCATGCTGTAGCTGCGGCGCGCGTTGTCGCGCAGGATGAACTCGATGTACTGGCCGGCGCGGAACTTCATCGGGTCGTTGGCGGGCAGCTGCAGCTTGAGCACCATGACGTCATGCGATTTCTTCTCGAGGCTGGCCACGCGCACCGGCATCTTCTTGACCGGCAGCGCCCCTTCTTCGGTGACCTGCTTGGACTCGAGCACCACATCGCTGTGCGCGGTGGCACAGCAGGTCAGGATCAGGCCCTGGGCTTCTTCGGCGGCGCTCAGGGCCTTGTCCTGGTGCGGGCCGTGCACCACGGTGCCCGAAATCTTCTTGCACTTGCACGAGCCGCAGGCGCCGTCCTTGCAGCCATAGGGCAGACCGATGCCCTGGCGGATGCCGGCGGCGAGCAGGGTTTCGGTGGCCTCGGCCTGGAAGCTGCGGCCGCTGGGTTGGACGGTGATCTGGAAGCTCATGTTTTCGGTATCCTTGCTGGGTTTTTCGCCCGGAACCCCTGATTTTGCCTTCAAACCAGAGCCCCCTCGGCGCCTTGCCCGCCCGTTTTCGCCGCCCGCGCGTGCTCATCGTTGGCTGCGGCGATGTGGGCCTGCGCGCCGCAGGCGTGCTCGGCGCGCAGCGCGTGCGCCTGCTGGCGCTGACCTCTTCACCCGAGCGCGTGCGCGCGCTGCGCGACCGTGGCCTCACGCCGCTGGTGGGCGATCTCGACGACGCGGCCAGCCTGCGCCGCCTGTCGGGCCTGGCGCAGCGCGTCTTGCACCTGGCGCCGCCACCGAGCGAGCGGCGCGGCGACAGCGAGCGCGACCCGCGCACGCGCGCGCTCTTGCGCGCGCTGCGCTTGCGCAGCGCGCCGCAGGCCCTGGTCTACGCCTCGACCACGGGCGTCTATGGCGACTGCAAAGGCCAGCGCATCGACGAAACGCGCGCCCTGCGCCCGCACACGCCGCGCGCGCAACGCCGCGTCGACGCCGAAGCCTGGGTGCGTCTGCTGGGCCGCGCGGGCGTGCGCGCCAGCATCCTGCGCGTGCCGGGCATCTACGCGCAGGACCGCGAGGGCGGCACGCCGCGCGAGCGCCTGCTCAAGGGCACGCCGGTGCTGCAGGCCAGCGACGATGTCTACACCAACCACATCCATGCCAACGACCTCGCGCGTGCCTGCGCACTGGCGCTGTGGCGCGGCCGAGCGCAACGTGCCGTCAACGTCAGCGACGACACCGACATGAAGATGGGCGACTACTTCGACCTCGCCGCCGACCTCATGGGCCTGCCGCGCCCGCCGCGCGTGCCGCGCAGCACCGCGCAATCGGCCTTGCCGTTGATGCTGCTGAGTTTCATGAACGAATCGCGCCGCCTCGACAACACGCGCATGAAAAAGGAATTGCGCCTGGTGTTGCGCGTGCCCCATGTGCGCCAGGGCCTGAGCCCGCAGGCGGGCCTGTTTGGGGGCTGAGGTGGAGGGCCTGCGCATCGACAAATGGCTGTGGGCCGCGCGGTTTTACAAAACCCGCAGCCTCGCGGCCGAGGAGATCGGCAAAGGCCGTGTGCAGCTCAATGGTCAGGAGGCCAAGGCCGCGCGCGAGGTCAAGGTGGGCGACCGCGTGCGCCTGCGCCAGGGGCCGGTGCTGCGCGACATCGTGGTGCGTGGCCTCAGCGCCCAGCGCGGTCCCGCGCCGGTGGCGCAGCAGCTTTACGAGGAAACGCTCGAGAGCCTGGCCGCGCGCGAAGCCGCAGCGCAGCAGCGCCGGTTTGCCGCAGAGCCGGCGCAGGCCATCGAGCAGGGGCGCCCCACCAAGCGCGACCGCCGCGAGATGGACAAGGCCTGGAACGCCCGCTGGAGCGCGGGCCTGGACTGAGCGCAAGCAGGCACAAAAAAGCCGCAACAGCGGCTGCGGCTTGTCTGTGGTGCCCGGGGCCGGAATCGAACCGGCACGCCTTGCGGCGGGGGATTTTGAGTCCCCTGCGTCTACCAATTTCACCACCCGGGCGGGTCTGAAACAGACAATGATTATCGCACAGCGCACCATGGCCCCGCTCAAGTTGCGGCGCCTGCTGCCGATGTCAACGACCATGGGGCTGCGCGCTCCGCCATGAGGAACCGACCGATGACACCTGCTGCCCTACGCCACCTTCGGACCCCCGGCCTGGCCACGGGCTGGCTGGCCCTGGCCTTGGCCCTGGGGGCTCAGGCGCAAGCCCCGGCCGCACAGATGCCCACCGCGCCCACGCCACCGGCCGCGCCGGCACCGGCGCCCGCGGCCCAGGCACCGGCCGCGCCTGTCGCGGCCGCCCCGGGCGCGCCCCAGGCGGCCAGCAAAACCGCCTCCAAAACCGCGCCCAAAGCCGCGGCCGCGGGCTGCTCGGTGGCCGAATTTCGCACCCTCGCGCTGGACACCCACACGCCGCTGGAGCGCAGCGCGCTGGCCACGCATTGGCTGCTCAAGCACGGGCCGGGCTGCAACGAAGAGCAAATCCTCATGATCCGCGCCAACCGCGCACTGTGGCTGGGCGTGGCCGACACCGTGGCCATGATGGGGCTGGTCGACCGCATCGTCGAGGCGCGCCAATCGGGCCGCCCCGATGCGCTGCAGTCGCTCTATGCGGCGCCGACGCCCGACCGCGTCGGCACGCTCGATGTGCAGCGCGTCAACGGCGGCCTGCGGCCCGTGGTGCCACCGCCGGCGCCGGTGCCCATGGTGCTGGGCGCGCAGGTGCAGGTGCCGGGCATGGCCCCCCCTGGCGTGCCGCCCGCGCGGCCTGGCGCCATGCAGTGACCCTGGTCGGGGCTGCAGCCCCCAGGCGACCCTGGGCGCTTGCGAGTTATGGCACAGTAAGGCCATGAATTACCCCACCATCGAAGACGCGATCGGCCGCACGCCCCTGGTGGCCCTGCAGCGCATGGGCGCTGCCGACAACCGCGCACGCGGCAACGTGATCCTGGGCAAGCTCGAGGGCAACAACCCGGCCGGCTCGGTCAAGGACCGGCCCGCGCTGTCGATGATCCGGCGCGCCGAAGAGCGTGGCGAGATCCAGCCCGGTGACACCCTGATCGAAGCGACCTCGGGCAACACCGGCATCGCGCTGGCCATGGCCGCCGCCATCAAGGGCTACCGCATGATTTTGGTGATGCCCGAAGACCTCTCGATCGAGCGCGCGCAGACCATGAAGGCCTTTGGTGCCGAGCTGATCCTCACGCCCAAGAGCGGCGGCATGGAATACGCGCGCGACCTGGCCGACAACATGGCCGCGCAGGGCAAGGGCCGCATCCTCGACCAGTTCGCCAACCCCGACAACCCGCGCATCCACTACGAGACCACCGGCCCCGAGATCTGGGAGCAGACCGGCGGCAAGATCACCCACTTCGTGAGCGCCATGGGCACCACCGGCACCATCACCGGCGTCTCGCGTTTCCTCAAGGAAAAAAACCCGGCGATCCGCATCATCGGCGCCCAACCCAGCGAGGGCTCGCGCATCCCGGGCATCCGCAAATGGCCGCAGGAATACCTGCCCAAGATCTACGACCCGAGCCATGTGGACGAACTCGTCTATGTGAGCCAGCAGGACGCCGAAGAAAGCTGCCGCGAGCTGGCGCGCACCGAGGGCATCTTTGCCGGCATCTCGGCCGCGGGCGCCTGCTGGGTGGCGCAGCAGGTCGCGGCCACGGTGCAGGACGCGACCATCGTCTTCATCGTCTGCGACCGTGGCGACCGTTACCTGTCGACCGGCGTGTTCCCGGCCTGAAGCGCGACCATGGCCGAATACCGCTACTGCCCCCAGTGCGCCACACCGCTGGCCTGGCTCAGCCGGCTCGAAGACAGCGGCGAGGTGCTGCGCCTGCGCTGCCCCGCCTGCGACTTCGTGCACTGGAACAACCCCACGCCCGTGCTCGCGGCCATCGTGCAGGTGGGCCAGCAGGTGCTGCTGGCGCGCAACGCGGCCTGGCCGGGCCGGCGCTTTGCGCTGATCACCGGCTTCATGGAGGCGGGTGAAACGCCCGAGGACGGCATCCGCCGCGAAGTCAAGGAAGAAACCGACCTCGATGTGGACGCCCTGCAGCTGGTGGGTGTTTACGACTTCCAGCGCATGAACCAGGTCATCATCGCCTACCATGCGCGCGCGACAGGGCAGGTGCGGCTCTCGCCCGAGCTGGCCGAATACAAGATGTTCGACCTGCAGGACCTGGTCTGCTGGCCCGCCGGCACCGGCTACGCGCTGGGCGACTGGCTGCGCAGCCAGGGCATCGAGCCGACCTTCATGAGCTGGGCCGAGCGCGAAGCGCAAAGCCAGGAGAACTGAGTGAACACCGACAAAGAAATCGACACCAGCGGCCTCAACTGCCCGCTGCCCATCCTCAAGGCCAAGAAGGCGCTCAATGAGCTGCACAGCGGTCAGACCCTCAAGGTGATCGCCACCGACCCCGGCTCCTGGCGCGACTTCGAGGCCTTTGCCAAGCAGACCGGCAACACCCTGGTGTCGCAGGAAAAAACAGGCGCGAACTTCGTTTACGTGCTGCAGCGGCGCTGAGGTGGATGGCCAAAAAAACAAAGGGCGCCTGGGCGCCCTTTGTTGTGTGTGAACGCGCTCAGCCCAGGCGATGCAGCTGCTCTTTGACCTTGCTGAGCGTGGCGCCAAAGTCGGCCATGCGCTTTTGCTCCTGCTCGATCACGGCCGGCGGCGCCTTGGCCACAAAGGCCTCGTTGGCCAGCTTGCCTTGGGCCTTGGCGATCTCGCCTTCCAGACGGGCGACTTCCTTGGCCAGGCGTGCCTTTTCGGCGGCCACGTCGATTGCCATGAACAGGCACAGGCGGGCTTCGCCCACCACGGCCACGGGCGCGGCCTGCGCGGCCGCAGCCCACTCGGTCTCGCTGTCGAAGACCTTGACCTCGCTGAGCTTGGCCAGGGCCTGCAGCACGGGGGCGGCGCCCCGCATGAATTCGGCGTCCCCGACCACGTACATGGGCAGGCGGGTGGCGGGCGAGACGTTCATTTCGCCGCGCAGGTTGCGGCAGGCGTCCACCATGCCCTTGAGCTTGGCCACATGGGCTTCGGCCGCCGGGTCGATGCGCTCGCTCTGGCTCTCCGGATAGGCGGCGATGCTGACCGATGCGCCCGCGCGGCCCGCCACCGGCGCGACCTTTTGCCAGAGTGCTTCGGTGATGAAGGGGATGATGGGGTGCGCCAGGCGCAGCAGGGTTTCGAGCGTGCGGATCAGGGTGCGGCGGGTGGCGCGCTGCTGCGCGTCATTGCCGGTGTTGATCTGCACCTTGGCGATCTCGAGGTACCAGTCGCAGAACTCGTTCCAGACGAAGTCGTAGACCGTGTTGGCCACATTGTCCAGGCGGTAGGCGGCAAAGCCTTCGGCCACCTCGGCCTCGACGCGTTGCAGGGCCGAGACGATCCAGCGGTCCGCTTGACTGAAGTTCAGGTAGCCACCGGGCAGGCACTCGGCTGCGCCGTGTTCCTTCAGGCCGCAGTCCTGGCCCTCGCAGTTCATCAGCACGAAGCGCGTGGCGTTCCACAGCTTGTTGCAGAAGTTGCGGTAGCCCTCGCAGCGTTTGCTGTCGAAGTTGATGCTGCGGCCCAGCGTGGCCAGCGCGGCAAAGGTGAAGCGCAGCGCGTCCGCACCGTAGGCGGGGATGCCTTCGGGGAATTCTTTTTCGGTCTGCTTGCGCACCTTGGGCGCGGTCTCGGGCTTGCGCAGGCCCTGGGTGCGCTTGTCGAGCAGCGGTGCCAAGGAAATGCCGTCGATCAGGTCCACCGGGTCGAGCACATTGCCCTCGGACTTGCTCATCTTCTTGCCCTGGGCGTCCAGCACCAGGCCGTGGATGTAGACATGCTTGAACGGCACACGCCCGGTGAAGTGCGTGGTCATCATGATCATGCGGGCGACCCAGAAGAAGATGATGTCGTAGCCGGTGACCAGCACGCTGCTCGGCAGGTACAGATCGTAGTCACCCAAACCCGTTCGCACTGCGCTTGTCGAAGTGCCTGCCTGGGCTTCGACAGGCTCAGCCCGAACGGATGGGGGGCGATCACCAACAGCTTCTGGCCAGCCCACGGTGCTGAAGGGCACGAGCGCGCTGGAGTACCAGGTGTCGAGCACATCTTCGTCGCGCTTGAGCGTCTTGCCCGGAGCCTGGGCTTGCGCCTCGGCTTCGTTGCGCGCCACATAGACCTGGCCGTCTTCGTCGTACCAGGCGGGAATCTGGTGGCCCCACCAGAGCTGGCGCGAGATGCACCAGTCCTGGATGTTGTTCATCCACTGGTTGTAGGTGTTGACCCAGTTCTCGGGCACAAAGCTCACGGCGCCAGACTGCACCGCGTCGATGGCTTTTTGTGCAATGCTTTTGCCCGTGGCGTCGCCTTGGCCCACCTGGTTCATGGCGACGAACCACTGGTCGGTGAGCATGGGCTCGATCACCTGGCCGGTGCGGGCGCAGATCGGCAGCATGAGCTTGTGCGGCTTGATCTCCAGCAGCAGGCCCTGGGCCTCGAGGTCGCGTATCACGGCCTTGCGCGCTTCGAAACGGTCCATGCCCTGGTAGGCGGTTGGACCGTTGTCGTTGACCTTGGCATCCAGCGTGAAGATGGTGATCAGCGGCAGGTGGTGGCGCTGCGCGCAGGCGTAGTCATTGAAGTCGTGCGCGCCCGTGATCTTCACGCAGCCCGAGCCGAATTCGCGGTCCACAAAATCGTCGGCGATGATGGGGATGCGCCGGTCGCACAGCGGCAGGTCGACGAGCTTGCCCACGAGGTGCTTGTAGCGCTCGTCCTCGGGGTGCACCGCGAGCGCGCCGTCGGCCATCATGGTTTCGGGGCGCGTGGTGGCGATCGTCATGCCCTTTTGCGGCACGCCATCGATGGTCTGCGGGCCGTCGGCGAAGGGGTAGCAGATGTAGTGCATCTTGCCCTCGGCCTCGGTGCTCTCGACCTCCAGGTCAGACACCGCGCTCATCAGCACCGGGTCCCAGTTGACCAGGCGCTTGCCGCGGTAGATCAGGCCCTGCTCGTAGAGCTTCACAAAGGTCTCGGTCACCACCTTGGAGAGCTTGTCGTCCATGGTGAAGTACTCGCGGCTCCAGTCCACGCTGTCGCCCATGCGGCGCATCTGCTGTGTGATGGTGTTGCCCGACTGCTCTTTCCATTCCCAGACCTTGGCCACAAAGTTCTTGCGTGCCTCGGCGGATGTCGGGCCCATGTCGTGGCGGCTGATGCCCTGGCCCTGCAGCTGGCGCTCGACCACGATCTGCGTGGCGATCCCGGCGTGGTCGGTGCCGGGGATCCAGGCGGTGTTGAAGCCCATCATGCGGTGGTAGCGGGTGAGGCTGTCCATGATGGTCTGGTTGAAGGCGTGGCCCATGTGCAGCGTGCCCGTGACGTTGGGCGGCGGCAGCTGGATGGCAAAGGCCGGCTGGCCGGCCTGGGCCTGGCCCGTGCCGCGGAAACCGGCCACGCCGTAGCCGCGGCGCTCCCATTCGGGGCCCCAATGCGCTTCGAGGGCGGCGGGTTCAAAAGACTTGGACAGGCTCTCGAGGCCGGGCTGGGCGGGGGTGGTGCTCATGGTGGGGTCTTGGATGCTTCAGGCGCGGCGCAGAGGGCGCCGCAGGTGGCCCGCACGGGCCAAAACCCCGAATTTTAGCGGGCCGCCCCCGCCCGGGGCGGGCCCGCTGGCGCTCAATCCATGCGGATGTTGGCGGCCTTGATGGCTTTGGCCCAGTCGGCGGTTTCGCGCTCGAGCACGCGCGTGGTCTCGGCCGGCGTCAGGTAGCGCACCTCGATGCCCGCGGCGTCGGCGCGCTGGCGGGTTTCGGGCAGTTCCATGGCGCGCTTGAGGTCGGTGGTCAGCTTGTTGACCACCTCGCGCGGCGTGCCCGCGGGCGCATACAGCGCGACCCAGGACTCGAGCTCGAAGTTCGACAGGCCGGCTTCGGCCACCGTGGGCACCTGCGGCATGCCCGGGTGGCGCGTCTTGCCGGTCACGGCCAGGGCCTTGAGCTTGCCGGCCTGCACATGCTGCATGACCGAGGGCGGCGTGGTGATGAAGACCTGCACCTGGCCCGCGAGCACGTCGGCAATCGCCTGGCCCGAACCTTTGTAGGGCACATGCGTCATCTGCGCGCCGGTCTGCATCTTGAAGATCTCGGTGCCGATGTGCGAGACCGAGCCGTTGCCCTGCGAGGCGTAGTTGAGCTTGTCGGGGTTGGCCTTGGCGTAGGCGATGAATTCGCGCAGGGTGTTCGCAGGCACCGAGGGGTGGACCGCGACCACATTGGTGGCCACCGTGATCAGGCCGACCGGGCTCAGGTCCTTGAGGTCCCAGGGCAGCTTGTCCATGAGGATGGGGTTGGCGATGTGGTAGCCCGAATAGGACACCAGCAGGGTGTGGCCGTCCTTGGCGCCGCGCGCCACCGTCTGGTAGGCCAGGTTGCCGCTGGCGCCGGGCTTGTTCTCGATCACCACCGACTGGCCGATCACCTTGGCCAGGCTGTCGCCCGCGAGGCGGGCCGAGGTGTCGACCAGGCCGCCCGGCGGGTTGGGCACCACCAGGCTGATGGGGCGCGAGGGGAAGGCCTGGGCCCACAGGACCAGCGGTGCCGACAGGGCGAGCGCGGCGAGGGCGCGGCGGCCCAGGGTGTGCGAAAAGGACATGGTGTGGTCTCCGTTGTGTTGGGGGGGGAAGGGGCGCTCAGCGCATGCCGATGCGCGCGTCGGGCCCGAAAACGCCGTTGGCCTGCCGCGGCAGGCAGCGCCAGTACTGCGCCGAGGCCTGGACTTGGCCCTGCAGCTCGGCGGCCGCATGCCAGCCCCAGCGCGGGTTGTAGAGGAAGGCGCGCGCCAGCGCCACCAGGTCGGCGTCGCCGCGCTGCAGCACGGCCTCGGCCTGGGCCGGCTCGGTGATCAGGCCGACGGCCAGTGTGGGCAGGCCGGTGCGGTCCTTGACGGCGCGCGCCAGGTGCACCTGGTATTCGGGGCCGATGGGGATTTGCTGCTGCGGCGAGAGGCCGCCCGAGGACATGTGCACGAACTGCGCGCCCGCGCCCTTGAGCCGAGCGCTGAGCTCGGCGCTTTCCTCAAGGGTCCAGCCGCCTTCGACCCAGTCGGTGCCCGAGAGGCGGATGCCCAGCGTGCCGTCGAAGACCGCGCGCACCGCGTCGAACACCTCCAGCACAAAACGGATGCGCTTGTCGAACGGGCCGCCGTAGGCGTCCGTGCGCTGGTTGGACAGCGGCGAGAGGAACTGGTGCAGCAGGTAGCCGTGCGCGGCGTGCAGCTCGACCGCGTCGATGCCGAGCGCCTGCGCGCGGCGTGCCGCGGCCACGAAGTCGGCGCGGATTTGCGCGAGGCCATCGAGGCTGAGCGCGCTCGGCGCCGGCTCGTGCGGCAGGTGCGGCAGGGCGCTGGGCGCGACAGGCGTCCAGCCGCCGTCCTGCGGCGCGATCAGCATGCCGCCGCGCCAGGGCGCTTCGCTCGAGGCCTTGCGGCCCGCGTGGCCGAGCTGGATGCACACAGGCACCTGCGGCGCTTGCTGGCGTGCGCGCGAGAGCTTGTCGCGCAGCGCGGCTTCGGTCGCATCGTCCCACAGGCCCAGGCAGCCCGGGCTGATGCGGCCCTCGGCCGAGACGGCGGTGGCCTCGATCGTGAGCAGGCCCGCGCCGCTGTTGAGCAGGCTGGTCCAGTGCGTGAGGTGCCAGTCGGTGGCCTGGCCATCGACGGCCGAGTACTGGCACATCGGCGCGATCACGATGCGGTTGGGCAGGGTCAGCGGGCCGCGCGGGGCCTCGAAGGTGAAGGGGGTGAAGAGCAAACTCATGCGCGGCATGCTAATCAAGATCGAAAGCCCCTGTGTCCGGCTTTGCCCCGTGCGGGACAGGTGGCCTCAAACCGAATGCCAAAGCATCCATTCGGGCGGGCAGGGCGCCTCGAGCGTGAGCGCGGCCTGCGTCACCGGGTGGCGCAGCCGCAGGCGCTCGGCGTGCAGCCACAGGCGCTGCAGGCCCAGGTGCGCGGCCACCGCGCGGTTCAGCGGCCCCTTGCCGTGCGTGGCGTCGCCCAGGATGGGGTGGGCGATGTGTTTGGCGTGCCGGCGCAACTGGTGGCGCCGGCCGGTCAGCGGCTCGAACGCGACCTCGGCCCAGCGCAGGCTGGTGAAGGCGCCTTGCGCGATGGGCAACTCGCCCCGGCGCAGGGTGCGCAGGCGGGTCTGCGCGGGCTGGATGGCCAGGCGCTCGTGGCGCATGTCGTCGGGCATGCGCTTGAGGGGGTGGTCGATCAGCAGCGCGTCCTCGGGCCAGCCGCGCACGATGGCGCGGTAGTGCTTGTCCAGGCCCTCGCCCGTTTCAAAGCGCTGGCCCATCTGGCGCGCGGTTTCGGCGTCGAGCGCGAAGGCGAGCACGCCGCTCGTGCCCTTGTCGAGCCGGTGCAAGGGCCACACCGGCCGGCCGATCTGCTGGCGCAGCGCCTGCAGCACAAAGCGTGTTTCCCCTTTGTCCAGTGGGGTACGGTGCACCAGCCAGCCGGCAGGCTTGTGGACGACGGCGAGATAATCGTCGATGTAAAGGATATCGAGCATGCTGTTCCTATTGTCCCCCGCCAAATCCCTGGACTACGACACCCCCGCCGGCGACGTGCCGCACACCCTGCCGCACTTCAGCGCGCAGGCGGCCGAACTCATCGAGGTGCTGCGCCCGTACTCGCCACAGCAGATCGCCGAACTCATGGACCTGTCGGACACGCTGGCTGCGCTCAATGTGGCGCGCTACGAAGCCTGGTCGCCGAAGTTCACCGCCAAAAACGCCAAGCAGGCGGTGCTGGCCTTCAATGGCGATGTCTACGAAGGCCTGGACGCCAAGACGCTCACGCCCAAGCAGCTCGACTGGGCGCAGGAGCATGTGTGCATCCTGAGCGGCCTCTATGGCGTGTTGCGCCCGCTCGACTGGATGCAGCCCTACCGCCTCGAAATGGGCACGGGCCTGAAGAACCCCAAGGGCGCCAACCTCTACAAATTCTGGGGCGCGCAGATCGCCGAGCACCTCAACGAGCGCCTGGCCAAAGAGAAAACCCCCGTGGTCATCAACCTGGCCTCGCAGGAGTACTTCAAGTCGGTCGACCGCAAGGTGCTCGCCGCGCGCGTGGTCGAGTGCGTGTTCGAGGATTACAAGGGCGGCAAATACAAGGTCATCAGCTTCAACGCCAAGCGCGCGCGCGGCCTGATGGCGCGCTGGGCCATCGCGCACAAAGCCCAAAAACCCGAAGACCTGCGCGCTTTCGACAGCGAGGGCTATGCCTTTGACCAGGCGGCCTCCGAGCCGGACCGCCTGGTGTTCCGCCGCAAAGTCGAGGCTTGAGATGGCCAACACCCCCGAACAATCGCAGCTGGGCAAGGCCAGCGCCTACGCCGACCGCTACGACGCCAGCCTGCTGTTCCCGATCCCGCGCGCGCCCAAACGCGCCGAGATCGGCGTCACCGGTCGCCCGGTGTTTTTTGGCGCCGACCTCTGGACCGCCTTCGAGCTGTCCTGGCTCAACCCCAAGGGCAAGCCGCAGGTCGCGATCGCGCACATCACCATTCCCGCCGAGAGCACGCACATCGTCGAGAGCAAATCCTTCAAGCTCTACCTCAACAGCTTCAACAACACCGTGTTTGAATCGGCCGACGCGGTGAAAGCCCGCATCCGCGCCGACATCGGCGCGGCCATCTGGCAGGGCGGCCCGGTGCAGGCGGGCGCGGGCGCCCAGCTCGTGCTGCCCGAGCGGTTCGACGCCGAGCCGGTGCACGAGCTCGACGGCCTGAGTCTGGACCGACTGGACATCGAGTGCACGCGCTACGAGCCCGCGCCCGAGCTGCTGAGCGCCAACACCGCCGAAGCCCCGGTGACCGAGACCCTGGTCAGCCACCTGCTCAAAAGCAACTGCCTGGTCACCGGCCAGCCCGACTGGGGCAGCGTGCAAATCCGCTACAGCGGGCCGCAGATCGACCAGGCGGGGCTGCTGCAGTACATCGTGAGCTTTCGCAACCACAACGAATTCCACGAGCAGTGCGTCGAGCGCATCTTCATGGACGTGTGGACGCGCTGCCAACCCACGCAGCTCACGGTCTACGCACGCTACACGCGCCGCGGCGGGTTGGACATCAACCCCTGGCGCACCAGCGCCCCGGGCGCGCTGCCACCCAATGTGCGCACGGCGCGGCAGTGATCAACCAAATTCCCGAAACCCTTTGAGCGGCGCCAGCGGCGCGAACTGCGGCGCGCGCTTTTCCTTCATGGCCGTGATCGCCTCGCGCACGTGGTCGTTGCTCCAGACCGCGCCCTGCACCCAGCCCATCTGGCGCAGGCCGTCTTCGACGCTGTGGTCGCGCGCATAGTGCAGCACCTGCTTGGTGCCCCAGATGGCCACCGGCGGCTTGCTCGCCATTTCCTGGGCGGCTTTGAGCGCCTCGGCCACACAGGCCTCGGGCGTGGGCAGCACCGCGTTCACCAGGCCATGCGCGAGCGCGCGCTCGGCGGAGAGGCGCCGGCCGGTGTAGGCGAGCTCCTTGACGATGGCCATGGGCAGCAGCTTGGGCAGGCGCTGTAGCGTGCCCACGTCGGCCACCATGCCGATGTTGATTTCCTGCACGCAGAAAAACGCGTCCGCCGTGCAGTAGCGCAGGCAACCCGCAGTGACCATGTCGACCGCGCCACCGATGCAGCCGCCCTGGATCGCGAAGACCACCGGCATGCGCAGCTGCTCGATGAGTGTGAAGGTGTGCTGCATGTCGCTCAGCAGGTCGAAGATCGCGGCGCGGCCCTCGGCGCTGGCGTCGTCCATGGCAATCGCCCCACCGAAGGTCTGCAGGTCCATGCCCGCGCTGAAGTGCTTGCCGGTGCTCGAGATCACCAGTGCGCGCGCCGTGCCGTCTTTGTGCAGGCGCGTGAGGATCTCATGCAACTCGCGCCAAAACGTCGGGCCCATGGTGTTCATGGCCTCGGGGCGGCTGAGCACCAGGTGGGCGACGTGGTGCTCAGTCGTCAGGGAAAAGCAGCTCGGTTTGTCCATGGGGTGTCTCCTGGTGTTCACTGTAGGGCGCGGTGGTCGACGGCGCTGTCCCGGCCTTGACGAGCGAGCCCACGCGCACGCCCAGCAGGCGGATGCGGCGCGTGAGGTCCACCCGCTTGAGGCATTGGCCGGCCACCTGCCGGATGCGTGCGGCGTCGGCGACGTATTCGCTCAGGCTCTGGTCGCGCGTGACGCTCTGAAAATTGTCGTAGCGGATCTTGATGCCGATGGTGCGGCCCGCGTAGCCCTTGCGCTGCAAATCGGCCGCCACCTGCTCGCACAGGCGCGTGAACACGGCGCCGAGCTCGGCGCGGTCGCGCACCGCGTGCAGGTCGCGCTCAAAGGTGGTTTCGCGGCTCATGCTCACGGGCTCGCTCTCGGTCACCACGGGGCGCTCGTCGCGGCCCCAGGCGGCATCAAACAGCCAGGCGCCATAGCTCTTGCCGAAATGCGCGACGAGCCATTCGCGCTCGCGCGCGGCGAGCTGGCCGATCGTCTCGATGCCCTGGGCCTTGAGCTTCTCGTCGGCCTTGGGCCCGATGCCATTGATCTTGCGGCAGGGCAGGGGCCAGATCAGGGTCTGCAGATCGGCCTCGTGCACGATGGAAATGCCCTTGGGCTTGTGGAACTCGCTGGCCATCTTGGCGATCAGCTTGTTGGGCGCGACGCCGATCGAGCAGGTCAGGCCGGTGGCCTCGAAGATGCTTTTTTGGATCAAGCGCGCGAGCACGCGCCCGCCTTCGCGCTGGCCGCCAGGCACCTCGGTGAAGTCGATGTAGACCTCGTCCACCCCCCGGTCTTCCATGACGGGGGCGATCTCGGTGATGACGGCCTTGAAGCTGCGCGAAAAATGCCGGTAGCGTTCAAAGTCCACCGGCAGCAGAACGGCGTCGGGGCAGAGCTTGGCGGCTTTCATCAGGCCCATGGCCGAGCCGATGCCGAACTGCCGCGCCGCATAGGTGGCGGTGGTGATGACGCCGCGCCCGGTGTAGCCGTTCAAGCGCGGAAAGAAATCCACCGGGATGTGGGCCAGGCGCTCGTGAAAATTCTCGGCGGTCCACTCGCCCTCGGGGTAGGCCGCTTGCAGCTTGGCGAGCAGGTCGTCTTCGCGCCGGCGCCCACCGCCAATCACCACCGGCAGGCCCTGGAGCTGCGGGTAGCGCATCAACTCGCAGGACGCATAAAAGGCGTCCATGTCGAGGTGGGCGATGCGTCTGGTCGGAGGGGTCACGGCGGGCTGTTTTGTCGCACAGGGCGGTTCCCGGCGGGGGTGGGGGCCGGGTTCCTCATGATGCGAGCATAAATCGTCACCCGCCCCAGGCCCCGCTCGCTTGGCGGTGCCGGAGGCAAGAGGGCAACAGCCTCAAGCCGTGGGGTAAGTGCCCGGCAGCAGAATCGACTTGTCCACCGTGTCGATCTTCGTGTGGCCGCAAAAGGCCATGGAAATGTCGAGTTCCTTGTGGATGATCTGCAGGCACTTGCTCACGCCCGCCTCGCCCATGGCGCCCAGGCCGTAGAGGAAAGGCCGGCCGATGTAGACGCCCTTGGCGCCCAGCGCACGCGCACGCAGCACGTCCTGGCCCGAGCGCACGCCGCCGTCCATGTGCACCTCGATCTGCTTACCCACGGCATCCACAATGGCCGGCAGCGCCTCGATGCTCGACTGCGCGCCATCGAGCTGGCGACCGCCGTGGTTGGAGACGATCAGCGCGTCGGCGCCCGAGCGCGCGGCCAGGTGCGCGTCCTCGACGTCCTGGATGCCCTTGAGGATCAGCTTGCCGCCCCAGCGCTTTTGGATCCATTCCACATCGCCCCAGTTGAGCGCGGGGTCGAACTGCTTGGCCGTCCACTCGCTCAAACTGCCCATATCGCCCACCCCGCTCACATGGCCGACGATGTTGCCGAACTGGCGGCGCGGCGTGCCCAGCATGCCCAGCGCCCAGCGCGGTTTGCTGGCGATGTTGATCATGTTCTTGAGGGTCAGCTTGGGCGGCGCCGACAGGCCGTTGCGCAGGTCCTTGTGGCGCTGCCCCAGGATCTGCAAATCCAGCGTGAGCACCAGCGCGCCGCAGTTGGCGGCCTTGGCACGGTCGATCAGGCGCTCGATGAAGGCGCGGTCCTTCATGACGTAGAGCTGGAACCAAAAGCCCTCGCCCGCGTGCTTCGCGACATCCTCGATCGAGCAGATGCTCATGGTCGAGAGCGTGAAGGGGATGCCGAACTTCTTGGCCGCGCGCGCCGCCAGGATCTCGCCATCGGCGTGCTGCATGCCCGTCAGGCCCGTGGGCGCAATGGCCACCGGCATGGCCACCGGCTGGCCGATCATGGTGCTGGCGGTGCTGCGGTTTTCCATGTTCACCGCCACGCGCTGGCGGAACTTGATCTTCTGGAAATCGCTCTCGTTGGCGCGGTAGGTGCCCTCGGTCCAGGCGCCGCTGTCGGCGTAGTCGTAGAACATGCGCGGCACGCGCTTTTCGGCCAGGCGGCGCAGGTCTTCGATGTTGGTGATCACGGTCATGGCGGGCTCCGAATGGGGGAATGGCCCAAATGGTAGCGAGCCGCCGCCGGTCGCGTTGTGAAACGCTGTCGCCTCGGTTTGAAATTTATTGTGCGGCGGGCCAGCGCAGCCGCGCTTCGCCCTCGTCCAGGGGCTCGAGCCAGGCCATTTGGCGCTCGAGCAGCTCGGGCGTGGCCTCGGACGGGTCCTGCCCCGCCGCCCGGCGCGCGGCGATGCGCTGGCGCAGCAACTCGGCCGGCGCCTCGGGCGCGAGGATGGCGAAGGGGCAGCCGAGCGCGCGCGCCAGCGTGGCAAAGGCCTCGCGCTCGTGGCGGCGCAAAAAGGCCGCGTCCACCAGTACCGTCCAGCCGGCCTGCAGCAGGGCGCGGGCGCGCTCGCGCAGGCTGGCGTAGGTCTGGGCGCTGGCCTGCGGACCATAAAACTGCGCGCGCTGCGCCGGCTCGCTGGCCTGCAGCGCGGCCAGGCCGTGCAGGCGCTTGCGCTCGACGTCCGAGCGCAGGCGCAGCGCCCGGCTGCCGCCATGGGCCGCGAGCCAGCGCGCGGCCTCGAAGCTTTTGCCGCTGCCCGACAGGCCATGCGTGATGATGAGTTGGGGCGCGTCCGGCTGCGCCAGCCGCTGCGCCAGCCGCAGGTACCCGCCCACCTCGGCTTGCAGGGCCCCATCTTCGTCTGCAGCGCCGGCCGGCAGCTGGGCGCGGCGGATGGCCGCCACCTTGGCCCGCACCAGGGCCAGGTCGACCGCGAAAAACGGCAGCACCCGCGGCGCGTCCATATCGCCGCTGGCGTCGACCCATTCGCTGAGCAGGGTGTGCGCCAGGCCCGGCTGGCCCCTGCGCTGCAGGTCCATCCAGGTGAAGGCCAGGTCGCTGGCCACATCGACCCAGCGCAAGGCCTCGTTGAACTCGATCGCGTCAAAGGGCAGCACCTCGCCGTCCAGCAGCACCAGATTGGCCAGGTGCAGGTCGCCATGGCCCTCGCGCACGCGCCCCGTCGCGCGCCGCTCGGCCAGCGCCGCGGACACCGCGGGCCATTGGCCTGTCGTCCAGTCGGCGATGCTTTGCCGCAGCGCGCGGTCTTGGCGCCCGGTCAGCAGGCTGTGCAGCGCCTGCAGGTTGTCCTGCACCACGGCCCAGACGGTTGCGGGCTGGCCCCAGGGCGTGTCGGGCGGGGCCACGGCCGCCTGCACCTGCAGCGCGGCCAGGCGCCGGCCCAGTTGCACGAGCTGCGCGGGCTGCAGCGCGCCGCGCGCACACAGGTGGTCGAGCCGGCCGGCCTCATCGAAGCGGCGCATCTGCACCGCGAACTCGATGGCCTGCGCCTCGTCGACCCCCGGCCGGCCCCAGCGCGGCGCCTCGGGCGTGCCGACGATGGGCAGCACGCGCTGGTAGATCGGCGCCTGCGGCGGCGTGGGCGCGAAGCGCGCGTTCACGCGCAGCTCGGCCTCGCAGGCGGTGCGGCGCAGTGCCAGCGTGCCGAAGTCCATGAAGCCCAGGCGCACCGGCTTCTTGATCTTGTAGGCGGCCTCGCCCGCCAGCAGCACCCAGGCGCCATGGGTTTGCAGCAGCGCGACCTGCTGGACCTCGCCCGGGTACAGGCGGGGGTCGAGCAGCGCGCGGATCAGCGGGGGCAGGTCTGGCGCCATGTCGGCACTCTACGCCAGCGCGGCTGTCGACTGCGCATCAGCCCGGGGCGGGGGTTCGCGCTATCGTTGGCCTTGCCACACCATGGAGACATCGCGATGAATCTGGCCCATTTGCTGCAACGCCAGGCCCTGCAGGCACCCCAGCGCCCCGCCTTGTTCGAGGGTGCGCAGCTGCGGGCCACGCATGGGCAATGGGCCGAGCGCGCGGCGCGCCTGGGCGCGGCCCTGCGCGCGCGCGGCCTGCAGCCGGGCGAGCGGGTGCTGCTGTTCATGCGCAACCACCCGCGCTACCTCGAATTCATGTTCGGCTGCTGGTGGGCGGGTCTGGTGGTGGTGCCGGTCAACAACAAGCTGCACCCCAAGGAGGTGCAGTGGATCGCCGACAACGCGCAGGCGCGCTGGGCTTTTGTCACGCGCGATCTGCTGGCCGAAAGCGAGGCCCTGAGCGGCCTGGACGGCACGACCGAAGCCGACAGCCCCGAAGCCGACGCCCTGCTGGCCCACCCGGAGCCGCTGGCGCAGGTCGCCGAACGCGCGGGCGACGACACCGCCTGGCTGTTCTACACCAGCGGCACCACCGGCCGGCCCAAGGGCGTGATGATCACGCACCGCAACCTGCTGACCATGGGCCTGGGCTACTTCTGCGATGTGGACGCGGTCAACCCGCAAGACGCGATCGCCTACGCTGCGCCCATGTCGCACGGCGCGGGCATTTATGCCATCCCGCACCTGATGGCGGGCGCGCGCCATGTGGTGCCGGCCTCGGGTGGCTTCGATGCGACCGAGCTCTTCGCCCTGGGCCTGCAGACCGGACCGCTCTCGCTGTTCGCCGCGCCGACCATCGTCAAGCGCCTGGTCGATGAGGCCGAGGCGGCGGGCCACAGCCCGGCGCGCTGCGCGCAATCGTTCAAAACCATCGTGTATGGCGGCGCGCCCATGTACGCGGCCGACATCGAACGCGCGCTGCGCCTCATGGGGCCGCGCTTTGTGCAGATCTACGGCCAGGGCGAGAGCCCGATGACCGGCACCGTGCTCACGCGCGCGCAGCTGATGGATGTGGCGCACCCGCGCCACGCCGAGCGCATGGCCTCGGTGGGCGTGGCGCAGACGCCGGTGCGCATCCGCGTGGCCGATGGCCAGGGGCGTGACCTGCCTGTGGGCGAGGTGGGCGAGGTGCTGATCGGCGGCGACAGCGTGATGGCCGGTTATTGGCGCAATGCCGAGGCCACGGCGGCGGCGATTCGTGAGGGGTGGCTGTGGACCGGCGACATGGGTTGTCTGGACGCCGACGGTTTTCTCACGCTCAAGGACCGCAGCAAGGACCTGATCATCAGCGGCGGCTCCAACATTTACCCGCGCGAGGTGGAGGAGGTGCTGCTGACCGCCCCCGGTGTGGCCGAGGCCTCGGTGGTGGGCGCGCCGGATGCCGAATGGGGCGAGGTGGTGGTGGCCTTCGTGGTGGCCCAGCCCGGTGCTGCAGTGGATGCGTCGGCGCTGGACGCGCACTGCATCGAACACATCGCGCGCTTCAAGCGGCCCAAGCGCTATGTGTTTTTGGACGCGCTGCCCAAGAACAATTACGGCAAGGTGCTCAAGACCGCGCTGCGCACCCGTTTGTGAAACGGGGTCAGTGGCTGCAGCTGACGCTGCCGCAGCCCGACATCACCACGTTCTGGATCTTGGACGGGTCGGCCACGGTTTCGGTGACCGAGTCAAAGCCCACGTTTTTCATGTGCACGGCCAGGCCCGCGTCCATGCTCGCGGCATGGCCCGGGAACCACTCGGCCAGGGCTTCGGCCAGGCGCGTGATGATCTCGGTGTCGCCGGCTTCGTAATGGCTTTCGACCGCGCGCATGGTTTCCAAAATCGTGGCGTGGTGCTCGGCGTGGCAGTTCTCGGCGGCAAAGCCGGTGGCCACCATCCAGCGCTCTTCCTGGGCAAAGTGCTCGACCGTGTGCAGCAGGAACTGGCGGTACAGCGGCAACTGCTGGTCCTGGGGCGTGGCCAAAATCTGGTTGAGCATGTCCGTGAACTCTTGGTGGGTCTCGTCCATGCGCGCGTCGCCGGTGTGCAGCGAGGCGGTCCAGGGCAGGCCATTGGCGGGCAGGGTGGGGGTGTCCATCGTCGGGGTTGGGCAGCAGGGCAAAGGCGCGATTATCGCGCAGGCCTCTGCGGGCGGCTCAGAGGTCGTCCGAGACCTTGAGGTGGGCGAGGGCGTACATCGGCCCGCCGGTCCAGGGGGCCATCAGCATCTCCAGCCAGCCGCCGCCCCAACCCCACAGCTCGGCCACGCTGTACTGGGCCACCAGTTCAAACCGCGGGTGCAGGCAGGCGATTTCCTGGCCGTTGTGCGCGCCCCAGTGGAAGGTCGTCCGGTCGCCCTCGCCGTGGTCGTTGGCCGGCACGGTGTGGCCGATGCCGATGGGCGAGATGAAGTCGCACAGCAACTCCGTGCCCTCGGGCGCGTGTTCGCCGATTTCTTGCAGCAAGCCCTTGACCTCGCATGGTTGCATGTACATGAGCAGGCCTTCGAGCAGCACCAGCATGGGCTGGGGGTGGTCGCGTTGCGGCAGCCCCAGCGCTTGCCACCAGCCGGGCCGGCCGAGGTCGACCGCCCGGCTTTGGCAGCGGGCCTCGGGTTCGACCAGCAGCCCCCGGCGCAAGGCCACGACCTTGGGCAGGTCCAGGTCCAGCCACTGGTTGTGGCCGTTGTCCAGCCACTGGAAATAATGGGACAGACCAGCCCCGAGGTTCAGGCCCAGGGCGTGCGGAAAGCGTTGGAAGAAGTCTTGCCCCAGCGCGCGGATCAGGCGGGTGCGCCACAGGATGTTGAACACCGTGGCGCTGTCCATCGGGTAGTCCTGCGGGTCCTCGCCCGAGGCCTTGAGCATGCGGGCAGCGTGCACATCGACCGGGTCCATCATGGGGCACAGGCTGGCGGCTTGTGCGCGCACGATCAGGGGCAAAAACAGCGTGCGCTGGACGCCCAGCAAAGGGGCACGGGACATGAAAGCACTCCTCGACGGCAAGCGCCCATGGTGCCCGCGCCGGTCAGGCTGGGTCTGTGCGAAAAACCGCGCTGCGCGCCGACGCTTCAGCGGCGCGGGGCGCGGTGGCTGCGCACGATGGCGCGCACCAGCCAGATGCCGCCCAGCACCGCGCCGCAGTAGCCGATGAAGCCAAAGGCCGGCAGGCCCAGCAGGGTGGGGCCGCCGGGCACGGTCATGACGATGGAGGAGCCCACGATCAGCGCGGCGATCACCAGCGCCAGCGCGAGCCGGTTTGCGGCCTCGCTGATCTGGTCGCCCACACGCTGCACGTGGGCCACATCCAGGCCGATGCGTAACTGCCCTTGCCGCAGTTTTTGCAGCAGGCGCGAGAGGTCGTGCGGCCCGTCTTCGATCAGGGCCAGCGCCCGCTGCAGCGCCTGCTTGCCGCGCCGCGCGAGCACGCGCGGCTGGTAGCGCTCGCGCAGCGCGCGGCGCAGCAGCGGCAGCGCTTCCTCGGCCATGCGGAACTGCGGGTCGAGCCCGCGCCCCATGCCCTCGAGCGTGATGAAGGCCTTGACCAGCAAGGCCAGGTCGCTGGGCAGCGCGAGCTGGTGCGTGCGCAGCAGCTGGGTGACGTCGATGAACATCTGGCCCAGGTCGAGCTGGGCCAGGGGCGCGCCGTGGTAGCGGTCGACGAAGGCCTCGATTTCGGCGTCGAGCTGCTCGATGTCGATGTCGTGTGCATGGTCGGTCCAGTCGATCAGCACGCCCGAGACCGCCGCAGGGTCGCGCTGCACCAGGCCGAGCAGCAGGCGCAGCAGCTGCGTGCGCCGGCGCCGCGTCAGCTGGCCGACCATGCCGAAGTCGATGAAGGCGATGCGGTTGCCCGGCAGGTAGATCACATTGCCTGGGTGTGGGTCGGCGTGGAAGAGGCCGTCTTCGACGATCATCTTGAGCACCGATTGCGCGCCGCGCTGCGCGAGCACGCGCCGGTCCAGGCCCTGCGCATCGACTTCGTCCAGCCGGGTGCCGACCACGCCCTGCACCCGCTCTTGCACATTGACGCGGGTGCGCGTCCAGGCCCAGAACACCCGCGGCACGAGCACCCAGGGCAGCGCGGCCTGGTCGCGCGCGATGCGCTCGGCATTGCGGCATTCCTGTGCCAGGTCGAGCTCGCGTTGCAGCGAGCGCTCGAGCTCGCGCACGATCTGCTGCGGCTGCAGAGGACGCAGGGCCGGCAGCTGGCTTTCGGCGATGCCGGCCAGGTAGTGCATCAGGCGCAGGTCGGCCGTGATGGTCTCGGTGATGCCGGGCCGGCGGATCTTGACCACCACCTCGGTGCCATCCTGCAGCTGGGCGGCATGCACCTGCGCGATCGAGGCGGCCGCGATGGGCTCGGGGTCGAAGCGCGCAAAAATCGCCTCGGGCGCCGCGCCCCAGTCCTCCAGCAGCTGCGGGCGCAGGGCCTCCAGCGGCAGGGCGGGCACCTGGTTGTGCAGCTTTTCGAATTCGACGATCCACTCGGGCGGAAAGAGGTCGGCGCGGCCAGCCAGGATCTGGCCGAGCTTGACGAAGGTCGGCCCCAGCTCCTCCATGGCCAGGCGCACCTGCACCGGCGGCTCCAGCCGGGCGAGTTCGGCGGCGCGCGACCACATCAGGCCGTGACCAACGTGTTCGAGGCGATCGGCCAGGCCCATGCGGTGGACCACATCGCCCAGGCCGTGCTTGACCAGCACGCCGAGGATGGTGTTCAGGCGTCCCATGTCGCGGGCCATGTAGAGGGATTCGATGAGCATGTGGTGTCGGCGTCTGGGGCTGCGATGGGCCCATCATAGAAAACTTGATGGGGATCAGACAGACCCCGGCCGATCCGGGCCCTTGGCGAGGCGCCCCGCCGTGGCCGCCCGCACGGGCGGCGGCGTTCAGCCCAGGCGGGCCCGGTGGCGGACGATCTGTGCGCGCACCTGTGCGGGCGCGGTGCCGCCCAGGGTCTTGCGCGCCTCGAGCGAGCCGCGCAGGCTCAGGCAGTCGTACACGTCTTTCTCGATGGCCGGGTGAAAGCCCTGCAGCACATTCAGTGGCAATTCCGAGAGGTCGCAGGCGTGGCGGGTGGCGGCCTTGACGGCGTGCGCCACCGTCTCGTGCGCGTCGCGAAACGGCAGGCCTTTCTTGACCAGGTAGTCGGCCAGGTCGGTGGCGGTGGCGTAGCCCTTTTTGGCCGCGTCTTCCATCGCCTGCGCATTCACCGTGATGCCGCCTTCCTTGGCGCCGGTGGCCGGGTTCACCTGGCCGCCCACCATCTCGCAGAAGATGCGCAGCGTGTCCTTGAGCGTGTCCACCGTGTCGAACAGCGGCTCTTTGTCTTCCTGGTTGTCCTTGTTGTAGGCCAGGGGCTGGCCTTTCATCAGGGTGATCAGGCCCATCAGGTGGCCGACCACGCGGCCGGTCTTGCCGCGTGCCAGTTCGGGCACGTCGGGGTTCTTCTTCTGCGGCATGATGGACGAGCCGGTGGTGAAGCGGTCGGCGATCTTCACGAAGCCGAAGTTCTGGCTCATCCACAAGATCAGCTCTTCGGAAAAGCGGCTGATGTGCACCATGCACAGGCTGGCGGCGGCGGTGAATTCAATGGCGAAGTCGCGGTCGCTCACGCCGTCCAGGCTGTTCTGGCTCACCTGCGGCTGGTCTTGGTCGTCCACCATGCCCAGGGTGCGGGCCACGCGCTCGCGGTCGAGCGGGTAGGTGGTGCCGGCCAGCGCCGCCGAGCCCAGCGGCAGGCGGTTGGTGCGGCGGCGCACGTCGGCAAAGCGCTCGGCGTCGCGGCTGAACATTTCCACATAGGCCAGCAGGTGGTGGGCAAAGCTCACGGGTTGGGCCACTTGCAGGTGGGTGAAGCCGGGCAGGATCACGTCGACGTTTTGCTCGGCCACCTCGACCAGCGCCTTTTGCAGGTCACCCAGCAAGCCGATGATCAGGTCGGTCTCGCCGCGCAGCCACAGGCGCACATCGGTGGCCACCTGGTCGTTGCGGCTGCGGCCGGTGTGCAATCGCTTGCCGGCATCGCCCACGATCTGGGTCAGACGGGCCTCGATGTTGAGGTGCACGTCTTCGAGGTCGAGCTTCCATTCAAAGGCGCCCGATTCGATCTCGGCGCGGATCTGCGCCATGCCGCGCTGGATGTCGGCCAGGTCCTGCGCGGCGATGATGCCTTGCGCGGCCAGCATCTCGGCATGCGCGAGCGAGCCCTGGATGTCGGCCTGCCACAGGCGCTTGTCAAAGAACACGCTGGCGGTGTAGCGCTTGACCAACTCGCTCATCGGTTCCGAAAAGAGCGCAGACCAGGCTTGGGATTTTTTGTCGAGTTGGTTCGTCATGGTCCCCCGATTTTATCGGGGTGGGATGGCTTGCCTGATGCGGCTGTATGGGTGTTAGCGCAGCTGTGCGGCGCGGTAGACCGCATTACGGTCGCGTTTACCCACCGCGATCACGATCACCAGCACTTGCTCGTCCCGAACTTCATACACCAGTCTGTAGCCGACGGTGCGCAGCTTGATCTTGTAGCGATCAGGGTGGCCGCCGAGCTTGGCGGACGGTACTCGTGGGGCTTGCAATCGCTCGGAGAGTTTCTTTTTCAGCTGGGTCCGGATGGTTTTGTCCAGCCTTTGCCATTCGGCCAAGGCCTCTTCCAGGAAGGCTAGCTCAAAGCTCATCGATCGAAACCGGAATGACTCTCTGGCCCTGGCGGGCGTTGGCGATCTGGTTGAGTTCGATGTCTTCCAGCTGCGCCATCATGGTTTCAAACCAGGCGGCTGGTACGCAGTAGAACGCAGGCTCATTGCGGTTGAGAATGGCCACGGGAAAGCCCTCGCCAGCAGCCACCGTGCCCATGGGGTTGCGTTTGAGCTCGGAAATGCTGGCCGCTGTTTCTGACAGGATTTGGTGTGTCATGGGTTTTTATGAGGGCTTTTAAAGATGCTAATGCTAGCACTCTAATGATCTCGAATCAAAGATGCAGGATAAATATGAGTTACTAAAGGCTAATTTAATGGAGGCGCCATGACCGCAGATCACCGCTTTGAAACCTGTGCCAGGGACATGGGCTACGACTTCAGTGGCGACATCAAGATTGGAGGGAACTACAGCCCGGTGGTGCCTGATGGCAAGCAACTGTGGGTGAGCGGGCAGATTCCGCGCGTGGGTGACGAGGTGCTGTTTGTCGGCGTCTTGGGTGAAACGCTCGATCTGGCACAAGGAAAGCAGGCTGCAGCGATTGGCGCCATGCGGGCCTTGGCATTGCTGCAACGAACATTGGGCAGTCTGGAATCCATAGCCGCTGTCTTGCGAATCACGGTGTATGTGCGTTCTGGTGCCTGTTTCACTCAGCAAAGTGAGGTGGCCGACGGCGCATCGGATGTGTTGTGCCGTGTCTTGGGGCCCCGGGGTGTGCACACGCGCACATCGGTGGGCGTGATGCAGTTGCCCAAAGGTGCGGCGGTTGAATTGGACATGGTGGCCACAGCGAAAGAGGGGTATGCATGAGCAGGATGCCCTGCGTGTTGACCAACGAAGTGCGCCAAGCCGCACGCCGTAGCGTTCTGTGCTGGCTGGCCACGGTGGATGACCACGGTCAACCGAATGTCTCACCCAAAGAGGTCTGGGCCATTGCTGACGACCACCATGTGGTGGTGGCCAACATCGCTTCGCCTGTCAGTGTGCGCAATATCGCACAACAACCGCTGGTGTGTTTGAGCTTTGTGGATGTGCTGGTTCAAAAAGGCTTCAAGCTGACAGGCACCGCCCGGGAACTGCTGCCAACTCATGCAGATTACGCTGGATGGGCTGTGCCTTTACTGGCCATGACAGGGGAACGGATTCCGGTGCGCAGGGTGTTGCTGATCACAGTACAGGGCGTACAGCCTATCGTGGCACCGAGCTACTGGCTGTATCCCGAAGTCACTACCGAAGCTTCGCAGATCAAGGCAGCCCGGCGTACCTACGGTCTTGAGGGTTGATTTGGAACCCCGTTGCTTGGACTTCGGTCAACCCGTATTCCTCAACCCCGCCGCAATCCCGTTGATGCTGATGTGGATGCCGCGCTGCACGCGCTCGTCGGCCTGGCCGGCGCGGTAGCGGCGGATCAGCTCGACCTGCAGGTGGTGCAGCGGGTCGATGTAGGGGAAGCGGTGGCGGATCGAGCGCGCGAGCGCCGGGTTGCCCTCGAGCCGGTTTTTCTCGCCGGTGATCTGGGCCAGTGCGTCGGCGGTGCGCTGCCATTCGGCCTCGATGGCCGAGAAGATTCGCTGGCGCAGGCGCTTGTCGGCCACGAGTTCGGCGTACAGCGAGGCCAGCGCCAGGTCGCTCTTGGCCAGCACCATGTCCATGTTGGACAGCAGGATGCGGAAGAAAGGCCACTGGCGGTACATCTTTTGCAGCAGCGCGAGTTGGCTCTTGCGGTCCTTGCCCTGTTCCAGGAAAGCGCTCACCGCCGAGCCGAAGCCGAACCAGCCCGGCAGCGTCAGGCGGCACTGGCCCCAGCTGAAGGACCAGGGGATGGCGCGCAGGTCTTCGATCGTTTGCAGGGCCTTGCGCGAGGCGGGGCGCGAGCCGATGTTGAGCTGCGTGAGTTCGCGCAGCGGCGTGGCGCCGAAGAAGTAGTCGGTGAAGCCGGGCGTGCCGTACACCAGCGCGCGGTAGGCACCCATGCTGGCCTCGGACAGCGCGGCGGCCGCGTCCAGGAAGGCGCGCGTGGCGGGCTTGGTCGGTTGCAGCAGCGTGGCTTCGAGCGTGGCGGCCACCAGGGTTTCGAGGTTGCGGCGGCCGATGTCGGGGTTGGCGTATTTGGAGCCGATCACCTCGCCCTGCTCGGTCAGGCGGATCTGACCGCGCACCGTGCCCGGCGGCTGCGCCAGGATGGCCTGGTAGCTCGGGCCACCGCCGCGCCCCACGGTGCCGCCACGGCCATGGAACATGCGCAGCTGGATGTTGTGCGAGTTGGCCAGTTGGTCGAACAGGCTCACCAGCGCGATTTCGGCGCGGTAGAGCTCCCAGTTGCTGGTGAAGATGCCGCCGTCCTTGTTGCTGTCGCTGTAGCCCAGCATGATGTCCTGCTCGGCGCCCGAGCGCTGCACCAGCGCCGCCACGCCGGGCAGGGCGTAAAAGCCGCGCATGATGGGCGCGGCATTGCGCAGGTCTTCGATGGTCTCGAACAGCGGCACCACGATCAAATCGGCCACGGCCTGTCCGTCCAGCGTGCCGCGCATCAGCCCCACTTCTTTTTGCAGCAGCAGCACCTCGAGCAAATCGCTCACGGTCTCGGTGTGGCTGATGATGTGGTGGCGGATGGCCTGCGCGCCATAGCGCTCGCGCAGGCGCTTGGCGGTTTCAAAAATCGCCAGCTCGCCGCGCGTGTGTGCGCTGTAGTCGGCGCCCGGCACGCGCAGGGGGCGGGCGTCGTTGAGCTGGCGCAGCAGCACGGCGCGCTTGGCGTCTTCGTCCAGTGCGGCGTAGTGCGGCTCCAGCCGCGCCGTGGCCAGCAGCTCGGCCACCACCGCCTCGTGCTGGTCCGAACTTTGGCGCAGGTCCACCGTGGCCAGGTGAAAGCCAAACACCTCGACCGCGCGCATCAGCGGACGCAGGCGCATGGCGGCCAGCGCCTCGCAGTGGTGGCTGCACAGCGAGTCGTGGATCACGCGCAGGTCGGCCAAAAATTCCTCTGCGTGGGCATAGGGGTTTTGCGGCGCCACCGCATGGCGCGCGGCCTCGCCGCCGGTCAGCTCCTGCAGTGTGGCGGCCAGGCGCGCGTAAATGCCGGTCAGGGCGCGGCGGTAGGGCTCGTCCTGGCGGTGTTCGTTGGCGTCGGGTGAGCGCGCGGCCAGGGCCTGCATCTCGGGGCCCACCGGCACCAGCATGGCCGACAGCGAGAGCTCGCTGCCCAGGTAGTGCACCTCGGTCAGGTGGTGGCGCAGCGCCACTTCGCACTGCCGGCGCAGCGCGTGATCGAGCGTGTCGGCCGTGACGTTGGGGTTGCCGTCGCGGTCGCCGCCGATCCACTGGCCCATGCGGAAGAAGCTGGCCACGCTCTGGCCGTCGAGCGCGGCTTCCAGCTCGGCGTAGAGCTTGGGGATCTCGCGCAGAAAAGTGGCTTCGTAGTAGCTCAGCGCGTTCTCGATCTCGTCGGCCACCGTGAGCTTGGTGAAGCGCAGCAGGCGCGTTTGCCACAGCTGCATCACGCGCGCGCGGATCTGCAGCTCGTTGGCCGCGAGCTCCTTGGGGCTCAAAGCGTCCTTGTTGGCGTTGACGGCGGCGGCGCGGGCCTTGATGGCGTCGCGCTCGGCCAGCAGGTGGGCGATGTCGCGCTCGGCGTCCAGGATGCTTTTGCGCTGCACCTCGGTCGGGTGCGCGGTCAGCACCGGCGAGACATGGCTGTGCGCCAGCGTTTGCGAAATCGTGCGCGGCGTGATGCCGGCCCAGCGCAGGCGCTGCAGCGCCACATCGATGCTGCCTTCTTGCGTGTGCCCCGCGCGCTCGTGGATGGCGCGGCGACGGATGTGGTGGCGGTCTTCGGCCAGGTTGGCCAGGTGCGAGAAATAGGTGAAGGCACGGATCACGCTGACCGCGCGCTCGCCGCTCAGGCCCTTGAGCAATTTTTTGAGCGCCTTGTCGGCCTCGTGGTCGGCGTCGCGGCGAAAGGCCACCGAGAGCTTGCGGATCTGCTCGACCAGCTCGTAGGCCTCGTCGCCCTCTTGCGCGCGGATCACGTCGCCCAGGATGCGGCCCAGCAGGCGGATGTCTTCCACCAGCGGTTTTTCGTTGTCGCGGCTTTGGCGTTTGTTGGGGGCGGGCGCAGCGGCAGAGGGCGTGGACGGGGCCGGTTTCATGGCGGTCTCGGGTGAGGTGGTGGAGGACGACACGCGCCAGGCCTTGTCAGGGTTGGTGCGGCAAGGCCATGCTAGCATCGCCCGAGCCTGTGAAGCCGCCGCTCAGCGCCACAGGGGATTGATATTTTTTGAAAGCGCATGCCGTGTCCGTCCACACCCCCGCCCGCGTCGTCATCGCCACCCGAGAAAGCCGCCTGGCCCTGTGGCAAGCCGAGCATGTGCAAGCCCTGCTGCGCGCGCGCGGCGCCGAGGTCACGCTGCTGGGCATGACCACCCAGGGCGACCAGATCCTGGACCGTTCGCTCTCCAAGGTCGGTGGCAAGGGCCTCTTTGTCAAGGAACTCGAGGTCGCGCTCGAAGAGGGCCGCGCCGACATCGCGGTGCATTCGCTCAAGGACGTGCCGATGGACCTGCCCGCCGGCTTCGCGCTGGCCTGCGTGATGGAACGCGAAGACCCGCGCGACGCCTGGGTGTCCCCGCAGTACGCGCGCCTCGAAGACCTGCCGGCCGGCGCGGTGGTGGGCACCTCGAGCCTGCGCCGCACCGTGCTGCTGCGCGCGCTGCGCCCGGACCTTAAGATCGAGCCGCTGCGAGGCAACCTCGACACCCGCCTGCGCAAGCTCGACGAAGGCCAGTACGCCGGCATCGTGCTGGCCGCCGCCGGCCTCAAGCGCCTGGGCTTGCAGGCGCGCATCCGCCACATCTTCGACGAGGCGCAGATGCTGCCCGCGGCTGGCCAGGGTGCGTTGGGCATCGAAATCCGCGCGGGTCGCGACGACCTGCATGCCCTGCTGGCCCCGCTGGCGCACCAGGAGACCTGGCTGCGCGTGGCGGCCGAGCGCGCCGTCAGCCGCGCCATGGGCGGCAGCTGCTCGATGCCGCTGGCCGCGCACGCGGTGGTGCAGGGCGGTGTGCTGCAGATCGAGGCCGCCTGGGGCGACCCCGAAGGCGCCGCCACCCTGGTGCGCGCGCAGGCGAGCAGCCCGCAGCTGACCCTGCCGGCGGCCGAGGCCCTGGGCCTGCAGGTGGCCGCACAGCTGCGCGCGGGCGGCGCCCACTGAACCGCCCAGGCATGGCCCACAGCGCCCGCCGCGTGTTGGTGACCCGCCCCGCGGGCCAGGCCCAGGCCTGGGTGCAGGCCTTGTGCGCCGCCGGCATCGCGGCCGAGGCCTTTCCCCTGATCGAGATCGCGCCTTTGGCCGACACCGCGCCCTTGCGCCAGGTCTGGCGCGCTGTGCCCGATTGCGCGGCGCTGATGTTCGTCAGCGCCAACGCGGTGGCGCATTTCATGGCCGAGCGGCCCGCCGGTCTGGCGCTGCAGGCCCAGGCCTGGGGCACCGGGCCGGGCACGGCCGAAGCGCTGCAGGCGGCGGGCTGGCCGCCGGCGCAGATCCGCTGTCCCGCGACCGATGCGCCACGTTTCGATTCCGAAGCCCTGTGGGCCCTGGTGCAGGCCGAGGTGCGCCACTGGCCGCCTGCGCGGCGCGTGCTGATCGTGCGCGGCGCCGACGGCGAAGGCCAGCTGGCCGGCCGCGACTGGCTGGCCCAGCGCTTGGCCGAGGCCGGGGTGCAGGTGGCCCAGTGCGTGGCCTATGCGCGCCGCGCGCCCGCGCTGGACGCTGGTGCGCTGGCGCGTGCGCGGGCCGCGCTCGCGCAGGGCGACTGGTGGCTCTTCAGCAGCTCCGAGGCCGCGCAGCACCTGCTGCAGGCGCTGCCCGCGGCGCCGGGGCCTGCCGGCCGCGCGCTGGCCACCCACCCGCGCATCGCCGAGCGCCTGCGCGCGCAGGGCTGGCACGAGGTCCGCGTGGTGCCGGCCACCTTGGCGGCGCAGGTGGCCTCGATAGAATCCCTCGCATGAACGCCGCACCCCCCAAGCCCGCGTCCGAAGCCCTGGCGCCCGGCGCCCACCGCCCCATGGCCGACGCCCTCACACGGCCCTGGCTGGTCTGGGCCGCCGGCGCGCTCGCGGTGGCGGCGCTGGCGCTGTCGGCCCTGCTGTGGCAAAGGCTGGGCCGCATGCAGGAGCAGCTCGCGCGCCAGAGCCAGGACGCCGGCCAGCAATCGCTCGAGGCCAAGGCCTGGGCCAAGCAGGCGCAGGACACGGTCAAGGACAGCGCGGCCCGCCTGGGCTTGCTGGAGAGCCGCCTCGGCGAGGTCGCTTTGCAACGCGGTCAGCTCGAAGAGCTGATCCAGAGCCTGTCGCGCTCGCGCGACGAGAACCTGGTGGTCGACATCGACGCGGCCCTGCGCACGGCCCAGCAGCAGGCGCAGCTGACCGGCAGCACCGAGCCACTGCAGGCCGCGCTCAAGAGCGCCCAGCAGCGCCTGCAGCGCGCCGCGCAGCCGCGCCTGGCGCCGCTGCAGCGCGCGATCGACAAAGACCTGGAGCGCTTGCGCACGCTGCAAACCCCCGACATCCCGGGCCTGCTGATCCGCCTGGACGAGGGCGTCGCCCTGGTCGATGCCCTGGTGCTCGCCAACCAGGCGCCGTCGGCCGCGGCGCCTGCCGAGGCGCCGGCGTCCGCGCCCAGCGCGGGCTGGTGGCGCCAGGGGGCACAGCAGGTGCTCGAGCCGATCCGCGGCCTGGTGAGCATCCGCCGCATCGAGGCCCCCGAGGCCATGCTGCTGTCGCCCGAGCAGTCCTTCTTCCTGCGCGAAAACCTCAAGCTCAAGCTGCTCAATGCGCGCCTGGGCCTGCTCGCGCGCCAGTACGAATCGGTGCGCACCGACCTGGTGCAAACCGTGGCGGCGACGCGCCGCTACGCCGACCCGTCGTCCCGCAAGACCCAGCAGCTGCTGCAATTGCTGGAGCAGGCGCAGCAGCAGGTGCGCGCCGGTGAGGCGCCGCGCCTGGACGCCTCGCTCGCGGCCCTGGCCACCGCGGCCGCCGGGAGGTAAGCGCCATGCGTGCCGCCTTCTGGCTCATCGGCTTGTTCGCGCTCGCGGCCTCGGGCGCCTGGCTGGCCTCGCACAACCATGGCACGGTGGCGATCTTTCTGCCGCCCTGGCGCATCGACCTGTCGCTCAACCTCCTGCTGCTGGCCTTGCTGCTGCTGCTGGCCCTGCTGCTGCTGGCGCAGCAGGCCCTGTCGGCGCTGTGGTCCCTGCCGCGCGAAGCGCGCCGCTGGCGCCTGCAGCAAAAAGAGCGCGCCGCCCACGCGGCGCTGCTGGAAGCCTATGCGCACTGGATGGCCGGCCGCTACCTGCGCGCGCGCAAGGCGGCCGAGCTGGTGCTCGCGCGCGAGGATGTGCTGCGCGGCGTGGCCGAGCACCCGCTGGCCCACGCCACCACCTTGCGCGCCGTGGCCCATGCGCTGGCGGCCGAGTCGGCGCATGCCTTGCAGGACCGCGCTTTGCGCGAGCAGCACCAGGCCCTGGCCGCGCAAGAGGCGGCGCAGGCCAGCGGCGCCGAACGCCAGGCCTTGCAGGAAGGCCTGGCGCTGCGCAGCGCACGCTGGCGGCTTGACGAGCGCGATGCCGAGGGCAGCCTCGAGCTGCTCTCGCAACTGCCCGGCGCGGTTGCGCGCCGCACGGTGGCCATGCGCATCGCGCTCAAGGCCGCGCGGCTCGCGGGCCAGACCGCCCGTGCGCTCGAGACGGCGCTGCTGCTGGCCAAGCACCGCGCCTTCAGCGACGCGGCCGCGCAAAGCCTGGTGCGCAGCCTGGTGCTCGAGCTGATGGCCCGCACCCAGGACGAAAAGACTTTTGAAAAACTTTGGGCCGGCCTGCCCGCCGCGCAGCGGGCCCTGCCCGAGGTGGCGGCCCAGGCCAGTGGGCGCTGGCTGGCGCTGGGCGGCGAGCCGGCGCGCGCGCGCGCCTGGCTGCAGCCGGTCTGGGAGGCCCAGCTGGCGGCCACGCCGCCGGCGCCGCTGGCCGAGCGCGTGCGCGTGGTGCAGGCTTTGCAAGCGAGCTTCAGCGATGTGCATTCGGCCGACGCGCGCGCCTGGCTCGCACGCATCGAGGCCGCGCAACGTGCGCGGCCCTCCGACGCTTTGCTGCAGTTTCTGGAAGGCATGCTGTGCCTGCGCCTGCAGCTGTGGGGCAAGGCGCAGACCTTGCTCGCGCAGGCGGTCAAGGGCCTGGGCGATGCCGCGCTGCAGCGCCAGGCCTGGATGGCCCTGGCCGAACTGGCCGAGCAGCGCGAAGACGCCGAGGCCGCACGCCAGGCCTGGAAACAGGCGGCGCAGCTGGGCTGAGGCCGAGGCCCTGCGCTGGGCGAGGGCAGCGCCTCAGGCGGGCCACAAAAAAAACCGGGCACAAGGCCCGGTTTTTTTTGGGGTGGCGGCCGCTCAGAAGGGCAGCTTGACCTCGGCCAGGTCCTTGCGGGTCTCGACCAGCACCAGCGGACCTTCGTCGAGCACGACCACGGGCGGACGCTCGCGCGGCACATGCACGGGCTGGGGCTCGGCGGCGATCGCCGCCTGCACGGCCGCGACCTTGTCGGTGTCCGAGTTGACCCATTGCAGACCCGAGCCGCTCGCGATTTGCTGCAGGTCCTCGATGGGCAGGCTGTAGCGGGCCACCTTGGGCAGGCCGGCCGGCGCGGGGGCTGCGGCCGTCGGGGCTGCAGCCGGCGGGGCGGCGGGGGCCACGGCGGGGCTGACCGGGGCGGGTGTTGCCACCCCCGCCTCGGCGGCGGGTGCGGCCGCCGGTGCGGCGCTGCTGGCACGGTCGAAGTAGGAGCGCTGCGGGCGCTCGCCCGGCTCGGCGGCTTCGCTGGCCGGGGCCGCTGCCGACTCGGTCTGGCCGTTGTCGGTGTCGCTGCGTTCGGCGCGTTCACGGCGGTCGCGGCCATAACGGTCACGGCTGCGGCGTTCGCGGCGCTCGCCCTGCGGCTGCTCGCCGTTCGCAGCCTCGCTCACCGGGGCGTCGCTCTGGCCTTCGGCCAGCGGGGCGGCCAGTTCGGGTGTGGCGCTGGCTTCGGCCGGGGCGCGTTCGCGGCGTTCGCCACGCTCGCGGCGGCCTTCGCCGCGCTCACCACGTTCGCGGCGCGGCGCGCGTTCGCCGCGGGCTTCGCCTTCGGCAGCCGGGGCGTTGGTGGTGTCAGCCGGATTCACGTCGGCGCGTGCGTCCTGGCGGCGCTCGCGCTGCGGGCGCTCACCGCGTTCGGCACGCGGGGCGCGGGCTTCGCCTTCGGGGCGCTCGGCGCGTTCGCCACGGCCTTCACCGCGGCGGCCATTGCGGCCTTCGCCGCGCTCGTTGCGCGGTTCGCCCTGACCTTCGCTGCGGCGACCACCACGGCGGCCGCGTTCACCACGGCCCTCGCGCGATTTGCCGTCTTCTTTCTTGGCCGGCGCGGCGACCGGGGTTGCCTCCTCGGTGCTGCCGCCCAGCAGGCGCTTGAGCCAGCCGAAGAAGCCGCCAGCTGCGGCGGGCGCGGCAGCGGTTGGTGCCGCCACCGGGGCGGGGGCCGCGGCCGTGGCCTCGGGCTTGACCGGTGCGACCGGGGCCGGCGCGTCGGGCAGCACGCCCTTGATCACCGGGGTTTGCTTGTTGGTGGGCTCTTGCGAGCGGCGCGTGACGGTGGTCGGGTCCTCGATCTCCTCGGCCATCTTGTAGCTGGCTTCGATGCGGTCCAGGCGCGGGTCGTCGTGCTTGAGGCGCTCGATCTTGTAGTGCGGCGTCTCCAGCGAGCGGTTGGGCACCAGCAGCACGCTGATGCGCTGCTTGAGTTCGATCTTGGCGATCTCGGGGCGCTTTTCGTTGAGCAGGAAGGACGCCACTTCGACTGGCACTTGCGCATGCACGGCGGCGGTGTTGTCCTTCATGGACTCTTCCTGGATGATGCGCAGGATTTGCAGCGCCGAGCTTTCGGTGTCGCGGATGTGGCCCGAGCCACCGCAGCGCGGGCAGGGGATCGAGGCCCCTTCGCTCAAGGCAGGCTTGAGGCGCTGGCGGCTCATTTCGAGCAGGCCGAACTTGCTGATCGAGCCGAACTGCACGCGCGCACGGTCCTGGCGCAGCGCGTCGCGCAGGCGGTTTTCAACCTCGCGGCGGTTCTTGCTCTCCTCCATGTCGATGAAGTCGATCACGATCAGGCCGCCGAGGTCGCGCAGGCGCATCTGGCGCGCGACTTCGTCGGCGGCTTCGAGGTTGGTGCGGGTGGCGGTTTCCTCGATGTCGCCGCCTTTGATGGCGCGGGCCGAGTTCACGTCCACCGAGACCAGGGCTTCGGTGTGGTCGATCACGCTGGCGCCGCCACTGGGCAGGTTCACCGTGCGGGCGTAGGCCG